>Ga0315912_10001851_pt1 | contig 24186 bp, 21 predicted proteins | sample VfabasoilMG_FD_204469 | JGI IMG/M metagenome (GOLD analysis project Ga0315912, IMG submission 204469) | Garden soil microbial communities collected in Santa Monica, California, United States - V. faba soil | ecosystem: Environmental > Terrestrial > Soil > Garden | place: USA: California... | reverse complement strand
AGAGGTTTTCATAGCTTTTACGTTTTTATCTGTCTCTGCAATTCTCATGGGTGTCGTCGAAACTATAACCCCAAAATACCCGGGCCGCCGGGCGGACCTGAACTTTAGTTGGTAAAAGCTGATTATGGGTGGGTAAACGGAAAACCATCAATGGCCAATAGAAATGGCCATTTGAGCAAAAATGTGTAGTTCTTGTGTCTTATAATTAATATTATGTTAAATACCCCTTTTAATGGAAAGCTCCATAGACCCGGCCATAAAGTTTATACTGTCTGGCCTACTCGTGAATTAGTTCAAAAAAAAACGCTGAATCTATACCCCCTTTACCAGGACTCCGGGTTTAATATAATGAGAGCCAAGTTTGGGAGTCAACTCCTGGCTCTCAATTTCACCACTAAGAGCACTTTGGTTTTTAAAGGAATTTAGCTTAAGTCTGGATTTGTTGATTTTCTGTCTTAGTGCTTCTTTGTGCCCTTAGTGCCTCTGTGGTGAATAAAAAACATACTACTTAATAGTACATCTATACCGCTATTGAGCTACTTCAACCTGGCTATGAAATACACTTCCGGCTGTCCGCAATTTATTCTGGCGATTTCATAAATATCTTATAATAAGCTTGTTATATGCGGTCAGCTGATTAAAACGATTTAGTCCACTAAAGGCCAATGATAATCAATGGTTTAACTCTTAATTTATATGAACTGATTTTTAACCCATTATAAACTATCATTCACATTTAGTTCATGTTAGTTGGCGGATATTAGCTTTAAATTTTATATTTGTTCTTGATAAGGGATTCTGTGTTCGCGGGAAATCAGCAATTCATAGTTCTGATCTTTTTTGGGAAATTTTTTAAACCGTCTTCACCATGAGAAGTTCTGTATTTCATTACCCGTTCGAAAAAGTTATGCGCACCACCAAAGGTGCACTTCGCCATATGGGTTTGAAGATTGTCAGCTTTGACAAATTCGAAGGCCGTATTACGGCAGTCAGTGGATTTTCATTCCTGAACCCCTCACTCCAAGTTGATCTTCGTGTAGAAGAAATGCACAACCACGATATTAAGGTTACTGTAAACGGACGTTCCGCCAAGGCTCATTTTCTGCAGCGCAGCAAAGACGACGAAACCAGTGAGGCTGAAATACTTGAGAAAGTATCCGTTCTCCTGTAGTCCCGCCAAAAAAAAGGAATTTTTCTTTCCCACCTTAAGGGCGGGCAAAATATAAATTGCATAAAAATTTATGGCCAAGAGAAGCTACTTTTGCGCAGCCTCTTGTCTATGAATTCAATCCGCGATTCGTTTTACCGGTACCTGGGACAAACCAGTCCTGCCCCGCTTGCCATTGAAATAGAAAAAGCCCGGGGCGTCTATCTGTATACGCCGGACGGAAGAAAAATCCTGGATTTTATTTCCGGCATTTCCGTAAGTAACCTCGGGCATAACCATCCTGCTATTGTGAAGGCCGTGGCCGACCAGGCCGGTAAGTTTATGCACCTGATGGTTTACGGCGAACTCATCCAGGGACCGCAAGTCAGGCTGGCGGAAAAATTAGCCTCCCTCCTGCCTCCCTCCTTATCCAGCTTCTATTTTGTCAACTCCGGCAGTGAAGCGATTGAAGGGGCCATGAAGCTGGCCAAGCGACTTACCGCTAAAAATAAGATCGTTGCATTCCGCAATGCTTACCATGGAAGCACACAAGGTTCCTTAAGCGTATGTGGAAATGAAATGCTGAAGAATTCTTTCCGGCCCCTGCTTCCGGATATTCAGTTCCTGGAATATGGCGACACCCATGGTCTCCAGGTTATTGACGACCAGGTTGCCGCCGTGCTCGTTGAACCCATGCAGGGTGAAGCCGGCGTGATCCTGCCTCCCCATTCCTTCCTGGGTGAACTTCGGAAACGTTGCGACCTCACCGGCGCCATGCTTATTTACGACGAGATCCAGACAGGCTTCGGACGCACAGGTAAACTCTTCGCCTTTGAGCATGCAGCGGTTCTTCCCGACATCCTGGTCCTGGGAAAAGCACTCGGCGGCGGCATGCCAATGGGTGCCTTTGTTTCCTCGCACGAGCGTATGCAAGCGCTCACACACAATCCTGTATTGGGTCACATCACGACGTTCGGCGGTCACCCGGTTTGTTGCGCGGCTGCATTGGCGTCGCTGGAAGTCCTCCTCTCAGAAAAAATTCCCGAAACCCTGGAATCCAAGGAACAACTGATCCGCAACGAACTTCATCATTCACTCATCAGGGAAATCAGGGGAAAAGGATTATTTTTAGCTGTTGAATTTGAAAACGAAAATGTGAACAGGAAGATCATTGAGCTATGTATACAAAACGGTTTACTGGTCGACTGGTTCCTGTTTGCCCCGCATTGCCTTCGAATCGCGCCGCCATTAACTATTACGGAAGCTGAAATTCGATACGCATGTTCGGTTCTGACGAATGCGATGAATGACGCCGCTCATTCTCACTCCTGATTTTTCAAAAAAATTTCTGCACTAACCCGATAACCAACTTTCCATGAATGTACTGATTGTAGAAGACGAAAGACAGCTCTCCCATGAAATCGAAATCTTTCTTACCAAGCAAGGTTATCAATGTGATGTGGCCTTCACCGGTAAAAACGCATCTGAAAAAATATTTGTGAATTCGTACGATTTTGTCTTGCTCGACATTGGTCTGCCAGACTACAACGGTTTTAACCTGCTGAAGGAAGCCAAGGAAGGCGGCAAAGAATCTGCCTTTATTGTCCTCACGGCCCGGTCCGCTATCGATGACCGCGTAACAGGATTAGACCTGGGCGCCGATGATTACCTGCCGAAACCCTTTTCCCTCCTGGAACTCCAGGCGCGCATGCAGGCTATCTTGCGCAGGCGCCACGGACTAAAAAATAACATCATCCCCGTTCACGACTTTAATCTCGATATTCAAAACCGTACGGTGACCTGCAAGACACAGGTCATTAACCTTACCAAGAAGGAATTCGACATCCTCTACTACATGGCCCTGAACAGGAACCGCGTCATTACACGCGTCCAGCTTACCGAACACATCTGGGGCGATGTGCTGGAAGAAGATTACGAAAGCAATTACATCGATGTGCACATGAAGAATCTCCGGAAAAAACTCTCCGCCCATGGCAATGCCGAATTCATCGAAACAGTCCGCGGTATCGGATACCGTATGAATATGTAATACTTAATTCTTAACTCCCACTCCCTACTCAGTACGCCCAACTACTTGAAACTCCAGGTCAAGCTTGCTTTATACAATGCCATTTCCAAGGCTATAATCATCATGGCCTTCGGCTTGCTCATGCCAAACCTGATCGGGCAAGTGGTGTACAACCATATGGACAACAAGCTCTATGCCCGGAGCGAAAAGCTCCTGGCCATGGTACAGCGCGGCGGACTCGATGAAATTGCTTTGGACCAGGATTGCAGCTTCGACAATTACAACATCTTCAAGGAGGAATATGTATCGATATCGCCTTTGAATAAATTGCCCCACGATTTTGGAAAAAGAAAAATTGAAAATGCGGAACGGGTCATTGAAAACGAAGTCATCAAACACCGCGTACTCAGCCAGTCCTTTATCTATGACAACCAGCTCTACGCGCTGGAAATCGGGGAAGGACTTTCTTCCGTGGATGAATTGAAACATACGATCCGTAAATTCACCATCTGGATTCTCCTGATCGTCATCACCGTTTCTATTTTTATCGACCTGGGTTTTGTACGGATTATCCTGCAGCCATTTTACAAAATCGTGAATGAAAAGCTGCAGACCATCCGCCACCCGTCGCTTTTCAGATTCGAGCAAGTGAAGACGAATACCTATGAATTCGCCTACCTCGACAACAGCATCAACCAGATGATGCAAAAAGTAAAGGATGCGTTCCTGGTGGAGCAGGAATTTATCACGAACGTATCCCATGAATTGCAGACCCCCATTTCCATTCTCCAGAACCGCATCGAGAACATCATTGCCGACCCGGCCGTCGATGACGACGTAAAAATAAAGATGGTGGATTCGCAGAAAACGCTGGCACGACTGAGCCGCATCATCCGTGCGCTTTTGTATATCTCGAAGATTGAAAATGAGCAGTTCGGCAGGAATGAAACCGTCAACCTGAAAAACTGCATGCAGGATATCCTGGAAGAACTGGATGACCTGCTGGCTGACAAGCGCATTCAAGTCAGCCAGGATTGGAAGGATGACTTTACGTTGCCGGGGTCCAATATGTCACTGGTACATACGCTCTTGTTTAACCTCATTTCGAATGCCATTAAATACAATAAACCGGGCGGCGAAATCCGGATTCACGGCCATGTCACCGACGGATTTTACCGCATAGCGATTGCCGATACCGGCGTGGGTATGGAACAGGAACAGCTGCCGCTTATTTTCGACCGCTTTAAAAGATTCAGGCCCGATGACAGCGTGAGTTACGGCCTGGGCCTGCCCATTGTAAAAACAATTGCCTCCTTCCTGAAAATCCAGGTTAGCGTGAACTCGGTGGAAGGCCAGGGAACTACATTTAACCTTACATTTCCGATTCACCCGGGCGCCTGATTCCTTCACCCCTCCTTCACCCGTCCGGATACAACTTTACACCTCCAAATTTAATCCCCCCAAAAAAATGAAAACGTTAGTAATTGCAGTTACCGCACTGACCTTCTCACTTGGAGCCATCGCCCAATCGAATGCTCCGGAAAAAAGTGAAGTCAAGAAAACCGAATCCAAGCAGGAAGTAAAATCGGCTAAGGAAGCGTCCTCGGAAGCCTCCAAAGCGACCAAGGAGGCATCCAAAGCGTCCAAGGAGGCAACTAAAGCTTCGAAGGACGCATCCAAGGCATCTAAGGAAGCCAACAAGGCCGAATCAAAAGCTGCCAAGGAAGCTTCAAAGGCTGAATCTAAATCTGCAGGCAAGGCTTCCAAAAGCCAGGGTATGGAGCATAAATCAGAATCCGGTAAGGTCCATCAATCTTCCAATGCCGAGAACAAGCATGAGCATAAAAAAGCTGCCGTGAAACCGGCTACGCCTGCTGAGGGCACTGCCCAACCAATGAAAAAATAAGACCCTTTAGTGTTGATTAGTATTTTTTGAAGCCATCGCTACTTCGTACCGGTGGCTTCTTATTTTAGAATCAACTAATTAAGATGTCATTGTGGAAAAATGGCTCATTATTATCCAAAACAAACCTTTGCGTGTTATTAGAATATTTTATATTTGTGGCTTCAAAACTCTATTTTACCCTAATTTTGGGCTTTACCCTTTAAAACCATCGTCTTAAACCTTAAAAAGATTTATACACGATACTCTGATGAGCAAACCGACCTATCAAAAATTTACCCTGGGAAACAAGTTAACCGAAGAACAAATCGCTTTTTTCAATAAAAACGGTTTTATTCACTTTGAATCCGCACTTGCGCCTACTGAGGTCCAGAACATCATCAATTCTACCGAAGATGTTCAAAAAAAATGGATTAAAGAAGGAAAAAAGAAAATAAATGGCGTTCCCATTAAATACGGTATCGATGAAAACGGAAGATCCATCGTTCACCGCTTTTGTTTTACTTCCCAATATAGCGAACCGATCCACGACCTGGTCCGTGACAACCGTCTTCAATCGCTGAAGGTGCTGATGCCTGCCGGAGCCCGTATCGCTGAGAATGAAAAAGACGGAGTGGTTGTGAACCATTACGTCAATACAGATAACAGCAATTTCCGTCAGATGGGCTGGCATACCGACAGCATGCGTGACGTGTTTTATGGAAAGAAAGTACTTCCTATGCTTAACGTCGGCGTATACCTGGACAACTCTTCTTCCGATAAAGGAGGACTGCGGGTATTGCCGGGAACCCACAAGCAGAATATTTTCAATATGCTGTTCAAGAAAACGTATTTCATGAACAACGACGAAGATAAGAATGAAGTGCTCGTCGATGCGAAAGCCGGCGATATCGTTGTGCATGACGGAAGAATCTGGCACCGTGTGGCCATGTCTCCGCTGAAAGGCGCAGCCAGCCGCAGAAGGGTAATGTATATTCCTGTCATCATCGGAAAATACATGCCGAAGAACGAAGACAGCACCACTCCTTTTTACCATCACTTCCTGAAGCTGGTGAAGTAATTCGAAATTCAAAATGTAAACAACAATGGAATCAGGTACCCAACTGGTTCCATTTTTATTTTAAGACCATGAGTTATGCAGTTATTACGGGCGCCAGCGGCGGTATTGGCCAGGCTATCGCCCTGAACCTGGCAAAAAGAGGTTACGGACTGATCTTAATCGCGCGCAGTGAAGAGGCCTTAAAGGCGCTGGCATTGAAAGCCGGCGAACTATCCGGCAAGCCCTGTTATTATCTTTCCACAGACCTCAGCAAGGCAGATGCTCCGGCTGTCGTAGTTAACTACTGCCTGAAACAGACTACCGATATTTCAATCCTGGTGAACAATGCCGGCTATGGATTGTGGGGCAACTTCGCTGATCTTACGCTCGACGAACAGATGAATATGATGCAACTGAACATGTCCTGCATGGTGAAGCTCTGTCATTTGTTTTTACCGACGCTGAAAAACCAGCGCCGGAGTTATGTGCTAAATATTGCCAGCACGGCCGCTTACCAGGCTGTGCCCCAGATGAGCGTATATGCCGGCAGCAAAGCTTTTGTCCTGCTTTTTTCCCGCGGCCTGCGGTATGAATTGAAAAAAACGCCCGTATCGGTCACCGTCATCAGTCCGGGTCCCGTTACGACAGGATTTATGGACAGGGCGGGAATGAAGGAAGACTGGCTGAGAAAGCGTTCCGAAAAAGTTGCCATGTCAGCCGATGAAGTAGCCGCCATTTCGGTGGAAAGTATGCTGAAGGGGAAAGCGGAAGTTGTTCCGGGCTTTTTAAATGCCGTGGCATCGAAACTTACCGGCATCGCACCCAAATCGCTTACAGAAAAAATTGCCGCCAGCCTGTACGAAAAATAGTATAGCACAGCCCAGGCACAGCTGATTTCAACCATCAAAAAGAGACTGCTTATTTATGGATGGTACCTGAAACAACAACCTGGCAAAAGTGGAATGCGCTAAGAGGAAATGTGAGAATCTTCCAATGGTGAGCTAAGTTGTCCCCCTTTAGGGGTCAGGGGTGCAACGCCCGGCATCGCACCCAAATCGCTTACAGAAAAAATTGCCGCCAGCCTGTACGAAAAATAGGGCCTGGAAAAAGAGAATTGAACTAGGAACAAGCGTATGAATCTTTCTATGGATTCGCTAAGACGTCCCCCTTTAAGGGCCAGGAGTGCGCACACCCGGGATTGTTTTATCCTGATAAAATAAAAGGTGCTCCCTACTCCCGACTCCTAACTATTTCCCCTGTACCGGAATACAAAATAAAGGAAGAGTATCCTCGAGTACCGGAACACGACAGGAGAAACTGCGACGATGGCCAGCGAAAGGACAGCCATGACGGTTAAATAATTGTCGAAGAGATCGCCGGTAATTACGTAATAAAGTCCGACCACCAACGCTCCGAAAATTACCATCAACGGATAACTGATCACGGCGCCGCCGAAATAAAATCCGGGCTCGGGCCGGAAATTTTGTCCGCATACCGGACAAACAGGATACATTTCTCCCAACGTGCGCAGGGCATACGGATTTGGATGTTTGAAAACTGAACCTTCCCTGCATACAGGGCATTTCATTTTTAATATGGAAGGAAACATTGCGGGCATGGTACAAAGATCAACTATTTCCTTAATACTCGGAAGTGGCGTTTTAACAAAACGGAAAAGCATCGCGTGAAAGCGTAGAGTAATTTCCTGATTCAAAAATTCTCGGCGTACCTCTGCGTCCTGCCTCTGCGGCCTCTGCGTTAAAAAAATGAAGCCTCCATTGCTCTTGCTCTTCCCCATCTTTTCCTATATTTTTACACTATGGAAACCCAACAGCCAAAGGAATCCCGGTGGAAAACCTGGCTGAAGAAACTTGGCCTCATCGGTTTTTTGTTCTTTCTTTTGAAAGGACTGGTTTGGCTGGCAATCGGGTACTTTATCGTCCGTTGACTTTGTCGTAATACTTTTTGACTTCTACTCCTATCGTATTTCGTAAGAGGCCACAGATTATCATGATGTTCAAGACTAAATCATGATTACTCCAGTCTCAAATCATGAAAATCTGCAGCCTGCTTTTACACGCTGTCCGGATGCATGTGGTTTTTACTATTTTTATGGACGCTACTTAAGGTAAATTATTCCATATGAAAAAACGACTTCTTATCTATTGTTTATTTTTTTGGGGCATCCATTTCTGTTCTGCTCAAATCACCTTTCAAAAAACCTTCGGAGGGTTTGCGACGGATAACGGCAATTGCGTCCGGCAAACATCCGATGGCGGGTATATTCTTAGCGGGAACACCATAAGCTTTGGCGCAGGCACTTATGATTTTTACCTGATAAAAACAGATGGAAATGGAGATACACTTTGGACAAGGACTTTTGGCGGTGCTAACGAAGACAGGTCATCGGCCGTCAGGCAAACTGCAGACGGAGGATATGTTCTTGTCGGGTTTTCTCAAAGCTTCGGATCCACTTCCCGCAATGTCTATTTAATCCGGACCGATCCGAATGGAGATACGCTCTGGACACGGACTTACGGCGGCTCTTCACTCGAAGAAGGTTCTTCCATTGAACAAACTACCGATGGAGGCTTTATTATTCTTGGAACAACAGGCAGTTTTGGAGCCGGCGCCAACGATATTTACCTGATCAAAACAGACCTCAATGGCGATACGCTCTGGACACGGGCACTTGGCGGAACTATGAATGAGTATGCAGAATCAATAGCCCAAACTACAGATGGCGGTTATGCCATATTCGGCTATACGCAAAGCTTCGGCGTGAATGATTTCGATCTGTACTTAATTAAAACCGACAGTGCAGGATTTCCGGCCTGGTCGAAAACCTATGGAGGTTACCTCACCGATCAGGCCCGTTCGGGTCAGCAAACAGCTGACGGCGGTTATATTCTTGGCGGGTTTACTGAAAGTTTCGGATCGGGCATCAATGACGTGTATTTGGTACGGACTGACGCTAACGGGGATACACTGTGGACAAGAGCCTACGGAGGTTCTGCAAACGAATTAGGTCTTTCTGTTCAACAAACCTCCGACAGCGGATTTTGCATCGTTGGCTATACTACCAGCTTTAACTCCACAACCGCTGGTTATTTTGTAAAGACCGATGCAGCCGGCGATACGCTATGGACTAAAACCTATGACGGACCGCAAAGCGATGCCGGCTATTCGGTTTCAGAAACGGCAGACGGTGGGTATATTATCCTGGGGCAAAGTAATCCCACGCCGGATTTTTATTTGATCAAAACGGATTCCAACGGGGGCAGCGGTTGTACTTATGAAAGCACGCCTACCGTAATTACCCGCACTCCTACCCAGGTTGCAACCCAGGTAACCCTGGCCAGTTCTTCCGCCACTACCGTGATTAGAAATCCACCTACGCTAATTGAAGGAGGGTCCAATTTGCACACATACTGTACAACTGTCGGGCTAAATGAACCGGTCTTAGAAAACCTCTTTTCCATCGCCCCGAACCCGTCTTCGGGTAATTTGACCGTCATATTTACCAGGGAAATCCGGGACGGAAATATTTTTGTATATAATGCCCTCGGAGAGATCATTTACCTGGCAACTGTTTTCAACGAATCACAAAAAGAAATCAATCTCCAGGCGGTATCAGCCGGCATGTATTTTGTAATGGTAATCGGGAATGATAAACAGTATTGTACAAAAATCATTATAGAATAGAACTATTGAAAACCCTTGCACTGCTCCTGCTCCTCAGCTGGCCGGTCGCCGGTTACAGCCAGGATACTATACCGGCCTTTGATCCGCATGCCTGGGAAGCCCCCTACTCGCTTGCCGTTCCCAAGGATTGGTCGGTCGAACGGTTTCTTATTCCTATTTCATTCGCACCGGAGATTCCTTACAAAGGCATTGAAGATATTCGTTTCGCTCCCGGCTGGGGAAAGGCTGCAAGCGAAAACTATTGGAGCTATGCATTTTTGTGGTACCTGGACGACGAAGTGAAGATGAATTCTGCCACGCTCTCCAAAAATTTAAGGTTGTACTATTCCGGCTTGATAGATGCGAATGGCCCGGATATTCCCGAAGAAAAGAAAATCCTCGTAGAAACAGTTTTTAATGAAACGGCGAAAGACAGCAGTGATTTAAAAACGTTTTCAGGAACTATAAAGATGCTGGATTACATGCAGGTGAAACCCATTACCCTTCATTGCAAGGTGCATCTGCGAACGTGTCCCGGGGAAAATAAAACATTCCTGTTTTATGAATTGTCTCCCCGGGATTTTTCACACCCGGTCTGGCTTTCCCTCGATAACTTATGGAAGGATTTCAAATGCAAAAAAGAATAAATCATTCGCGTACCAGCAAACAAAAAAGGTGTTCCTCCGGGAAGAACACCTTTTTATTTTCATCGTAAGCAAGTACCATTAAAGGTCGAAACGGTCCAGGTTCATCACCTTTGTCCAGGCCGCTACAAAATCCTGAACAAACTTATCCTGTGCATCCGAACAAGCATACACTTCAGCAAGGGCACGCAGTTCGGAATTCGACCCGAAAATCAGATCTACCCGGGATCCTGTCCATTTTCTTTCACCGGTCCTGCGATCCACACCTTCATATACATCGATGGAACCTGTCACGGGTTTCCAGGTTGTAGACAGATCCAGGAGGTGTGTGAAGAAATCGTTGGTGAGTGATTCCGGCTTCTTTGTTAAGACACCGTGTTGCGACCGGTCAAAGTTCGTATTCAACACACGCATTCCTCCTATTAGTACCGTCATTTCAGGAGCTGTCAGGGTGAGCAATTGGGCTTTATCCACGAGCATTTCTTCAGCGGCTACTGAATATTTCGTTTTTTTATAGTTCCTGAATCCATCCGCTTTCGGCTCCAGAGCGGCGAAAGAATCCACATCGGTTTGCGCTGCCGTTGCATCGGCACGTCCCGGCGTAAAGGGAACTTTCACCTCGCGGCCTGCATTTTTCGCCGCCTGCTCCACGCCTGCACACCCGCCTAAAACGATCAGGTCGGCCATGGAAATCTTCTTGCCTCCCGGTGCGGAATCATTAAATGCTTTTTGAATGCTTTCCAGGGTGGAAAGAACTTTAGCCAATTGCTCCGGGTTATTCACCTTCCAGCTACGCTGCGGTTCCAGGCGGATACGGCCGCCGTTGGCACCGCCGCGCTTATCCGACCCGCGAAAGGTTGATGCCGAAGCCCAGGCCGTTGATACCAATTGGGAAACTGACAGTCCGGATGCAAGGATCTTACTCTTCAACGATGCGACATCCTGTGCGTCAACCAAAGGATGGGTAACGGCGGGAACCGGATCCTGCCAGATCAGCACTTCCTTCGGTACTTCAGGTCCGAGGTATCTTGCCAGCGGACCCATGTCCCTATGCGTCAGTTTAAACCAGGCACGTGCAAAGGCATCGGCGAATTCATCCGGATGTTCGAAGAAGCGCCTGGAGATTTTCTCGTAATCGGGATCCATCCTCAGCGAAAGATCCGTGGTTAACATAAACGGAGCATGCTTCTTTGCGGGATCATGCGCATCCGGTACCAGGCCTGCGCCGGCATTGCCCTTGGGTTTCCACTGGTGGGCGCCTGCCGGACTTTTGGTTAATTCCCATTCGTAACCGAAAAGATTTTCAAAGAAATTGTTACTCCACTTCGTCGGCGTAGTCGTCCATGCGCCTTCCAGTCCGCTCGTAATCGTATGATGGCTGTGTCCTTTGCCGAACGAATTTTTCCAGCCAAGTCCCATATCTTCCAGGTTACCGGCTGCCGGTTCACGGCCGATATATTTATCCGCATCGGCAGCACCATGGGTTTTGCCGAACGTATGTCCGCCGGCAATCAGTGCGACGGTTTCTTCATCGTTCATGGCCATGCGTCCGAAGGTTTCCCGGATGTCATGGGCAGCCTTCACCGGATCGGGATTTCCATTCGGTCCTTGCGGGTTTACATAGATGAGTCCCATCTGTACGGCGGCAAGCGGATTCTCCAGTTCCCGTTCGCCTGTATAGCGTTTGTCTTCGAGCCACTGGCTTTCTCCTCCCCAGTACACATCTTCTTCCGGCTCCCAGACATCTTCACGCCCTCCGGCAAAGCCAAATGTTTTGAAGCCCATGGATTCCAGCGCGCAGTTACCTGCCAGGATCATCAGGTCGGCCCAGGAAATTTTTTTACCGTACTTCTGCTTCACAGGCCAGAGCAGCAAACGTGCCTTATCCAGGTTGGCGTTATCCGGCCAGCTGTTCAGCGGCGCGAAACGCTGCGTTCCGGAACCGGCGCCACCGCGGCCGTCGGAAATGCGGTACGTTCCGGCACTGTGCCAGGCCATGCGGATAAAGAACGGACCGTAATGACCATAATCTGCCGGCCACCAGTCCTGTGAATCCGTCATCAGCGCAAAGATGTCCTTCTTCACGGCAGCGAGATCCAGCGATTTAAATTCCTTCGCATAATCAAATGTCGGATCCATGGGATTCGACAAGGCAGAATGCTGGCGAAGGATATTCAGCTTAAGCATGTTGGGCCACCAGTCACGGTTGCCTGTGCCGCCGCCGGAGGTTTTATGAATGACTCCGCCATGAAACGGACATTTGCCTTCACTCTTACTCTCCCCGTTAATCTTGTAATTTAAATCACCCGATAAGGTGTTCAGATCTTTTTTATTTTCCATACTGTTTAGTGTTTTTTTTCTTCGAAAATGGTAAGCAAATTTATCAAATAATAGCTTTCAATAACCCATGAGAAAAATCATCTTTTATAGGATTCCATCCGAATGGTGTGCTTCCTGGCTTCGTGGTGAAAAGAAGCGTCTTACATCCGGGATAACACTGTATATCGCTGAAAATTATATCTTCGCTTTCACACACTAATCTTAACGCCATGTCAAACAACAACTTTCAGTGCTTGTTAAGGGGTTTCTTTGCGGGCACATTAATCATCTTCTCTGCAGGCTGCAATACCGATACGCGAAAGGAAGAAACGCATGTTCTGACCGAAGCGGAAATGGTTGCCAAAGGTGAACACCTGGTGAATGCCGGACTTTGCCACGATTGCCATACACCTAAAATCATGACGCCGAACGGTCCGGTTACCGATACCACGCGCCTTCTTTCAGGCTCGCCTTCCGATCAGCCGCTCCCTCCCATTCCTCCAAAAGCAAGCATCGAAGGAAAATGGATCCTGGCATCCAACGACCTTACTTCCTGGGTGGGTCCGTGGGGAATTTCCTTTGCCGCCAATCTTACACCCGACTCGGTTACAGGAACCGGAACGTGGACGGAAGAGTTATTTATCAAAATTCTTCGCACGGGAAAATTCATGGGCGTGGAATCCGGAAGAAATATTATGCCTCCAATGCCCTGGGATAAGATCCGGTTAATGACTGACGAGGAGCTGAAATGCATCTTCGCTTACCTGCAGTCCATTCCACCAGTTAAAAACAATGTGAATCCATGGATTCCTCCCGGTGAGATGCCGGAACAATAATCGAATTAGCTGATTGGCTAATTAGCTGATTAGCTAATTAAGAAAAGCATAATTTAGTCTGAAAACTTGGAAATGCTCGGCATTCTATCCGGCGTAGCTGAAAGCTACGCCCAACCTCTTTTTTTCACTTTCAACAAACTTCTATCTACTATCTACTATCTTCTATCTACTATCTTCTATCTACTATCTTCTATCTTCTATCTACTAGCTACTAGCTACTGTCTTCCAAATTCCGTATCTTTCAAGACCCTGAAACCTGCATGGAATAAGCGTTTCGGCTGTTTGGAGCTGAACATAAAACACGAAGAACATGAAAAAAATGTGGATCGCTTTCCCCTTGGCATTTGTTGCCATCCTGGTTTTCTCATTAAGCTGCAATACCGAGAAGGAAAATCCCTTGCCGGACGGATCGCAGCTGCGCCTCACGAATCAGCTTGTAACATCTACACCGATCAGCATTTACGGTGTCTGGCATGCCGGCAGTGATTACTGTACCTGGGGCGCTGTAAGAAACATGGTTGATTTCGATGCGAAGAACCACTGGCTTATAGACCGGGGCAACGGACATCCGTCCGTGAATCTGGTGATCCTTAGTTTTGTCAACCCGCTCAAGCTGCTTAACCGTACCACTGATGCGCAGACCTTAAACGGACTGCCCCGAGGCATGACGGCTGATGTTATCAATTATTTTCGTAACCATGGCATCCGTGTCATGTTGTCCATTGGCGGAATCACCTATACAAACTTCTGGACGCAAGCCTTACAAGCCAATGCCAGCCAGTTGGGATCCATTGCGGCTCATATAGCCGATAGCCTGGGTGTAGGCATCGAGATCGATTATGAGGAAAACAGGAATCCCGATCTGAACGGACTCCAAAACTTCATCCATGCGTATCGCGCCCGGCTTCCTTACGATGCTACCGGCAACAATCATGCGGCCCGTCTTACCATCGACCTGGCCGCCGGCGACCGCTGGCTCATTGCCATTTGCCAGCGTGCAACAGCGCAATGGCTGACTACCTCAAATCCCGTCCTTGATTATGCCAATGCCATGGTTCCTGCACGGCAACCCAGCGCCTCCGGCGCCATCGACAACTGGCAGGAACATGTAGATGGCAAGCCGCAATACAATCCCGCCATCCCGCCACTGGCGCCGGCAAAGTTCACAGGCTCGCTATGGCTGGCCGGAAATCGTGTGATTGCGGAGTGCAACAATTTTAACAACTCCCTTCAAAAAAGCACGGGTTCCTATGTTCAGTCTGTGGCACCCAACGGCGCCGGCACCACAGCCGGAATGCTCGGATACATGTTCTGGGCCGCCGAATGCCAGGGCACCCGTTCAGTCTGTACGACGCCTCCCTATACCTGTGAAAATGGCCTTGGCGCCGGAGCTACTTTCTACAATATTCCCATTCCGATGCCTGCACTCCGGCAACAATAGGCCAATTAGCTAATTAGCTAATTAGCCAATTAAGAAAAGCAGCTTGAAAATTTGTAGATGCTCGGTTTTAATCCGGCTTACTACACCGCGTAGCTGAAAGCCACGCCCAACCGCTTTTTTTTACTTTCAACATACTTCTTTCTACAAACTTCTATCTACTATCTACTATCTACTATCTACTATCTTCCAACTTCACCAACTTCAAAGAGACAAAATCTCAGCAATCCGCACCAGGTCTTTATTGACGGCCTTGTGCTTCGCTGCTTTCGCAAAAGGGGTATAGGTAAACTGGTTGTTCATCAATCCCAGCATCACTTCCCGTTTTCCTTTCAGCAAGGCTTCAACGGCTTCTACTCCGAGGCGGCTGGAATTGACGCGGTCAATGCAGGAAGGGCTGCCGCCGCGCTGAATATGACCGAGCACCGTGACCCGGGTGTCGTAATAATCAAATTTCTGCTTTACGGCTTCGGCAATCTTATAGGCTCCGCCGGCATCGTCGCCTTCGGCAACCAGTACGATCATGGAAGTTTTTTTATGCTTCCATCCCCGCTGCAGCAAGGCTACCAGTTGTTCGGTTAACGTCCGGGTTTCCGGAATCAGGATCGCTTCCGCTCCCACGCCGATACCTGCCATCAGGGCAATGGCCCCGGCATCCTTTCCCATCACTTCCACAAAAAACAGGCGGTCATGGGAAGCCGCCGTATCCCGTATCTTATCGACAGCCTGCACCACCGTGTTGATGGCCGTATCATAACCAATGGTATAGTCGGTACCGAAGAGATCGTTGTCAATCGTTCCGGGCAGCCCGATAAATGGCATGTCAAAATGGGAGTTGAACTCCAGCGCGCCTTTGCAGGTGCCGTCCCCGCCGATGGCTACGACGGCGTCGATGCCGTTCTTTTTTAGATTGTCGTACGCCGCCGTCATGCCTTCCATCGTCATAAAACGCTTGCTCCGGGCCGTTTTCAGGATGGTGCCTCCTCTTTGGATTATGCCACTGACCGACTCCGACAGCAAGGGGATAAAGCGGCCCTCAATCATGCCATCATACCCGCGCAAAATGCCGAAGACCTGGATTCCGCTGTTGATGGCCGTACGTGTGACGGCACGGATAGCCGCATTCATGCCGGGGGAATCTCCCCCTGAAGTAAATACGGCAAGCTTGTTAATTGTTTTCATCGGAAAGATCTTTGGCAGCCAGCTTGTGAATTTTCTTCGTCCCTGCATAGAGGTCGAATTTCAAAAAACGGCATTCGAGCGAGCCGTTATACAGTTGAATTTTTCTTGACGGCCTTAAACCGATATGCTTGGCGGCATCGCTGTTGGCCGTCAGCACCCAGGCGCTGAACCCGGAATATTTTTTCTTAAAGACGTCGCCAAGGCCTTTGTACAATCCGAATAAATCATCGGAAGTGAGCCTGGCGCCGTAAGGCGGGTTGGTGATGATGAGTCCCGGCTCCGTATCGGCCGTATAATCGTCGAAGGAAAGGGAGATCCATTCAATCGCTTTATCCAGTCCTGCGGCCATGGCATTTTCCTGTGCCTTTTTCACGGCCAGGTGCGACTTATCCGAACCGACCATTCGTACCTTCATGGGTTTGGCGGCTTTCTTCGCTTCTTCCCTCAGCGCTTCCCAGGTCGCGGCATCGTAATTTTTCCAGCGTTCAAAAGCGAATTCAGGACGCAACAATCCGGGAGCGCGGTTTCCTGCCAGCATGCCCGCTTCGATGAGGATGGTGCCGCTGCCGCACATGAGATCCACAACGGGAACCTGTTTGTCCCAGCCAGTTAATTGCACCATTCCCGCGGCCAGCACTTCATTCAGCGGAGCCTCGCCCTGCTGCTGGCGGTAACCACGTTTGTGCAACGATTCGCCGGAACTGTCGAGCGATACCGTCACCTGGTCGTTGCTCAGGTGGACATTGATACGCAGCGAAGGCCGCACCAGGTCCACGGAGGGGCGTTTGTTAAAGTTGTCACGGAAACGGTCCACGATGGCATCTTTCGTCTTCAACGAAACATACAGCGAATGATCCATTGCCGAACGGTTCACGACGGCATCGACGGCCAACGTATCATCCACACCCATGTAATCCTCCCAGGCAATGGCGCGCATCTGTGTATAAAGCTCGGTTTCATTCGCACAGGGAAACGATTTTATGGGAACCATAAACCGCAACGCCAGGCGCGACCATAGATTTGCTTTATACAGTTGCCGGAGATCCGCTTCAAAGGAAACAGCCCGGGTGGCCTTTACGACTTCGGTGATACCCAGCTCTTTCAGTTCTGCTTCCAGGAGCTCTTCAAAACCAAATAAGGTTTTGGCAACCACTCTCATTTTTTTTGTTTCTGCCATCGCAATTATTTTTTCGTCAGCCAGCCTTTCTTCACAAAGAAGTAAAGCTGGAATATGACAACGAGCAACATGAATAACATCACCCCGACATAGCCGTAGGGAGAATACAATTCAGGCATGTTGTAAGGCAGGGGTTCCTTCGTTCTCGGATCTTCGATGGCGAAGTTCATCCCGTACAGGCCCACGATAAAGGTCAAAGGAATAAAGATGGTGGAAATGATGGTGAGCACTTTCATCACCTGGTTTAGCCTGTTGCTGACGCTGGACATATACACATCCATCAAACTGGCTGTTATTTCCTTGTAACTTTCCACGAGGTCGATCAGCTGGATGCAATGGTCGTAGGTATCCCGGAAAAAAATCTTCGTGGAATCCTTAATCAGCGGAAAAGCCGACCGGAGAATGTCATTCACCTTGTCACGCTCCGACCAGATGGTACGGCGGATCAGGATCAGTTCGCGTTTGATGTGCAGGAGTTTATTCAGCGATTCACGGGTCGGCGCTTCAATCAATTCGTCTTCCAGCTCGTCGAGCTTATCGGCAATCTTTTCAAGGAGCGGGTAATACGTATCCACGACGAGGTCCATGATGCTGTATGCCAGGTAGTCGGCGCCTTGCTTCCGGAGATGTCCCTTCCCCAGGCGGAGGCGGGCCAGCACGGGATTCAGGAAGTCATCGTATTTATCCTGGATGGTAATTACAAAATTGGTTCCGAGGAAGAGGCTGAGCTGCTCATTGCTCAGCCCGGCGCCGGCATCGCGTATCACGCGGGACACCAGGAACAAATGACCCTGGTATTCTTCTGCTTTCGGTCGCTGGTAGGTATTCATGACGTCTTCCATCTGGAGGCGGTGAATGCTGAAGCAGTCGGCCAGCTGTTCGTAGAAGGATTTGTCACCCAGGCCTTTGATGTCAATCCAGTGAATGGAGCCGGGATCCGCATCCATCCTTGCCTTGATCTGGCTCACGCTCGTCACCGATTGCTCATCCATCACGGTTTCTGTGAAACGAATCGCTTTCACACGGAGGTTCAGGGCATCGTCGGGAACGATGACGGTGCCGGGCGCTGTGCCCGGCGGGGCATGGCGGAAGCGTTTGCTTCGATGCATGCGTGGGGATCTTCTTCTCATTCAAAAAACAGGATGTGTAAAAATAGAGATTAATACAGCACCGTGGCTGCATATTGCCAAACAAATATTAATTTCGAAAAAAAATTCGAAGTGACACACGACGTGGAATGGTTTGAAAGTTGGTTTGACTCCCCGTATTATCATATCCTTTACGAAGACCGCGACCGGGATGAAGCCCAACTGTTCCTTGACAGCCTCCTGCGGTTTCTGAAACCTCCCGCCCATGCGCGGATGCTGGATGTAGCCTGTGGACGTGGACGCCATGCCGTCTATCTAAACAACAAAGGCTTTGATGTTGACGCATTTGACCTTTCCGAAAATAATATCGCTTACGATAAGCAGTTTGAAAACGAAAGCCTGCGATTTTACCGCCACGACATGCGGGAACTTTTTCCGAACCATGACTTTGATTACGTCTTTAACCTCTTCAGCAGCTTTGGGTATTTTGACAACGACGAAGAAAACGGCAAAGTCATTGCCGCCCATTCCGCCGCGCTGAAAACGAGAGGTATCCTGGTCCTGGACTACCTGAACACCCAATGCCTGGTGCATGCATTGAAGGCTTCTGAACAGAAAGTGATTGGCGACATCACCTTCCGTATCAGCAAAAATATAACGGGGGGATCCGTGGTCAAGTCCATCCGGTTTAAAGCCGACGGACATGAGTACGCATACAGCGAGAAGCTCAGGCTGTATACGTTCAATGAATTCGAACAACTGTTCGAAGGCTGCGGACTGCAGATTCTCCATGTTTTCGGTAACTACCACCTGGAACCGTTCAATGCCGATACTTCCGAACGGTTGATTTTACTGGCAGAAAAAAGATAGCCGCCTATGTCGTTCCTGTTATACGCCATACTTTTCTTCTCTGTTTTCCTGGGAGGCATCAGTTTTTTCTATTTCAGGAGCTTCTCCAAAAACAACCTGAAATTGCTTCTGGCCTTCAGCGGGGCCTACCTGTTTGCAATGGCCATACTGCATCTCATGCCCGAAGTGTATGCCGGCAATGATAGCCGGGTCGGATGGTTTATCCTCGCCGGCTTTTTCATCCAGATTTTGCTGGAAACCTTTTCAGAAGGGATTGAACATGGTCACATGCACGTGCATAAACAGCACGGCGCCACCTTTCCGCTGGCCCTGATGGCCGGACTCTGCCTGCACAGCTTTCTCGAAGGTATGCCCCTGGTTGCCCGCCTAGGCAAAGAAAGTTTTTATCCCCTGGTGGGAGGAATCATCCTGCATCACATCCCCGTCGCGCTGGCCCTGGTAGCCATGCTCATCGAATCCGGGCTCAGCAAAAAACTATCCATCCTCATGCTGGCCATTTTCTGCCTGATGGCTCCGGCAGGATCCATATTCAGCAACGTACTCAGCACTTTCACCGAACACGATCTGTCCATTTATTTCAACCGTATCATGGGACTGGTCATCGGAATTTTCCTGCACATATCCACCACCATACTTTTCGAAAGCTACGAGGAGCACCGGTTTAATTATTACAAGCTCATTACCATTTTACTGGGAGCGGGAATGGCCATGATTGTTTAGAAGGCAGAGGACAGAGGGCAGAAGACAGAAGGCGGAAAAACAGAAGTTAAAAGCCTACCCTGAACATGAACATAAAAAGGGACCACAGATTTTTATCCCTCCCCGGGAAAGATGATTTTCATGATCAGTGCATAAGCCACCGAATGTGGAAGTACCATTCTCAAATTAGCTAATTGGCTAATCAGCTAATCATCACATTTTCTTCGCCTCATTCCAATACACATCCATTTCCGCCAGGGTCATATCGCTGAGTGTTTTTCCTGCGCGCTGCGAGGCTTCCTCCAGGTATTTAAAGCGCTTGATAAACTTTTTATTCGTACGTTCCAAGGCTTCTTCGGGATTGATCTGTTTGAAACGGGCGTAATTGATCAGTGAAAACAACAGGTCGCCGAATTCGGCATGCGCTTTTTCCATTTCGCCGGCTTCCGCTTCTGTTTTAAATTCATCCATCTCTTCCTCCACTTTTTCCCAGACCTGCTCTTCTTTCTCCCAGTCAAATCCTACTCCCCTGGCCTTTTCCTGGATGCGCATGGCTTTGATCATCGCCGGCAGCGAGGGCGGCACGCCGTCGAGCACGGATTTATTTCCTTCCTTCAGTTTTAGTTTTTCCCAGTTGCGCTTGACTTCTTCTTCGTCCTGTACCACCACGTCGCCGTAAATATGCGGATGCCGGTGAATCAGCTTTTCACACTGGGCATCAATGACGTCGGCAATGGTAAATGCATTGGATTCCGAAGCGATCTTCGCATAAAACACAATATGCAGGAGAATGTCACCCAGTTCCTTTTTTATTTCATTAAAGTCCTTGTCCAGGATGGAATCAGCAAGTTCGTACGTCTCTTCAATCGTCAGGTGACGAAGGCTTTCCATGGTCTGTTTTTTGTCCCACGGACATTTTGCCCGCAGATCTTCCATGATGGAAAGCAGTTTATCAAAAGCAATGCTGGCCTGGCTCATTCTTATCTAGGTTAATTTTCGGTCAAAAGTAAGAATTCTCACTATGGAAAAAGCGGCAGTTGGTAGTTGGCAGTTGGCAGTGTGCAGTTGGCAGTGTGCAGTTGGCAGTTGGCAGTAGGCAGTTGGCAGTTGGCAGTTGGCAGTTGGCAGTGTGCAGTTGGCAGTAGGCAGTTGGCAGTTGGCAGTTGGCAGTTGGCAGTTGGCAGTTGGCAGTACGGATTTCATGTTGTGGGGGTTTTTACAGAAGCTGGTCGAGGTTTATCGCTTAAATATACCTAAACAAGAAATGCGGCGAACGTCCATTTTAATTACTCAACAATAGCAAATTACTTGTTTCGCACGGAGATCACGGAGGAGTACACACGGAGTTCACGGAGAAGAGCCCTTCTCTAATTTATTTGCCGTGATCTCCGTGTCTTTCTCTGTGAACTACTGATGAACTGTATTAATTCAATCCAGCATATGCGTTGCTTTGGTCATTCTGGAAGAAACTTGTTGATGGGTAAGAGAATTTTTCGGATAAGCAGAAACAAGATGCTTCCAGCATGACAAATAGGGGCTCGTAGAGAAAACAGTTCATTCTCGTTATTTAGCAGGATCTTGCTTCATACCTCCGTGCGAAATACAAATATCAATAGTAATTGTATCTCAAATACTAAAAACATACGTGTCAGCGCAATGGCCGGTTGATGAAAAGAGGACTGCGATATTTCTGAAATTCCCGTTAGGAATCTGGAAAAAAAAACGGCAGCGACTGCCTACTGCTGCCGCCTACTGCCTCCTTCCTCTATGTACTGGAATTTCGAATAAAAAAACGGGTGGAAGATGGGGCTCGAACCCACGACCCTCAGAATCACAATCTGATGCTCTAACCAGCTGAGCTACATCCACCATATAAAAGTGATGATCAGGATTTTGACATCCGCGGTCACCGCCTCTTTTCCCGTCAATTTTGCCTTAACGGGGTCGCAAAAATATTCATTTTATCAGTTCCGGCAAATAATAAAATACACCTTAGTCACCCTAACGTTGTTGTACCTTTGCATGGAAACCCATGTCTGCCGAAAAAACAACCGTTGAAATTGAAGGAATGACGTGCGCCAGCTGCGCCGCTACCGTAAGGAAGTCGCTTCAAAACGACGGACTTACTAACGTAGAAGTGGATTACCTGAGTGGGGAAGCAAGTTTTGGTGCGGCTGAAAAGGATAAGCTGAGCCATGCTTTCCGCAATGTGGATAAACTGGGATACCATGTGGTCACTGCCGGCCATACCCATGAAGCGGATGATCACGGACATCACCATGCATCGGACCGGGGTTCGCTCGAAAAGACCTTTTTGATCAGCCTTGCATTTTCCATTCCGGTTATCCTGCATATGCTCCTGCCCTGGAAGCCTTTGCACAATGCTGTTTTCCAGCTTCTTTTTTCGCTTCCTGTCATGTTCATTGGCTGGAAGCAGTTCGGCCGAAGCGCCTGGATGTCGTTAAAAGTCGGAGCTCCCAATATGGATGTTCTTATTGCCCTGGGATCTTCGGCAGCATTTATCTACAGCCTGGCCGGCATGTTCTTATATACCGGTGATGAAGTTCATCATTATATGTTCTTTGAAACGGGCGTGACCATTATTACGCTGGTCCTGCTTGGAAACCTTATTGAACATCGTTCGGTTAAGCAAACGACGAGTGCCATTCGCTCCCTAAGCGAACTTCAGCCTGAAACGGCGCATTTGCTGGTTACCGCCGCGGATGGAACGGAAAAAATCTCCGTGGTTCCCACCGCCGATCTGAACATTGGAAACCTCTTCCTGGTGAATGCAGGCGAAAAAATCCCGACCGACGGAGAAGTGTTCTGGGGAAATGCAGAAGTAGACGAAGCCATGATCAGCGGAGAAAGCATGCCGGCATTAAAAGGTCCTTTCTCGGGAGTCATCGGGGGCACGACAGTCCTCCATGGCTCGCTGAAAATTAAAGTGACCCGCATCGGAAAAGACACGTTCCTTTCCCGGACCATTGAGCTTGTCAAGAATGCGCAAAAGTCCAAACCGTCCATTCAAAAAACCGGCGACCGCATCAGCAACATCTTTGTACCTGTTGTGATTGGCATTGCCGTGCTGACTTTTGTTATCAGCGCATGGTTCTTCCAGGTTGCCATGCCGAAAGCGATGATGAGCGCCATTGCCGTGCTTGTCATCTCCTGTCCATGCGCCATGGGCCTGGCTACACCAACCGCCGTCATGGTCGGTCTTGGCCTCGCAGCGCGCAACGGCATCCTGATTAAAGGAGGCGATACGCTGGAACATTTTGCGCAAATCAGGACCATCGTATTCGACAAGACAGGAACCTTAACTACGGGGCGTTTTGCTATCCGCGAAATCAACATCCTGTCCGGCGATGCGAAGGAAGCGAAGACCATTCTCTATTCGCTGGAAAAACATTCCTCCCATCCCATTGCCAGGTCCATCACGGAAGCATTGACTGAATTTGAAACCCACGCCATATCCTGGAAAACCGTAAGTGAAGATAAAGGTATCGGCATCAATGCCTGGGACCAGGAAGGCCATCTTTACAGCGCCGGATCCTATCACATGGCCAAACACCTCACCTCCGATTCCGGTCACAATATTTACGTACTCAAAGACAATGTGCTCATTGCCACCGCAGACATCCTGGATGAAATTAAACCCGGTGTGAAAGAGGTGATCCGGAAGCTGAAAGCGATGAACATCCTGCCTGTCATGGTCAGCGGCGACCGCAAATCCATTTGCGAGGAAGTTGCCGCGGAAACAGGTATTTCGGAATTTTACCCGGAGCAATTACCTGCGCAAAAACTGGAACGGATAGAACGGTATTCTTCGCAGGCCTATACAGCCATGGTTGGCGACGGCATTAACGATGCGCCTGCATTGGCCAGGGCAACCGTAGGCGTCTCATTAAGTGAAGCCTCCCAGGTAGCCATCCAATCCTCCCAGGTTATCCTCGTTCCCGGGCACGATCTCAGCCAGCTGCTTCAGGCCATTCATGTAAGCCGGCATACCCTCGCTACCATCAAACAAAATTTATTCTGGGCGCTTGCATACAACGTGGTCGCCATACCCCTGGCGGCGGCGGGATTTTTGAGTCCGATGCTCGGCGCTTTTTCCATGGCTTTTTCCGA
>Ga0315912_10001850_pt1 | contig 24191 bp, 12 predicted proteins | sample VfabasoilMG_FD_204469 | JGI IMG/M metagenome (GOLD analysis project Ga0315912, IMG submission 204469) | Garden soil microbial communities collected in Santa Monica, California, United States - V. faba soil | ecosystem: Environmental > Terrestrial > Soil > Garden | place: USA: California... | reverse complement strand
TTGGTCCACATGTGATCTGCCGACGATCGATTGTCCTCCTGGTAATCGAAAGGAAGCACCTGCCAGGTGACGGCCGCGGTGGTGGTTCCCGCGAGTCCCTGCTCGCGCAGGCGATCCAGGTATGCGGCGTGCAGCTTGCGGGGCAGGGCATCGAGGGCCTCTTCTTCCGCCAGCATGGTGCGCTCGCCCGCACGGCCACGCGGCGAACGTACCGGCAGCACCAACGCGGAGGGACCACCGCGCGTGCGATCCGCGGAGCACAACTCACGCTCCCATGCGTCACACAGTGACTTCTCCTCGAGCGCAAGATAGATAGTAGTGGCGGCCAGCCCGTCTGCCGCAAGGCGCGCGAGCAACGTCTCTGCCGATTGCGGCAATCCGGATTCCAGCCCGATGGCCTGCAATTCCACCGCGATCGACAGGGCCGGGCAGGTTTCGAGCAGGTTGCGGGCAATCGAGTTCGCTTCCGCATCGACGATGACCAGCACGACCGGCTCGAGGCTCGGCGACTGTGCCTGCGCACACAGGCGCGCGATCAGTTCGAACCCGGTTTCGCGCAGGCCGATCACCACCAGTGCGGGGCGCAGGCCGAGCTCGAATACGCGAACCTTGTTGGGCGGCTGTTCGCGCAGCAGTCGGCGACAGCGCGCTTCGGGCAAGGACGTCAGTCGCACATCGTCCGCCGCGCCGGCAAATTCCGCGAAACCGCCACGGCCGATCGACCAGCGCAGCGCGCGCGAATCCACGCGCACGCGTAATTGATCCAGCGGTTCGGCCGTGCGGCGCTCCGCACGGCGCTGCGTCATCACGCGGCGTGCCAGATCGATGTTTCGCTCGGCGTCATGGCCCAGTGCCAGCACTTCGCGGACACGCTCCGTGCTGCGCGGCAGTGTTTTCGCCCAGAACTGCTCATCGAGCGGGGTGCTGATCCCCAGTGCGACGGGTGTACGCGCGGCTTCCGGCAGAAGTCGGACGGTGGTGAACGGCGATACGGCTTCGGCGATCGCGTGGCCCGCCTCGTCGTCGACATACACCAGTCGAAGGTCGCGAGCGTTCGACATCAGCAAGCGATGAATGAACCCACGCTGAACGCGCAGCAGGACGCCGAACGCGAGGAACGCTACGCCTAACAACACGATCACGATGCCCGCCATGCTCATGGCGCTCATGACCGGTGCGTCGGGGGGCAGCGGCCATGCCGCAATGGTACGGCCGGTAAGCGCCGCGACCCGCTGGAGGGCGTAGACCTCATCACCCGGCAGGACGGCCGGTAGTGAGTTCCACCACCCGAGGCCGATGATCGCGATTCCCAGCGCCCACAACATCAGCACCAGCGGCATGCAGGCGGGAAACGCAAGGCGCCGCAGCGCCTTGAGGGCGCGACGGATCGCCACTGGCTCGAGACCGCGTGCACCGTGGTTTCTTGTCATTATTAGACTGCGCGTCTTGAAAGTTGCACTGCCTGCCGCACTCAATTATATAGATCGGCATTCTCGAGGCATGGCCAATGCTCCGCGCCGCGTGTGCTCTTTGCCTGATTTTTCCCCTGCTGGCGCACGCGGCTGACCCCGCGCCCGGAAAGAACTGGTGGGGCGTGGTCGTTGGCGTCAGCGAGTACCCCCACCTGGGCCCTTCAGTCACGCTCGAAGGTCCGCCTAACGACGTTCCCCTGCTGATGACCTGGCTGGCACGTGGCTCGGTGCCTCGCAGCCGCATCACCCTTCTTGCAGATCGCGTCCAGGGAGCCGATGCGTTGCCGACGCGTGCCGCGATCCTCGCGGCTCTCGACGCCGTGGCGACGCGCGCGGCTCCCGGAGACAGCGTTTTCCTCTACTTTGCGGGGCATGGCTCACAGGTGCCGCAGACCAATGCGGGCGACCACGCAAAGGCCGACGGGCTGGAGGAAGTATTCCTCCCGCGCGACGCCGAGCAATGGAACCCGGAGCAGCGCCGGATCACGGGCGCGATCCGCGGGAGAGAATTCGGCCAGCGTGTCACGGCGATGCGTGCCCGCGGCATTTTCGTCTGGCTGGTCTTCGACAGCTGCCACTCGGCGACGATGTCGCGGAATGCGGCGCTGGTGGGGCTGAAGCAGCGAGCGCTGCCGGGCGCGGCGCTGGGTGTTCCGCAACGCGACCAGGAAAGCGCGGTGGCTACGGTTCCTTTGATGCGCGTGGCAGAGGGCAACCTGCCAGGAGGGTATGTCGCGTTCTACGCCGCGCAAACCAGCGAGGTCGCGCCCGAGCTGCCGCTACCGGCCGGCGAACCCGATCGCCGCGTGCACGGTCTTTTCACGTTCGCCTTGCTCAAGAGCATCGCCGCGGGCGCTCCCGGTTCATATCGCGATCTCTCGCATCAGATCCTGGCGTTTTATGCCGTGACCTATCCACGCACCACGCCGGAGTTCGAAGGCGCGCTCGATCTGCCGATTGGCGCTTCGGCGGCGAAATCGCAGGCGTCACGCACCTGGGCAGCGCGCAACACCGGCGAAGAATTCGAGATCGCCGCGGGACGGCTCAACGACATCACGCCCGGGACGCTGCTCGCGTTGACGGGAGCACCTGCGCACAACCGGCCGGCGGCACCACTGGGCCTGCTGCGTGTCACGCGCTCGACTCTTACGACGGCATGGGCGCAAGGTGTCTCGGACACCGAAACATTGCGACGCTGGCGCGTGCCGCAGGACCTCACCGCGGAAAGCGGCTCGGGGCTCGTGCGCGTGTTGCAATCGAACCTGGATCTCACCATCCGGGTGGCGGCAGTGGCGGGATGCAGCCCAACCCTGGCGATCGATCCGGCCTGTGAAAAGCAAAAGGGCGGCGGTGATGCCGCGCTCACGCGGGTGCAGGCGCTGCTCGCGCGTCCGGGAATTTTGCCGAGCGGAGCGGAACAGACCCGCGATCCGCGTGCCGCGGATCTGCTGTTGCTGGTGACCCCCGACAAAATTCACATCCGGCGTTCCAGCGCGCTCGCGACGCCGGCGTCACGCGGTGCCACGGTGGATCTAGAGGGTCCCGATCTCGATTCACGACTGCAGAGCGCGCTGCTGCGTGCGGCCCGAGTAGTCGGACTTGTACGTCTCAGCACGAAGTTCACCGATCCGCGTGACGAGCTCGCGGTGGAGCTGCGCGCGCGCGATCGCTCCGGCCAATGGCGCCCGGTCGGCGAATCGAAAGCCACGGCGATCCCTTTCGATGCCCCGCTCGCGATCCGCCTGCAGAACATCGGGCCGGGAGACATCGACGTCACGGTGCTGTCGATCAACGATGAATTCGAGATCACACCGATCTTTCCCGTCGACCTCGAGACCAATCGCATGCGCCAGGGAAGCGCGCAGCTGGAGGTGCGAGGCTGGGCGCGGCCGAGCGGCCCATACCAGATCCTGGTGATCAGTGAGCCGGCGGTACCGGGCAAGCCCCACGACCTGTCCTATCTTGCGCAACCGGGCGTGACACGCAGCGCTCGCGACGCGGGTTTCGGCGCTGTCCTCGAAAGCATCGGCTTCGAGCGGCGCCGGACGCGCTCGGCCGCTGAAACGGCCTCGTCGGGCCGCATCCGCGTATTGGGCTACGAGGTGATGGAGAGCAGCACCCCGCCGGCGGGCCCCGCCCGATAACGGGGCGGGCGGGCAGGCGGCCGCATTCTTCCTCAATTACAAACAAACTTGTAAGCTCGCGCAGCGGTCCTAAATAACGACAGAACTCAGGCCGCATTCGGAGTTTTCGTGCAGACAATCCGCCGCTTGCGCAGGCTCCTGTTCATCTCCGGTTCAGCAACCGCCCTGGGACTCATACCCCTGGCTGCTGTCTCCGCCACTCCTCATGAACCCAATGTCGAAACGGCTTCGGTGACACGCGAACTCCCCGCGGGAGCTGCGGCGATCGAACAGCTGCGTTTGTCCGACGGCCTCGCCGAATATGGCGAGAAAAACGGCGACGCACTCGCACTGGTGACCGCGGCGAAGATCCGCAAGACGCTGCCGGCGTCACTCACCACTCCCGCGCCGGGTACGACCGATGCGCGTTCGTGGTCGGCACTTCTCAAGCGCGCCACGCAGCTTGCCGCGGGAGACCCGAATGTCCTCGGGCTCATCGAAGACGTGCGCAAGCTCAAGGTCCGGGACATACCGGGCATCGGCGACGGCGTGCGCCTGCTGCGCAAGATGGTGAAGCAGAAGGGATTCGACCGCGCGGAAGTGCGCTTCAAGGCCGGTGAAGTCGCGATCGTCTATGTCCAGCCCGAAGGGACCGGGCAGATCGCGCTGTTCGTCTACGACGAATTCAACAATCTCATCTGCACCGGCACCGGCGACACCGCCCAGGCGGTTTGCCGCTGGCGCCCGCGCTGGGACGGCAGCTATCTACTCGACATTCGAAACTATGGTTCAACCGATGTGGCGTATCGCCTGGCGATCAATCGTGAGATCGTTGCGCGCTGACGTGACGCGGCGTCCGGGACGGGGAGTGTGGCGGTCGGCCGCACTCGGTCTCGGCTTGGCGTTGCTCGTCGCGTGCACGCAAAACCCCAAGGCGCCGGACCTCGGCCGTCTCTACCGGTCCGCCAACCTGGCGATCGAACAGCCGCCGCTCATCATCATTCCGGGCATCACGGGTTCGCAGCTGCGGGACAAGAATACGCATGAGCCCATCTGGCCTGGTGGGCTGCTGCGCCTGATGTTCAATGACTATCATTCGCTGGCGTTGTCGATCGATCCGAAGACGCTGCAAGGTTCGCCGGGGGAAATCGAGGCTTTCGATCTCGTCGACAAGGTCGCGGGCCGCCACTTCTACGACACCATCGTGGCGACCATGGTCGAACACGGCGGGTTCCAGCTCACCAAGCCTGGAACGAAGATCAAGGACAGCTACGAACGCCACGTCTACGTGCTGCCATACGACTGGCGGCTCGACAACGTGGTGTCCGCAAAACGTCTGTCGGAGCTCATCGACCAGCTGCGTGTTGACTATGGAAATCCCGACCTGAAGGTGAACATCGTCGCTCACAGCATGGGCGGCATCATCTCGCGCTACTTCCTGCAGTACGGCACCGAAGACGTGCTCGATCGCGACGACGCGGTACCGACGATGGCCGGCGCATCGAAGATCAATCGCATCATCCTGCTCGGAACACCCAGCTTCGGTTCGACGAATGCGCTTCGTGACATGATCTTCGGCTCGAAGATCGGGCTCGACAGCGTCGCGCCCGAAACCATGATGACCATGCCGAGCGTGTACCAGCTGCTGCCGAACGCCGACCGCAAACCACTCATCGGCATCGACGGACGGCCGCTTCGCGTGAGCGATGCGGATGGGAACAGCCCGGAGCGCAATCTGTTCGACGTGCAGACCTGGAAAGATCTGAAGTGGTCCGCCTACGATCCGAAACTCATCGAACGGGTCGGAACGGAGCGCGCGGAAGTGCTGAAGCTCTACCTGGAGAAATATCTGAAGCGTGCGGGGCGCCTGCAGAAGGCGTTGCAACAGCCGCAGCCCGATTCGGGGGTCAAGCTGATCGTCTTCGGGGCCGACTGCATCCTGACCCCGGCGCGTGTACTGGTGGAAGAAGACAACGGCGTCATGGTGCCGCGGTTCTCGACCAAGGAGATCAAGCGTCCGCAGGCGGGAAAGGCCTACGACCTGCTGCTCCATGAGCCGGGCGATGGCCTGGTCGGCAAGGCGTCGCTGCTCGGGCGCCAGTCCTTCGACCCGACGGTGAGCGGCGCCGGTGGATTTCCGCTCGCCTACTCGTTCTTCCTGTGTTCGGCGCACTCCGCGCTGCCGGGCAACATCAATTTTCAGGACAATCTTCTCAACGCCTTACTGTCACGCTGATCGGGCATCTTGGCTAACAACAAAAACCTCGCGAGGCTCTATGCGAATCACGACACTGCTGGCGGCGATCACTGCGTTCGTCAGCATTACGGCAGGCGGCGCCACTGTCGGGGACTTCGATGTACCCGCCGATGAAGCGCCCGGCGCGAGCCTCACACCCGCGCAGGTCTCCGGCAAGAACTACAAGGTGCGGGACCCGGTGCACAGCGACGGGCTGATGCATCGCTACGTGCTCGAAACCAAGTTCGGAGAATTCGAGGCCTACGGCCGGGACGAGCTGGACCTGCGCTTGCGGGAAATCGCCGCGCTCAACCAGATCTCCGAAACCTCCGACAGCGACGTGGCCTACAAGGCGGTCAAGCGCGGCATCGAAGAGGATGTGAAGGCCATCGCGGGCATCGTGACCGATCCCGTGGGCACCGTGCTCGGCATCCCGCGCGGCATCGGTCACCTGCTCGGCGGTTATCGCGCACGCGCCGAAGAGATCACGGACAAGAAAGACAAGAAGAAGCCCGAAGGTGAAGCTGCGGCCGGCACCGAAGAGAAACCCAAGAGCAATGCCAAATCCTCGGCGAAGAAGTACGTCGACAAATACATGGGGTTGTCGGCGTCCGAGCGCCGCCTGTACAAGAAGTTCGACATCGATCCCTACACGCGCAACGAAGTCCTGCGCGGCGCCGTGCGTCGCATGGCGAAGCTGGATTCGAAGGTGACCTTCGGGATGAAGTTCGTGCCCGGCGTGCCCTACGCCGGCCAGGCGAAACGCGCGCTCGATGCGATTCACAACGAAGACCCGGCGGTGCTGCGCAAGAAGCGGCGCGAGGCCCTCGCGGGCTTCGGCCTGACGCCCGACGAAGTCGAACAATTCGAGAACACCATGCTGCTCGATCCCACGCGCCAGGAATTGCTGGTGGATGCGATGGAAGCCCTGCAGGGTGTGTCCGGTCGCGAGGAACTGCTGCGCACGGCGATGTCCGTGACCTCGGAGCTGGAGATCCAGGTTTTCCTGCGCAGCGCGGGAATGCTGCTGCGCGCCCACGCACAGCGGCCGGCGACGCGAATCGTCCCGGGACTGCGGCTGCCGACGGCGCAGTTCGCGGATCAGCGCGTCGCGGTTTTCGGTGCATTCGATGCCGTGCAGTGGACCGCCGAAGTCGCGGGTTACGAAGGCGCCATCCTGCAGGCGCTGCCCGGAGACGTTCCGGCGCGTGAAGTGTGGCTCAGCGGTTCCGTCTCACCGCGGGCCCGCGCGGCGATGGAACAGCGGGGCTGGGAAGTGCACGACCACGCCGAGAAAGGGGCGGAGACGCGGCAAGCTGCCTCACAGTAAATCTGTGTCCGATTCGCCCGCGCAAATTCCGCTGCTGATCGGGGTCACGGGTCATCGTGACCTGGTTACGGACGAACTCGAGCCGTTGCGACAGGCGGTGCGGAGTTTTCTGCTCGACCTGCGGGGGCGTTTCCCGGATTCACCGCTGCAGGTCGTGAGTTCGCTCGCGTCCGGCGCGGACCTGCTGGTGACCGAAGAAGCGCTCGCGGCCGGAGTCGATTGCATCGCGGTCCTGCCATTGCCGCTCGAGCTCTACCGCGCAGATTTCGCCGGTTCCGCGGATCTCGAGCGCTTCGAGTCGGTTCTCGCCCGTTGCCGTCAGCGATTGTTCTGTCCACTTCCCGCGAATGTCCCGCTTGCCGAGTTCAGCCAACCGGGCGCGAGGCGGGATGCACAGTACGCCCAGGCGGGTGAACTCATCGCGGGTGCTGCGTTCATCCTGTTGGCAGTCTGGGACGGTCGTGCTTCCACGAATCCTGCGGGCACCGCGAGCACGGTCGAGTCACGCTTGTCGCGGCGCGCCTGGCTCGGCGCGGCGGAGCGTTCGGCGCAGCCGGACCTCCTGCCAAACCTGCCGCCGGATTTCGTCTACCACATCGTGGTCTCCCGCCACGGCTCACCGCCGCTCGCGGGACTGACGCCTTTGCAGGCCGGATATCGCTCCAGCCCGCAAGGTCCCCTCGAAGCACCTTTCCCCGCGACGGCGAGCCTCATCGGCCGGCGCACTTCCGAGCTCAACAGGACGCTGCGAAAAAACGCGCGGGCCGTCCAGCGCCACGACGAGGAAATCCAGCTCACCGGGGAACTCGCGGCACCGCCGGCCAACGTGGTCGCCGTTGCGCGGCTCTTCAGCGCGGTGGACTGGTATGCCATGCGCATGCGGCGTGCCGTCATGCGATGTGTGTATGCGACCTCGGCGTTGATGATGCTGATGGGCATCTTCTTCCTCATCTACAGCGATCATCGGAACAACTGCACTTTCTGCCACTACTCGATCCTCGCGTTCCTGGCGGCATTTCTCACACTCCTCGGGCTCAACCGCCTGGCCGCCAATCTCCACTGGCATCGGCGCCACCTCGAGTCGCGCGCACTCGCCGAGGGACTGCGCGTCGAGCTGTTTTGGGCCGTCGCCGGTGTGGCGCGCGACGGCATGCCCGCGCCGCACCGGGCGCTGCTCAAACAAGCCGAACCCGGCCTCGAATGGATTCCGAATGCCGCGCGAGCCGCGAGCCTGATGCTGGCCGACGTGCAATCCACCGGCATCGTCGGCGGTGTCGAATTCGCGATCCGGCGCTGGGTCGGCAGCCCGAATGACCAGGACTCTGATTCGCAGCAGCTGCGGTATTACGGTCACGCCAGTCGCGCGCGCGGCGCGCTCGCGACGCTCGCGGAGCGCGTGGCGGGTATCGCGGTGATCCTCGGTGTCGGGCTCGCCGTCGTGCTCGGGGCTGAAGAAATTCTGCTGGGTGGCAGCAAGGGCACCGAAATCCTGTTGTTCGGCATCGGTGTTTTTTCCCTGCTGGCCGCGGTGGTCGACGCACTGGTGCACAAGACCGCGGAGCGCGAGCTGCAGCGCCAGTACTCGTACATGCACGATGTCTTCCTGGCCGCGCACGATCGGCTGGTCGCGGCGCGCACCGACGACGAACGGCGTTCGATCCTGGCGCAGCTCGGCCGCGCTGCGCTCGCCGAGCATGCGGCGTGGCTCCTCATTCATCGCGATCGGCCCATCGATCGCAGCCGATTACAGTAGCGGAGGCTGACGTGTCGCGAACGGGACTCATGATGATCTGGTGCGCGGCGGCTGCCGCGTTGACAGCCTGCGGCGGCAAGGCGCCCCCGGCCGAACCGGTGCGTCCGGTCCAGATCATCGTGGTTCGATACGGAGGCGAGAGCGAGGGCGTCTCACTCACAGGTGAGATCCAGGCGCGCAACCAGATCAACCTCGCGTTCCGTGTCAGTGGCCGACTCATCGAGCGACGCGTGAATGTCGGCGGCAAGGTTTCGCCGGGACAGCTGGTGGCGCGCCTCGAAGCACACGACGCGCGGAATTCCCTGCTGTCGGCCGAAGCCGAACTGGCATCCGCCAAGGCGACGCTGGTGCAATCCACGAACAACGAGCAGCGCTACAAGTCGCTGGTGTCGACGGGTGTCATCTCGCGCGCGCAATACGACGAAGCGCAGCAGCAGCTCACCGCCGCGCAGTCGCGGGTTTCATCCGCGAATGCTTCTTTGCAGACCGCGCGTGACAACCTGAAGCGCACCGAGTTGTATGCCGAGGCGGCCGGCGTCGTCACGTCCAAGGGCGCGGAGCCGGGCGAAGTGGTCCAGGCCGGCCAGACCATCGTGCAGGTGGCGCAGAGCGACGGCAAGGATGGCGTGTTCAATGTGCCTGCCGCGCTGATGCGGGATCCTTCGCGCCTGCCGACCAGCGTGAGCGTGGCGCTCGCCGACGCGCCTGACATCAAGGCCATGGGGCAGATCCGCGAAGTGGCTCCCGAGGCGGACCCGGTCACGCGCACCTACCTGATCAAGGTCACGCTCGACAATCCGCCGCCGGCCATGCGACTCGGAGCCACGGTGATCGGTACCGCGATTTTCGCGCCACACGCCGCGGTCAGCATTCCGGCGACTTCGCTGGTCCAGGTCGAAGGCAAACCGGCAGTGTGGGTGGTCGACCCGGGCACGAAGCAGGTCGCCCTGCGCGCCGTGACCGTCGATCGCTACGAGACTTCGGACGTGATCATCGCGAGTGGTTTGAAGGACGGAGATACCGTGGTCACGGCCGGCGTGCATGCGCTGCGGCCCGGCCAGCTGGTCAAACTGCTGGAGCCTGCCGGATGAACATCGAGTGAGCGAGGGCGTCAATCTTTCCGAGTGGGCGCTGCGACATCGCGTCCTAGTCTGGTTCTTTCTGCTGGTGATCCTCGCGGCAGGATTGCTCGCGTATGGGCGCCTCGGTCGCAGCGAGGATCCGGCGTTCACCATCAAGACCATGGTGGTGCGCGCGGACTGGCCGGGCGCGACCGTCGAGGAGACGATCAACCAGGTCACCGACCGCATCGAGAAAAAGCTGCAGGAGACGCCGGGCCTGGATTTCATCCGCAGCTCGACGACCGCGGGACGCACCGTGGTGTTCGTGAACCTGCTCGACTCGACACCCAGCGAGGACGTGCCGGATGTCTGGTACCAGGTGCGCAAGAAGATCGACGACATCCGGGGCACCTTGCCGGCCGGTGTCGTCGGCCCGGTCTTCAATGACGAGTTCGGCGATACCTACGGAATCATCTACGCATTCACGGCGGATGGTTTCACGCCGCGGCAATTACGCGATCACGTGGAGCGCGTGTGCGCCGACCTGCTGCGAGTCCACGATGTCTCCAAGATCGAAGTCATCGGTGCGCCGGACGAGAAGATCTACGTCGAGTTCTCGACCCGCCAGCTCGCCGGACTGAAACTCGACCGGCAGGCGCTGGTCTCGGCGCTGCAGGCGCAGAACGCGGTGACACCCGCCGGAACGCTGCGGACAGGCAGTGAACGGATACTGCTGCAGGTGACGGGCGGGTTCGCGTCAGAGCAGGAAGTCCGCAACGTGAACTTCGTGGTGGATGGGCGCGCCTTCCGCCTCAGTGACATCGCCACGGTGCGGCGCGGTTACTCGGATCCGCCGCAGCCGATGTTGCGCTTCAACGGAACGCCGGCCATCGGCCTCGGCATCGCGATGCGTTCGGGTGGCGACATGCTGGCGCTTGGTGAAAACGTCGAGCAGGCGATGCGCAAGATCAAGGCAACCCTGCCAGTCGGTATCGAGCCGCACCTGGTCGCCGAGCAGCCGCGCGTGGTGGCCGCGGCGGTGGACGAATTCACCAAGGCATTGTGGGAAGCCATCGCCATCGTGCTGGGTGTGAGCTTCCTGACGCTCGGCCTGCGGGCGGGTGCGGTCGTCGCCTGTTCCATTCCACTGGTGCTCGCGGCCGTGTTCGTCTCGATGTCCATGGCGGGCATCGATCTGCAACGGGTGTCGCTGGGCGCGCTGATCATCGCGCTCGGCCTGCTGGTCGACGACGCCATGATCACGGTCGAGATGATGGTGACCAAGCTCGAGGAAGGTTACGACAAGGTGAAGGCGGCGACCTTTGCCTACACGTCCACCGCATTCCCCATGTTGACGGGCACACTGGTCACGGTTTCCGGTTTCATCCCGATCGGCTTCGCGAAGAGCGCCGCGGGCGAATACACCTTTTCGATCTTCGCGGTCGTGGCCATCGCGCTGCTGGCCTCGTGGGTGGTCGCGGTGATCTTCGCGCCGCTGATCGGCGTCGCGATCCTTCCGGAAAAGATCGCGCACAAACATTCGCAGGCGAACGACGGCTGGCTCATGACGCGTTTCCGCGCGCTGCTGGTGCGCGCCATGAAAGCGCGGTGGACCACCATTGGCGCCGCGCTGGCGCTGCTGGCGCTCTCGGTGGTGGCGCTGCAATGGGTGCCGCGGCAGTTCTTCCCGTCTTCGGATCGCCCGGAACTGCTGATCGACATGACATTGCGCGGCAGCGCATCGATCGAATCCAGCGATCGCGTCGTGCAACGGCTGGAGAAAATCCTCGAGGGCGACACCGACATCGATCGCTGGACCACCTACGTCGGCCAGGGATCGGTGCGGTTCTACCTGCCCCTCGACGTGCAGCTGCAGAACGAATCCTTCTCGCAGATCGTGGTGCTGACGAAGGACCTCGAAGCGCGCGAGCGCGTGTTCTCGCGCCTGCAGACCGCCTTCACCGAAGGATTCCCGGATGCCATCGCGCGGGTCTATCCACTCGAACTCGGGCCGCCCGTGGGCTGGCCGCTGCAATACCGCGTGAGCGGACCGGACCCGCAGAAGGTCAGCGACATTTCGTACCGCGTGGCGCAACTCATCGCCAGCGATCACCGCGCGCACTCGATCAACTTCGACTGGATAGAGCCGATGCGCGCACTGCGCATCCGCGTGAACCAGGATGAAGCGCGGATGCTCGGCATCAGCTCCGACACGCTGGCGCGTTCGCTGAACGCCGTCGTCTCGGGGGTCAAGGTGACCCAGGTGCGCGACAGCATCTACCTGGTCGACGTCATCGCGCGCGCGGGAGACCAGGGCGGGATTTCACCGGCGACCCTGCGCACGCTGGAAATTCCGCTGCCGAACGGCCAGGTGGTGCCGCTGGTACAGGTCGCTTCGGTCGAATACGGCATCGACTGGCCCAACATCACGCGCCGCGACAGGCTTTCGACCATAACGGTGCAGGGCGACGTGTCGGCGGGCACGCTACCGGCGACCGTGATCAATGCCATCAAGAAGCAGATGGAGGAACTCGATCAGACCCTGCCCGACGACTACAAGATCGAAACCGGCGGCTCGGTGGAGGAGAGCGTCAAGTCACTCGCCTCGGTGGCGGCGGTGCTGCCGGTCGCCGCGCTGCTGATGATCTGTTTCCTGATGATCCAGTTGCAGAGTCCCAGCAGGCTGTTCCTGGTGATCAGTGTCGCGCCCTTCGGGCTGATCGGCGTCGTGCTCGCGCTGCTGGTGGTCAACAAACCGCTCGGATTCGTGGCGCTGCTTGGCGTCATCGCGCTGGTGGGAATGATCGTGCGCAACTCGGTCATCCTGGTGCACCAGATCGACCACGAGATCGCCGGCGGGCGTCATCCCTGGGACGCGGTGATCACGGCCACCGTGGATCGTTGCCGCCCCATCCTGCTGACAGCCGCCGCGGCCATCTTCGGCATGATCCCGATCGCGCCGACGGTGTTCTGGGGCCCGATGGCCTACGCCATCATGGGCGGCCTGGCGATCGCGACGGTGCTGACGCTGGTGTTCCTGCCCGCGCTGTACGTCACCTGGTTCCGGTTGCGTCCCCCGGACACCGGCGGGCCTACTTCAGCCAGCGGTTGAACCACTCGAGGTTGGCGCGCATGCGATGCACCAGGTAACTCGGCACATCCAGCTCGTGGTTCTGGCCGGGATAGACGATGAGTTTGGTCGGCACACCGCGTGACTTGAGCGCCTGGTACATGGCCTCGGCGCCCTCGCAGGGCACGTTGTCGTCGTCGCCTGCGCACTGGAACAGCGTCGGCGCGGTGATCCGTTCCGGATGCAGGAAGGGATAAGACAGCTTCGTCCAGAGCTCGAAGTTTTCCCAGGGCGTGCCGATTTCGTAGGTGTATTCGCGCACGTACATGTCCACGCCCCACATGCCGAAGAAATTCGACGCACCGGCGCCGGAAATCGCCGCGCGGACCCGCGGATCGCTGGCGATCAAGTAGTTGGTGAGGATGCCGCCATAACTCCAGCCGAACACGCCGACGCGTTTCGGGTCGGCGATGCCGCCATCGATGACGTGTGTGATGCCGGCGCTGATGTCCTGCTGATCGAGGACGCCCCAGTCGGCATAGATGGCGCGGGAAAACTCGAAGCCGCGTCCGGATGAGCCGCGCGGATTGACCGCGAGCACGGCGTAGCCCGCCGCCGCAAACAACCGCGCCGGCAGGTCGAACTCATGGCTGTGCTGGTAGACAGGCCCGCCGTGCAGATAGGCGAGCACCGGGTAGCGCTTCGCCGCGTCGAAGCCGGGCGGCAGCGTGATGTAGCCGTGGATCTCGGCGTCGCCACTCTTGAACGATACGTCGCGCACCTCGCCCTGCGCGCGCGACTTCGTCCAGGCGTTGTGATCGGTCAGCTGACGATGTCCGTCCACCGCGAACAGTTCATAGGGCGTGCCGACGTCACCTTCCAGAATGGCCAGCCGCCCGTCGGGTGCCACGGCAAAGCCGTAGCCAAATCGCTTGCCGCTGGTCAGGTATTCGATCTTGCCGCTCGCCGGATCGATGCGCGCCAGCCAGGTGTCGCGGTCCTGCTCGATCAGCGAGACGATCGAGCCGTCCGGCGCGAACTTCGGGTAATAGAACCAGCGGTCGATGCGCGCCGGGCGCGTCACTTCACCGGTGGCAAGGTCCGCGACGGCGAGCTGCGCGGTCGCGTAGTAGATCCACATGCTGTCGCCGCCCTCGAGCCACAACAGGCGGCGCGAATCGGGTGACCACTCGGGACGCGCGTACCAGTCCGGATCGTCATCGGGTCCGGCCGAGGTGCTGATCTTCCTGCGCTCGGTCGAGTCGACGCGTTGCACGAATACGTCGTAGTTGGAATCGCGGTCGGTGTCGTCGCGCTCCTTCGCGGTGTAGGCGACGGACAGTCCGTCGGGCGACCAGGCGGGATGCCAGTGATCGCGCAGTCCCCGGGTCAGTTGCGTCGCCTTGCCGCTGGCGAGGTCGACCATGAACAACTGCTGCGTGCGGGCGTCGAGATATCCCTCGCCGTCGAGTTTGAACTGGAAACGCTCGGTTTCGATCGGCGGAGGCGTTTCGGCCTTGTTCCCGACATTGCCGCCGACTTCGGCGACCACGATGGCCCGTTTGCCATCGGGCGCGAGGTCGAAATCGCTGATGCCGCCCGGAATCTTCGTCACCCGCCGCGCACCGCCACCGTTCGCCCGCATGCGCCACAGCTGGGTTTCTTCTTCCTCGCCGGCGTCGCTGAGATAGAAGAGTGACTTCCCATCGCGCGTATATCGGGGCTGCGACTCGCTGGCCTTGGGGGTTTTGGTCAGCTGCCGCGGAGCGCCGCCGTTCCAGGCCACGGTCCATATATCGCTGCTGCTGCTGTCGCTCTTCGCGTCATTGCGCGAGAGGATGTAGACCAGCGTCGAGCCCGAGGGTGAAAACGCCGGTTCCGCAACCGACGCGAGCTGGTAGTAGTCAGAGAGCGCGAATGGCGAATCGGCGAGCGCGCAGGCGGGAGCCAGGGCGGCCCATGCAAGCGCGCCCAGGCTCCGACTCGAAACACTCATCGACCGGAAGCACCGAAGTTGAATTGCGCCCCCAGGTAGAAGTAACGCCCCATCGCGGAGACCGGATAGGAATTGTATTCGAAGGCCGGTTCTTCATCGAAGATGTTGTTGATGCCGCCGTAGATGTTGATCTGGTCGGTGACGTCATATGCGGCGCTGAACTCGTGCTCCCACGCTTCCTTGACCTTGAAATATTTCGGGTCGGCGTAGTCCGGATCACCCGCCAGCGTCTCGCGGGTATACCTGTCGGTCGAGCTGAACCAGTTGATGCCGTAGGCCAGCGTCAGTGCGCCGTGCGTCCAGGTCGCATCCAGCACCGCCGAGAACTTCGGGTTGTACTGCTCCTCGAGGTCGTTGTCGACTTCCGCGCCCGGTGTCGACACGAATTCGAGCCGGTCGAGATAACCGCCGACCACGCGGAACCTGAACTCCCCCGCATTCTCGGTGGGCAGGCGGTAGTCGAAAGTCATGTCGAGCCCCGCGGTCCTGAACGCGGCGACATTGTCCGGATGGGCGGTGTAGCCGGTGATGAATCCCGTGTCGGGGTCACGGATGATTTCCGGGCAGTACGGGTTGTCGATGCTGGGTTGATCGACGCACAGCTCCGCCAGCTCCTCGGCCTGCGGCGTGTTGATGGCGTCTTCGATCTCGATGTCGTACCAGTCGAGCGACATGGCAAGGCCCGGCGCGAATTCCGGCCGCAGCACCACGCCCACGGTCCAGGTGGTCGCCGTTTCCTCGGTCAGGTCTCGATTGCCGGTGACCGTGCCCTCGGTGAACAGCGTGGCCTGCGGCGTATTCGACGGTGTGAAGGTGGTCGGATCGATGCCAAGGCCGTTCAGCAGGTCCGCGCAGTTGGCTTCGCGCGTGCTGGTGCCGTTGTTGGTCTCATTGATGTCGCAGGGATCGGTGATGAAGTTGGAGTCGGCGGTTTCGGGCGCAAACAATTCAGCGATGTTCGGTGCCCGTACCGCCTGCGCGTAGGTACCGCGAAAGGTGAGCGCGGCGACCGGCGCATACACGGCGTCGACCTTCCAGGAATTGGTCTGGCCGACGGTGCTGTAGTCCGAGGCGCGGAACGCGGCGCCGAACGACAGGCGGTTGGCGAAGGGCGCATCGACCAGCACCGGCAGGTTGACCTCGGCGAACAGTTCCGTGACGTCGAAGCTGCCGCTGGACGGGCTGACGGGTCCGTACCAGGTATCCGCCATGTCCGGGTCCGGGTTCGAGTCGCTGGTCTCGCGCCGATATTCCGCGCCGACGGCGAAACCGATCGAGCCGCCCGGCAATTCGAGCGTCGAGCCGAAATCGCCCGACAACGAACCCGACACCACTTGCTGCGTGACCTTGCTGTGCGAAACGCTGTCGGTGGTGACGTAGTCGAGCGCGGCGGGATCACGCACCCCGTTGCCGAAGATGTTGTAGGGCACGCACCCGGGATTGCCCGAGCGGCACACGGGTGCGCCGCTGACCGGGTCGCTGATGACGTCGATGGCATCCGCCCAGGCGCTCTCGACACGGTTGTTGTTCTCGGTGATCTCGCTCTTGGTTTCGCCATAGACGTACGAGACTTCGTAGCGCAGGTGATCGGAGAGATCGCCATTCGCGGCCAGCACGCCGCGCAGCGTTTCGCGCAGCGTGTCCTCGGTGTTGATGCCGAGGTCGTAGTTGTCGCGCGTCACCCAGACACCATCCGGCGCGTCGGGATCCTCGAGTCCGATGGCCGCGGCTCCCGGCACGATGGCGTCACGGATCGCCTGTGGCATGAACGGATTGTCGGGCGTCTGGAACAGGTAGAAGTCGTAGGAGGGCTGCGACAGCGACAGCGCGTGCGCGCGCGCGTACTTGGCCTCGGCCGAGATCGTGAACTTGTCATTCACGTCGAAGTGGCCGAGCACGTTGAAGATGTGCCGGTCGAGCTCGGGGAACAGGTCGCCCTGGTACCCGTCGATATTCGTGCTGGATCCGCCCTGCGTGTAGCCGCCGGAGTTCTCCAGCAGGAAACCGCGGTCGTAGATGTTGCCGTCACCCTGGAAATCGGAGGCGTAGTCGAAATCGACGTCCACCGCGCCGTTGGGCGCGCTGTCCGCGTACCGCACGTCGTTGTAGGGCACCAGGTCGGGCAGGTCGGGGTCGTCGTCGAGATCGTCCTGGTTCTGGAATAGATAGGCGGCGTTGGGCGGACGCAGGTAGCTGCGGTCCTGGTCGTTCACCCGGTCGTCCGAGCTGTATTCATACGCGAAGGCAATGTTGCCGCGGCCTTCGCTGAAGTTCATGCCCCCGCTCAGCGCGGCGTAAAGGTTGTCGCCGTCGCCTTCACTCGAGGCGCCGGTCTGGACCCGCGCCGAAATGCCTTCGAGGTTTTTCTTCAGTCGGAAATTGACCACACCCGACACGCCGTCGGCGCCGTAGATCGCGGATGCGCCGCCAGTCAGCACGTCGACGGCCTCGACCAGGTCCAGCGGAATGCTGTCGACGTCGACGGCCGCCGAGCCCGCCAGGCCGGAAACGTGGCGCCGTCCGTCGACCAGCACCAGGGTGCGGTCGACACCCAGGTGGCGCAGGTCGAGAAGATTCAATCCCACTTCGCCGAAGCCGTAGTTGGATCCCGCGGTGAGATCACCCGTGGTCGATCCCAGCAATGCGGGCGTCTGCGCCAGGTAATCGGCGAGGTCGGTCTTGCCGGACTGCGTGATGGCTTCGGACGAGAAGGTCGTCACCGGGTTGGCGAATCCCTTTTCATCCTGGCGGATGCGCGATCCGGTGATTACCACCTCTTCTATCGGGGGTTCCGCAGCTTCGTCGGGCGGTGCGGCCTGCTGCGCGAACGTTGCCGAAGCGCAGGACAAGAGGGCAATTGCGGGCAACATCTGTGCAGGCTTGGCGCTACGCATGGTCCGCTCCTGATGCCGCATCCCGGCGGCTAATCTTTTATCCGCAGGATGCCAGTCGTGGCGTCAACGCAGCAATGCTTCATGTCGTCGCTTTGGCGCGCAATGCTCCCGGGGCGTCGCCTTCCGCCGATTTCAAATGTCAGAAAAAGCCTTGGATTTCAGCTCTTTTGATTCCGGGCGCACCCTGGTTGATGAATCCGGCCCAGGCGCGGGGCGGTTCGGCCATGCTGGCAGCGCCCGTAAATGTTGCACGGACGCGTCAAGCCGAACCAAAACAGGAACATCGGCGAGCAAAGGCTAGCGAGGTGCACCGAAGGTCTGAACCCAGTAAGTCTTGCCGCGGCCTCGGCCGATGGCGACTCCGATGCCGATCTCGCGAAAGCGCGGGTCCATGATGTTCGCGCAATGGCCGGGGCTTGCCAGCCAGCCGGCGACCACTTCTTCCGCCGACTGGGGTCCGAGCGCGATGTTCTCGCCGCTGATGCGCGGCAGATAACCCGCGCGCAAGACCCGGTCTTTGGGCTGGCTGCCATCGCTGCCGCGATGATCGAAGTAATCCTTGCGGGCCATGTCGCGCGCGTGGGCGGCAGCCGCTTCGTTCAGTTCGCGTGAAGTGCCCAGGGGCGCGACCGAAGCGAAGCGTTCCGAGCCGCACTTGCGGCTCTTGCTCCGGGCAGCGTTCACCAGCTCGACGACGCGCTCGCCGGCATCGGTCGATTTCCGCAAGACTGCCGAATCCGCGGCGCATGCGCCGGAGGCCAGGGTGGCAGCCATGAGCGTCGCAATGCCCAGCTGCCGCGCAATCATCCAGGTCGAGGGGCTCGTCATGGCAACAGTCTTCATCACGGACACTGAATAGCGGGTGAACCTGCGGACGGCAATACCCGAAAGGCTCCTGGGCGACTCCCGGCAGCCGATACGCTTCCCTGCGTGATGAGTGCCGATTGCGCGCGCGGGTTACCCTCGGCGCATGAAGCTTCATCCGCACGAGGGTTTCGACAATTCGGCCGCGGCGTACCGGCACATCGTGGCCGTGCCACTGGCTGCAGCGTTGGGCGCGGAAATCCGCGGCGTCGACGTGGGGAAACTCACGGACGAGGCGTTCGCCGAAATCCAGCACGCGTTGTTCCGCCACAAGATGATCTTCTTCCGCGATCAGCACATCGGCGATGCGGAACACAAGGCCTTCAGCCGGCGCTTTGGTCCCTTCGCGGAAGACGCCTACACCGCAGGTGTGCCCGGTCATCCCGAGGTGCAGCCGGTCATCAAATACGCGGACGACAAGTCGGCCATGGTGTTCGGCTCGGGATGGCACACCGACTCGCCGTTCCTACCCGAGCCACCGGCGATCAGCACGCTGCGCGCGGTGAAAGTGCCGCCGTTCGGGGGCGACACGATCTGGGCGAATTCGGCGCTGGCGTGGCGCATGTTGAGCCCGACCATGCAACACATGCTCGCCGGCCTGCGGGTGCATTTTTCCATGCGCGACGTGCTCGCGTCGGCGCAGCGCAACGTCCAGGTCAACGAGACGCCGATCGGGCGGCTGGCGGCAACGCGAGATCTCGCGGAGCTGCCCGATCAGCTGCTGGCGAAAATCCGCGGCACCACGCATCCGCTGTTGCGCACGCACCCGGTCACCGGCGAGCAGGCGCTGTACGTCGATGGTTCCTACGCGATCGGTTTCGAAGGTCTCGCGGACGCCGAAGCCGCTCCGCTGCTGCGATTCCTGGTGGAACACATCACCCAGCCGGCGTTCACCTGCCGCCTGCGATGGGAGGCGGGCACGTTGACCCTGTGGGACAACCGGCTGTGCGTGCACCAGGCATTCAACGACTACGCCGGGCATCACCGCGAGATGTACCGCACCACCATCGCGGGCGAAAAACCCGGCTGATCGCTATTCGAAGACCACCACTTCGTGGTCGGTGATCGTCGCTATTTCGACCTGGTGCCATGCGCCGCGCGTGGACTGTGCCAGTCTGGCTTCGCCCACCAGCGCACGCGCAACGACGGCGGACTTCCCCTCCGGCATGCGTACGCGTACCCGTACCGGTCCCACCGGTACCAGGTCGTGCGCCGGGGTGCGCCAGGCATTGGCGTTGTTGAGGTTCACGAGATGCAGCACCCGGGCGGTGGACGTGGCGTACAAGCGGCAATCGATGAGCCCCGGCGCCTCGACTTCGAGTGGCAGGACGTCGCGCACGCACCAGCGCACCAGCGCCGCGAGCAGCGCCGCGTGATCCGGGATCTGATCGCGTGCGTACTGGCGGTCGATGTCGGCCGGTAGATAGGCCACGCGCCCGCCACCCGGCCGCTCGGCGCAGAGGAGGCCGGGAATGCGCGTCTCGGGCTGGCGCATCCACACATCCTCGGGCGGCGACAGCGGCACGGGCGGCACGAAGCCGAGCGCGACCTCGGCCGGGCGTGCGACGACCAGTGGCTCCAGCGTGCCGCCATACGCCAGGATGTCGGTGCCCGCGAAGCCGCGCAGCGCCTCGTGGCGCGCGGCCTCCTGTCGTGGCAGGCGCAGGTAGGTCTGCAACCACTCGCGCGCCTGCGCCGTGCGGCGCGCCGGATCGCGCCAGGCATGTTGTCCGGGCACACTGGCGCCGAGCAGGTCGGCGAGCGCGAGATCCGCGCGGGGTCGGCCCGCCTCGTCGCACAGCGAGCTGGTGCCGGTGGCGAGCAGGCTGCCACCGCTCGCGACGAAGCGCCGGAGCGCAGCGACCTGGTCGTCCGACAGGGCTGCGAGGTTCGGCAGGATCAGCAGCTTCAGTCCGAGTTCGCGCGCCAGGCGGTCGATGTCGTCCACGTGCACGGGCACGTACGGAATCCGTGCGCGTACCAGCGCCTGCGAGAAACCGTTCCACGGCTCGTCGACCAGGACGCCGGCATCGTCGCGGCCGAAGAAGTCCGTGTTCCGCTGCGACCAGAGCAGGCCGACGTTGGCCACCGGCAGGCGTTCCACCAGGTGACGCTCGTTCTGCTCATGCCAGCGCCACAGCGACTCCGCGGTCTCGAACATGCGGCGGTCTTCCTGCACGGCGCCGAGATGGTGCCACCACGGCTGCACACCGCCGGCGAATCCTTCCACCACCCACAGCCGGGCTTCGGCGGTGGGCTTCATGGCGAGTCGGAAGTTGTGCTCGCCCAGGTGGTACATGGCCATGCTCTCGGGAATCACCTTGTTCCAGCCGCCGACGCTGTGCAGCCGCAGCCCGGTCTCGGCGTTGTGCTGGAAGCCTTCCGTGTCGAAGCGCCGCTGGTGATCGAGCATGATCATCTCGCTGCGGCGGAACACCTGCGCGTCGTCGCGGAACACGCGCGCCTGGTAGTTCAAACTACCCGACATCATGCCCACCCACAGGCAGTCAGGACCGCCGGCCTCGCGGGTGACACGGTTGAATTCATCCCAGATCTCGAGACGCCGCGCGTAGTTCCACAGGATCCATTCGCGGTACAGCGCGTCGTCCCAGTTCGCCGTGCGCGGCAGCGCGGCGCCGGTCCGCTTGCGGAACGACTGTTCGCAGTTGTCGCAGAAGCAGGGCTGGTGACGCTGCGGCCCGTTCCAGTTGTTGTCGGTCACCCCATCGGGCCGGTACCCGCCCACGATTTCGCGCAGGATGGCCGGAATGTGTTCGCGGTAGTAAGGCCCGTTGACGCAGGCCACGTACATACCGGTGACCACGTAGGGCTTGCCCTGCGCGTCCTGCGCGAACCAATCCGGGTGCGCGCGATGGAAGTCTTCGTGCGCGCGGTTCGAATCCATGCGCGCGAACACCGCGAGACCGTCCTCGCGCGCGGCGCGCACCAGCTCGCCGAACAGGTCGCGGTCGCCGAGCTCGCGTGCGCGGTGATGAAAGGGAACCTTGGTCGGGTAAAAGGCGACGATTCCGCCGGCATTGAGCACCACGCCCTGCACACGCGTGCGTTTCCAGTGTGCGCGCCAGAAATCGATGTCGATGCGGCGCGGATCGATCTCGGTGAGATTGGTCTGGCCCCAGCGCAGCGTGCGCTGGTACCAGGGACGCGCCTGCGGAGTGGCGCCCGACGCCTCGCGCAATGCCGAGGCCGCCACCAGTCCCGCGCCGCCGACCGTGAGGAACTCGCGGCGCGAAACGCTCACACCGAGAACCCCTCCTTGCTCAGCGGCAGGGTGCGCACTCGGTGCCCGGTGGCCGCGAAGATGGCGTTGCAGATCGCCGGCGCCACCGGTGGCAGCGCCGGTTCGCCCACACCCGTGGGCGGATTGTCGCTCTGGATGAAGTGCACCTCGACCTGCGGATGGTTCGCGATGCGCAGGATGGGGTACTGGTGGAAGTTGGACTGCTCGACGCGGCCGCTCTCCATCGTGATCTCGAGTCCGAGCATGGTGCTGAAGCCGTCGACCACCGCGCCCTCGCACTGGTTTTTCGCGCCGCTCATGTTGACGATCGGACCGATGTCGCAGGCAACCACCATGCGATGCAGCCGGACACGTTTGTTTTCGTCGACGCTCACTTCGGCCACCTCGGCGACGTGCCCCGCGTGACTGTAGTGGAACGCGAGGCCCATGCCGTGCCCCTTGGGCAGCGTGCGGCCCCAGCCGGCCTTCTCGGTGACGAGCCGGATCACGTCGGCCGCGCGGCCGGTGTTCAGCGTGCTCTGCAACAGCCGGCGTTCGCCCATGACTTCCAGCAGGAAGTCACGATGGTCGCGGCCGGCGGCGACCGAGAGCTCGTGCAGGAAACTCTGGATGACCCAGGCCACCGAGCATGAACGCGGCGCGCGCCACGGTCCGCAGGGAGTCGCCAGCGGCAGCATGGTCTGCGTGAGCAGGTAGTTGGGCAGGTTCTGCGCCGGGAACTCCGACGCCGGCATGTTGCCGCCACTCACCGGGTCCTTGCCGTTGGTGGTGAACGTGATGAAGTGATTGCGCCAGGCGACCAGTTTTCCCTGCGCGTCGACGCCGCCCGCCAGCGAATGGAAGCCACCCGGCCGGTAGAAGTCGTGCGCCATGTCCTGCTCGCGCGTCCACATGAGCTTCACGGGATACGAAACGCGTTGCGCGATGGCGCCGGCCTCGCACATGTAGTCGTTCATCAGCCGGCGGCCGAAACCGCCGCCCACACGGGTCTGGTTGACCTTGAGTTTTTCGGCCGGCACGGCGAGCGCGCCGGCGAGTGTCTGCAACGAGCGGTCCGCGGTCTGCGTCGGCGACCAGAACTCGACGATGCCATCGTGCGCCCAGGCCGTGCAGTTCTGCGGTTCGAGCGGGGCGTGCGACACGAAGGGATAGGTGTAGAACGCGTTCACGGTTTTCGCGGCGCCCGCCAGCGTGCCGGCGGTATCGCCCACGCTCAGCGTGGTCGATTCACCGGTGGCCTGTTTGCCGAGCTGCGCCGCGCGCTTCGTGATGCCGCTCCAGCTGTCCTTCGAGGCCGTGCTCTCGTCCCAGTCGACGCGCAATTGTTTGCGCGCCTGAAACGCCGACCAGGTGGTGTCGGCGATGACGGCCACACCGGGCATGACCTCGAGGGGATTACCCGTGCCTTCGATGACGAAGGCGTCGCGCACGCCGGGAAGCTTCCTGATCTCATCGAGATTGGCGCTGCGCACCTTGCCGCCGGTGGCCGGGCATTTCTCGAACACCGCGACCTTCATGCCCGGCAATGTCTGGTCGATGCCGAACAGCGGCGCGCCTGTGACCACCCGGTGATTGTCGACGCCGGTATACGACTTTCCCAACAGGCGATACTCGGCGCGCTCCTTGAGTTTGACGGTCTTCGGATCCGGCACCGGCAGCAGCGCGGCTTTCGATGCCAGCTTGCCGTAACCCAGGCTGCGTTTGCCGTGCCAGATGGCGCTATCGCGTGCGCTGCATTCCGCGGTCGGCACTTTCCAGGTCGCCGCGGCGGCGGTCATCAGCATGGCGCGCGCCACCGCTCCGGCGGTGCGCAGTTGGTCCCAGCTGTCCGGGATGGAACGCGAGCCGCCGGCACTCTGGCGCCCGTAAACCGCGGGATTGACCGGCGCCTGTTCGACGACGACGTCGGACCACTTCGCGTCCAGCTCCTCGGCAATGATCAGTGGAAACGCGGTCTTGATGCCCTGGCCGATTTCCGGGCCCTTGCTGTAGATGAGGATCGAACCCTTGGGCGAGATCCGCAGGAAGGCATTGGGCGCGAATTCGCCGGCGCTTTTCCCGGCGGCTTGCGCATCACCGCCGACGCAGAATGCCAGCGCCAGCCCGCCGCCCGCCATGCCGGTGAGCTTG
>Ga0315912_10001849_pt1 | contig 24196 bp, 16 predicted proteins | sample VfabasoilMG_FD_204469 | JGI IMG/M metagenome (GOLD analysis project Ga0315912, IMG submission 204469) | Garden soil microbial communities collected in Santa Monica, California, United States - V. faba soil | ecosystem: Environmental > Terrestrial > Soil > Garden | place: USA: California... | reverse complement strand
TTTAACCACAAAGCACACAAAGGAAAAACCACGAAGAGGCACAAGATCTTTGTGTTCCTTTGTGTCCTGCCCTTAGTGATCTTTGTGGTTAAATGAGTTCAGCTACAAGGACATTCCGTCCTTCGGACTACGGGATTTGAAAATCCGGGATTTATAAATCCACAGTCCGCTCAGGGCAACGAGGAAGATGCTGATGCCGGCTATACTGGAAATTTCTTTTTTCGAATCGAAGTAGTCGTACTCATGCATTCTCATTACCCAGAGTCCGAATTTTCTGTTGTCGTCAATGTCTTCCAGGATTTCGCCCGTCATCTTATCCAGGTAAATTTGACTGTGCACGGAATTGCCGAAAACAACTTTATAGGCAGGCTTTCCCTCTTTGGCTTTTCTTGGTTTATAAGAAGCCAGTAATTCGCAGGATACTATTCCGGACTTCTCCTTTACATATTGCATGGCGAATCGGGATGCCAGCTCCTTGCTGATTGGCGTTACGATTTCGCCGGACAGCGCATTGGCCAGGAATTTTTTTCGAGAAGCGGTGGACAACAGGTAGTAAGGAGTACCGTTTTCAGACCGGACGATAATTTCTTCAAACGTGTTCGTTTCGCCGGTGATGGAATCGACTTTGTGGATCACGCCCGGCAGGGGCGCGAAGTCCTGCGTCATGGCAAAGGGTGCCGGCTGCTTTTTCTTTTTATAGCCGTCTTCCCAGAACCATTTTTGATTGGCCCTGAAAAATCCTGTGGCTGTGGAAAGCAGCAGCAGCGGAACGGCAACAATAGCCAGCGTCCGGTGCAGTTTATATTTGGCAGCGTTTTTCAAAAAAGATCAGAGCTTGATGGTTAACGTGCCTGTAATTTGCCTGGGTGCAATCGGATTGATGCTGTTGTCGTCGTGCGCGTTGTAGCTGAGCGAATCCAGGATGTTTGAAACTTTAACCCGGAACGACAACTTATTTACGTCATACCCCAGGCTGGCTTCCAGCGTCGTGTAAGCGGGAAGAGGAATCAGTTCGTAGGTATCGTCAGGGACATTCACGCGGGTGGAACGGCCTGCATAACGGTCGCCGATATACAGTGCGCCAAAACCCGCATTCATGCCGTGAAGGCATTTAAGGGGCGTATTGCGGAACGTGTAATAGATGCTGGCATTGGCCGTATGCGCCGGGTTGTAGCGCAGCTTGCTTCCGGTTTCATAGGTGTTGCTTTTTGTATAACGCGTATCGTTATAGCTATACCCGGCAATAAGGGAAATACCCTTCCATTCTTTACTCATCACATCGGCTTCTATTCCCTTGCTTGTTACTTCTCCGGTCAGCTCCTTGATATTGGTATTGGTATTTCCGTTCTCCTGGCTTACCTGCGCAAGATTGCTGTTGATGATCCGGTATAAAGTCACATTGGCGGAAAGCAAACCGTTAAAAAAGTCATTCTTGATTCCGGCTTCGTACTGGTCAAAAGTCGACGGCGGAAGCGCATTGCCATCCATGTCCATCCCTGTATTGGGCGTGAACGAATTGGCATAGCTGGCGAAGAGCGACATGTTCCGGACCGGCTGGTAAACCAGGCCGACCCTTGGTGACCAGGCATGGTCATACTGGCTGGTATAGGTCGTGACTTCTGAACTGTAGGTAAATACATTGCTGTTCGATTCGAGGTATGAAAAACGGATGCCGGCCAAAAGTTTTATTTTCTCCGTGACACTCACCAGGTCCTGCAGGTAGATACCTGCGCGGCTAACGGGGGTGGCTGTTTCAAGCCGGGGTGTTAAGACAGGAATGTCTTTACGTTCGGCGAACTTCGCCGGATCGTACACATTGGTCGTATCGTATTTCGCCACGGCGTTAAAGGCGGTATTGTTCGTATGGTATTTATCGGCGTCGGCTCCCAACAGCAAGGTATGTTTGAAGGATCCGGTGGAGAAATGGCGGGTTAAATCCAACTGCGTGATGATGTAGTCTTCGTCTATTTGGGTGCGCTGCAGGCCGCGGATCCAGTCGCCATTCGTTTTGATAAACTGGCTGTTTCCATTTGGCCGCTGGTTGGCAAAGAGGTCGCTCTTGAATTTCTGGTAGCCCGTCGTACTGCTGAGTTGCCAGTCCTTTGCAAAACGGTGGGTGATGGTAATGCCGGCGCTGAGCTGTTCGGTATTGTAATAGGACCAGTCGACTCCGATGAAGCGGTTGCGTGGCACATCGATCAGTTCGTAGTTAATGGCGCCCACACCGAAGTCTGCCGTTCGCTGATCGGAAAGATAATCCCCTTCCAGAAGGATATCCGTTTTGGGGCTTATCTTAAAAAGGAAGGACGGATTTATATAGATGCGGTCCGATTCAACCTCGTCGCGAAAACTGTTTGCTTTCTGATACGTGGTATTGAAACGGTAGGCTGCCGATTTTCCGGCCACGCCGTAAACATCTACGGAGGGTTTATAGTAATCATAGCTGCCGGCCTTCATGGAGATTTCGCCGCCTGTTTCAAACGTCGGTTTTTTAGTGACCAGGTTAATGACGCCGCCGGCTGCCACATTTCCGTAGAGAATCGCGGAACTTCCCTTCATGACTTCCACCCGTTCCAGCGAACTCATTTCAGGCATCGCCGCATTGTTGAAACGGATTCCGTTTTTAAACGTGTTTGCACTGGTATAGGCAAAACCCCGGCCGGCCAATTCTTCCTGGTAGCCGCCTGTAGTTCCCATGACGTAGACGCCGTTGAAATTTTTGACCACATCGCCGAGGGAAGCGCTTTGCTGCCGGTCCAGTACTTCTTTGTTTACGGAAGAAACACTTTGCGGAAGGTCCATGGGTGCAATTCCTGCTTTTCCGATTTTCAAAACCCGCTCGTTGTTACCGACCGTAGCGGTTACCTGGATTTCTTTTAGTTGCTGTGCATTTTCCAATAGCCTGATTTCCGGGATTAGGGTTGTTTCATTCGCGCTGACAACCGCTTTTTGTTCCATGCTTTTCAATCCCAGGGAAGAAATGATCAGGCTGTAAGTGCCGGGTTGTATGCTTTTAAATTCATAGTTCCCCAGGCTGTTGCTTTCTGTTCCGGCCCCGGTTTCCTTAAGTACTATATATATGTATTGAGCGGGAAGGCCTTCAACCGTCTTTACAGAACCTTTAATTTGACCGGTTTGGGCATAGGCGGCAATTATGGAAAAGGTTGAAAGACAAAAAAGTATCGTTTTTTTCATAAAAAAATGAATATTGGGTACGTGTTTGATGTCGGCGAATGTACTATTTAGAATCATTCTAAATAACTGACTTTTGTCATATAATCCTGGATTTTTTTCAACAGGGGGAAGCTTTTAGTCCTAATGGATTAATACCGAGAACATTGAAAACACCTCCCCGATGATAAAATTTTTAGGAAACTTTTAACCAAAAACGACCCGGTTAGTCCCTGCCTGCCGGACTGCCGTTATGCCTGATGTAGTATATTTGACCGCTTATAAAACAGGCCGAAGCGGATAGAACAAATCCATGCTTTTTCCTGATTACTCAACCTAACTCTAACAAAATCGTATGTCATCCAAACATCTGTTGGCTCCAATGTTGATCCTCATTGCTATGATCACTGCAAATTGTACCGGTAAGAAAGAGGCAAATACAAATGCCGGTTCCTCCAATCCATTGCTCCAGAAATGGAGCGGACCTTATAACGGCGTTCCGCCTTTCGATAAAGTGAAGGTGGAATATTTTAAACCGGCATTTGAAGCAGCCATGGCGGAAAACATGGAAGAGATCAACAGGATTGTTGCGAACACCGAAGCGCCGACTTTTCAAAATACATTGGAAGCCATGGAACGCTGCGGCACTACGCTTCGCCGCGTATATGCAGTATATGGCGTATGGAAAAGCAACCTGGGCAGTCCGGCACTCGATTCCATCCAGGAAGAAATGGAACCCCGGCTGACTGCTTTCAGCGACTCCATCGTGCAGAATGCAGGACTCTTCAAAAGAATTGAAGCCGTGTATAATGACTCGGCCAACCAGCATTTGAACCCGGAGCAAAAGCGTTTGCTTGAGCGGTATTACAAGAATTTTGTACTGGCAGGCGCTAAGCTGGATGAAGCCGGCAAAAAGAAAGTCATGGAAATCAACCAGAAGCTTGCCGCCCTTTTCACCAAATTCAGCCAGCACCTGTTGGCCGATGAAGGCGATAAATTCCTGGAGCTGACCAGCGAGAAAGACCTCGACGGACTTCCGGAAGATTTCAGGGCAGGCGCTGCGGCGGCTGCAGCCGGGAAAGATAAAAACGGCGCCTGGGTTATTTCCAATACCCGCTCTTCCATCGAACCCTTCCTCACGTACAGCAACCGGAGGGATCTCCGCGAGAAAGCATGGCGCATGTTTGTGAACCGCGGCGACAACGGCGATGCCAATGACAACAATAAGATCATCACAGAGATCTTGCAGCTTCGCGCAGAGCGCGCCGCCGTGTTAGGTTACCCCACGCATGCACACTGGCGTCTTGCCGATAAAATGGCGAAGACACCTGAAACGGCTATGAACTTAATGGAATCGGTATGGCCTTCGGCGATCGCTCAGGTAAAAGTGGAAGTCGGCGACATGCAAAAGATCGCCGACAAGGAAAAGGCAGGCATTCAGATTGAACCCTGGGATTACCGCTATTATGCCGAGAAAGTGCGCAAGGAAAAATACGCCATCAACCAGGAGGAAGTGAAGGAATATATGCAGATGGAGAAACTCCGCGAAGGCATGTTCTTCGTAGCCGGTGAATTGTTCAATATGGAATTCGCACAGGTTACGGATGTTCCGGTTTTTCATCCGGATGTCCGCGTGTTCAAAGTAACGGATAAGACGACAGGCGATCTGATCGGCCTCTGGTATTTCGATCCCTATGCCCGCAAAGGCAAACGTTCCGGAGCCTGGATGAATGCCTACAGGGACCAGGAGAAGCTGAATGGCAACATTACCACCATCGTTTCCAACAACTGTAATTTCATCAAAGGAAAAGAAGGGGAGCCGGTTCTCATTTCCTTTACTGATGCCACGACTTTATTCCATGAATTCGGACATGCCTTGCACGGACTGAGTTCAAAAGTGACCTACCCGTTATTGTCAGGCACCAGCGTGGCTACGGATTACGTGGAGTTCCCTTCCCAGTTATTGGAGCGTTGGTTCACCACGCCGGAAGTTTTACAGAAATATGCGCTGCACTATAAAACCGGAGAGCCCATTCCGCAGGTGTTGGTCGATAAAATCAAAAAATCCGCTACGTTCAACAAAGGATTTACCACCACAGAATATCTCGCCAGCGCCCTGGTGGATATGAAGCTGCACCTGGCCGGAAATATTAAAATCGATCCGGATTCTTTTGAACGCGCTACGCTGGCAGCCCTTCACATGCCTTCAGAAATTGTCATGCGTCACCGCACGCCGCAGTTCGGCCACGTCTTTTCCGACGACGGATACTCTGCGGGTTACTACAGTTACCTCTGGTCCGACGTGCTGAGCGCCGATGCGTACGAAGCATTTACCGAAGCCGGCGGCCCTTATGACAAAGCGGTTGGCAAACGCCTGGTGGATCACGTCTTCAGCGTCGGTGGTACCGTCGACGAAGCCGAAGGATACCGAGCCTTCCGCGGCCGCGAACCAAGCAGCGATGCGCTGATGCGCAGCCGTGGCTTTAAGGTCGCTGCGAATCCGTAAGGATTCCGGAGGCCTCCTGATATGCGAAAACTGTTTCTTATAGCCGCAGGTCCTGCAGCCGGTGCCCTTATTTATTTAGCGGCATCCGTGAACGGTTTGTCCGCGCCGGTTTGCGGCATGGCTTGCGTGACTGCATGGATGGCTGTTTGGTGGATTACCGAGGCCGTAGAAATCGGCGCCACATCCATGCTGCCTTTTGTTCTGCTACCCTTGTTTCACATCATGAAAGCGGAAGATGTCGCCGTGCATTATATGGACCAGACTATTTTCCTTTTTATCGGAGGATTTATCCTGGCTTATGCCATTGAAAAATGGAACCTCCATCATCGCCTGGCCTACCGCATTATCCTGCTGACAGGAAACTCACCGGCCCGGATCCTTGCCGGCATCATGCTTACGGCCTTCCTGATATCGAATTGGATTTCCAATACAGCCACGACGCTCATGCTGGTTGCGGCAGTGGCAGCCATTGTCGGCCAGAAGGAACTGTTTAAGGACCATAACCTGGACAACATTGGGGCGGCTTTCCTGATCGGCCTTGCATATAGCGCGACCATCGGTGGCATGGCCACCATCGTAGGCACTCCGACAAACATGATTTTCACAGGTTATTGGGAAACACATTATCCCGGAAAAGAAACCATCTCCTTCCTGAGATGGTGCGCTTTCGGAATTCCTTTTTCACTGGCCATGCTGGTTGCCGGTTTCCTGTTATTAAAAAGATTATTCCGCATTAAAAATGCGGCATTGGATAAAAGTTTCATCCGGAATAAATACGAGGCACTGGGTCCTACAAGCATTGAGCAAAAAGCGGTAATGGCCATATTTCTTGCTACGGTTGTTCTTTGGTTCACGCGTACCGGTATCGATTTTGGCAACACGACGATAGGCGGGTGGGAAACCTGGTTTCCGAAAGGGTATATTAAGGACAGCACGGTAGCTATGGTGGCTGCCCTTTCTCTTTTTGTGCTTCCTGCCAGGGAAAAAGGAAAATTTTTGCTGGAATGGAAGGACGTAAAAAAACTGCCGTTCCACATTATCCTGCTTTTCGGCGGCGGCTTTGCCCTGGCCAGCGGCATTGAAGTATCGGGGCTGGGCGATTACATGGCCTCGCAGCTTATATTCTTTAAGGACTATCCCCTGTGGGTGCTCATCTTCGTACTTGCCATCGTCATTACTTTGTTGAGCGAGCTGGCTTCGAACGTGGCCACCATTACGCTGATGTTACCTATCCTGGCATCCCTTGCCGATGCCATCCATGTAGACCCGCTGCAGTTAATGTTTCCCGCCACGCTGGCGGCATCTTTCGGATTTATGCTTGTCATTGCCACGGCTCCCAACACCATTGTTTTTGCCGCCGGGAATTTTCAGTCGCGGCAGATGTTCCGGGTGGGGTTCTGGATGAATCTGGCCGGGATTATTTTGCTTACGTTGGCTACTTCGCTCTTTGGGTTTTAAAATCCACACATACCTGGGTCTCCGGGCTTTTGCGCTTTTGCGGTGAAAAAAGTAACGCAATGGCGGAAAAGCGCCGGGACATCCCTGCATTTTTGTAATTTTTAATCAGGTTTTGCACCTAAAATGAATTCTGTATGGATTTTCACCGGCATGTAAGAACTTAATGTTTCCTGTTACGTACATTTGACACGATGAAGTACCTGGCTTCCATTTTTGGCATTTATTTCCTTTTCCTTTCGTTGCTCCCGTGCAATGACATGGGGGATTGTAAATCCATGGATGCCGGCGCCCATACGGAATATGCCACATCAGATCACAGCGATCACCAAAGCGATTCGGAAACATGTCCCCCGCTTTGTGTTTGTGTTTGTTGCGGTCAATCGGTCGTATCCGTTTTTTCTGCATCTGAATTCACAAGAAATCTTACGCCTTCCGAGAAGGTTTATCCTGCCCTGGCTTCCGATTTCTACCCGGAAGTATTTTTTAAAATCTGGCAGCCTCCTAAAATCAGTTAACGGCGCCGTCGCCTGACGGTCTTAGTTATCCCAAACAACTTTGGGAATTCCGCCTGTGCGCATTTGCGCCCGGGTGAATCCATTCATTTTAACTGATTCGAACTATGTTAGATAAAATCATACTGTTCAGTATTAAGAACAAATTCATCATCGGCCTGCTCACCATTGCACTCATTATCTGGGGATCCTGGAGCGCCACGCAGCTGCCCATTGATGCCGTTCCCGATATCACCAATAACCAGGTTCAGATCATTACGGTTTGTCCGACGCTGGCCGGACAGGAAGTAGAACAATTGGTAACCTACCCGATTGAACAAAGCATCGCCAACCTGCCCGACCTCGTGGAGTTGCGAAGCATATCCCGGTTTGGATTGTCCGTAGTCACCGTCGTTTTCGAAGAGAAGGTAAACATCTATTTCGCCAGGCAATTGATTAATGAAAGACTGGCAGAAGCCGTGGAGAAAATTCCTGCCGGCGTCGGTTCGCCGGAACTCGCTCCTGTCAGCACGGGACTGGGAGAGGTGTACCAGTACATCATTCATCCGAAACAAGGGAGTGAGAATAAATACAGCGCCATGGATTTGCGCACGATGCAGGACTGGATCGTCGCCCGCCAGCTTTATGGAACTCCGGGCATTGCCGAGGTAAACAGTTTTGGCGGGCTGCTTAAGCAATATGAAGTGGCCATTAACCCGGATCGTTTGCTGGCTATGCATGTGACCATTCCGGAACTTTTTTCTGCGTTGGAAAAGAATAATGAAAATACAGGTGGCGCCTATATCGACAAAAAACCCAATGCCTATTTTATCCGCGGCGTGGGTTTGGTAAGTTCCTTTGAAGATGTAAAAAACATCGCCGTAAAATCAAATCCGAACGGTATCCCAATCCTTATAAAAGATGTTGCCGAGGTAAGGCTGGGCAGCGCTGTTCGGTACGGCGCCATGACTTACAACGGGGAAAAGGATGTAGTCGGCGGTGTCATTATGATGTTAAAAGGCGCCAACAGCGCCGAAGTCATTGGCCGCATCAAGGAAAAATTGCCGACCATTCAGAAGTCACTTCCCCGGGATGTTATCATCGAGCCTTTCCTGGATCGCCAGGATCTCGTTCATCGGGCCATGAGCACGGTAGAAACCAACTTACTGGAGGGCGCATTAATCGTGATTTTGGTTTTGGTGCTCTTCCTGGGAAACCTGCGTGCAGGGCTCATCGTGGCCTCGGCCATTCCTTTGTCCATGTTATTCGCCCTTGGCCTGATGCATGTATTCGGTGTCTCCGCCAACCTGATGAGCCTGGGAGCCATTGACTTCGGTCTGATTGTCGACGGGGCCGTCATTATCGTGGAAAGTGTTTTTCACCGGCTGGCCTATCAAAAATCCGGGTCGATTGAAAAATTATCGAAACAACAAATGGATGAGACCGTCTTTCAAAGCGCCAGGCGCATGATGAATTCAGCGACGTTCGGCCAGGTCATCATCCTGATCGTCTACCTTCCGATTTTATCCCTGATCGGCATTGAAGGAAAAATGTTCCGGCCCATGGCCCAGACCGTGGCCTTTGCCATCCTCGGGGCGCTGATACTATCGCTTACCTATATTCCCATGATGTCGTCGTTTGCTCTAAGTCGGCGAACCACACATAAAAGAAACATCAGCGATCGCATGATGGATTCCTTCTCGAAAGCCTATTCGAAATGGCTCGATCGCGCCCTGGCCTACAGAAGGATTGTAGTTATAGCCACATCCTTCGTATTTGTGGTTACTGTTTTTGCCTTTTCTAAAATGGGTTCGGAATTTATTCCTACCCTCCAGGAAGGGGATTATGCATTTCATTGCATCCTTCCCCAGGGTACGTCACTTTCTCAAAGCATTGAAACCAGCATGAAAGCGCTGAAGATTGCCAGGCGTTTTGACGAAGTGAAGATGGTCGTCGGAAAGACGGGCAGTGCCGAAGTGCCTACGGATCCCATGCCACCTGAAGCCACCGACATGATGCTCATCTTAAAACCCCGCGAAGAATGGAAGCGAAACATTTCCTATGATCAGCTGGCCGATGAAATCATCGCGGAAATGGGAGAAATTCCCGGCGTGTTTTTTGAAAAGAGCCAGCCTATACAGATGCGTTTCAATGAACTTATGACGGGAATCCGCCAGGACGTAGCCGTCAAGATATTCGGCGAAGACATGGATACGCTGTTTTACTATGCAAACAAAGTGGCGGGTGTCGTGCAAAACGTGGAAGGGGCTACCGAGCCCATGGTAGAGCGGGTGGAAGGTCTTCCGCAAATAGTAGTCCGGTATAACAGGGCGCAGATCGCGAATTACGGGTTGAACATTGAGGACATTAATCATATCATCAGTACAGCATTTGCCGGAGGAAAGGCGGGAGTCGTATATGAAAACGAACGACGGTTCGACCTGGTGATCCGCCTGGACAGCGCGCATCGGAGCGACATGGGCGACCTGGAGCATCTGTATGTTCCCCTGGAGGGAGGATCGCAGATTCCCCTTTCTCAACTGGCAGAAATTAAAATGGAAGTGGGAGCGGCGCAGATCAGCAGGGAAGACGGCAAACGGAGAATTGTGGTGGGTTTCAACGTACAAGGCAGGGATGTTGCAAGCGTTGTGACGGACATCCAGGGCCAGCTGAATTCCGGGATAGTCCTTCCGGAAGGATATTATTTCACCTACGGAGGCACCTTCGAGAACCTCCAGGCGGCATCCCAACGGCTCCTGGTTGCCGTGCCGGTTGCGCTGGCACTCATCTTCATCGTATTGTATTTCACCTTTCATTCCATCGCCCAGGCTGCACTGATATTTACGGCCATTCCCATGAGCGCCATCGGCGGTGTATTTGCCCTGATGCTGCGTGGAATGCCGTTCAGCATTTCTGCAGGCATTGGCTTTATCGCCTTGTTTGGCGTGGCTGTGCTAAACGGCATCGTACTCATCGGAACATTTAACCAATTAAAAAAGGAAGGCATGACAGACGACATCCAACGTATTAAGGAAGGAACTAAATCCCGTTTGCGCCCGGTATTGATGACTGCAACCGTGGCCTCTTTAGGATTTCTTCCCATGGCCATCTCCCATGGCGCCGGGGCGGAAGTACAAAAGCCTCTTGCTACAGTAGTCATAGGAGGTTTAATTTCGGCGACATTCCTGACACTCTTTGTGTTGCCGCTGCTTTACCTGTTGCTTTCTAAAAAGATCAGGCCCATGATGGCGACCGGCCTGTTCTTCCTCTGCTGCTTATCCTTGCCGTTTGCACCGGCTGCGGGGCAGGCACGAACGTTATCGCTTGACAGCGCTATTTCCATGGCGCTTGAGAAAAACCTGCAGCTCCAGGCTGAAAACCTGAATGTGCAATCGGCAGAGAAGAGAAAAAGGTCAACGTTCGAATTACCAAAAACGGAATTCAACGTGCAGTACGGACAATACAACAGCATCAACCAGGATTTAGGATTCCAGGTTTCACAGGATATTCCCTTTCCAACCTACTATTCGGCGAAATCGGGTTTATACAAAGCGGAGTTGCAGGGCAGTGATTTGAAACTGCAATCCAGGGTGAATGAAGTAACAGCCCAGGTACGGTCGCTTTACTGGCAGTATATCTATTTATCGGAGAATAAAAACACACTGGAAAGACTGGACAGCGCATACGCGGGTTTTGTGCGTGCCGCAACCCTTCGCTTTCAGACCGGTGAAACGGCGCTATTGGAAAAAACCACAGCGGAAGCGAAACAGGGACAGTTGAAGAACCAATTGCAGATGAATGAATCGGAACTGCTGTCCACCCTGTCCTTGCTGAAAGCAAGTATTCACGCCGGTGAAGATTTTACCCTGGAAAAGCCGTCCTCGTTTGGCATACTCCCGCTTTCACCGGATTTCGACACATCGTTGCTTCAACGCAATCCTTCGTTGAAATTACTCTACCAGGAAGCCGAGATTGCGCAGCAGAATAAAAAGGTGGAAGCGGCATCTGCCTTGCCTGATATTTCGATCGGTTATTTCAACCAGTCTTTAATTGGCACGCAAACCGTGAATGGCCAGGAAGTATACTTTGATAAAAGCCAGCGATTCGACGGATTCAATGTGGGCCTTGGCATTCCACTCACGTTTTTCAGCTACAACGCAAAAGTGAAATCATTGAACCTGAAGAGCAAGTCCCTGCAAAAGGAAGCCGAACAGGGGCAGGTCTTGATGCAGGCCCGGTTGCAAGGCGCCATTCAGCAGTATGAAAGGTCCCTCGCACAGTATCACTTCTACAAATCATCGTCTTTGCAGAATGCGGAAACCATCCTCAACACGGCCACGGTTTCCTACCGTAGTGGTGACATCGGCTACATGGAATACCTGCAGGCGCTGCAAACTGCGAGCGATATAAACCTGGGCTATTTACAGGCTGTCAACCAGGTGAACCAGTCCGTCATTCAAATTAACTTCTTACTCAACAAATAAAAATGAAAAAGAACATTCTATTCCTTTTGGCAATGGCCGCAGTTTTGTTGTACGCATGCAAAGCCGATAAAAACGCCCATGAACATGATGCGCATCCGGGTCATGAAAATACATCGACTGTGTCGCTGACTGCTCTTCAGGCTAAAAACATTGGCGTGCAGCTGGGCACCCTGGATAAAAAGCAACTTACAAATTCCATGAAAGCCAATGGCATCCTAAAAGTGCCGAATCAAAACCGGGCCGCGGCAACAGCATTAATGGGTGGCGTGATCCGCTCCATTGCCGTCCAGACAGGAAGTACCATCAACAAAGGACAAGTGATTGCAACCATCAGCAACACCTCCTTTATCATCATGCAGGAAGAATATCTCAGTATTTCTTCAAAAGCGGATCTTGCTGAACTCGAATTCGCACGTCAAAAAGAACTGCAGCAGGGCAATGCCACCTCGCTTAAAACAATGCAGCAAACGGAAGCGGAACTCAAGTCGCTCAAGGCCCGGAAGGCAGGTCTGCAAAAGCAATTGGAGCTCATCGGTATCCCGACGGCATCGCTTACCGCCGACAACATGCAATCCGTCATCAGCATCCATAGCCCTATCAGCGGATCTGTAAGCAAAGTATCTGTCAATATCGGCAGTTTCGTGGAAGCCAACAATCCCATTGCTGAAATCATCGACCACAGCCAGCTTCACCTGGATCTGTTTGTTTACGAGAAGGATCTCGGCAAGCTGAAAGAAGGCCAGACTATTCATTTCACGCTGACCAACAACCCGGGCAAGGAATACGATGCCAAGGTGTACGCCATTTCAAATACGTTTGAGGAGAATACCAAGGCCATTTCCGTGCATGCCACCGTGGAAGGAAACAAAACAGGATTGATTGACGGCATGAGCATCACAGCTATTGTAAGCCTGGAAAGCGCTATGCTGGACGCCGTACCTTCCGAAGCCGTGGTGAATTACCAGGGGCAGGATTTTATTTTTGTCCTTTCCGATCCGCATACGGGGGAAGCGCATCACCATGACGAAACTGCAGCAGAGCATACACACGCTGAAGATGGCCATGCTCACGAACCGGATGCCGGGCACCAGGATGATCACGGGCATGCGCATGAAGAACAACCCATGCAGGCAGGAGGGGAGATGACCTTCGAAAAAATCCCGGTAAAAAGAGGAACGACGGATATCGGGTTTACGGAGATCACTTTGTTAAGGGATATTCCTGCTGATTCAAGGATTGTGACGAAAGGAGCATTCTTTTTATTGGCTAAAATGACGAACCAGGGAGAAGCGCATGATCACTGATTGATCCGGACAGGATGAGCCGACGTTTGGCAGGCAAGGGAGTAAGGTACGGAACCGTCAAAAAATAAGCGCAACTGAATAAGACAGATACTTCAATTAGTATTCCTCAGTTGCGATTTATTTACGTCTCCGTTGGTCATTGAGGCAAGCCCCGTCAACTTTACTATGAAGCCCTTGAATGACTGATGGCGGTAAGTTCCTGTTATAGATATGGTGGACGCACACAGGGATGTCTCGTGTCTGCGGTTATTTGAATGTGAAACTATCGTAATATGCTTTTAATTCCAATGCTCTCTGACGAATGATGTCGCAAGAGCGTCCGGCAGCAACAACACGCCACATTGTCCCTTGCATAGTATAATACATTGTCGAGGAGAATTCATTTTCTTTGTCACGATAACTTAGCCATGCGATTTGAGCAGTTTTCAATTTGGTTTTTTCGTCAGCAGGCAAAGTGTCCATGAGAAGAATATAATATTTGTACAGTTCTTTATCCCACTCATCTCTCGCTATAGCTTCGCAGTTCATCATACCATAGGTCGTCTGATTTGAGTCTATGGAATGGCATTTTTCGAGTCGGATGTCTATAGGATGCTTTTCTTTTGTGTTGTCGGTTTGTCCGCGCACACGGATAGAAAAAATAGAAAATAATATTATTATAAAAAGTCTTATCATGTTTTTGTCGGTTGTTAGTTCGCCCGCTTTCCTATAACATTTTGCAGATTTGCTATGGGCGGGGTTCTTATCACAAATGTTGATGGAGAACGAAACCCCGCCTTTTGCAAAATGTATTATTATAGGACGTTTTTCTTTTTGTCGTCATTTAGTATTTCGTTTTATCGGATTCTATTTCGCTTTCAAGTTGGTCTTGAAATAACGATATTTTAAATTTTCTCCGTTGCCAGTCCTTTCCCCATCATATAGCTTAAGAGCTAAGGCATTCTCGTCTATCCACGTCACATCAGCAATCGACCAGTTTTTTGTATAATGCTTAAAAGATGGTTTAATGGCATCGACTCCTTGTCCTTCGGTTACGGTGAAGCCAATTATTTCAGCTCTGTAGTCATAATAATTCGTATAGTCGGGTCCATCATATGAAGAGTAAACGATGAATTGATTACAAGATGGAGAGAAGAGTAAACCCATAATACCAGCGTCATAATTGGAAGGCAAAACCATTTTTATACCTTGCTTTTTGTCAGTCAAATAGGATTCACAAATGTCTTTGCAATAATGGCTAAGAATAAGTCCCTTTCCCTTAATAAAACCGTTAGAATCTAAGTCGCAAGCTGGTTTATAATTTTTCTCAAAGCCTTGAAAAATATTTTTAGAAATCTCCTTTAATTCTAATTCTGAATTGGCAAACAGAGAATCTGAAAAGAAAACGACAGAGTCTTTAGAGGTCTCAATCTCCGGGTTCATAGTTCCGGACTGATTTTCTTGCGTGGATATCACTTTTTCGGTGTCTTGACGCACGTTACTGTCCAAAGTATCAATAGATTTACTGTCAGTATGGTCGTTAGTCTTGTTTTTGCAACTCCAAAGTCCCAAGGCTAATGTCAATATGTAAATTGTCTGTTTCACGTTGACTTCTAAAATGACTTATAACGTTCCGGGGCTTTACGCTGTTTCTTTTTGTTGGTTTTGTTGCATGGTAACAGAAAGCCTGTTGATAGTTGCCGTTTTTCCTGAACCGACCTGGAAGCAGGATGGTAAGAAGGACGAAGATTAATAAGAAATTAAATTCTATTCCATTCCGGCCCGCCGCACGAAGGAATGAGCGGCAATTTCAACAGTCGTGTTTTTTCGAAGCGGTTTCATAATCTGTTTTTCGTCACTTATGCGATTGTAACCATTTTACCAGGTCGGTTGGCTCGGCTATACTCCAGGAGTGAGGATGCCGTTTGTTGGCAGGTTTTCTATATCCTTTATTTTCGGTGAGAATCAATTCCACTTTTGTGCTTCCAAATCTTTTTAATTCATTGGTCATGGCGGCAAAATCAAATGCATTCATAATCGAATAGTCAGAGCCATCTTTAATCCACCATTGGACATCTGGCTCGGTGTATAATCGAATTGGCAGATTAACTAACGGCTTGATGGCATGATGGGTTGTGTCGTAGAATGAATAGGGTGAGATTTTATGGTAATTCTGTAAAGCTTCATCGGGTGTTCCACCAAATACTTTTAAGCATCTTTTGAGTATATAGTTGTCTTCTGCCATTGCGTCTTCTCCTGTATTTGGAAGTCGTGTTTCACGCAGCATAGCTTTATACATTCTCTCAAAGTCAAGCGGTGCATCAAGAGCAAAAACAGCAGAAGGTTTAACCGGATAATTATTACTCAGCGCAAGTTCAGCATATTTTATTGCACAAGTGCCGCCTATAGAAAAACCGCCCACATAAAAACGCCGGACAATCAGCTTGTGTCTGCTCGTTACATGATTAAGAATTTCCAGAAATGATGCTTGTGTGACTGTATCAATACCAAAAGACGAAATACCTGTTTTGAAAACAGGAATAACCGTTAGGATGCCTTGCTGTGCTGCATATTTCGGCAATTCTGTTTGTAATAAAACATCTGCTGCGCCCTGAAACATTCCCGGAATAAGAAACAAAAGATCGTTCCATGGAAGAGAAGGCGGGTAAACCAGGATGTAAAAATTTGATGTGCTGTCTTCGGGGTTTAAATAGACCGTTTCTACTTTCTGTCCAATGGACATTTTGCAAATACAAAGGAATAGTATGAAAAGTATTAATTTATTCATGTCGTTATATAATTTGTCAATGTTAATTTCCTGCAGCCGTTTTAAAGTTCGCAGGTCATCCAGGCATTTGGGGAATGTCCCGCAGCTTGGCGAAGGCCAGCCGTCCTTTTAAATCAAATATACGCAATAGGAATCTGTGAAACCTGAGCATGCGATTCTCATGCTTTGGGAACTAAGACTCTGCGTTCGTTCTATTCTCGCCACGAAGATGTTTCGTTTCAAATTATCACCAAACATTAATAGATGTGCCCACTCATTTCGTTATCGGCTCAACAATTTTCCAATAGGAATTCTTTCGTGTGACTTTGCCATTGCGAAACTCCCAAAGGTCACAACCTCTTACTTTCACGCTAATGCCTGAAGTTGTTGTTCCTGTCAGTGTCCATTCTGAAACACCCCTATCGCCTTCGGCTGAAATCCAATGACTGTCTTCACCATAGTGAACATCAGGGATTCCTTTGAAGCGACCTGCAAGTGCTTCTCTCACCTGTGCTTTGCCGATAAATCGTTGTCCATAGGATTCAGGCCCCCTTGGAAAATCAAATGAACAATCATCGGAAAAGAATTCCATTATCGCATCAAGGTCATGCCGGTTGAATGCATCAAGGATTTGCTTTAAGGTATTTTCTGTTACATTCATATTTTGGGATGTGGTTTGAGTAAGCAGGAAGCTGTCGATAGATTGAACGATTTCATCTTTACTCAGAAAGATAAATGAAACATGTGAACCCTTCGATATAATTTTTATTGTCGCATTTTTCATTTCGTTTTTAATCCGGTTCATGCTGCTTTGCCGCCAGGGATTTATTATTTCTTTTTCCAGGTTATCATAAATGGCGGAGGTGACTGAATCGTTCCTGGCTGCCACAAAGAATGAATTCGTATAAAGCATAAGAGCCGGAGCAAGTACTTTATCATAATGGCGGTGATAGTTCATGGCAGATTGCAAAATGACTTTTGAAACCGTATCATTTGGAATCGCTCTTATGCTGCTGTCAGGATTTATCTGTATGGATACCTGAAGATTTGATTCCAGTGTTGAATTCCATTCAACATCGGGAAACCAAAAATCATGATACCACTTCTTATAAGCATTTACAGAAGTTAAATCTGCGCTATTGGCAAATGCTGATTTGGAAATGGCATTCAGCATAACTTTGAATGGTTCTTCTGATAAGTCATAACCCGCTTCAAAGTAAATCAACTTGTTCGTTCGCTCAGGATATTGAATTGCAAATTCGGTAATTTCATTGCCACCCATTGACCAGCCGAGCAGATTCGCTTTTGGAATCTGCAAACTGTCAAGCAAAAGTTTTAAATCGGAAACCAATGTTGAATTATCGTAGCTTGAATCGGATGTTTCCGATTTGCAGTGCCCTCTTTTTGAATAGGCGATGACTCTGAAATGTATTTTGAGAGAATTGGCTAGTTCTTCAAAAAGAAAAGGAGAATCTCCTAATCCGTGAATGAGAATAAGGGGTTCGCCGGAACCACCCCAGTCCAGATAATGCAATTTGACGGTTTGCCCGTGAATAAAATGTTCCGTGTATGTTTTTTCGTTCAATTGTTTTTGTTTTGAGGTTTGCTGACATGAAACGCTGAAAAAGCAAACGCCTAAAAGTATGGCTAAGTTTCTAAGATTTTCTCGTGTCATGTTCATACCCATTTCCGGCACTGAGGTTGAAGTTCCGATGTCGCCAAAGAATGACGCATAACTTTTGGACTTGCACTCTAAAGTATTTCAAAAAAATTTAAAGCTGTCTGAAAAAGGGGGTGTCTACAGAAAGAATTAAATCGTCTTTGCACGATACCTGTGAACCCCAAGCATAAAATTGAGCCCACTTTTTCGCCCTGGAAGGAAAGGTTCTAATTTGAACTAATGGCGTAGTTGAAGGCCAAAAGCGGTTAGTAATAGGGTTAGTATTCTAAAACAATATATCGTTAACTATTAATAATTAATAAGTTATACGATTTTATGGTAGTCCCGGGCAGAATCGAACCTTTTTTCATGACCTTTTTCAGACTTTACCGTTTCACCTATGAGGATGGCTATTTCAGAGGGGTATGAAGGCAAAGGAAGATTAAGGCAGATTAACTACAGTTAATAAAAAACCGTCCCCCTGACCGTCCCCCGCAAAGTTTTTACACTATCTTTGATTCGTTCAATTCAATTCTTTACTCATGGGCAAAACTGGTAAGGTGAACTTCTACCTGAAGTCGCCAAAGATCAAAACGGGATCCTCCCCAATCAACCTCCATTATTATTTTAACGGCCACCTGTTCAAATTCTCAACGGGGCTAAAAGTCAACCCTAAGAAATGGAATAGCGAGAGTCAGCGCATTATTCGCTCCGAGGGTAGCGATGAGGCCAACAATGCACTTAAAAGGATGGGCAATGAACTAGAGGCCATTCACCTCCGCGCTATTTCTGCGGGACGGGTGGTAAATTCGGAGTATTTAAAGTCCGAGTTACTAAAGTTTCTCAATAAGGACCAGCAAACCAATAAAGGTTTTTTCAATTACCTGGACGAATATTACAACCTCAAACAGGGTTTGTTATCCCCCAACTATTTAAAAAAGGTAAATTCCTTAAAGAACTCGCTGCTAGAATTTCAACGGAATACTAGGTATAAAATCACGTTTGAGTCTATTAACCTTGAGTTTTACGATAAGTTCACAAAGTACTTGAGAGGCGATAGGAAGAAACTAATAGGTGAAAAGGTTGTTACTTACCATGGTATGCTGAATAATTCCATAGGCAGTAATATATCAATTCTAAAGACATTTTTAGTTTGGGCAATGGAAAGGGGATATAATACTAACGCGACATTTAAGGACAAGAAGTTTAAGTCTTTCAAGGGTGAAAACGACATTATTCACCTAACTCAGGAGGAGCTAGAGAGGCTATTTGAGTTTGACTTATCAGGGGATAAAAGATTAGAAGGCGTTAGGGATTCGTTTTGTTTTTCTTGTTATACCGGACTGAGGTATTCTGACCTATCAAAGGTTAATAGGAAAAATGTTAAGGGGGATCTGATAAAGTTGGTTACTCAAAAGTCATCCGACAAACTAGAAATAGTCCTAAATGATTTCGCACTTGAAATACTTGAAAGAAACGATTATAAACTGACCGTGATTAGTAACCAAAAGACTAATGATTATTTGAAGGAATTGGCTAAGATGGCTGCAATAAACGAACCCATAATGGTTACTAAATTCAGGGGAGCTGAAAGAATTGAGATTGAGAGACCCAAACACGATTTTATTTCCACCCATACAGGACGGAGAACGTTCGTAACAATCTCACTTGAAAAGGGAATGCGCGCGGAGGTGGTAATGAAAACAACAGGCCACAAAGATTACAAGTCATTTAAGAAGTACATTAACATTACTACCGGAATCATTCGTATGGAAATGAAACAAGTATGGAATCGTAAACCCGAAATGAAAGTAGTATCTTAATGATTGCAAAATTTCGTTCAATTATTTAATTATATCAGGGCAAAACAATGGCAAAGAAAAAAATTGACCCCCATAAAGATTTAAACCCTCAAACAAGGGAATGGATTGACACAAAGACAAAACAGAAGGGCGAATTTGAGAGAATTAGAAAGGAGGACTATTCAAAGGCCTTGAAATATTGGGAAGACAATTTGGAGTGGGAATGTAATGTATATGACCTGCGCCCCGGCGATTCTTTTCCCTGGGGTGCTACGGAAGATGAGCGGTTTACCAATACGCCGAAGAACCAGGACGAAGGTGTTATTTTCAATAAGTGGTATTTGGGACACTATACGAAAATGTACTTTGATTTGGCAAAGGGAAAGGCGCAATTTCACGAGACCCTACAAAAGTCAAATAATCCTGAGAAGTTTATTACTTCTGAAATTGCGAAATTAAACGCCAACAGACGTTATCTAGCAGGGAATAAATTTAAAATGACCAGCGATGCGGACAGCATAAAAACCATGTATGACTTGGAGGGAAGAGTGCCCGAATGGCATAAAGTTGGGATTAACGAAGTGAAAGAGTTTTCCCATGCGAAGTATGAGGTGGATATGAGAGTATATATAGAGAGTGTAGAAAAGAAAAATCGGGAAACAGGACCAATAAAACCGCAACTCAAGAAACTAGATTGGAACAATAAAACCGAATTGTGCGAATTGATCTTCGCCCTTTCTAAATCTGAACGAATTAGAATGGACGGGGCAGCTATTATGCAGAAGGATTTGATTGAGTTATTTGAAAAGATATTTACAGTTGATTTGAAAAATTTTCATGACCTATTGGGGAAGGCCAAGGTAACCAATAAACGGTCATTCGACGATAAACTTTTTACGGCGGAACTCCTTGAATACGTTCAGAAGTATCATCAAAAGGGTTAATAATAGCGTGGTTTAATAAATATTCTATTCGGGTCGAACCAACCCGAATACTTTAGGCTGTTGATATGCCGTCCTTCGTTAACTGAAACAATAAAGTTAGCGATGACACAACAAATTTTTACGAACATTTCCCCGGATGAATTACAATCGGTAATCAGGGACTGCATTAGGGAGGAATTAAGATCAGTGGTTCCCCCAGCACCTCCGCAGAGTGATGAGTTCTTAACGGAAAATGCCGTTAGGGATTTACTACTAGTTAGCAAGGTAACCTTAAAGGCGTGGAGGGATTCGGGTAAAATCAATTTTTACCGCATTGGGTCCCGCATCCGTTATAAGAAATCGGAGCTATTGGCTGCCCTTGAATCTCCTAAGAAATACGAGAGGACGGCATGAAGTTCCGTTTTGATTTAGACGGGTTACTCGAGGAGACCCCCGAATATATTTTAAACAGTTCTAAAAATCTGAATTATTAATGGAAACACGAATGAAGGCAACGCCCACAAATAGGCCATCCTCCACATCAAAACCGGATTACAAGAAAGTTGTATATCGACTCAATGACGAATCAAAATATTACGATAGGCACGAATGCCCGCCAGGATTCGAGAAACTACCTACAGAGTTGAAGATCGAAGAAACGCGGAGGCCTGAGTTGATAAAATCGAAGATTATTTGCAGGGGAAGGGTCAAAGATGGGCGGTACACCTTCTTTACGGGATTAATACCCGTGTCGGGGAGCTGGTATTTCGGGGACCATTATCATCCCGCAGAGAACAAGAAAAACAGTTTTGTTCTTTTCTGTTTCACCGAGGGAAACGCAGTACTTACTATTTACTATTTCAATCACTTCAAGTTATATCCAAAGAGACGGGGTAAGTTTATTGGTGAATTTATTAGGAGGGTGGGTGACTAACAGGCGAATAAAAATCCAATGCCAGAGAAACAAGAAAGAGGAGCGACTAATCGACCCCTCTTTTGTTCAATTCATTTCTCAGGGCAACTGAAAAATGATTGACTACAAATATAGCGATATTATTAGAGGAATAACGGTAGGCGATTTCCATGCCAACGACCTTTTAGATTTTAAGGCCTCTGTCAGTATTAAAACGGGAGAGATAGCCCCAATGGATAACGCCAACCGCCCCAAGGGCTACCAGCCGAGGCGCGAATTACAGGCCATCTATCGGCAGAATAAATTCATCATTACCAACGACCGTTATATTAAACATTCCGGCAGTTTGCACGAGTATTTCACGGACGGCGGAAACTTCACGGACTTTACCCTTCCAAATCTTTTTGGCGTCATCCGCGATCTCCGCGACAAGTTCGATATAAACCCTCATAACGATGTTATACACAACATAGAGTTTGGGGTTAACGTGGAGCTGCCGTTTAAGACCAAGTCCTTCCTGGATGCCGTAATTAGCTATAGGGGTAAGGAATACGAGCGGCGCACGTTTAGCGGAGGGGGCCATATGATAAAATTTGTCATGGAGAGTAAATACCACGAGCCGGGAAAGAGGCCCAAGGTGTCTTATGAGTTTAAACTCTATGACAAGGGGAGGCAATACAATCTATCGGGCAATGTCCTTCGTGTTGAGGCAAAGGTTAGGACAATGAACTTCCTACACTCTAAAAAAATACCCCTCCGCACCTCCGCCGACCTGTTGAATCCCACCATCCTGCGCTCAATGGGGTGTGTTCTGATTGATTTATTTAAACTATTGGTAATATGCCCCAAGATTGCGGAGAAGGGCTGTAATGAAAAGGAAATACCTCTATTGAAAGACGGGCGCAATCCTAAGTATTGGAGCGGTCTAAAAGAATCAAATCACCAGGAGTATAAAGATACATTGAAACGGTTCCGCAGGTTGGTTCTCAAATACGATGCGTCACGAATGCAGGAAACCGTCGGCAAACTGATACGGGATAAATGGAACGAACTTAGTCGGATCACTGAGGCGGAGGCGTTAACGATGGGATCCTTTTTGCATGAACTAAGGCCGCAAACCTTCCCCGATTTAACCGCCAACAATCAGACAAAAACCTTCCCCGATTTAACCGCCTACGGTCCCCAATCCACAACAGCCAACTTTCCCCAATTTAACCCTTCAAATAGTATGTTAATTCGGGGAAACAGCGACACGGCCGAGCGGAGGTATTGCAAGACCTGCGGTAGGGATATTACAGACCAAAAAAGGGGAAGTGTTTTTTGTAGTGAAACAAGGTACGGGGCCGAGGCGAAACGGTGCAGGAATGTTGACAGCAACCCCCGGAACAACTTTAAGAGCCGGGAGCGGAAAATAAAGAGCGGAGGTCTACTCTTTGAGATTGATGGCTATCTAACCCCATTGATAAATACAACAGGAAACAAACGGATGACGGCAAAATAACGGGCAAATGACGGCGGGATGGCCTGTGAAGTTATGACGTTCAATTGACCTTAAAATAACCTTGGATTACAGCGCACACAGGACTAACAGCAAAATAGATTTTGAATACATAGACCAATTGCCTTAATTTCAGCCACAAACTAATAGACAATGAATCAATCTGAAATTATTGCACAATTAAATTCGATTTTAGACGAACACGACCACCTTTCCTTAATTGCAAAAAGAGCAAGTAGAAGTTTAGATGATAATCAGAAACAAATGCTGAGTAGTCGAGCAGTTGCGGCAATAAGGCGCATATCAGGCCACACATCAACCTATGGACTAGAGATAGATAGGATATTGGCGAAATACTCTCATCCTTACCACAATTTTGATATGGTTATGGGCGTATTGGAGGCCATGCGAGACGATGTGAAACAAGGTTATTTGCAGAATTTAATTAGCCAAGTTCGTGCTGAGATTTTCTCGGACTTTTTGGAAATGGGCGAACACCTGCTGAATGAGAATTACAAAGACGCGGCAGCCGTAATTATCGGAAGTGTACTTGAAGATTCTTTGCGGAAATTGGCCGATTCTCATGGGATTACAACCATAAATGATAGGGGTAAAAGTTTAACTATCGAACCTTTAAACACCGAACTAGCCAAAAACAAAATATACAATAAACTAGTGCAGAAACAAATTACAAGTTGGGCCGATTTGAGGAATAACGCAGCGCACGGAAGGTATTCGGAGTATCAAAAGGAAGAAGTAAAATTGATGTTGTTATTTGTTCAACAATTTTGTGGAGAGTATCTAAATTAACATGAGCGACATACTATCTCTATTTAGGTTTGTATTACCAGGAACGGTTTACATTGTTGTTTTACTCCTAGCACTGATATTTTACGACGTTGATAGCGTGAAAATCTTGCTGGCAAAATCAAACACAAACGCACTCTCATTCTTTGTTACGGTCTTTTTTATATCGGGGACTGTAGGGTATTTGTTGAACCATTTATACAGGTTATTTAGCCCCGCTCATGGATTTAGGCAAGTTGATTTAGTGAATACCCTGCAAGAACAAAAAATAATGAACGTAGTATACTCCAATGGGGAAGTGAATAGAAAACTAAAGAATGATAGAAGGAACAGGATTCGCGCCTACGAAATAATCAATGTTGTTTGGCACCTAAACGTAAAAAAGTTTGATGAGAGCAAAACCGAATTTCAGGCCAGCCTAGTAAATTCCTTT
>Ga0315912_10001848_pt1 | contig 24231 bp, 16 predicted proteins | sample VfabasoilMG_FD_204469 | JGI IMG/M metagenome (GOLD analysis project Ga0315912, IMG submission 204469) | Garden soil microbial communities collected in Santa Monica, California, United States - V. faba soil | ecosystem: Environmental > Terrestrial > Soil > Garden | place: USA: California... | reverse complement strand
TGCGGGTACCGGACGGTGGATACCAGAGACCAGAACACCATGAGGGAAAGAAGAAAGGGCTCTTGACGGGCCTGCCGCCTCTACAGATCCCGAATCAAGATTGGCGTGGGGAAATCGGGCGTGTGCGAGACGTGGAGAGTTGGCTGAGACGCGCGTGGCACCGGGGTCGCGCGCACGGAGAGGTTTGATTCGGGACAGCTGGGTGATTCGCGTCGGGAGCGCCGGGGTCGCGGAGCTTGGCGCGAGATCACGGGCGCGGGCGGCGCGCGAGCACCTCGCGGATCGTGCCCTCGACCGCGGCGCGCTCGGCGCCCTCGGGGAGCAGCCGCGGCGGACGCACGCAGGGCCCGCCCGAGCCGCAGCGACCGACGGCGGCTTGCACCAGCTTGATCAGCTGCACGAAGTCGTAGGTCGTGTCCATGCGCAAGAGCGGCAGGAACCAGCGGTAGAGCTCGTCGGCTTCGGCGTGGCGGCCGGCGCGCGCGAGGTCGTAGAGGCGCACGGACTCGTGCGGCAACGCGTTGACCAGCCCCGCGATCCAGCCGGTCGCGCCGGCGGCGACGCCTTCGACCAGCAGGTCGTCGACGCCGACGAGCAGCGCGAGGCGGTCGCCGAGCACCTCGCGCAGCGCGGTCAGGCGGCGCACGTCGGCGCTCGACTCCTTGATCGCGTGCAGGTTGTCGTGCGCCGCGGCGAGCTCCGCCGCCTGGTGCGCGCGCACGTCGGTGCCGTAGGCCAGCGGGTTGTTGTAGAGCATGCACGAGAGCGGCGTCGCGGCGAACACGGCGGCGAAGTGCGCGCGCAGCTCGGGCCAGGAGCCCTGGTAGACGTAGGGCGGCAGCACCATCAGGCCGTGGCAGCCGGCGGCGTGCGCGGCGCGCGCCTGCGCGACCGCGTCGGCGGTGCTGGCCGAGGCGATCGCGGCGATCGCGTGCGCGCCGGCCGGCAGGCTGCGCGCCAGCGTGCGCCAGAGCGCGACGCGCTCGTCGAAGGACAGCACCGCGCCCTCGCCGAGCGAGCCGGGCGTCACGATCCCGCGGCAGCCGGCGGCGATCATCCACTGCGCATGAGACGCGAAGAAGGCGTGGTCGATCGAGAGATCGGGAGCGAAAGGGGTCGTGATCGCCGGCAGGACGCCGGACCAGTCGTCGCGCTTCATCGCCGCGATCCTCCGCATCCGGGCCGCGCGTTCAAGCCCCGTCTGCTCCGGTCCCCGGCGGGTGGACCAGCGCACCGCAGGGAACCGGCACCAGCGGCGGGCGCGCATCGCCGACCGCCCAGCCGCGCAGGAACTCCAGCGCCGGCGCGCACACGCGCCCCTGGCAAGGCCCCATCCCGCAGCGCGTCTGCAGCTTGGCGTCGGTCCAATCGGGCCGCGACGCGAGCTCGCCCCAGCGCACGTCCTCGCAGCGGCACACGATCGTCTCGGGGCGCGGCAGCGCGCGCAGCTCGTCGCGCAGCGCGAAGGCCTGCTCGAGCCGCGCCGCGAAGCGCCGCTCGCGCGCCAGTCGCCCGGCCAGCGCGCGCGCAAGGTCGCGATCGCCCGCCGCGGCCGCGCCGGCGCTGCGGCCTTCGAGCAACGCCTTGTCGAGGCCGCCGACGCCGGTGCACTCGCCGGCGGCGAAGACGCCTTCGACGCTGGTCTCCTGCGCGGGGTCGACGGCGACCGCGCCGCGTTCGAGGCGGCAGCCGAGCAAGGCCGCGGGCCGCGCGTTGGGCAGCAGGCCGAAGCCGATGCCGGCGAGGTCGCAGTCGATGCTCTCGGTGCCGGACGGCCGCCGCAGGGTCAGCGTCTCGAGTCGGCCGGCGCCGCGCGCCTCGAGAGGCCAGTTCGAGTACGCGAAGGGCACGGAGCCGAGGCGCACGCGCAGCGCGAGCGCCTGCGCCAGCTTCGAGGGATGCGCCGCGAGGCCGAGCACGAAGCCGGCGACGCGGTCGTTGGGCGCCTGCTCGGCGACGCGGCGCACCAGGCCGCCGCGCTGCTGCACGAGCGCCGCGACGGCCAAGAGCAACGGCCCGCTGCCCGCGAGCACGACGCGCCGGCCGCGCACGTCGAGGCCGTCCTTGATCAGCGCCTGCAGCCCGCCGAGGCCGAGCACGCCGGGCAGCTCCCAGCCGGGGAAGGGCAGGAAACGCTCGGTCGCGCCGCTGGCGAGCACGATCGCGCTGCAGCGCAGGTCGAGCACCTCGCGCGGGCCGACGAGGCGCAGGTGCCGCTCGCCGAGCCGCAGGGCGAGGCTCGTGCGCGCCAGGAACTCGACGCCCGCGCGCGAGCAGCGCTGCTCGAGCTCGCCGGCGCGACCGGTCTTGCCGCGCCAGATCTGCCCGCCCGCGGCGCGGTTGTCGTCGACCACGAGGACACGGCGTCCGCGCTCGCCCGCCTCGGCCGCGGCAGCGAGCCCGGCCGGACCCGCGCCGACGACGAGGACGTCGACCGCGCGTTCGCTGCGCGTCCAGGCCGCCTCGGCCGCGGGCAGCCGCGTCTCGCGCTCGACCGTGCGCACGCCGCGCGCCGGCTCGAGGCAGGTGCGCACGCCGGGCCGGCCGTCGACCGTCGCGCGGCACTCGTGGCAGATGCCCATGCCGCACAGCGGGGCGCGCAGACGCCCCGACGGCGAGCGGCCGCAGACGAGCTCGCGGTGGCCGATCAGGCCGGCGGCGAGGCTGGCGTCGGCCGGGAGGTCGATCGGCTTGCCGTCGAGCGCGATGCGCGTCGTCTCAGCCACGCGCGGCCTCCGCGAAGCGGCCGGGGCGGTAGGGTGCGGCGTCGATCGGCGCCGCGCGGCCCGTCGCCGCCGCCGCGATCAGCTCGGCGGTCGCCAGCGCCGTCGTGATGCCGAGGCCCTCGTGTCCCGCCGCGACGTAGACCCCGTCGAGCCCGGGCAGCGCGCCGATCAGCGGCTGGCCGTCGGGTGTCGCCGCGCGCAGGCCGGTCCAGGCGCGCAGCGCGGGCACGCGCGCCAGCGCCGGCAGGTTCTCGACCGCCAGCGCGACGACGCGCGCCAGCATGCGCGGCTCGACCGCCGGATCCTCGACGTCGAACTGCCGCGACGAGCCGATCAGGAGCTGGCCGTTGGGCCGCGGCTGCACGTTGAAGGCCACCGACTCGGCCGCGTCGCCGTGCGCGAGCCGCACGTAGGAGAGGTCGACCAGCTGGTGCGCGCACAGGCCCGGACAGCGCTCGCTGATCACGAGGTGCCCCTTGCGCGCGCGCAGCGGCAAGCCAGGCGTCAGCTCGCGCGCCGCCAGGCCCGCGGCGTTGACGACGACGTCGGCGCGGCGCGTCGAGCCGTCGCCGAACTCGACGCCGCGCGCGACGAGGCGCCGCACGCGCGCGCCGAGCTCCAAGCGCGCGCCGGAGCGCTCGAGCAGCCAGGCGGCCGCGCGCGGTGCGTAGATCACGCTGTCGCCGGGCACGCGCAGCGCGCCGCGGAAGCCGGAGCGCAGACCGGGCTCGAGGCGCGCCAGCGCCGCGGCATCGAGCCACTCGGCCGCGACGCCGGCCGCCGCGAGCCGGCCGGCCTTGCGCTCCGCCTCGGCCTGCTCCTCCTCGCCCGCCGCCAGCCACAGCGTGCCGCACACCGCGCGCTCGACCTCGGCCGGCAGCTCGCCGGCGAGCTCGTCCCAGAGCCTGCGCGAGCGCGCGCTCAGCGCCAGCTCGCCCGCCGGCTCGTCGATCACGACCACGTGGCCCATGCCGGCGCGCGTCGCGCCGGCGCCGACTGCCGCAGCCTCGAAGACCGTGACCGCGAAGCCCGCCTGCGCCAGCGCGCGCGCGCAGGCGGCGCCGACGATGCCGGCGCCGACGACCAGCGCCTCGCTCACGGCCGGATCCCGTCGCGGAACGGATCGCGCGGGTCGAGCAGGAGCTCGCTCTCGGCCGTGACGAAGGCCTGGCCGCGGATCGTCGGCAGGATGCGGCCGTCCGCGACGCGCACGCTGCCGACGAAGCGCGAGCCGATCAAGCTCTCCTGGCGCCACTCCTGGCCCGCGGCGAGCTTTCCGTCGGCGACGAGGCAGGCGAGCTTGGCGCTGGTGCCCGTCCCGCACGGCGAGCGGTCGTAGGCGCGGCCGGGGCAGAGCACGAAGTTCTTGCTGTCGCAGTCGGCGCGCGTCGGCGGACCGAAGAGCTCGACGTGGTCGATCTCGGCGCCCTCTGCGCCGGTGATCCGCGCACGCTCGAGCGCTTGGCGGATCGTCCAGGTCCAGGCCGTCAGGCGCTCGACCTGCCCGAGCTCGAGCGCGAACTCGCCGGCCTCGGCCAGGAAGAACCAGTTGCCGCCCCAGGCGACGTCGCCGCGCACGCGGCGCGCGCGGCCCTCGAACTCGAGCGCGACCTCGACGCCCTGCGCGTGGCGGTACGAGGCGACGTTCTCGAGCGCCAGCGAGCCGTCGGCGCCGACCTGCACCGTGACCTCCCCGACCGGCGTCTCGACGACGTGCTCCCCCGCGCCGATGCGCCCGAGGTGCACCAGCGTCGCCGCCAGGCCCAGCGTGCCGTGTCCGCAGGCCTGCAGCAGGCCCACGTTGTTGAAGAAGATCACGCCGCACACCGCGCGCGCGCTCGCGGGCGGCACGAGCAGCGCCCCGACGAGGGCCTCGTGGCCGCGCGGCTCGCACACCACCGCCGAGCGGAAGCGGTCGAAGTCGCGCGCCAGGACGCGCGCCTGCGCGGCGACGCTGCCGCCGCCGAGCGCGGGCCCGCCGTGGACGACCACGCGCGTCGGCTCGCCCTCGGTGTGCGAATCGATCACGCGCAGGCGTTGCATCGTCAGACCGGGAGTTGCCAGCGGCCGTCGACCAGGCGCGCGATGCGGCGCGGGTTCGCCTCGCGCAGCTCCTCGGGCAGCAGCGCCTCGGGCAGGTTCTGGAAGCTGACCGGCCGGCACCAGCGCCGCAGCGCGCGCGGACCGACGGCGGTCGAATCCGGGCGCGTCGAGGAGGGCAGCGGCCCGCCGTGCACCATCGCCGACGCGACCTCGACGCCGGTGGTGACGCCGTCGTGCACGAGCCGCCCGACGCGCGCCGCCAGGCGCGGGGCGAGCCGGCGCGCGAGCTCGGCGTCGGCCGCGTCGCTCCACAGGGCACCCGCCAGCGCGCCGGCGAGGTGCTCGACCGCCTGCTCGAGCTGGCCGGCGTCGTCGCAGACCACCAGCAGCGCCGAGGGACCGAAGCACTCCTCGCCGAGCTCGGGCCGCGCGCGCCACACCGCGAAGCTGGTGCGCAGAAGGCGCGCGGAGGAGCCGGGCCCGGGCTGCGGCGCGCCGGTCAGCTCGCCGACGCCCGGCAGCGCCCGCTGCGCCGCGACGCGCTCCGACCAGCTGCGCGCGTGATCCGCCGAGAGCTGCACCTGCGGCGCCACGCGGCCGGCCGCAGCGGCCAGCGCGCTGGCGAACGCGCGCTCGGCCTCGCCCGCGACGACGAAGACCAGGCCGGGGCGCGTGCACATCTGCCCGGCGGAGTTGGTGATCGAGGCCGCGAGCGCCTCGGCGATCGCCGCGCCGCGCCGCGCCAACGCCGCGGGCAGCACGAAGGTCGGGTTGACGCTGCCGAGCTCGCCGAAGAACGGGATCGGCTCGGGCCGCGCCGCCGCGAGCCGCGCCAGCGCCATCCCGCCCTGCTGCGAGCCGGTGAAGCCTGCGGCGCGGATCGCGGGGTGCTGCACGAGCTCCTCGCCCACCGCGCGCGCGCGCCCGCCGCCGGCGTGCAGGAAGGAGAGGGTGCCCGCGGGCAGCTCGAGCTCGCGCACGCTCTCGGCGATCGCGCGCGCCGCGAGCTCGCCCGTGCCCGGGTGCAGCGGATGGCCCTTGACCAGCACCGGGCAGCCGGCCGCCAGCGCCGAGGCCGTGTCGCCGCCGGCGCTCGAGTAGGCCAGCGGGAAGTTGCTCGCGCCGAAGACCGCCACCGGTCCGAGCGGCACGAGCATCGCGCGCAGGTCGGGCTTGGGCAGCGGCGTGCGCGCCGGATCGCCGTGGTCGATCAGCGCCTCGACCCAGCTGCCTTCGCGCAGCGTGGCGGCGTAGAGCCGCAGCTGGAAGACGGTGCGCGCCAGCTCGCTGGCGATGCGCGGCGCCGCGAGGCCGGTCTCCTCGCTGGCGACATCGATCAGCGGCGCGGAGTGCGACTCGAGCCGCTCCGCGCTGCGCTCGAGCAGCGTCGCGCGGCGCTCGGGCGCGAGCTCGCGCAGCACGCCGAAGGCCTGCGCCGCCGCCCGCGCCGCGGCGTCGACGTCGCGCGCGCTGGCGGAGTGGAAGACCGTGTCGGTCGGGGCGCCGCGCGCCGCGGCCGTGGCGCGGAAGGCGTGCTCCGGCACGGGTGTCGCGTCCTGGCCGGCGACGATCGAGAGGCCTCGCAGCGGAGCGCGGTCGGGCATGCGACGCGCAGGATAGCGTCGGCACCCGCCCTTGCGTCACCCCGCCGCTTGGGCCATCCTCGCGCGTGCGCGCCCGCGACCGGCGCGCGAGGACCCGCCGATGAAGACCAGCACGCCGAACACCTCGCCCTCCGTCGACGCCGCCGCGCTGCGCGCCCGCGAGCAGCAGTTCTGCTGGCCGTCGCAGACGCACTACTACCAGGAGCCGGTGCTGCCGGTCACGGCCTCGATGCGGCGCGTCCAGGACGCCGAGGGCCGCGAGTACCTCGACTTCTTCGGCGGCATCCTGACGATCAGCGTCGGGCACTGCCATCCCAAGGTCAACGCGGCGCTCAAGGCGCAGATCGACCGCCTGGGCCACGTCTCGACGCTCTACCCCAACGTGCCGGCGGTCGAGCTGGCCGAGCGCCTGGCGCGCATCACGCCGGGCAAGCTGCAGAAGAGCTACTTCCTCGCCTCGGGCACCGAAGCCGACGAGACGGCGGTCAACGTGGCGCAGGTCTTCACCGGGGCCATGGAGATCATCGCGCTGCGCCACGGCTACTCGGGGCGCTCGGCGATGGCGCAAGCCCTGTGCGGGCACTCGAGCTACCGCGCGGTCCCGACGCAGATCGCGGGCGTGAAGCACGCCCTGTCGCCCTACTGCTACCGCTGCCCGCTGGGCCTCGAGTACCCGAGCTGCGGCGTCAAGTGCGCCGAGGACGTCAAGGAGCTGATCCTGACCACCACCACCGGCAAGGTCGCCGCGCTGCTGGCCGAACCGATCCAGGGCGTCGGCGGCTTCGTCGTGCCGCCGCCCGAGTACTTCAGGATCGCGGTCGACATCGTGCGCTCGCACGGCGGCGTGTTCATCTGCGACGAGGTGCAGACCGGCTTCGGGCGCACCGGCAAGCACTGGTTCGGCATCCAGCACTGGGGCGTCGAGCCCGAGATCATGACCATGGCCAAGGGCGTCGCCAACGGCATGCCGCTGGCGGTCTGCATCGCGACGCCCGAGATCGCCGACGCCTTCAAGAAGAACCAGATCTCGACCTTCGGCGGCAACCCGCTGTCCTGCGCCGCGGCCAACGCGACGCTGGGCGTGATCGAGGAAGAGCAGCTCGCGCGCAACGCCGAAGTGCAGGGCGAGCGGCTGCTGGATGGGTTGCGCAAGCTGCAGAAGCGCTTCCCCAAGGTGATCGGCGACGTGCGCGGCAAGGGCTTGATGATCGGCCTCGAGCTGGTGGCCGACGAGCAGCACGGCGATCGCACGCCCAACCCCGCCTTCCTCGGCAAGGTGTTCGAGGAGACCAAGCGACGCGGCCTGCTGGTCGGCAAGGGCGGCATGTTCGCCAACGTGTTCCGCATCGCGCCGCCGCTGTCGGTGACCGGCGACGAGGTCGACGAGGCCTTGTCGAAGATCGGCGAGTCCTTCGCGGCCGCGGCGGGCTGAGCCGTGGCGCGCACGCGGCCCTGGTGCCCCGTGTGCGGGCACGAGCTCGACCAGCCCGCCTGGGACGGGCCGCACCCCTCGCACGCGGTCTGCGCCTGCTGCGGCACCGAGTTCGGGCTCGAGGACGCGGCCGACGACGAGTTGGGGCGCGCGCGACGGCATGCCGCGCTGCGCCAGCGCTGGATCGCGGCCGGCCACACGTGGTGGTCGACGCGCGGCGCGCCGCCGGGCTACGATCCCGCGGCGCAGCTGGCGCGCCTGCTCGGATCGATGCCGCACGACCACGCCCTCCCCCCCGGACGCCTCGAGGAACAGCTGCCCGACAAGGCGCCGACCTTGACGTCGAGCGAAGCGCTGGCCGAGGCCTCGCGCTGCCTGTACTGCTTCGACGCGCCCTGCCAGCGCGCGTGCCCGACGAGCATCGACATCGCCAGCTTCATCCGCAAGATCGGCAGCGGCAACCTGGCGGGCTCGGCGCGCACGATCCTGAGCGCCAACCTGCTCGGCGCGAGCTGCGCGCGCGCCTGTCCGGTCGAAGTGCTGTGCGAAGGCGCCTGCGTCTACACCGGCTGGGGCCGCAAGCCGATCGCGATCGGCCGGCTGCAGCGCTTCGCGCTCGACCGCGCGGCCTCGCCGGCGCTGCTCGAGCGCGCGCCACCCAGCGGCTTCAGCGTCGGCCTGGTCGGCGGCGGTCCGGCCTCGCTGGCTTGCGCCGGCCAGCTGGTGCTGCTCGGCCACCGCGCCGTGATCTACGAGAAGGAGGCGCTGCCCGGCGGCCTCAACCTGAACGGCATCGCGCCCTACAAGCTCGACGCGCGCACCGCGCTCGACGAGGTGCGCTTCTTCGAGGAACTCGGCGTCGAGATCCGCTGCGGCGTCGAGGTCGGCCGGCAGCTGACGCCCGCGCAGTTGCTGGCCGAGCACGAGGCGCTGTTCCTGGGCGTCGGCCTGGGCCCCGACAAGCGCCTGGCGGTGCCGGGTGCCGACGCGGCCGGCGTGTGGGGCGCCGTCGAGTGGATCGCGCGCCTCAAGCTCGACCCGCGCCACACGGTCGCCGGCGTGCAGCGCGCGGCGGTGATCGGCGGCGGCAACACCGCGCTCGACGTGGTGCGCGAGCTGGCGCAGCTCGGCGTGCCCGAGGTCGCGCTGGTCTACCGCCGCGGCGAGCAGGAGCTCTCGGGCTACGCGCACGAGTGGGAGGCGGCCAAGGGCGAGGGCGTGACGCTCGTGCCGCACGCCGTGCTGCAGGAGATCGCCGTGCGCGACGGCCGCGCCTCGGCGCTGCGCCTGTCGCGCGCGCGCGACGGCCGCGCGACGGAGGAGCGCCTGCCCGAACGGCCGGTCGACCTGGTGGTCTTCGCCATCGGCCAGGCGCGCCTCGACACGCTCCTGCGCTCCTTCCCCGGCGTGCGCACCGACGCCGAGGGCCGCGCGGTCGCCGAGCGCGCCAGCGGCCGCACCGACAACCCGCGCATCTTCGTCGGCGGCGACGCGCTCAACGGCGGCAAGGAGATCGTCAACGCCGCCGCCGAGGGCCAGGCCGCCGCGCGCGCCATCGACGCCGGCTTGCGCAGCGGCGAGTTGCGTCGCGGCTGAGTCCGCAGGAGTCCCGCGTCATGCCCGACCTCTCCACCGATTTCGCCGGGATCAAGAGCCCCAACCCCTTCTGGCTGGCGAGTGCCCCGCCGACCAACTCGGGCGAGCAGGTGATGCGCGCCTTCGACGCCGGCTGGGGCGGCGCGGTGTGGAAGACGCTCGGCAACCCCATTGTCAACGTGTCCGGCCGGTTGGGCTCGATCGACCACGGCGACCGGCGCATGATCGGGCTCAACAACATCGAGCTGATCACCGACCGGCCGCTGGACGTCAACTTCCGCGAGATCGCCGAGACCAAGAAGCGCTTCCCCAAGCACGCGGTGATCGTGTCCTTGATGTTCGACACCAAGGAAGAGTGGCGCGAGGCGATCCGCCGCTCCGAGGACACCGGCGCCGACGGCCTGGAGCTGAACTTCGGCTGCCCGCACGGCATGTGCGAGCGCGGCATGGGCTCGGCCGTCGGGCAGGAGCCCAAGGTGCTCGAGGAACTGGTGCGCTGGGTGATGGACAGCGCCAGGATCCCGGTGATCGCGAAGTTGACGCCCAACGTCGGCCACATCGAGGACCCCGCGCTGGCGGCCGTGCGCGGCGGCGCCGACGGCCTCTCGCTGATCAACACCGTGCAGTCGATCATCGGCGTCGACCTCGAGCGCCTGGTGCCGCTGCCGACCGTCGGCACGGCCTCCAGCCACGGCGGCTACTGCGGCCCCGCGGTCAAGCCGATCGCGCTGCGCATGGTCGGCGTCCTCGCCCGCGACGAACGCATCACCATCCCGATCAGCGGCATCGGCGGCATCTCCACCTGGCGCGACGCCGCCGAGTTCATCGCCCTGGGCTCGACCAGCGTCCAGGTCTGCACCGCCGTGATGCACCACGGCTACCGCATCATCGACGACCTGGTCGAAGGCCTCGAGCAGTACCTGGCCTCGAAACAGATGCGCTCCGTGCGCGAGCTCGTCGGCCGCGCGGTCCCCGGTTTCGTCGAGTGGGGCGAGCTCGACCTCAACCACCACGTGGTCGCCGAGATCGACGCCGCGACCTGCATCGGCTGCCAACTCTGCCACACCGCCTGCCACGACGGCGCGCACCAGTGCATCCACCTGCCGGGTACGCGCGCCCACGCGGGCCACGTCGCGCCGCAAGCTGCGCGCGCCGCCGAGCTCGCGCAAGCGGCGGCACCGGAGGCCCCCTACCGCGTGCCCTGGGTCGACGAGACGGAGTGCGTCGGCTGCAACCTGTGCGCGCTGGTGTGCCCGGTCGAGGGCTGCATCACGATGGTCGAGCGCCGGCGGGCGCCGGCCAAGGACACTTGGAACGAACGGGTCGCCCAGGGCCGTGACCGCGTGCCCGGCGGTCTGCGCGACCTGCGCTGATCACCGGCTTCGTCGCGCGCGCGCTACGTAGTGCGACGTAGGCCGCGACGGCGCCCCTGGGCGTAGGTTGGCGATACGCTGGCGCACGCCGGCGGGGAGTTCGACCATGCGACCGTTCCTCATCGGCATCACCGTCATCGGCCCCGCGGCCATCACCCAGGCGCAGACGATCTTCGGCGAACTCGAGCCCAATGAGGTCAAGTCGGAGGCGACACCGGTGATCTGCGCGCTCTCCGGCGACATCCTGACCGGGACGAGCACGGGCGCCGGCACCGCCAGCGGCGCACCCGGGTCGGTCGACACCTTCCGGGTCATGACGTGTCCCGAGGTGCTGGGCATCTACCGCCACGACCTCGACTTCTCCGCGCAACCTGCGGGCGTGCTCCAGAACCTGCTGGGGCTGGCGCAGGTCAACCGGACGATCCAGCCCGGCACGGACATTCCCATCCAGGTCAGCGAGATGCTCGCGTCCTCGCCGCGCTTCAAGCGCTGGTACGGGTTCGGGAAGTCGGAACAGGTCTACCTGCGGCTGGCGGGCAATTCGGCCACGACCTGGGCCTACGCGGGGACCTTCGTGACCGTCCCCGTGGTCCCCGTGCACGTCGACGGGACCTTCGCCCCCGGCACGATCACGATCGACGCCTGGAACCAGGGGCACACGGAGGACACCGAGTTCTGGGTCTACGACGCCGACTACGACGCCATCCCGGGCTGCGGCAACGACGAGCCTGGACCGACCGTGTCCGAAGTGCCGGCGCGGCTCGTGCGCACCTTCGGCCCGGGCCACTACACGGTCGCCACCTCGCACTTCAACCTGGCCAACGACCAGCCCTGTCCACCCGACGACGCGGCGAGCGACGATCACGTGACCGATTTCCCGGACGTGCTGATCAACAGCGACCCCGCCGTCAACCTGAACCTCCAGTTCTCGATCAGCGATGGCCTGCGCACCGCCGTGGTCGCCGCGGTGCAGGCGCAGCCCTACTCCATCTTCTTCGTGAGCTTCGACGTCGGCGGCTACGCCGAGCCCTTCTGCGCCGGCGACGGATTCCTGGCCGACCACACCACCCCCTGCCCCTGCGGCAACGACTCGACTCGCCCTGGCTTCGGCTGCGCCCACAGCTACGACCCGGGCGGCGCACACCTCACGGCCACGGGGACCGCAGCCACCGACGACGTCGTGCTGCACTCGGAGTGGACACCCTCCTCCGCCTACACCCTCTTCCTCCAACACGACGCCGCAGGCGACGCCGCCTTCCACGACGGCGTCCTCTGCGCCAGCGGCAACCTGCTGCGCCTGCGCGGCCGGAGCGCTGTCCAAGGCACCGCATCCTTCCCCAACCCCGCCTTCCCCAACGACGCAACCCTGACCCTCTCCCAATCCGGCCAGGTCACCCCCGGCCAAGGCACCCGCCGCTACTACACCGCCCTCTACCGCAACCCCTCCCCCTCCTTCTGCCCCCCCGCCACCGCCAACGCCACCAACGGCTACCGCATCGACTGGTAACTCCCTCTCCATAATAGAACCCCGCGCAGCGGCCGGGCGGTCCTCCGCCCGGCCGCTGCGCGGGGTGCGCGATGCGGAGCACGCGTGTGTGGCGGCATGCTCCCCATCTCGCCTCGGGCCTGGATCTGGCATTCGCGCCCCTTCAGCCCCCTATCTCACCTTCGGCCCCCCGATCCCCTGCGCCTTCTTCACCAGCTCGACAAACTCCTTCCGATACCCCCCGACATCCTCCCCGACACCCTGCGTCGCCAGATTGAGCACGTCCAGCAACCCAAACGCCCCACAGTGCTCACTCTTCCGCAGCACCATCCCGAACCCCGCCACCGCCGCCGCGAACTTGAAGTCGTGGCTCGCCTCCTGCCACCCCTTCCCCGCATCCCGCACCGGCGTCTCGATCAACTTGCTCGTTTCCCCATCCGGCGCCTTGTAGCGCAGCTTGAGGTTGAGCAACTCGCCTGAGAACGCCTCGCCGCTCGGCTGCGCCGGCACCTGATACTTCAGGGGATCGACCCCCGGCGGCTCGAACGCCACGCCCACCGGCACCACCTCGTACAGCGCCGTCACCTGGTGCCCCGCCCCGATCTCCCCGGCGTCCTTCTTGTCGTCGTTGAAGTCCTGGTGCGCGAGCACGCGGTTCTCGTACCCGATCAACCGCCACGCCTGCACCAGCGCCGGATTGAACTCGACCTGGATCTTGACGTCCTTGGCGATCGTGAACAGCGTCCCGCCCATCTCGTGCACGAGCACCTTGCGCGCCTCGTTCAACGTGTCGACATACGCGTAGTTGCCGTTGCCCTTGTCGGCCAGCGCCTCCATCTTCGAGTCCTGCACGTTGCCCGTGCCGAAGCCGAGCACCGAGAGGAACACGCCACTCTGGCGCTTCTCCTCGATCAACCGCACCAGCGAGCCCTCGTCGGTCGTCCCGACGTTGAAATCGCCGTCCGTGCACAGCACGACGCGGTTGACGCCCTCCTTGATGAAGTTCTCGCTCGCCGTTTTGTAAGCCAGCTCGATCCCCGCCCCGCCGTTGGTCGACCCGCCGGCCTGCAACGCCTCGAGCGCGTTCAGGATCACCGTCTTGTAGTCACAGGTCGTCGCCGGCAGCACCAGGCCCGACGAGCCCGCGTACACCACCATCGACAGCTTGTCGCGCCCGTCGAGCTGCTCGACGAGCAGCTTCATCGAGCTGACCAGCAGCGGCAGCTTGTCGGGCTGGTCCATCGACCCCGACACGTCGATCAAGAACACCAGGTTCGACGGCTGGCGCTTGGCCAGGTCGATGTCCTGCCCGCGCAACCCGACGCGGACCAAACGGTGCGCCGGCTTCCAGGGGCAGCCCGCGACGTCCGCGTTGACCGAGAACGGCTGCGCACCGTCGGCCTTGGGGTACTCGTAGCGGAAGTAGTTGAGCAGCTCCTCGATCCGCACCGCATCCGGCGGCGGCAGCGCGCCCGAGTTGAGGAAGCGCCGCACGTTCGCGTAGCTCGCCGTGTCGACGTCGATCGAAAAGGTCGACAGCGGGTCGTCGCCGACGCGCTTGAACGCGTTCTCGACGATCGCCTTGTACGCCTCGGTGTTGTGCCCGGCCGGATCGAGCGCCGGCAGCTGCCCGGGTTCGAGTTGGTCGCCGCCGGCGACCAGGCTCACCCGCTCCCGCTGCTCGCCGCTGCGCGCCTTGGACTTGCCACCTGCGGCGCGTCCGTAGGCGACGGTGGGGCGCCCCGGTGCACTCGGGGCGCTCGGGGCACCCGGAGCTGCGGCAGCTGGAGCCGCACCCACGCCCACGGCGGACCCCGAGTATCCGGCGACGCCGACCACCTCGGACTCATCCTGCGCCAACGTCGAATCGTCGCGCAGCACGATCTCGCCCCCGTCGGGACTCCCGGCCGGTTTCTCGGTGAGCGCCGTCATCGAGTACAGCTCGCTCGCCGCCGGCTTCGCACTGGCCTCGACGCCTTCCGTGACGTGACGCGTCACGTCGCCGCTGGCGTAGCGCTGCGCCTTGCCCTCGTTCTGTGCGAGCTGGATCTCGTCCACGCGCCCGCGTTCGCGGCCCAGCAGGGCCCAAGTCACGCCGACCGCCAGGATCCCGGCCGCCGCCGCTCCGAGCCAAACCCAGCGCCGCGGCCGCAGCACGGGCGCGCTCTGCGCCGCGATCGCCGCGCGCTGCGCCGCGGTCAGCTCCGGCGCCGCTTCCGCCGCGAACTCCGCGCGCAGCGAGTCGGCCGTCGCAGCGAGTTCCGCGACGAAGGCACGCGCGGCGGGGTCGCGCTCGAGCAGGGCTTCGACCTCGGCGCGTTCGGCGCCTTCGAGTTCGCCGAGCGCGTAGGCGCTCAAGCGCGGGTCGTCGAGATCGAACTTGTCTTCGTGTTGCTTCATGACGCCAACCTCCCTGTCCCCGCCAGCCGTTCGCGCATCGCCTTCAACGCCACGTGGATCAGGAACCCGACGTTGCCGGCCGTCGTGCCCGTCACCTCCGCGATCTCCCGGTAGGAGAGACCGCCCTGGAACTTGAGCCGCAGCACCTCCTGCTGCTTCTCGGGCAAGCGCGCGAAGAGCGCCAGCACCTCGGCCCGCTCCTCCCCGCGCGCGATCGCCGCGACCGGTTCGGGCTCGGGCCCGGCGCGCTCGCGACTCGTGATGTCCTCGGCTGTCCTCATGACGTGGTCCTTGCGTCGCAGGTCGAGCGCCTTGTTGCGCGCGACGCGGTAGAGCCAGGCCGCGAGCGTCCCCTCGATCGCCCGCCGGTCGGCGGAGCACAACTCGAGGAAGGTCTCCTGCACCGCGTCGCGCGCCCGGTCCTGGTCGCCGCACACCTTGGCGGCGTACAGGATCAGGGGCGCTTCGTGCCGGCGCAGGGCCTCGTGGATCCACTCGCGATCGTTCACCCGGAAGTTCTCTCCGCGTCGCCGCTCGGATCGTCCTGCATGCGACCCGACGACGGACGGCCCGCGCATCCCTTAGAGACCTTTTGGAGGAAAGTTGCCGTCGGCGTCAGCCCGATCCCCGGCCGAGGGCTGGATTCGGGGCTCGCAGGCCCCCCGGCCGTCGCTATGCTGCGCGCCGTCGAGGGGCATCGAGAAGGAGATACTCGCAATGGGCGGTCGGATGATCCTGGCGGCGTTGTTGGGCGGGCTGGCGCTCTTCGTGTGGGGCTTCTTGTTCCACGCCGTGTTCATGATGGACTTGCGGTTCAAGCACGACCTGCGCGGCGGCGAGGCGGAGCTCGCGGCTCTCGTGAAGAGCCACGCGCCGGCGCACGGCGTGTACGCGCTGCCGGGCTACGGCGCCTTGCGCACCGAAAACAGCGAAGCGAACCAGGAAGCCTACGCGCAGCGCGTGAAGGAGGGCCCGGTCGGCTTCGTGGTGGTCCTGCCCGAGGGCCGCGACATCGCCGCCGGCTTCCCCATGCAGCTCCTGCGCGAGTACGCGACCAGCGTCGGCCTGGCGCTGATCGCCACCTTCCTGATCGTCGTCGCGGGCGGCCTCTCGGGCCCGATCGCGCGCGTGACCTTCTGCGTGCTGCTGGCGCTCTTCGGCTGCCTGCAGACCGACGTGCGCTTCTGGAACTGGGACTTCTTCCCGGCCGACTGGACGATCTACCTGCTGATCGACAAGGTCGTCGGCGGCGTGCTGCTCGGCATCGTGCTGCACCTGGTGCTGCGCAAGCGCTGAGCCGGCCGGGCGCGCAGGTTTTTCTCGACGCCCACGGCGCTTTCCGCCCGAGCCAGCTCTCGGCTCGACGTGTTCACGCGGCACGCGCCGGACACCCGGAAACCCTTTCGTGGCGCACCCGTCTCGGTCGCCCTGGCGGGCGCGGGCCGGTCCTCCGCACCTGCTCTGGCGGGATAGGATTACGCGGACGAGGGCCTGAACGGCCGCGTCCGGCCGAGACCTCCGCACCCGCATGCGCTCCGAGCGCCTAGGCCCATCCTGATGATTTCTCGCTCCGCCCTCGCTCCGACCTTTCTCACCGCTGCCACCGCCATCGGCGCGGGCGGTGCGGCGCTGCTGGTCAGCTCCCTGACCCCGCCGAGCGTCCATGCGGGCGGGGACTGCGAGCTCAGCAGCACGATCCGCTCCGAGTTCGACGCGACTCCGATCCACGCCGGTCGGCAGATCTGGTTCAACGCCACGGTCCAGGTGACGCGTCCGCTGGACCGGCTCGTCACGATCTCGTACTCGAGCGCGCAGATCGAGTTCAACGCGGGCGGATCGAACTACGTCCTGAAAGTGCCGGCCAGCCGGATCACGTTCGACCCGACGGCGACGACGGCCACGACGGACTTCGACGAGGCCTCGGAGCGCTTCGAGACCACCGTGCCGGCGAGCTACACGGGCAACGTGTTCCTGACCGGTCTGGCTTATCCCGTCACGACCGACCTGCCCGGCAGCATCCAGCCTCTGACCTGGACCGGCGTGTTCGAGTCCGACACCCCCGACACCAGCATGGAGTGGCAGTGGGCCGCGGCGGTCTACGACGTGCTCGACACGGACTACGACGACCTGGGCATCAAGCCGATCGACGGCGACACGCTCACCCTCTACGCGAACGAGGACCAGGCGGGGACGCCCGAGAACTTCACCGGGCTCGCCGTCCGCGGAGCTCGCGGCCCCGGCGGATCGAGCTACACCGGCGCGTACAGCGGCAGCCGGACCGAGAGCTGCCCGTAGTCCGCGGGCCCTAGTCCGGCGCGCCCGTCAGCACCCACGCCGCCCAGTCGCGCGTCGTGTACTTCGGCCGGCCGCGCTCGTCCCGCGCGTCGCGCAGCTTGTTCTTCGCCTCCCACAGCGCCTGGTGCTTGGGCTTCTTCTCGACCCACAGACGCCGGTAGAAGTCGATCATCAGGTCCTTCGTCGCCTCGTCGGGGACCTTCCAGAGCGAAGTGATCACCGAGCGCGCACCGGCCATGTGCAGCGCCTTCTGCAAGCTCGCGACACCCTGGCCCGCGCGGCGCACGCCGACGTTCGTGTCGCAGGCGGAGAGCACCGCCAGCTCGCAGTTCGAGAGATCGAGCGCCGCGATCTCCTGCGCCGTGACCAGCCCCGGGATGCGACCGACCGCGTTCACCGGCAGGTTCGCACCGGCCAGCGCCAGGCCGCACAGCAGCATCGGGCTCATGCCACGCACGCGTTCGGCCTCGCCCAGTCGCAGTCCGGTGCGCGCACTCGCGCCCTGCGGCTCCAGGTCCGCGCTCGAGCGCACCGACTCGGGCGCGAACCAGCCGTGCGTCGCGACGTGGAGCCAGCGGGCCCTGGGTGCCAACTCGATCAGCGCCTCGCGCGAAGCCTGGCGGCGCTCGAGCAGCAGCGCGGGCGCCTGGGCGCCGAACGTGTCCTCGAAGTACTGCCCGATCCCGCGCACCTCCGCGCGCGTCTCGGGCAGCGTGCCGAAACCCCGCTCCCACATCCCGCCCCGCAAAGGGCCGGCGTCCGCACCCGACCTGGTCGTCGTCGGGGCGGCGACGTCGGTCGCTTGGGCCGCTTCCTCCGCGCTCGCCGGGTCCAGGTCGAAGGCCGGATGCCCGATCGCGAGCAGCGACGTCGCGCCAGCCCGCGGCTTCTGTGGGAGGAGCAGCTCGATCAGCGAGGTGCGCACTTCGATCTTCAGCACGTCACCGAGCGGGCGGAAGGACTCCGCGCCCGTCGCGGACTCCTCCGCGCCCGACCCCCCTCTCGCCCAAGCCACCCCCGCAGGCAGCGCATCCAGCGGGAGCGCGTGCAGAGCGTCGTCGAGCACCGCACTCACCCGTTCGACGCCCTCGAGGGCGCCGCGCAGCGGATCGAGCACCCGCGCGCGCACTTCCTCGCCCAACGCCGTCAGACTCGGCTCGCCGGCCGCCGCAGCGACACCGCGCTCGACGGGCGTCCCGATGCGCTCGCGCCAGCGCTCGATCGCGGCCTCGATCGGCGCGACCGGTCCGAGGTCGACGAGCTCGAGTTGCGGAGCCTGCTGCGCCGCGGCGAGCCCCTCGATCGGCACGCCGGGTCGCACGACGAACGCGATCAGACTGTCGACTTCGCTCCACGTCGCCGGATCGCCGCGCTGCAGCGTGAGCAGCGCGGCCCTGCGCCAGGTGACGAGCGCTTCCCGCATTCCGAGGCCGCGCGTCAGGTCCTCGAGCGTCGGGTCGATCGCCGCCGCACTGCCTAGCAGGGCGCTCGCGTGCCGGGCGAGCTCGCGACCCGCCTGATCGAGCGCCGCGCGTGTGCGCCGGAGTTCCTCGGCCCCGCCCCCCGCGTGCGCGAGGCGCGCGAGCGTCTCCGTGTCCCGTGCGATCCTGGCTCGCAGCTCGCCTGCGACCTCGTCTCCGCGGGTGCGCGCGGCGAGGCGCGCCGCGACCAGGCCGCCCGCGCGGCTCGACTCGCCGAGCAGGAAGACCTCCCCCAGCACCTCGGCTCCCAGGTCGACGATCCCGTACCCGCGTGCGAGGGAGAGGGCGACGGCCAGCACCACGTCCTGGGACGCCAGGCGTTCCTCGACCTCGCGCGGCGAGCCCTCCAGCAGCGCGGACTGCGCCCAGCGGCGCTGCCCCCGGGGGAGATCGAGGGCGAGGGTTCTCAGCGCGCTCTGGAGCGCCTGCTGCTCGTCTCCACGCTCCCGCCCCATGGTGAGAAGCTCGCCCAGCGTGATCGCCAGGTTGCCCCGCACCCCGGTGAGGTCGCGGTGGCCGGCCGGCAGCGTGCGCTGGAAGACCTCGAGTCCGCGCTGCTCGAGCGCCCGCGCACCCGCCAGGTCCCCCAGCATCCTGAGCGTGCGGGCCAGGTTCAGCTGCGCCTGCACGAGGTAGGGGTGGTCGGCAGGCAGCGCGCGCTCGAGTGACTCCACCCCGAGTGTCTGCAGCGCGCGCGCGGCCGGGAGATCGCCCAGGGTCGCGAGCGTCTGAGCCAGGCTCGCCCGCGTGCGCGCGAGGTAGAGGTTGTCGGCAGGCAAGTTCCGCTCGAAGGCTTCCAGCCCGAGTTCCTTGAGCGCGCGCGCGGCCTCCAGGTCACCCAGCTGCTGCAGCACGTTGGCCTGGTCCATCCTCGCGCGCGCGAGATCGGGATGGTCGGCGGGCAGCGTGCGTTCGAGGACCTCCAACACCCGCACGAGCAGCGCGTGCGCGGGCCGCAGGTCGCCGAGCTGCCAGAGCGTCCCTGCGAGGTTGTGCTGTGCCGACGCGAGACGGGGATGGTCGGCGGGCAGGGTGCGTTCGAGGACCTCCAGCACGCGCTCCTCGAGCGCGCGCGCGGCGGACAGTTCACCCGCCTCCTTGAGCGTCAGGGCCAGGTTCTGGCGTGTCGCCGCGAGGTCGAGATGGTCGGCAGGCAGCGTGCGCTCGCGCACCTCCAGCACGCGCTCGAAGAGCCCGTGCGCGGCCTTGGAATCGCCCAGATCGTGCAGCGTGTTGGCCAGGTTCTCCCGGGCTGCCGTGAGATCGGGGTGGTCCGACGGAAACGTGCGCTCGCGCACTTCCAACACGAGCCGCTCGAGCGTGAGCGCCTGTTGCAACTCGCCCAGGATCCGGAGCGTGTTGGCCAGGTTCCCCCGTGCCATCGCCAGATCCGGGTGGTCGGCGGGCAGCGTGCGCTCGCGGAGTTCCAGCACGGCCTCCTGAAGGGTGCGCGCGGCGGGCAGGTCACCCAGGACCCTGAGCGTGTTGGCCAGGTTCGCTCGCGCCAGGTCGAGGTCGGGATGGTCGGCCGGCAGCGTGCGCCCGAAGGTCTCCAGCGCGCGCTCCTGGAGCGCGCGCGTGCCGTGCAGGTCGCCCAGACTGAAGAGCGTGACGGCCAGGTTGAGCCGCGCCATCGCGAGGCTGGCGTGGTCGGCGGAGAGCGTGCGCTCGCGGACCTCCAGCACGCGCTCCTGGAGCGAGCGTGCGCCATGGAGGTCGCCCGACATGGAGAGCAGGACCGCCATGCCCTGCCGCGCGTCCGCGAGGTCGTGATGGTCCGGGGGCAGCGTGCGCTCGCGGACCTCCAGCACGCGCTCGGCGAGTGCCCGCGCGGCCGGCAGATCGCCCAGGGTGTAGAGCGTGCTGGACAGACCTTGGCGCGCCGCCGCCAGGTCGGCGTGGTCCGCGGGCAATGTGCGCTCGCGGACGTCGACCACGCGCTCGAACTGCTCGCGCGCGGCCCGCAGCTCGCCCAGGATCTTGAGCGTGAGGGCCAGGTTCCAGCGGGCTTGCGTGACATCGGCATGGTCGGCGGGCCGCGTGCGCTCGAAGCCCTCCAACACGCGCTCGAACAGCGCGCGCGCCGCGGCGAAGTCGCCCAGGGCGTGGAGCGTGATCGCCAGCTGGTCCTGCGCCACCGCGAGGGCGGCGTGGTCGGGCGGCAGGCGGGCTTCGCGGTCGCGGAGCACGCGTTCGCCTGCCACGCGCGCGGACTTCACGTCGCCGACTTCGCGCGCGAAGGTGCCGAGCTCGAGGAGGATCCCATCCCCCTGGGGCGCCAGCGCTCCCGGCGCGAGGGCCGCGAGGACTGCGACCGCCCGCCCCGCCTGCGCGCGGGCCTGGTCGAGATCCTTGCGCGCGTGCGCTTCCTTGGCGCGCGCGAAGAGCTCGCTCGCTTCCTGCAGCGCCGCACTCTCCGGCGCAGCTGCCGGCGCGGGGCTCTGGGCCACCGATCCCTGGAACGCTCCGGACAGCGCGCTGGTCTCATGGGCGGACAGCGCGAGCAGGACCGGCGCGAGCTTCCACGCGAGCAGATGCATCAGGATCTCAGTAGGGAGGGCAGCGAGCAGTCTGTGCCCGCGGGCGGCAGCGCGCAATCGGGCCGCGTGTCCGGGCCCGCAGTCCATACTGGCGCCGCCCCGGGTTGCCGGCCGGCGCGCTGACGCTAGACCCCGTAGGGCTCGATCCCGCCTCCGCGGCATGCAGATTCCGAAAACCGATCGACAGCGGCCCGGCCCCGCCGTCCGTCGGGGCAGCCCCACCTCCGCTCGGACCCGAGCGAGTCTCCCCCAGCCTTCGCCCCACAGGACACGGCGGTGAGGTCACGACAGCTGACACCGATGCACGAAGCCTCCGACGTCGAGGCGCTCGTCCGCCGTGCCCAGGCGGGCGACGGCCCGGCCTTCGACTCGCTCGTGCGGCTCCACTTCACGCCCGTGTACACCTTCCTGCACCGCACCGTCGGGAACACCGAAGACGCCGAGGACCTGGCGCAGGAGACCTTCGTGCGCGCGCACCGCGCGCTGGCGAGCTACCGCGTCGACGCCAGCTTCCCGACCTGGATCCTGCGCATCGCGCACCACCTGGCGATCGACCACCACCGCGCGCGCGGCCGGGCGCACCGCGCGCAGAGCTTCTCGACGCTCGAGGCGGCGCGCGCGGAGGAGCTCGCGGCACGCGCGACGCCGCAGGCCTCGCCGGGCGAGCGGGCGCAGAGGGGCGAGCTCGTGCGCGCGCTGTCGGCGGCGCTCGACCGCCTCGCGCCGCGCCTGCGCGCCGTGCTCGTGCTGCGCGTCTTCGAGGGCCGCGCGTACGACGAGATCGCGGCGATCACCGGGGTGCAGCCGGCGACGGTGCGCACGCAGCTGGTCGAGGCGCGCCGCGAGCTGGCGCGCGTGCTCGGGCCCTTCGCGCGCGACGAGGAGGACGGTCCGTGAACTGCCGCAGCGCGCGCTCGGCTCTGTACGAAGCCGCCGACCTCGGCCCGCGCGCCGACGGCGGGCTGGCGACCGACGCGCGGCTGGAGCTCGACGCGCACCTGGTCGGGTGCGCCGACTGCCGCACGCTGGAGCGCGCGCTGGCGCAGGTCGAAGCCGCGCTGGCGCGCTGGCCCGCGCCGCCCGTCGACCACCTCGATCTCGACGAGCAGGTGGCGCGCGTGCGCGCGGCGCTCGAGCACGCAGCCGACGCGCAGCCGGCGGTGCGCGCACCGCGGCGTCCCCTGCAGCTTGCGCGCTGGGTGCCCTGGCTGGCCGCCGCGGCGGGCATCCTGGCGGCCTGGGCGCTCTTCGGGCGCGGTCCGACGCGCGTATCCGACGGCGCGCCGACGGCTCCGCCGCTGGTCGAGGGTGGCCCCGGGGGCGGCGCCGTCGAGCCGGAGCCGCGGCCCGCCCCGGGACGAGCCGACACGCACGCCGAACCCGACGCGCTCCCCGAGCGCGACGCACCCGTCGAGCTCGCCAGCACGCCGGACGCGACGTCCGCACCGACGCCGTTGACCGAAGCGGAGCTCGCGCGCCAGGCCGCGGCGCGCGAGCAGCTCGCGCGGGAATTGAAGTCGGTCTGGTCGCAGCACGGCACCTCCGGCGACGAGCAGCTCGCCGCCGCGCTGACCCAGGCGACGCGCGAGCTCGAGCGCGAGGGCTGGCCGGTGGCGCGCCTGTGCGAGACGCTGCTCGACGGCGCCGATCCCGAGCTGGCGCGCGCCGCGCTGCGCTGGCTCGGCCTGCACGGCGACCGCACGGCGTTGCCGGCGCTCGAGCGCGCGCTGGCCGTCGCCGCATTGCGCGCGGAGGCCGTCGCCGCGCTGGTCGACCTCGGCGCCCCGGCGGCCGAGCGCATCGTGCAGGCCTGCACCGACGGCGAGCTCGAACCGCTCTTCGTCGCGCGCCTCGCCGCCGCGCAGGACGCCGCGTCGGCCCAGGTGCTCGAGCGCCTGGCGCGCCGCGCGCTGCGGCCGCACGCGACGCGCGAGACGGAACTCGAGCGCGGCGAGCGCCTGGCGCAGGCCGGCCGCCTGCTCGACGCGCTCGGCCGGGCAGGCCCGCGCGGCGCCGAGAGCCTGGTGCGCCTGGCGGACGAGCGCCTGCTGACCGGCGCCGAGCTGGCCGAGGAACTGCACGCCGCCCAGGGCTCGCGCGCGCTCCTGGCGCGGCTCATCGGGGAGCGCCCGCGCGGCGCGAGCGCGAGCGTGCTGATCCCGGCCGTCGAACGCGTGCGTCCCGACGGCGCCCTCGCCTGGCTGACGCGCCAGCTGCAAGGCGAGCGCGAGCTGCGCGAGGCCGCGCTGGCGGCGCTGGTGCGCTGGAACGAAGCCGAGTCCCTGGCAGCCGTGCTGGCGGCCGAGGGCGCCGGCCGCGCCAGCCGCGACGCCTCGATCGCCGCGCTCGAGAGCGCCCTGGCCGACGCTCCGGCCGCCGTGGCGACGCTGGTCGCCGAGCGCTCGCGGGCGCGCGACCGCGCCGCGCTGCAGGTGCTGGTCGAGACGCTGCCGCTGCGCGCGCACGGCCCCGCGACGCCGGCGCTGATCGAGCTGGCGGCCTGCGAGCTCGTGCTGCGCGCCGAGCGGCGCGAGTGCCTGCTGCTCGCCGGCGAAGTCGGCCTGCCCGAGCACGCCGAGGCGCTGGCGGCGCTCTACCCCGGGTTGCCGCACGGGGAGCGCGAGCTGCGCGCCGCCTGCCTCGCCGCGCTGCACCGCCTGGGCGGCAGTGCCGCGCTGCGCCAGCTGTTCGCGCGCAACGCCGCCGGGGCCGAGCGCGCGCTCGAGCGCCTGTGCGCGCTCCTCGAGGCGCCCGGCGCGCGCGAGAACCCGACCTCCACCCTGCTGCGCGTGGCGCAGGAGCTCGAGAGCTCCGGCCTGCGCGTCGCGCCCTGAACCCGAGGAAATCCGATGCTGTGCTTCCCTGCCCTCCTGCTGCTCGCGCTCCCGCACTCCTCCGCCGGCGATCCCAGCCAGGCGCCGGTCGTGCTGCGCTCCTACGACCTGTCGAGCGCCGTGCCCTTCCAGGCGCAACAGCCCCAGGGTGCGCGCCTGTTCCCGTTGCTGGTCGACTCGTCCTGGAGCGGACTCTTCGAGCACGAGATGTCGGGCGGCGGCGCCGAGATGCTGGTCGAGCTGGCGCGCGACGCCTGGGCCGAGGAGTTCCAGCAGCCCGACCGCGTGCTGATGCTCGACGAGCACCAGCGCCTCGTGGTCCGCGCGCCCGAGGCCGTCCACAAGGGCGTGGCGCAGCTGATCGCCTTCTGGGAGCAGGCCTTCGCCACGGGGACGGAGCTGGTGATCGACGTGGCGCTCG
>Ga0315912_10001847_pt1 | contig 24240 bp, 13 predicted proteins | sample VfabasoilMG_FD_204469 | JGI IMG/M metagenome (GOLD analysis project Ga0315912, IMG submission 204469) | Garden soil microbial communities collected in Santa Monica, California, United States - V. faba soil | ecosystem: Environmental > Terrestrial > Soil > Garden | place: USA: California... | reverse complement strand
CCACCCGTGTGTGCGCTCCACTCAAACACAACTAATCCAAGATTGAAGTCCGTGTGCCGAACCGCTGGCGGTTCGGCACACGGACTTCAATCTTTTGTACGCCAACTGCAATCTTGATAGAAGCTCGGCCCGATCCGCTGGCGTAACGAAGTGCCATCTTCATGAAAACTCCGAGATTTCCCCGACACCAATGTGCGATAATCGGGTTAGATACCGATTTCGTCGCGGTCGATGCCGAATTCGGCGGCGCTGGACCTCAGGATGGATAACATTTCATTGTAGGCCAAGAGCTTGGCTTCGATGTGCGTGAGTTCTTCGGGATCGGCAAAGTTACGGCGTTCATTCAGTTCGCGAATGTTCGCATGAAGGGTGATCAATACATCCTGAACGAATTCAACGTAGTTTGAATCCATGGATGGTGGGATCTACTTACCAGAGACAACCTTAAATGTAATTCGGCCCTCGGACTTCGCCGGCAGATTCGCACCTTGGGCAATGAATTCCAAGCGTTGAATAACCTCTTTCATTTTCCTTTCCGCTTCGATGCTGAGGCCGCGTCTGGCGGATACTATAGAAATGATATCACCCTGGTCATCGATCGTGACAACGAACTCATACACCCCGTACGATTCATCTGGCAGTGCGGGAATCGGAATCTTCGGAACTCTAAAGCCAGCAAAACCGGAGTAGCTTACGCCGTCGCCGCCGCCCGTGCCACCACCTGATCCAGGGTCACCATAAAGCGCCTTGGCATCGAGCGATCCTTCGGGATTGCCTTTATCGCCGGTTGTGCCCTTGTCATCGCCATGACTTCCGGCCTTTCCATCAGCCGTCTTATTAGTTGACTCGGTCTTCTTTGCGTCGGGGTTAAAAACTGTCGCGGGATTTACCTTTTTGACTTCAGGTTCCTTTTTGGTTTCCACCGGTTTCTCAACAACCTTCTTCGGTTCCTCCTTCTTTTCTTCCTTCACGGTCACCGGACTTTCCTTGTCGGCAGCGGATGTGATTTCTTCGACCGGCTTCGTTTCTTCCGGTTTGCTTTCCTCCTGTTTCGGCTGCTCCTCTACTACTTGTTCTTCGGGCTGTTCCTCTTTTGTACGTTCCGACCCTACCGGCGTGAGCGGCTGTACTTCACCGTAGCCTTGATCATCCATTCCAAAATTCAATTCAACACCCCCGCCCAATTCTGAAAGCGGCGGATCTGGAGCTTTCCAGGCTATCACAAAGAGCAATAGCACCCCGATCAGTATATGTAAGCCCACCGTCGAGGCAAACGCGATTCGCTGATTCTTTTGTTCTTCTTTAAAGGTCGTCATCACTTAACGGGTTTGTTCGCTACCATTACCTTCGCCTCCAGTTTTGTGGCCATTTCAGCCAGCTCTATAAGATGTTCCGAAGGTACGGATTTATCCACATTTAAAATTACCGAGCCACCGGTTCCGCCCAGTCTGCTTTTCAACTCTCCTTCCAGGGTACCACGGGAAACTTTCGTGTCGTCGAGGTAATACTGTAAATCCACTGTTAGCGTAATAGTCACAGTCTGAACTCCTTTTTTCTCGTCAACGCGGGACGAAAGATCCAACGGCAGTCCCAACGGAATTACAAACGCGGATGACAGCATCAACAATATGATCAACATCAAAATTAAGTCAGCCAATGTTGTCCACCGGAAGCCTGTATCAATTTCATTCCTGGAACTTAAGTTCATCGGTCATATTTGGTTAACAAATCCCCTATTGCCTTGGTTCTTGGAGTAAGTCTAGAAAGTCAATGGAGGTATACTCCATCTTGTGTACCACACTTTTGAGTCGCGTCACCAACAAATTGTAGAATATGTACGTCAGCAGTCCAACAATCAAGCCAGCGATCGTGGTGATCAGGGCAAGGTAGATTGCCTTGTATAATATTGAAGGGCTCACGAATACCTGCTCCTGCGAAATCGTGACGAAAATCTCAGCGATACCAATCACCGTTCCGAGGAAGCCCATGACCGGTGTAATCCCGGCGAGTGTGCCGAGAATGGAAAGGTTCTTCTCGAGTTTAAAGACTTCAAGCCGGCCGATGTTTTCAATGGAGGCTTCGATGTTTCTAAGCGGACTTCCAATCCGGCTCACACCTTTTTCAATCATGCGGGCAATGGGTGAATCCGTCTGGGAACACAACGCTTTGGCCCCGTTGATGTCGCCTTTCACCAGCAGTCCTTTTATTTTTTTCAAGAATGCAGACGGATCTTCGCTGGCCTTGTTGAGGGCCATCAGGCGGTCAACGAACAGATAGATTGCTGCGATCAGACAAATGCCGATGGGAATGATCATAAATCCTCCCCTCGTCACAGGCTCCAGTGCAGACAACGATTCTGTAGCGGCCTGTGCCGTCTCGCTTAATGAGTCAGCTGCTACTTGAAGAAAAATCATGGACAGAAGGTAAGTTTAAAAAATGGTGCTGCCGGTAGGCAGCGTTCACAGTTCACTCCCGATAGCTATCGGGATCACCGTTCACAGTTACCATACAATGACTTTCTTAGAAAATTATGACTGTGAACCGTGAACTGTCAACCGTGAACATTCTAATACTTCACCACCCAAATTTCGCTGCCATAGTCGCCACCTTTCATGGCGTCGGCTGCTGATTGGGCATCCGCATAGGTATCCTTTACATCGACTGCTATACGGCTGAATTTTGTCTTGCCAAATGGCGGAATAATCTTCGTGCTTACGCCCTTCTTACTGAGCTTGGCGGCGTAGTCCATGATAAGATCGTCATCAATCGCGCTGGCTACTACCACATAATAACGGCCGGTGCGCTCGCTGAGGGCTTCAATCACACCTTCAGCTGGTGACAATGCGGCGAGAGAATCTGCTTTCCGTTGTTCTTCTGCCTGAAGCGCAGCCAATCGCTCTTCTTCAGCTTTCTTCGTTGCCGCCTCATCGCGCAATCGCTGCTCTTCTTTAACCTTTGCCGCTGCTTCGTCTCTCCGGGGTTGTTCGTAACCGAACCACCACCATGCAGCACCACCGATCAAAAGCAAAACGACTAAGACTCCCAGGATCTTGGGCCAGGGTGAAGATTCTTCACTCTCATAAGTGCTCGTGTAAACGTACTCCTCTTCCGCTACTGGCTCAGTCTCTTCAGCGACCGGCTCGGCACTGCTATAAGGTTCCTCTACTTTCTCTTCTTCTACGGGAGGAGTTTCGGTTTCCGCCTGAGGTTCTTCACGTTTGATGGGTTCGTACTCGACTTCGGGAAGTCCAAAGTTGTCGTCGGACTCGTTATTGATATTCTCCTGGTTCTCTTGTGATTCTTCGCTTTGCTTCTTTCTTCTTGCCATGTTCTGGTTATTTGAGGTTTAAAGAAGTGGTCATTATTACAAAAATAACGTAAAATTTCACGGATACAAATGTTTTGGGGCAGAGACCGCCGGTTCACGGTTCACAGTTGACGGTTCACAGTGGTGTGAGTTAGTGTTTGGGCAAGGAAGGGGAAGCGAGGCGGAACGGTCCCTGGGTGCGGTCAACAGTCCACCGACCACGGTCGTGCGGGCGAGTGTTGGGGTATGAGTCGAAGTCAGTGGTCCAGGATCGACAGTCCAAGGACCAACTCACGTAGGCGAGCATTGGGGCTTGGCCGAGCAGTCAACATTCAGCTCAGTGTTGGAAATGTCTCATGCCCAAGCCGGCACGACCGTGAACTGTCAACTGTGACCTCTCTAGAAACTCCACGTGATACCGGCGAGGAACTGGAAGCCGCGGACGGGATAGTTTAAATAGATCGGATATTGATTAGAGGTGATATTGTTGAACTGCGCGAAGGCCGAGAAACTTGGCGAGAAAATGTATTCGGCCTTGGCGTTGAGATCAAAAGCACCGTCAAGCTTGATGGTGGCGTCGGTAGCCGGATCATATGCTTTCATTCCGCCTTGAGCAATCAGGTCAGCGGTCAGGATGATCTTCTCTACGATGTTGTAACTACCATGAACCGTGACCTTGTAGGTCGGACGATGCCACACTTCAGGCAGATCGCCGGCGATGTACTTATATACGTCGCCGCGAATCATGAACTTCGCCAACTCTGAAGGCGCATAGTTGAGGGCTGCATACACATTCGTACGTCGAACCGATCCTTCGTCATAAACCGTTACAAACTTTGATTGGTCCTCCGGTGACGTTACGAAGTTGTACCAGTTCTTCAGGTTCGAAAGCGCAAGACCGCTGTGAACCGCCACTTTGTTTCCGACTCGCGCATTGATGCCTAGGCCGAAATCAAATGTGTTTGTATGGAAGACACCTACGTTGGGCGCCAACCAGAGATTTTCATGTACGAGCGATTGCAAGGAAACCTTTTCTATCCCACCGGTGATCGTTCCCACCAGATCAACTGATGGGCTGATCGGATATTGCGCCTTCAAGTCAGGGTAAAAATGAACATCCTTCGAATCGATGGTATCATTTTCAAAAGCCATGATGGCCCCGACGCTTACTTTCAGATTCTCGATGGCTTCAAACGAATACGCCGGCGCAAGGGTGAACAGGCTGCGAGGCTTTGCTTCAACCTCAGAATCCTTGCGTGTGATCAAGGCGAAATCCGCGCGAAAGTCTATGCGGGATTTCTCGTCAAGCTCATACGCCGACTTGAAGTTGATATCAACTTCCCACTCCTGCGCATCGAACTTGTCCGACAGGTGGGAAAATCCTGCTCCTAACTTGTAGGCAAACTCCGAGTTCTTGGCGTTAGACACATCGCCTGAAAGCTTAAACAGTTTGAACGATTGGCGCAAGGTGTCTTCGTCTACCTCCAGTCCTTTCGGATATCCATAGAAATGCGTGAACTGATTTTCAAAATCAAGACTTCCGGAGACTGCCACATCTTCGCTCAACGATCGTCCATAGAGTGAAATCCCGGTCAGTCCGTTGCCTGAATTTTTTCCGTCGACAGGTCCTTTGGCGGAACTGGTATGAAAAAGGTGCGCTCCGAGAAGTTTGTTCTTATCCCTTCTGTTGTTCAAGTAGGCCTCCAGCAATGGCGTGCCATAGTTACCGTAGCCCGCGCGGATATAACTACCGTAGACGGGCGTCTTTGTATCCGCTTTCAACTTCAATGGTCTTATGGCTGGCGTCAGCTGTGGCGCCTGAAAACTGAACGATCTGAACTCATAGGTGATCGGAGGCTTGATGGGCTCCGATGCACGCGGTGGAATTTTCTCAAAATTCCGGTCAGCCTTGGGCAAGGTAATCTGACGTTCCTTCACGATTCTGATTTCTACTGACTCAATCTCTTCCCAATCCTTCTTTTGTGCTGCCACAGAAAAAGAATAAAGGGTCATGGTCAACACCCCTGCTCCTGCTAAAAATATTTTATTCAATGACTTCATGTGTTATCGCAAAAAATGTGAACGACTAGTTATCAACAGTATCCGCTTCGAGTGCCTTTTGCTTTTGCAGCTCTTTCTCTTCCAAGGCCTTGAGTTTCTTCCGTGCCTCGTCCTTCACCCCTTGCGACGGGAATTTGTCGATCAGCGACTGAAGCGTTGCGCGCGCCTGGAAGACATCGTCTTGTACCGCATAGTTATCGGCCAGCAACAGGAACGATTTTCCGACCCACTCCTCATACGCTGAGAAGTCGTTGTTCAGGCTGATCAATGTTTCATAGCATTGCTTATACTCTTTCTGCGTATGGAAGATTTGTCCCAGTAAGTATTTTGCTTCAGCTCCGTACTCATCGCGGGCAGAGTTTAGTGTGTTGAGGAATTCGTCCTTGGCACCATCGAAATCGCCGCGGGCCATCGCTGTCTTGCCCAGGTATAGGGACGCTTTGTTCTGTGCGCCAGCGTTGATGTTTCCGCGTTCAAGAATGGTGCGTGCGTAAACATCGGTTGAGTCGTACTGTGCGAGCAGATAAAACGACTCCATCAATCCGGACCAGGCGTTGTATTGATCCTTCTTTCCAGTCGCCAACCGCTCAAGACGATGGTAGCTTATGATGGCCTTATCGTATTCGCCTTTCTTAAATTGTATCTCAGCCAAACGAGCAACAGCCTTACCGCTCATTTCAAAGGTCATGTCCTGGCTAAGATCATTGAAGATCGGCAGGGCCTTGTCATAGTCGCGGAGGCGATAGAATGATTCTGCTATATAGTACTGCGCTTCGCGCTCGCGTGCGCTTTGAGGATAAGCCGCGATGAAACTGTTGAAGCTGTTGATTGATTTTTGATACTGCTGATCAAAGTAGTAATTCTTCGCCGTTTCAAATTCAACGGCCTCCAGCCCTTTGTTCTCGGGATTCGCACCTTTATACGATTTAAGATATCTTTCAAAGTCACCGGACTTTCCACTTTTGTTCAACGCCTCTTGTAGTGGCAGAAGCGCGTCTTGTGCCAAGGGGTGTCGGGGAAACTGGTCCAACACCGCGGCATAATCCGCGACGGCTTTGTCGTATTGTTGCAAGTTCAAATAGGAAGCGCCTCTTCGCGTGAACGCATAAGGCAAGTAAGGAGAGTTCGCGCCGTGGCGGATAAGCTGTGTCAGCTGATCGACCGCACCCTGATAATTTCCTTGTTCAATTTCAAACTGTGCCAACTGAAACGATGCCTCGTCAACGTGTGTTGACTTGGGATAATTTTTGATCAGGTCGTTGAATTGATTGCGTGCCTCTGCATACTTTCCCTGGCTGCCATAGATCACGCCGGTTTGAAGCAACACATAGTCTTTGTCGGCAGAACCGGCCGCCTTTGCGCGATCATAGATTGCCAACGCTTCAGAAAATTGATTAGTCACATAATAGCAGTCCGCCAAACGAATCAGCGCGTCTGCATAATTCGGAGCAGTCTTGGCTGCCTTGTTCGTGTACTCCTTAAAGTTAAAGAGCGCCTTGTCATAGGCTTTCAAATTATAGTGTGCATATCCCAATCCATAACGGGCTTTAAGCAGTATGTCGGGGTCAGCCGCGGAAATGGAAACCACCTTCTGATAGTTCTCCAGCGCTTCCTCATACTTCTTGCCAATCGAATACGCTTCGCCATTCCAGAAGGCGGCCGCAGCGGTATACACAGGGTCGATCGGGAATTCAAGGGACTTGCCAAAGAACACTACCGCATCGGCATATTGCTCTTTGTTAAAAAGCTCGGTACCCTTTAAATATGCGGCCTTCTGATAAGCCTGGTTGATGTATTGATTTCGATTCGGCAGCGCTTCGATGTATTCAAGCGCTTTGTTGAAGTTGTTTCCATTGACATACGCTTGCGCCAGCAACTCCTTCACTTCAACATTGTGTGAACTGGTCGGATAGGTCTTCAGGAACCGTTCGAACTCATTGATCGACTGATCCGGTTTACCAGCATCGTACGATACCTTCGCAAACTGGAATGAACTCTCTTCCGCCAACGCCTTATCCTCCGGATTTTTCTTCGCATAATCGAAGGCGTTCAGCGCATGGGGCTTGTTGCCTTGCTTTAAGTGAAGAATGCCGAGGTAGTATGATGCGTAATAACTGACCGTGTCCTTCATGGCCGCGGACTTATCGAAGTACTCGATTCCGCGTTGTGTGTTGCCCGCTACATAATTTGCGTAACCGGCACGGAACAGTAAGCCACCTTCGGCCTTCTCATTCTTTTCAAAATACTGCTGATATCCTTCGACGGCCTTTTTAAAATCGCCTTTGAAGTAATACGACTCTGCTACGAGCATGGAAATGTCTGCGGCGTTGGCTACATCGGTTCTTCCCTTCAGCCCGTTGGCGTACTCGATCACTGTGTCGTAACGCTTTTGTTTGTAGTAGATGCTGGTAATCAGATAAGGAACAATCGTGGCATAGGAAGCGTTGGCCTCCGCCTTCTTCAAATCGAATAATGCTTCGTCGTAAATGCCTTTGGTATACTCTATATATCCAGCATAGTAGTTGGACGCCGGTGTGTAGGCAGTACTCTGGCGTTTTACAAAATTGAACTGCTCCAGCGCTTCGTCGAGTTTCTTCTGGTTGAAATAACTATACCCCCATTTGAAGTGACCCTGGCTCTGCTGATCCAACGTGAGCGCGGGGAAGTTTACCTTTTTATAGTACTGCGACGCCTTCGTGTAATTGGCTTCTCCATAAAAGAAGTTGGCCAGATCATAAAACGCGGTGGAAGCTTTGGGGCTGGATGGATTTTCATCCACAAACTGATCGATCAGCTTTTCGCCGTCTTTGTGTCCAAGGCTCAGGGCACAGAAAGCGACGTAGTATTCGGCTTCACTCCGGCGTGAATCCACCGGAGTAGTTTGGTTAATGAAATCGGTGAAGACTTCGCGTGCAGCACCATAATTGCCGTGTTGCACGAGTTCAGTGCCGCGGCGATACAGCCGCTCAATCCTGTTCTGCGAAAGCTGATCTTGTCCGACGGTGCAATAGGCAATCGAAATAAAAAGTAATACGGTGATAACTTTGAATCTTATCATCCTGTTCAGTTTGAATGTAAAACAGCGTGTCCAAAAAATTATTGCAAATAAAGAACCAAAAAGATGAGTTGAAAAAATCTTCCGCTGCCCAATTTGCATGGCCTTAAAGATAGCACCTCGACCGTTCAATGTGCAAATTCATCGTCGGGATCGACCGGAAACTAGTTGATCAAACGCCACACCAGCTCGCGGAAAATCTGGCCTTCGGTGGCTGATCCGGAATTCACACCTTTCAACTTGAGGTCTGCCTCTTTGAGCGAGGAAATGTTTTCGAGGATCTTGGGGAGTGGAAAATTGCGTAAAGCGAGACTGTAATCACGAACAGCATAGGGGCTCACCCTCAACTCACTAGCTAGTCCCTTCTCACTTTTATCTGCGGCCTGTGATGCCGCCAATACTTTGCTGAAGAACGAGAAAAGGAACGCGACAACGGGGATCATCGGATTCCGTTTCGTATTGCTTTCGAAGTAATTCACGATGCGATTCGCCTGTAAAGAATCTTTATGGAGAATAGCTTTCTGAAGCTCAAATATGTTGTACTCCTTGCTCACCCCTACCTGGCTCATCACCCGTTCCGCCGTGATGGTCTCACCCGGAGGAAGGGATATCACCAACTTCTCGATCTCATTGGTCAGGCGGTGAAGGTCGTTGCCCACAAATTCGCAGATGGCCTGGATGCCGCGATCATCGATCGATATCTTCCGATCCTTTGCATACTCGTGCACAAATTCCGGCAGTTGGTTGTCGTATACCTTTTTGGTTGTAAGGGTTACGGCAAGCTGGTCTACCTTTTTTCCGAGCTCCCTCCTTTTGTCCAGCGATTTATTTTTATGGCAAAAGACAAGCACCGTGCTGGGCACCGCTTTCGTGAGATAGTCGAGCAACAGTTTGGAGCCAGTATCTTTATTCAGGTCCTGAATGTCCTGTGCTTCTTTCACAATGACCACCTGGCGTTCTGACATCATGGGAAAGCGGCGCGCATGGGTAAGGATAGTCGCCATCGTGACGTCTTTTCCGTACACCACCACTTGATTGAATCCACGCTCAGCTTCTGAAAGAACATGCTCCTGTACGTAATCGGAAATCAAATCAATGTAGTAGGTCTCTTCGCCCTGAAGGAAATACACGGGAGCATACTTCCTGGCCTTGAGTTCGGTTAATATCTTTTTTGCATTAGCATCCATAGTATTCTCTGAAACTTCGCACGTTAACTCACCTTCCTTTGCCTCGCGAAAGTAATAGCTGTGGCTATTCCAACCAACGCCCCGCCGAAATGTGATTCCCACGATACGTGCGGATCGGATGGCAGAACACCGTAAAAGACCCCGCCATATAAAAGCACGACGACAACGGTGATGAACAACGATATGAAGTCGCGGCGAAACAATCCAAAGAAGATCAGGAAAAAGGCCAGCCCGTAGACCACCCCGCTGGCGCCAATGTGATTCGATTCCTCCCTTCCGAACAACCACACCAGGATGTTGGTGAGGAAATAGGCGCGAAAGAACACTGCGCTGGCAATACGTTCATAAAAGTAAAACAGCACGGTGCCCAGGAACAACAACGGAATGGTGTTAGAAATCAGGTGCTCGAGGCTGCCATGGAGAAGTGGCGCTGTGATAATGCCGATCAGTCCTAAGGGATCGCGTGGGTGAATGCCGAAATAGCTCACCGGAAATGACGTCACCATCTCCAGGTAGAAAAATGCCCACATGAGAAAGACGAGTCGGAAAGGAACAACCGAACTACCAAATAACGACTCTCCTGCCATTCAATACCACTTCAGGTGAAGGTGCAAAGATGGAAATAGTTCGTGAAGTTGAAATACAGAAAGTTAAAACCGTTCAGGTTTTCGACGGGTCGCTGACCATCGGAAGGTTGATGTACTTCGCTTCTTCCGACGCTACGGTTTTGATGCCCCACAGTCCGCCGGAAGACGACGCGACCTTCTCGGCAATGCTTTTCAGCATCTCGTAATATGCGACGGCAAACCCTTTGTCGACTTTAGTCCAGACGCGACCCAGCTGGCTTAGCTCTTCGACAATCATCGGTGTTCGCTGGGTGGATTCGTAGGGGAAACTTTGAATGAGTATCTTGATTTTATCTTCAAAGTCTTCGGCCATTACCTTGAGGTAGCTTGACAGAACGGAGCGACTCTTCTTGTGCTTCTGGGCGATGGAGATCGCCTCTTTGATTTCCTTTCGATCGATGTCGCCATCGGCCCCCGCGATCAGAATACAAACCAGAATCGGGGCCTTCAGGAAGAGCTCCATTTCCTTATCATCAAGCTGGTGGAATTCAGGAATCATTGGGCTAAGGTGAATATCCGGAAAAAAGGCCGAATTATTATCCGATCGCCTTACTTTTCTTTGTAATGAGTACGAGGCTTGATAATTTTATAGTTGATGCTATCCTGCTCTTACACTCATCAACGAATTAGCCAATTCGCGCTATATTTACCTTCACCTGAACCCCGAACGCATGTACGATAAAGACCCAGTTAGAATTTTTGTAGTGGAAGATGACCCGGCCTATACCAAGTTTCTAAAGTACGTGCTGGAATTGAACCCCGACTATGAGATTGACTTTTACACGTCGGGCAAGGACTGCGTTGCCAATTTGTACAAGAACCCTACCGTTATCACGCTCGACTATTCGCTGCCGGATATGCCTGGCGAAAAGGTACTGAGTCAGATCCGAAGCCACGACCCGAACATCAGTGTCATCATCGTTTCGGCGCAGGAAAAAATTCATACGGCTGTTGAACTGCTGAAGTCAGGAGCCTTTGACTACATCGCCAAGGATCACGAAACAAAAGAGCGGCTGCTCAATTCCATCAACCACGCCAGGAACAAAACGTCGTTGATCAAAGAGATCGACCACCTCAAAAAGGAGATCTCCGAGAAATACGAATTCGAAAAGAGCATCATCGGCACAAGTCCCGCGATCAAGAAGACGTTTGCACTGTTGGAAAAGGCGGTGCAGACCAACATCTCCGTGAGCATTTCCGGAGAAACGGGAACGGGAAAAGAACTCGTTGCCAAGGCTATTCACTACAATTGCAAGCGCAAGAACAAGCCTTTTGTCGCGGTGAACATTGCTGCCATACCACGCGACCTCATCGAAAGCGAATTATTCGGACACGAAAAGGGATCCTTTACGGGAGCTGTGACCCGGAGGATTGGAAAATTTGAAGAAGCAGAAGGCGGCACCATCTTCCTGGATGAGATCGGCGAAATGGACCTGAACCTTCAGGCCAAACTTCTTCGCGTCCTCCAGGAGCGTGAGATCACCCGCATTGGCGGCAACCAGGTAATCAAGCTTGATGTTCGCATCATTGCCGCGACACATAAAGACCTTGCCGAGGAAGTGAAGGGAGGACGTTTCCGCGAGGACCTCTACTATCGCTTGCTGGGATTGCCCATTCACCTACCTCCGCTTCGCGAGCGCGGCCAGGATGTAATCCTTATCGCCAAGCACATCCTCGATCAGTTCGCCACAGATAACCAGATGCGGAAATTCAAGATCAGTCCTGAAGCGCAGGAGAAAATGCTGGGATACTCCTACCCCGGCAACATCCGCGAATTAAAATCTGTGATTGAACTGGCGGCCGTGATGGCTGAGGAACAGGAAATCCGTGCGCAGGATATCAGCTTCAACAGCACGGCGCGGATGGAGTCGTTCCTTTACCAGGAAATGACCATGCAGGAATTCATGTATCGGATCATCCGCCATTACCTCAACAAATATGACAATAATGTATTGGAGGTGGCGCAAAAACTAGATATTGGGAAGTCTTCGCTTTACCGATACCTGAAGGAGATGGAAGCGAGTGGCATCTAAATGAACCTGGATCATTATATAAGGAAGGGTGCCTTTTACGAAGCTGTCGTCGAGGATGGTTCAGATATCATTTTCATTGTCGACTTCCACGGCGACATTCACTATCACAACGCCTCTGTCCGCGAAACGCTGGGATACCGCTCCCGCAGCCTGATCGGCAAGAATTTCTTCGACTACCTTCAACCCGCAACGGTAATCGAAACCCGGGCGAAATTCAAAGAGAGTCAAAAACGCGCCTACACGGAGAATGTCGAATTCCAATTTCGCTGCAAGGACAATACCTATCGCTTTCTTGAATTCAACGCGATCAACCTCAAGCACAAGGAAGGACTGAATGGTTTCATCCTCGACTGCCGCGATATCACGCAGCGAAAGAAGGATGAGGTTGAACTTGTTCGTTTACAGAAAGCGAAGGAACAATTCCTGGCCAACATCAGTCACGAAATCCGGACGCCTATCAACGGGATCGCCGGGATGACAAACTTGCTAAGTCAGAATCCCAGCCCGGAAGAACGCGAAACTTACCTGAATGCCATTCGACATTCTGCTGAGAACCTGAAGGTGATCATCAACGACATCCTCGATCTCGCGGCCATCGAATCCGGGAAACTGCGGTTTGAAAAGATAGCCTTCAACCTCTTGGACCTTCTCCCCTCGCTGATCAGTACATTCACTTATCAGGCCAAGGAGAAGAACACAAAGCTCGACTATACGATAGATGAGAAGCTCAACAAGATTTTGCTGGGCGATCCCGTGAGATTAAACCAGATCCTGATCAATCTCATCAGCAACGCTGTGAAGTTCACGCATACTGGTTCCATCCACGTTACCTGCACAGCAGAACGCGAGCAACGCGACATGTGCTGGGTGCGCATTGAAGTCGCTGATACCGGTGTGGGTATTCCCGAAGAAAAACTCAACACTATTTTTGAAAGCTTCAGCCAGGCGGATGAAAGCGTTACGCGTCGTTATGGTGGCACAGGCCTGGGACTCACGATCGTGCGACAGATGGTAGAACTTCAACATGGAAAGATCCACGTGGTGAGCAAGGAGCACGTTGGTTCGACCTTTATCGTCACCATTCCGTATGCGATTGGAAAAGTTAAGACGCTGGCTAAAAATATTCCGAAGCACGATTCACTGATCAAGGAACGTACTGCGCAGTTGCATGTGCTGCTGGTGGAAGACAACGACATCAACCGCCTCTACGCAAAAAGTATCCTGAAGAAGTGGCATTGCTACATCGATGTTGCTGAGAACGGATTGGTGGCTATCGAAAAAGTAAAGAGCGCGCATTTCGATGTGGTGCTGATGGACGTGCAAATGCCGGTGATGGATGGCTATGAGGCAACGCGCGCCATCCGGATGCTGGAACCTTCCGCCAAAATTCCCATCATCGCGTTGACTGCGAACGCTACACCGCGTGATATTGAAAAATGCCTGGAGTCAGGAATGAATGACTACTTGCCGAAGCCGTTCACGCCGGATGACCTCTATCGAAAGCTTTTTGATGACTTGAAAATCAAGCCCACGGAAGATGGCGCGAAGAAAGTCAGGAAGATCATGGAGACCGGATACAACCTTGAATACTTGCGATCAGTCTCCGGCAACAATCTTGAATTCATTCGTGAAATGGTTTCGACCTTCATTCAAACCATTCCGCAGGTGTTGGCTGACATGAAACAAGCTCTTGAACGGCAGGACTGGCACAAGCTTTCCCGCCTGGCGCACCAGATAAAACCTTCCTTCATTCTCATGGGATTGGACAACCTGCGGACCAAACTGATCTTCATCGAGGAAAACAGCAAAGCCGAAACAAACCTGGGCGAAGTAGATCGATTAACGGACGAGTTCATCGAAAACTGCAACCAGGTGTTGCCGGAACTTTCCAAAGAAGCGCTGCCTGCCCCGTAGTTGCCGACTGAGCCTAGTGCGTGACCTGCACCCGTTTCGTCAATTCCGTAGGGCCTACGTCCACGACGATCAAATAGACTCCATCACTCAAAGACTCAGTTTCGATTTTCGTGTTTGAGTTCCCGGTTTTAATGACCGTTCGTGCTTGTGCAACCCCCATGGATGAATAAAGTACCACCGGCAAATCAAACTCTGCGATAAAGGGGACTTCTAGAAAAGCTTCCTTATCAGCTGGATTCGGTAAGAATGCAAAGGTGAGCGCACGTTCTTTCGCGGCGATGGCTTCCGGACAGGGTCCCGGACGTGCTGAAGCGTCCACGTTCGCGTTAGAAGAAGCTGTTGCGCACGGATCAACGTTGACGATGTTCAATGACCGCGTAACACTCGTTGCCGCATTGTAATTCGAATTACCAGCCTGGTGAGCGGTAATCTGCGTCGTCCCCACACTATTGATGGTTACGATGTTTCCAGACACAGTCGCCACAGGAGTGACCGAACTTGTGTAGGTGACCGTCAAACCGGAAGAAGCTGCGGCCGAAAGCGAAAAGGGTGCATCTCCCACATACCTTGTTCCAAGGGCGGGAAAGGTGATCGACTGATTCGCTTTGATCACGGCAACCGTCCTCGGCACATTCGGGGCAGCACTGTATGTCGCATCTCCCGCTTGCGAGGCAATGATGTTGCAAGTGCCCGCACCAACGATCGTGACGGTATTACCTGAAACCGTTGCAACAGAAGTATTCGAGCTCGAAAAGGATACAGCCAGTCCGGAGGTCGCGGTGGCCGACACGGTAAACGGAGCATCGCCGTAGGTTTTTTGAACCAAGGTGCTGAACGTAATGGCTTGCGTAAACTTTACCGCGAGGGTCTGACCGACAGGTGTCGCAGCGCTGTAATTTGCATTGCCGACTTGTTGTGCCGTGATGGTCGTTGAACCATTTCCAACGATCGTCACAACGTTCCCAGAGACCGTCGCTACAGAGGGGTTGGAAGAGGTGTAGACGACCATGAGACCGGAACTGGCAGTAGCGGTTAACGTAAATGCCGGATCAGTTTTAATCTTGGCCGCCAGCGGTCCGAATGTAATGGTTTGACTTGCCTTACTCACGGTGATCGTCTGCAAGACAGGTATAGCGGCATTAAACGAAGCGTTCCCGCTTTGTAACGCCGTAATCGTGGCTGTACCTGTTCCGATAATGTTGAGCGTAGTTCCATTAACGGTTGCCACCGCTGGATTGCTACTTTGGTAAGTTATCGCCAGGCCAGAAGTGGTTGTTGCACTCAGGGCAACGGGGGCATCCCCAAACGTCGCTGCCGGTAAAGCGGAAAAAGTTATGGTCTGATCTGCCTTATCGACAGTCAGTGTTTGTTGAATCGTGACTGCCGGATAAAAATAATCATCCCCAGCCTGCGAGGCGGTAATCACCGTTGAGCCGCCGCTCAATATGGTAACAACATTTCCACTGACGCTGGCAACTGATGGGTTTGAACTCGCATAAGTAACTGGCAGCCCGGAATCCGCCGTCGCGGTAAGGGTGAAGCTTGGATCTCCAAACTTCGCACCCGGCAGAGCATTGAACGTTATCGTCTGACCGCTTTTTACATTGACTGCATCATAGATGATATTGCCGATCGGGTTAGCGCCATTTCCTCCATTAAAATCAAGCTGCTTCGTGTAGGTGCTCGTCGTGATGTCGTATTCATAGAGCACTCCCAGATCATGTGTCCCGCCGGCATAGGTTGTGCCGTACAATCTTCCATTGGTTGATTGAAACAATCCACCCTTCGGCTGAGCACCACTTACCGCAGCATCGAAGTCAACCCTTTTTGTGATCGCATTCGCGGCAATGTCATACTCAAATAGAACGCCATTTCCATGGTCGCCACCCTGCGATGTTGTTCCATACAACATACCATTGGAGGCTTGCATCAAATCGCCGATCGGATTAGATCCTGTCGTCGTCGACAGAAAATCAATCTTCTTGGTGAACTCGTCGGTGGTAGGGTCAAACTCGAACAGCACGCCGTGGTCGTTGGCGCCACCGGATGAAGTAACGCCATATATTTTTCCATTCGACGCAAGGATTGGTGTACCGTAAGGTGAGCTTCCGCTCACGGCTGAATTGAAATCAAACTTCTTGGTAACCACAAAAGATTCCAAGGTCAACTCGTATATCGTCCCGTTGTCGTACGTTCCTCCCTTCGCTGTCAATCCATACAACTTGCCGTTGGCGACAATCAAACCACATTGAGAATCCGTGAACGCGTGATCAAACGTAAAATCGTAAACCTTCTTAAAATTATGCGGGCCCAGGATGGTTGACCCGATCTCGATTTCTGTGATCGAGCCATAGTTATTCGCTGCATCCTTCTTGGTTATGCCATAAAGTCTACCGTTAGGGGCCAAAACAAAACTTCCGCTGGGATCCGCGCCAATGGCTGAATTCGGAAGATCAAGCGACGGAACATAACCGGTTGTTTTGCTGGGATCGAACATTCCCACGACACCCCGATCGTTGGCACCCCCACCTGTTGGCGTGACGATAAACACACCATTGGCCGCTCTGGTTAATGCGCTTTTCAATGCTCTCCCTTCAGACAAGGAAAAACTCTTCTGTGCGCGGTGGCCAGTGCCATCAGGGTTGGTTCTGAAAATTGTTCCGTTTTCATGCGCGCCGCCTTTTTCCGTGACACCCCAAAGATGCCCCTGACCGTGCGTTGCGGCGATGCCGCAAATGAAAAATAATAGGGAGAGGAAAAGTTTAGATTTAAGCCTGAGCATACGTTGATAATTAGACAGTTACCATACAAATTAAGATGCGTTCCAAAACACCTTAATTATGCTCACATATATTACGCGGGTGAGGTTTGGGTAACCTCAGTTTGAATTCATTATTGCGATCTTTGAGTAAAACACAGCGCTGTCGCTGGTTTGGATGGCCATAAAGTAGATGCCATTGGCAATATTGCTGATGTCGATCGATTGCGGATGTGTGAGATCGCGCGCCAGGTCGCCGTGAAGAACCGTTACGCCACGCTGATCGATGATCTTCCAGGTGTACTCTTTGTTCAGCGTTTCACCCAGATACAAGTTGATCTGCTGCGATGCAGGGTTCGGATAGATGCTCAGTCCTTTCAACTCAGCCACCCGTGGATCATCCGGAACGGCAACCGGAGCGCTGCTGACTTTCTTAGGCGCCTTGATGATGGTTGACTGAAGAATCCTGCGCGTGGTCTTCTCCTGCGCGAACGCGATGATGAACAGATTATCGCCATCGGTAATCGGAAAATCCATGGGCACATCGATGTTCTGAGTGCCCTGGAACGGTGTTCCCGGTGTCATCGGCGTGGTGATGATGTGACCTTCGGGGCCCAACAATAAATTCCGCAGCGAATTCGTATTTCCATTTACGCCAGTCTCAACCAATGCTGCCTGAATGATAATGGGCGCCGTGATTCCAGTGGTCAGCGAGTCGAGGTAACGGAAAGTCAAGTCGGTCTGCAATACATCCGGAGTCCCAACGTCAACCAGGGTATCGAGCGTAAGTTCAAAGAGCGGATCTTCGAGCGAGCGGCGATCCAGTTCCTCATCACTAATGTAAGCGTACGATCCATCGAACGTCACTTTGTTATAGTAAGGTCCCAGGATTCCATCCATAATCGTCGCGGGCGGCTGCGACACGTTGTACAACAATCCCCTTACCGCCGGATCATTTGGATTGTCAAGATTGATCTGATCTGCGCCGGGTGTAGCGATATGGTATTGTATCTTGATAAAGTCCTGGTTCAGGAATGTATCCAGGTAATTGTCAGCTTGATTGCTTTGAGGGCTTGTGTCGTTGGTGAAGTGCTCAACCAGTACGGTTCGATTCTTTTCGCCAATGTAAATGTTATCGAAAGCAAATCCATTTAACGTTGTGCCTGCTGGGTTATCCGGGTTGCTACCAAAGGCAATCCTAAAGACAACCGTGTCTTTCGGTAACGCTTCAAGATTAAAGCGAGCATCACGCCACCCTCCGGTCGCATCCGTCCATCCGAAATTGTCTTCGCCACCGGGTTCCCCGCTCAAGTTGGAACCGTTGTACCAGTTAATACCTTCACCGGAATTTGAACCGACAGGATCCCAGCTCACACCACCATCATCAGAATACTGAAGAACTACACCGTCAAAATTCTGGTCGAGGTCAGACCAATAGCGAATGGAGATCATCGGCCGTTGCAACCCTGACAAATCGATACAAGGGCTCCATACGCCAGATTGTTCGTTTTCATAGTAGGTGCTGAAATAGTTTCTGGTGTTGTCCGTATTCGCGCCGGTCCACCAAGCTTGTGTTCCGGAGAATGCGGTGTTGATGTTGGTACCTGTTGGTGTTCCGAACACCCAGCTTGAAGGGTTTCCGTCATTGATATTAATCCAGGAATCTGGACCCAACTCAAAATCAGTTTGATATCCTGAAGACAGGATGGGTTGATTGTAAGACAATATATAAACCTGAACAGTTGTATCTTTTACGCAGCCCACATTGGTGCGGACCCCGTGCGTTACCGAATAAGTATTCGGCGTGCCATACTGGTGATTTGGATTGTTAAAGGTTCCGGTCGTTCTACCCGTCGGATCAACCGGTACCGTGCCGCCCGTCGGTCCAAAATTGAGGACGTCTCCATCATCAAATATCCACGAATGTTCGATGATATTTCCGGTAGACATATCGGTAAACTTCGTCGCATCGCCGCTACAGATTTTGGTCCAGTCAAAATTGACGGTTGGCACCGGTCCGACATCGACAGACGTGGTAGCAATACTCTCACACCCCTGGTTGGTGGTTACCTTTAAGCTAACGTTATAGGTCTGCGGAGCTGCGTAGACTATAGCCGTCGCCGAATCCGTACTGCTTAGTCCATTACCAAAATTCCAGAGATAACCGTTTATAGCACCAGGATAAGTCGGATTGTTCACCGGTATATCGGAAAGGCTGACAAACTTCACTGAATCAGTAACGCAAGCGTTGTTGGTAGCGATGGTAGCCTGAGGTAGGCCATACACGACAATGATTTTAGTCCATCTACTGATGGCCATTGAGTCATTTTTGAAGACGTATTCTACCAGGTACTCACCAGGAACAAGGCTTGGCGCGTCTGAATCGATATAATATTTGCCAGCATTCTGATTGATGATCAAATTGGGATGATAACTTATAAATTCAGTCTCCGGCGGATTTCCTTCAGAAATATCCGGTTCACCTTTGAGTTCCATAGGACCTGACTTCGGACAGATGTAGATGCGCCCCGCGAAATCATCTTTACGGCCAACCACAGTAAAGTCAAGCGCAGTCAGTTCATTCACAACAACCGTTCTGTTTGTGCTCGCGGCGCAGCCCGTAATGGTGTTCACGACGGAATAAGTAATCGTATTGAAGCCCAGGTTCGCGTTAGCCGGGATAAAGATATTCGTACCTGCCGTAACGCCTGGTCCGGTAAAAGCTCCTGTGAAGCCGGGGCCCGTGGCGGGGATACCACTCATAAGGACCGGTGGATCATTCTCAGCATACGCCGGAGCCAATCCAAAGATCAACGGTACGGGTAGCGGATTCACGCGAACGAGAATATCATCGGAAACCGCAGGACAAGGACCGGCCGGATCGTTCGTCGTGAGCGTTAATAACAAATTTCCGGCTGCGATATCTGCACTTGTTAAAGTATAGTCTGCTAAAGGATCGGTATCGCTCGGGGAAAACTGAGCCGAGCCGCTTCCACCTGTCCAGGTTACTGAAGTGGTCGCGCCGGAGTAGCTTCCGTTCAAATCAACCAGTTCATCTTGACACACTTCAAAGTCAGGGCCAGCATTCACCTTCGCGCTTTCATTGATGGTGAAGTTAATATCATCTGTTGCTGCCACACAGGGGCCCGTGCCGTCCGAGTCGTTGGTCGTGAGTCGGAATGTAAGCGTAGTGTTAACATCCACACCGGTTACGGTTGTATAGCTCGACGTAACATTTCCCGCCGTGACGCTGCTTACTTGCAGCACACCACCGCCGGTGGTAATGGCTGTCCAGTTACCTGACGTCGCACTGCCCGCCAACGTGCCCGTAAGGAAGATTGAAGGAGACTCGCAGATTGTCTGATCGACCAGCGCGGGAACGATGCGAGGTCTTTGGTTCACGCGTATCCGGATTGTATCGGCTTTAGCAACGCATGGTCCGGTACCAGTGTCAGGGTCATTCGTTTGCACGTAGAGTTCAACATACCCTGCAGTAACGTCAGCGTTCACGGCCGTATAAGTCGCGGTCACCGAAGTACCGGAAACCGAAGTTGTCGAAATTGAACCGGCACCAGTCTTGATAAACCACGTAGCGGTTGTCGCACTTCCTCCGATCGTCGCAGTAACAGGGATCGGCATTGGCATCGTCGTGGCCTCGCAGACGTCGAAATCTGCACCGGCATTGATCGTGACAAATGGATTGACCGTAACCGTAACGAACGTCGTCGGTCCGTTGCAACCATTCGCGGAAGGGAAAATTGAATATACCACTGTGCCTACGTTGGCATCCGATGTACTCAGTACCTGACTGATCGTCGATCCATTTCCGCCTGCTGCACCCAAAATGTTGGCGCTTGGTGCGGCAGTCCAGGAGAAGGTAGTCCCGGCCACATTAACTGGTGTCGGGAAAATCGAGATCAGTGCAACGTCGCCGCTACAAATGGTAATGTTCGACGCTGTCGCAGAAGGAAGCGGTTTCACGACGACCACGAAATCAACGGGCAGTCCATCGCAAGTGCCGAAGTGTGGGGTGATGTGATAGGTGACCGTACCAGAGACGTTGCCAGTGTTCACAGGTGAATCGGTAATCGGTCCCGAACCAGAGTTTGTCACAGACGCACCACTGATTGTTCCGGAAATTACGCTTGTCCAGGTGTACGTTGCTGCTCCAATCGTAGAGGTTGGTACAAAGTTAAGTGCGTCTCCGCTGCAAATCTGTTGAGACAGAGACGTCGCCGTATTCGTCATCACCGGAGTCGGATCTACCGTAACGGTTACCGTAGAAGTAGGTCCAGAACAACCATTCGCAGTCGCCCAGATCAGATAGGTGACAGTTCCTGAATTAACGCCATCCGAAGCGGTAAGAATCTGACTAATGATACTGCCCGTTCCAGGCGCTGCGTTCGTTACGTTTAAGACACTCTGAACAGACCAGGCGAAGGTAGCACCGGCAACCGAATTCGGATTGGAGAGTAGCACGGATGTTTGAGCGCCCGAACAGATACTCTGCGGCGAAGCAGAAACCGTTGGCAGTGGTCGAACAGTAACCACATCATTGATCGGAGTACCTGAGCATGTTCCAAAGGTTGGCGTAATGGTGTAGATAATAACCGACGAGGTATTACCCGCATTTACCGGAGTATCGGTAATCGCTGCTGCAGGACCACCTGAAGCTGGGACACCCGAGAGGGAACCGATTACGGTGGCGGTCCAGGAATACGTGGTTCCACCAATGGTGGAGGTCGGTGCAATATTCAGAGTCACTCCACTACAAATATCCTGAATGAGGGAAGCCGGTGGCGTTGTGATTACAGGTTTCGGATTAACCGTAACTATTACATTGGTTGAGGTGGAACATCCATTGGCCGACGCGGTGACTTGATAAGTAACAGTTCCGACACTAATTCCATCTGAGGAAGTCAACACCTGGTTAATCAATGCGCCTGTTCCCGGACCGGCCCCGGTGACGTTCGTTGAAGTGACCACACTCCAGCTGAAAGATGTGTTGGTCACACCATTCGGATTAGTGATGGCTACACCGGCGCTGGAGCCGGAGCAAATACTTTGATTAGATGCCGCCACCGTAGGAACCGGTGACACATCAACACTGATCGCAAGCGGTGTTCCTGAACATCCCAACGCTGTTGGAATGATGACGTAAGTCACAGAACCCGGGTTTACGCCATCGGCAGATGTGAGCGCCTGCGCGATCACGTTCCCGGTACCTGGCAGCGCGCCCGACACATTTACGGAGCTCTGAATGGTCCAGTTGAATACAGTGCTTGGAACGGAGTTCGGATTAGTAATAGCAATATTTGTCGTCGCACCACTGCAGATCGCCTGATCAGCTGCCAGTACATCCGGTGTCCGATTGACCGTGAGGGTTGCCGATGAACTTCCGAGCACATCACAGGCGCCGGTGATCATCACATCATATTGTCTGGTATTAAACGTGCTCGGCACGTTGGTAAGCGTGAGCGTCGCGGTTGTGGATCCGCTGTACACGCCGCCATCGGTGATGTCGACGCCATTCTCGCGCCACTGATAGGTTAAGCCGGTTCCGGCTGCGGTCACGGAAAATACTACGTTATTGTTTTCGCAGATCGTGATGTCGGCCGGTTGGGTGCTAATGCTCGGGTATTCCTGGACGGTCAACGTTGCACCGTTGCTGATGACTGGCGGCGCACAAGTTCCGCTGACGACGACACGATACAAATAACCATTGTAGGAAAGCGGCGCGCCACTGACGAATAAGGTTGCTGTTGTTGCTCCGTTATAAATCAAATCGTCAGACAGGTTGGTATAGGTGACTCCGCCGTTAATACTCACCTGCCATTGATAAGTTTTTCCCGTTGTTGTTCCGGCGTTCACCAGGAAGGAGGCAAATCCTCCATCGCAAATGACTTGACTGGTCGGCTGTGTTACGATCACTGGCACCACGTTGATCGTTAAAGTAGCTACCGCACTGGTAACACCCGGTGTACAGGTTCCGCCAATCACTACGCTATAATTTCCCGCGTCTGCCGCGACGGTAGACGGAATGGTGTAAGTGCTGGAAGTTGCGCCCACGATATTTGCAACACCCTTCCTCCACTGATACGTCACGCCTGTAGTCACGCCCGCGTTAACAGAGAATGTAACACTCTGACCGGCGCAAACTGTCTGGCTTAAAGGCTGTACCGTTATCTCAGGTTGTTCGTTGATCGTCAGTACAGAAGCGGTGCTGGTAACACCTGGTGTACAAGTGCCACTGACTACTACGGTATAGGTTCCTGCATCAGCCGTTGCTGTTGAGGCGATGCTGTAAGTACTGGATGTGGCTCCGCCGATATCAACACCATTCTTCTTCCACTGATAGGTCAAGCCTGTTCCCGTTGCTGTTACACTGAAGTTGGCTGCACTGTTTTCGCAGACGGCCTGGCTGGCTACTGGTTGAATGGTGATTACTGGCAGAGCGTTGATCGTTAAGGTAGCTGTTGCACTGGTAACACTTGGTGTACAGGTACCGCCTACTATCACATCAAAGTTTCCCGCATCAGCTGCCACGGTAGCCGGGATGGTATAACTACTTGAGTTCGCTCCGGCGATGTTCACGCCACCTTTCCTCCACTGATAAGTAGGAGACGTTGTCGCGCCAGCGTTCACGGTGAAAGTAACACTCTGTCCTGCGCAGACGGTTTGATTGACTGGCTGAAGGGTGATCTCTGGCTGTTCGTTGATCGTCAGTACGGAAGCCGTGCTGGTGACACCTGGAGTACAAGTTCCGCTTACTACTACCGTATAGGTTCCTGCATCAGCCGTTGCTGTTGAGGCGATGCTGTAAGTACTGGATGTGGCTCCGCCGATATCAACACCATTCTTTTTCCACTGATAAGTTAATCCGGTGCCTGTCGCCGTTACACTGAAGTTAGCTGCTGTGTTTTCGCAGACGGCCTGGCTGGTTACGGGTTGAACGGTGATTACTGGCAGTGCATTGATCGTTAAGGTCGCTACTGCACTGGTGACACTAGGTGTACAGGTACCGCCTACTACTACATCAAAGTTCCCTGCATCCGCAGCTACGGTAGCCGGGATAGTATAACTGCTTGAGTTCGCTCCGGCGATATTCACCCCACCTTTTCTCCACTGATAAGTAGGAGACGTTGTCGCGCCAGCGTTCACGGTGAAAGTAACACTCTGTCCCGCGCAGACTATTTGGTTGATTGGCTGAAGGGTGATCTCAGGTTGTTCATTGATTGTAAGTACCGAGGCTGTGCTGGTGATGGCTGGTGTACAAGTTCCGCTTACTACTACTGTATA
>Ga0315912_10001846_pt1 | contig 24248 bp, 20 predicted proteins | sample VfabasoilMG_FD_204469 | JGI IMG/M metagenome (GOLD analysis project Ga0315912, IMG submission 204469) | Garden soil microbial communities collected in Santa Monica, California, United States - V. faba soil | ecosystem: Environmental > Terrestrial > Soil > Garden | place: USA: California... | reverse complement strand
GGGAGCCCCAGATCTGGGACGCCTCCACCTGGCCGTCGACCGGCGAGGACGCGCCGTTCGCGGTGCTGCTGCCGAGGGCCGTCGGCTGCTGGTCGTCACCGAGGCTGCTGGTGGCGGTCAACAACCCGCTATTGGCGCTGAGGAACGGGCCGCCGCTCGGCACGCCCAGCACGCCGCCGCCCGAGGGGTTGGCCCATGCTCCGGCGCCAGGAGCCGGCACCGCCGACGTGCTGCCGAGGCCGCCGACCCCGACGTGCGTCGGCAGGCGGCTGCGGATCAGGGCCACGCTGCGGAGGCGGCAGGCTGCGATGGCCACGTACTCCTGTTGGCCTGCCAGCAGCGGCACACGGCACTGGCCGCGTTCGTTGTTGCCGAACGCGAGCACCTGGCCGTCGCTGCGCAGGACGAGCGTGTGCGCGCGCCCGGGGAACTCGCCGGCTGCGGCGATGCCCGTGTAGACCAGCCCCTCCGGGAGCGGCGGGACATTGGCCTCGCCGCTCAGGTTCGAGCCCCAGACGACGGCCTGGCCGTCGGTGCGCAGCGCAGCGCTGTGGTAGTGGCCCGCCGACGGCGCGAGGTAGTCCACGCCCTGCGGCAGGGCGGGAGCCCAGAGCTGCCCGTAGGTCCACATGCCCCAGCCCACGATGAATCCGTCGCTGCGCAGGCCGAGCGTGTGCCGCGCGCCCGCATCGAAGTCGACGAAGGTCATGCCGGACGGCAGCACGGCCGTGTCGCACTGCCCGGCGTCGTTCTTCCCGAAGCCGTCGTTCCAGGAAGTGTTCGCCAAGGTATAGGTGTGGTCGCCGCCGGCCGAGACGTCGGTCCATGGGAACCAGACCGGACTGAAGCTGCACTCGAAGTCGTCGTTGCGGCCCCAGGTCACCGCGCCGCCGGAGTCGTGGTGACCGATGTTGTGATCGTCTCCGGCCGAGATCTGCGTGAAGCGCGCGCCGCTCGGGATCGCAGGCACGTCGCACTGGCCCCAGGTGTCGTCGCCCCAGGCGAGCACCGAACCGTCGCTGAGCCGCGCCAAGGTGTGCGCGCGGCCCGCGTCCACCTGGACGAAGCTCGTCCCGATGGGGCTGCGGCCGATGTTGCACTGCATCCACTGGTTGTCGCCGAAGGCCACGACGGTGCCGTCGCTGCGCCGGGCGACGCTGTGGTCCAGCCCCGCGGCGATCTCGACGTAGTGCAGGCCGGCCGGCAGGGCGGGCACGGCGCACTGGCCCGAGCTGTTGTCGCCCCAGGCGAGCAGGGCGCCATCGCTGCGCAGCGCCAGGCTGTGGTTGCCGCCGGCCGCGACGGCCGTGTAGACCAGACCTGAAGGCAGCGCCGGCACCGCGAGTTGCCCTGCCGCGCTGCTCCCGAAGGCGACGACCGCGCCGTCGCTGCGCAGCGCGAGCGTGTGCGTGGGGTGCGACGCATCGCCGGCGATCGACACGGCGGTGTAGCTCATGCCGCTCGGCAGCGCCGGCACGGCCAGTTCGCCGAAGAAGTTCGCCCCCCAGGCGATCAGGGCGCCGTCGCTGCGCAGCGCGGCCGTCTGGCGTCCGCCGGCGGCGACGGCTGTGTAGATCAGGCCCGACGGCAGCGCCGGTACCAGGCATTGGCCGAACACGTTGCTGCCCCAGGCCGCGATCGTCCCGGTGCTGCGCAGCGCCACGGTGTGCAGGCCGCCCGCGGCGACCGCCGTGTAGGTGGCGTTCCCGGGCAGCGGCGGCACGTGGCACTGGTTCCAGCTGTTGGAGCCCCAGGCCACCACGCTCCCGTCACTGCGCAACGCGGCGCCGTGGTCCTCCGAGCTGGTGCTCGTGCCGTCGCTGCCGCCGCCCGCGGCGAGCTGGACGTACGACACACCGGACGGCAGCAGGGGCGGCATGCCCTGCCGATGCGTGTTGTCGCCCCAGGCGACGGCCGTGCCGTCGGGGCGCAGCAGCAGCGTGGTGCGCCTGCCGGCGGAGATCTGGGAGAAGGCCGCGTGCCGCCAGCGGCTGTCGAAGGCCTGCGAGCCCCAGCCCACGATCTCGGTCTGCGCCCAGGTGTCGGCCGCGATGCAGGTCATGGCGGCGAGGAGCGCCGAGGCACAGAAGGAGAGGGTCGATCCGGGTCTGTTCATGGAGAGGGCTCGGCGCGTGGCTCGGGTGGCCGGGGGCTCGCGGCATGCTGCGCACGGGCCCTCACCGGCGGGGAGGTTTCGGCGAGGCAGCGTTCAAGGCGCGGGAATCGAACGGAGAAAACCCCACTCTTCCGTCGAGGCGTGGGGCCGTTTGATCGCGGATTCCGCTCGCCGGCAAACTGCCGGTGCTCGCTCTCGTGTCAGGCCACCCAGGCCAGCTTCGATTCGCGTCGGAGCCGTTGGGGTGCGCCGTGTGGCCTGGTGTGGATCCGCATGCTCGTCACGAGGCCGCAGGGGAGCGCCACATGGTCGTCCGCATCGTCAGGCTCGGCAGCCCGCGCAGCAAAGACGAGGGTCTCCGCATCGGAACGGTCCGCCGATCTCCGCGCGGGGTGCCCAAGTCGGAGTTCGCGACGCGCAACTGGTACGACGTCTGGCTCCCCGGCATTCCTGGAGAAGCTCGCGGCCCTGGGCCCCCCGCCGCGCGCCCATCTCGTGACCTATCGCGGCGTGCTGGCGCCGGCCTCGGCGCTGCGGCCGTCGATCGTGCCTGCGGCGCCAGAGCAGCGCCCTGCCGAGCGTGCCGGTGCGGGCTGTGCGCGCAAGCACTCAGCAGGCCGCGGTGGCAGGCATCCGTGGGCAGACCTGTTGAAGCGGGTCTTCGCGGTCGACGTGCTGCCCTGCCCCGGTTGTGGAGGCCGGCGCAAGATCGTCGCGGCGATCACGCAAGCTGCGGACCTCCGCGCGATCCTCGCGGCGCTGGGCCTGCCGACGGAGCCGCCGGCGGTGCACCCTGCGCGCGGTCCGCCGGGGCTGTTCGAGGGGGGCTGAGCCTCAGGGTGGAGACGAAGCACGGAGCGTCCGGCGGGGACGTGCTGGAAGAGGATCCGGCCGGTGGGCGCGGGAGCGGGCTGGGCGAAGGGATGAGGAGGCCAGGACGATCCGCGAGAGACGGCTTACGCGAAGCCATGAGCTGCAAGAGGCCCGCCGGAGGCGGCCGAGTGCGGGCGACGCGGGGGACAGCGCGAGGTGATGGGGGTCTTGTTTGTCCTTTACCCCGAGCCATGCTCGCCGACGCCTCGTGCTCGGTGTTCGACGATGTGCGCCGCGCGCTGCCGCCCTTTCCGGTCGTCTCCCGCATGGCCGGTTCCAACGCGTCCCGGCGCACGGGATTCACGTGCCACCCTGCCCCAGCCAGAGCACAAGGACCATGGAGGCGTTTCTCGGCGGATTGATCGGCTGGACGATCCTTGGTGCCTGGTTCGGCACGTCGGTCGTCCTGGCTGCGTGGTCGGTCAGGGCGTTGCTGCGCGGGCAACGAGAGCTGCCGCGACGCCTCATGGCGGCACCCCTGCTCGTGGTGGCGCTCGGGGCCAATCCGATCGTCAACATCCCCTTGAGCCACTGGGCGCAGCACGAACCCGCCGACTCCATCAGGCAGTCCATGGGCGGCTCGATCGCGGAACTGCGTGCAGCGTTCGGCGAGCCCGACCGCGTCGTCGCGACGGAGCACGGAACCGAGCTGCGCTACTCCCTGGCGCCGTGGTACGCGTTGTTCAGGCACGAGGCGGTGATCCACCCAGGGCCGGGCGAGTCGGTCCTCGTCGTGTGCATCGATGACTGAACGATACGTGGAGCTGCCGCTGCACCACCGGTGTGCTCACCAGCGAGCCGCGGGATCCCGTGCGACGATGTGGTCTGGCTTGACCTGTTCTTGCAGCGCGCACGGCGCATGCAGCCCCGTCTCGGGGACACCAGCGCACGAACATCGGAGCACATGCATGAACACCCGTCGGCAGCTCTTGGTTCGGGCCCCGTGCCAGGCGGCACTCGCGGCGGTCCTCTGCACTTCGCTCCTCGCCACGTCTCTGGCGCCGCCGGCGCATGCGGCGCCGCAGGTCTCCGGCATCCCGCGCGAGACCGTGGTGCCCGTCGCGGGCGAGCTGCCATTCAGCGAACTGCCGTACGCCGAGGCGCGCGCTGCAGCCGCCGCGCAGGGCAAGTTGTTCCCAGTCGACGCGACGGCGACGTGGTGCGGGCCGTGCAAGCAGATGGAGGCCGAGGTGTTGCAGCTCGGGGTGTGAGAGCCACCCGTAGTTCGGCCAAACGGAGCCACCTCGGAGTGCTGGATGGCCGATCAGCGCGCGTTGGGTCGCTGGAAGCTGCGTCGAGCGGCGGCGCGGGGCAGGCACGCTCGGAGGGATGGGGTCTTGAAGGTCCAATCTCCCGGGTTGCTGGTGGGCGTGGAGCAGGCGGAGTGAGGGGGAGCGACGCGCCCACGCGGCCGGATGGGTCGCCCAAGCTCCCTGCACCTCACTGGAGCGTGCCTCGCGCAGCCTTACAATGACCGCATGTCCAAGCGTGTGCGCATGAGCAGGGTGCTCCGCAACGGAGTGCGCGACGACGGTCGCTTCGACCTCGAGTTCTGGAGGCGCGCGGGGCATGAGGCCATGCTCGCCGCTGCCTGGCAGATGGTCAGCGAGTCCAGGGCGATGCGAGGGCTGGATGGCAGCGAACCCCGACTTCAGAGAGCTGTTCTCCGCGTTGTACGACGCGGACGCTGACTACCTCGTCGTCGGTGCCCACGCGGTGATGGTGCACACCGAACCGCGGTACACGAAGGACCTGGACCTCTGGATCCGTCCCACGGCGGAGAATGCCCGCCGCGTCCATGCAGCCCTGGTGGCGTTCGGTGCTCCCATGGGCGATCTGGCGGTAGCCGACCTGGCCGTCGGAGGGACCATATTCCAGATCGGCATCGAGCCCAACCGCATCGATGTCGTGACGTCCATCGACGGCGTGCTGTTCGAGGACGCCTGGCCGGGTCGCGTGATCTCGACCTACGACGGCGTTCCGGTCCAGTTCCTCGGGATCCCCGAGATCATCATCAACAAGCGGACCATCGCACGACCGCAGGAGCGGACGCACTGCCCGATGGCGCCGATCGATAGGCAGCTGGCATGAGTGCCATGACTCTCCCGATCTCCGCTCGATGCTGTGCGGGCGCGCTGCTCGCCGCCGGGCTGCTCTCCTTGCGATGGGCGCACAGCCCCGTCGATCCAACGCCGGCTCGCTTGCCGGTCGGGGCTGACGTCGAGCGTCCGGCGGGCGCCGCGGAGGCGGTCGTGCGCGGCCAGGTGCTCTTCGAGATCTGGGAGGGGCCGTTCGGCATCTCCGTCGGCGACCTCGACGGAGATGGCTGCGACGACGTCGCCGTCAGCAACCGGCGGCTGCACCGCGACAGCCCCGAGCGCGCGAACACGGTCAAGGTCTACAGCGGTCCGCACGGTGACGTGCTCTGGGGCGTCGCTGGCGGAGCGGGCTTCGGGTACCGCATCGTCGGTATCGACGACCTCGACGGGGACGGCGTCCGCGACCTCCTCATCGCCACCGGAGACACGTTCGTGCAGAGGCCCGAGTCGATCGGCGCCTACTCGGGGGCGAGCGGCATGTGCCTGTACGAGTTGGAGCTGGCCGACATCGCCGCCAGCCTCACCGGCATCGGAGACGTGGACGGCGACGGGCGCGGCGACTTCGCCTACACGACGCAATGGACGCACAAGCTCAACAGGGGCGGCGCGGGATTGGCGGTCCGCTCCGGAATCGACGGCCACTTGCTCTGGACCATCCGCCGGGAGAGCGCGGAGTACTACTCGGACTACGCCGCGGTCGTGCCCGTCGGGGATGTCGACCAGGACGGCGTCAGGGATCTCGCCTTCTGTGGACCTTGCCCGGACGATGGCGGCCGCTGCTCGTCCAGCTGCCTCTCCGTGCTCTCGGGGATCGACGGCGAGGAGCTGTGGTCGCTGCCTTCCTCGACGTATCGCAAGTACTACGAGTCGCAGGCCCTCTCGGGAGGCGGCGACTTCGACGGAGATGGAGTGCTCGATGTCGTGTTGGGCGGGCTCTCGGCCGGGACCCTGGTCACGCGCGTCGTGTCGGGCGCCGACGCCCGTACGATCCGCGAGGTCTCCGAGCGCGACGTCCTGTACTACGGCTGGTCGACCGCGGCGCTCGGGGACTTCGACGGTGACGGCGTCGTCGACTTCGCCGTGGGAGCCCCGGCCTTCGAGACGGTGCAGATTCCTGCGGCGGCCTTCGTGTACTCGGGGGCGACCGGTGAACGCCTGCACACGGCGCTCGGCCTGGGGGACGAACACGACGAGATGTACCCCGCTCGCTCCTGGGCCTTCGGCATCTGCTTGAGCAGCGCGGGCGACTTCAACGGCGACGGCTTCGGCGACGTCCTCATCGGCGAGTCGCGCCACAACGACTTCGGTGCCGGCTTGCCGGACCGCATGTTGATCCTCGCCGGCGGACCGGCCGCCGCTCCGGAAGCGAGCGAGCGATAGACATGGGACATGCCCTCCAGCGCACGGGCGTGAGCGAGGGCGTGGGAGTGAGCGGGCACGAATCGGGCGAGCGTGCGTCGTGAACGGACCGACGCGATCTCGCTCGGTGACCGCGATCACCCTCGCGGTGGCCCTGCTCGCGCTCGTGGCCGTCTGGCTGGCGAGCGACGATCGCACCGACCGCAGCCCGACGGACCGGCTGTTGATCGAGTCGCCCGCGACGGTGCCACCGGGCGACACGGAGAGCGCCGCGACGCTCGATGACCTGCCCGTCGTGCGTGACGCAACGCCCGTACCGCTGCGCTTTCAGCCTGCGGTGCTCCAGCTTCGCGTGCGCGACAACAACGGGGCGGCCGTCGCTCGCGGCACGGACGAGGGCCGCACGGCCCGGCGTGTCGGTTGCCGACATGTCCGCCACCAGGACGGACACTCCCGGCCGGCACCTCTCGAAGGGTCGCTGCGCCAGCGCGCCTACAGGCCGTTGCGGGCGAGCCAGCCGCGCAGGGCCTGCATGTAGGCCTCGGGCTGGTCGTAGTTCGCCACGTGCGCCGCGCCTTGCACCACGACCGTCTCCGCCCGGGGTGCCAGCGCCGCGTAGGCGCGCGTCGCCTCGGGCGTCGCCTCGTCGTACTCGCCGCAGATGAAGAGCAGCGGCAGGTGCAGGGCCGGCAGCTCGCCGGTCACGTCCACGTCGCGCAGCGTGCCGGTGATCGTGAACTCGGTGGGGCCGCTCATGCTGCCGTACACGTCGGTACCCATGCCCTCGAAGGCGCGCTGCAGTTCCGCGGGCCAGGGGTCGCTCCGGCACACGTAGCGCTCGTAGAACTCCTGCGTCGCGGCGCGGTAGGCGTCGCTGTCCGTGAGGCCCGTGGCCTCGGCCTCCCGGATGGCGGCCGCCGCCTCCGCGGGCAGCGTGTCGATGAGCCGCCGCGCGTCGCTCATCCAGCGCGGGATGCTGAGCGCAGGCCCCGCCAGGATCGCGCCGCGCACGCCCTCGGGCCGCGCCCCGCCGCGTCCGGCGAGATAGTCCACGGCGAGCAGGCTGCCCCACGAATGGCCGTAGAGCACGACCTCGTCCAGCCCGAGCGCCTCGCGCACGACGTCGATCTCGCGCGCGAAGCGCTCGCGCGTCCAGAGCGCGGCGTCGTCGGGGCGGTCGGAGCGGCCGCAACCGAGCTGGTCGTACAAGACGACCGGGCGCTCGTCGCCGAGGACCTCGAGGTTCTGCAGGTAGTCGTGCGGGATCCCCGGGCCGCCGTGGAGCACGAGCAGCGGCGTGCGCGGGCCGGAGCCATGGACCTCGTAGGCCACGCGCCCGCCCTCGACGTCGACGAACCCCGTCGCGGGCCCGTCGGCTTCCGTGTGCGTGGAACTGCCGTCGCCCGGGCTGCGCGGGTTCCATATCAGGCTGGCGATCTCCCAGCCGTGCACGCCGCCGCGCGTGAGCAACGCCACGAACACATCGTCGACGGCCATCGGCGCCGTGCCGTCATCCGCTCGCAGCGTGCCGTGCGTCGCCCCGCGGACGAAGGCCCCGTCGCCCACCGGCCCGCACTCGGAGACCTCGACCTCCAGGTGCACCTCGAAGCGCGCGAACAGCTCGCGGTAGCGGTCCGCGATGGCCGCCCTGCCCCGCACGCTCTCCCGCCCCGGCGGGAACCAGAGCGCCTCCTCGGCATAGCAGTCGAGCGCAGCAGCGAGGTCGCGCGCGTTGTCGGCTGCGATCAGCGCCCGCACGACGCCGGCAGCGTCCTCCATGCTGCGGGGCGCGAGGTCGCGCGCCGAGGGGGCCGCACAGGCACCAGCCAGCAGCGCCGTCGTGAGCCAGGGAGCGAGCAGTTTCATCCGGGGACTCCTCAGGTGGTCGAGCCACGGGTCGCCGCTCCGTGAGCCGTCCGAAGGTGGTCGGGCTCGCCCACCCCAGGCCGCGGCGTCCAGCGCCAGACACGGTAGCGAGTGCGCCGTGCTGCGGCATGCGCTGCCTCGCCAGGAGCATCCCGTTCCGTTCTGGTCTAGTCTGGACGCGCGCGGGCCGTGAGCCGGCGCGATCCTCGTGGAAACGCCCTCGTGAAAGGCTGGCCCGCGCTGCGCACCGGTCCTCGCTGGACCATGCGGTGGATCGTCCGCTGCGTGCTCCTCGCCGGCGCGGCAGTCCTGGCTTGTCGAGAGGCGCCGCCCGGGCTGGCAGACGTGCGGCACGTCGTGCTGGTGGTGCTGGACACGACGCATGCCGCCCACCTCGGGTGCTACGGCGGTCCGGCCGTGGCCTCGCCCGCCCTCGATGCCGTGGCGGCGCGCGGCGTGCGCTTCGCGGCGGCCTACTCCAACACCACCTGGACGCTGCCCTCGACGGCCACCCTGCTCAGCGGCCTGCTGCCGGAGACCCACGGCGTGGTCACGGCGAACAGCATGCTCCCCGCCGAGCTGCCGTTGGTCACCGAGCGCCTGCACGCCGCGGGCTGGCGCACGGACCTGCATTCGCAGATGGTCTTCGCCTCGGCCCGCCACGGCTTCGACCGCGGCATCGACGGCTATGGCTTCCACGGCAGCCGCGGCGGCGAGGCGCAGCTGCTCGACGCCCTCCGCTCCTGGCTGTCGGCCCGCGGCGCGCAGCCGTCGCTGCTGTACGTGCACCTGCGCCGGCCGCACTCGCCCTACGACCCGGCGCCGGCTTTCCGCCGGGTCTTCGAGGACGGCTGCAGCCTGGCGGACGGCCGGCGCGACGAGGAGCTGGCGCGTGCCGACGCCCGGCCGCCGGCGGCGCTGGACGCGGCCGAACTCGCGCACCTCGAGCACCTCTATGCAGCCAACCTGCGGCAGGCCGACGACCGGCTGGCGGAATTCTTCGACGGCCTGCGCGCAGCGACGCAGCGCGACACCCTGCTCATCGTGACCTCCGACCACGGCGAAGGCCTCGGCGAGCACGGCGCCTTCGGTCACGGCGCGACGCTCTGGGCCGAACAGGTGCGCATCCCGCTCCTCGTCGTCGGGCCCGGCCTGCGGCCGCACGTGGTCGAACAGCCCGTCTCGAGCGTCGATATCGCGCCCACGCTCTACGACCTGTGCGGCGTGCCGCCACCCGACCGGCTCGAGGGGCGCTCGTTGCGTGCGCTGCTCGAAGGGCGCGCGCTGGACGACGTGCCCATCCCGCTCTCCGGTCGGCGGGAACCGCACGCGACGCCCGAGGTGGGAGTGGTCTCTGGGCGCTGGAAGCTGGTGCTCGGCGCGGACGGCGCCTGGCGGCTGCACGATCGCGTGCTCGATCCGCGCGAGCGGGAGCCGCTCGCGCTCGAGCAGCTGCCGGCGGGGCTGCTCGAAGCGATGCAGCGCCAGGTCAGGGCGCTGGCAGCCTGGCAGCCCGCGCAGCCGGCGGCCGAAGCCCCGGCGCTCGACGCGCAGTCGGAGGCCGAGCTGCGCCAGCTCGGCTACCTGAGGTGAGCCGGCGCCGGTGCGCTACCTGGTCCAGGTCTGCTGCACGTCGGTCTCCAACGCGCGCTCGCTGCCCTCTCCCGTCCAGGCGCGGAGGCGCAGCGTCCCCTCCGGCTCGACCTCCAGGCGGGCGGTCCACGCTGCGACGCGGTCTGCCTCGTAGCCCTGGAGTTCGCGCTGCAGCCCCTCCGGACCGGTCTGTTCGAGCAGCGTGTCGAGGTAGGTGTCCGGACCCTGGAACTCCCAGCGGATGCCGAGCCGGCGCAGTCCGCGCGGCTGATGGAGGTCGAGGCGTCCCTCCGCCGTGTCGCCCTCGAAGCGCATCGTGCCCTCCCCGACACCTCGTCCGACGCCGGGGATGTCGGGATGCATGCTCAGCGTGCGCACCTCCTGGTGGCCCGGGTGCCAATAGAGGAGTTCGAGCCCGGGTTGGCTGATCGAGTAGCGGCCCGGGCCCCATTGCCAGGTCGTAGAGAAGGTCTCGCCGCTCGCCAGGGTCGTGCGCCACTCGCCCGGGGTCAGCCGCTCGAATCCCTTCATGGGTTCGGGCACCTCCTCCGGCGGGGAACTGCACGCGCAGACCGTCGCGAGGAGGTGGAAGGCGATGCGCCGGGTGCTGCTCATGGGGGTTCCTCGACCGCTCAGGGTGTGTTCGTTCGCGAGGGCTCGGGTGGGCCGGTGCCGGCCGCAGTCGCGTCGTGGGCTCGCGTACGCCGGCTGCCCGTCGCTGGGAGCAACGCCAGGCCCGCGACGGCGATCGGGCCTCGAGCCAGCTGGAGAGCAGTGCGGCCAGCAGTGCCGGGTGCCCGGTCGAGCGCCGGGTTGGACGCGCCGGAGTGGCCATGCGCTGTTGATACCAGATCGAGCCCGACGGACCGCCCGCGCCGACGGGCTCACCTGTCGTCTCCTCGGTCACCCGCGACCGCTTGCGGCCGGTGCGGAGCGTCGGCTCGCGCGTCGGCTCGCGTGTCCGCTCGCGCGTCTGCTTGCGTTGCGGGCAGTTACCCTGGGAGTCGTTGGCACTTCCACAGGTGTCGGCAGGAGCAAGCGTCATGCGCAACCACCTGACAGGTCTCCTGGGGCTGCTGCTGGGTGCCCTGGCGCGAGCGCAATCCATCGCGGACGTTCCGGTCCCGCTCGTGACTCCGCCCAGCGACGAGACGCTCCGGACCGCCGCCGAGCTGCTCGGCGGGCCGGAGCCGGGGCGGGACATGGGCTGTGCTGGTCAGGTCATCGACGCCGACGGCAATCCGCTGGCAGGCGCCGACGTCTGGCTGATCCCCGACGGTCCGACGCTGCGAGCCCTCGGCTGGACGCCCCGGTGGGAGCCCGCCTGGACCGGCCTGCGCGCCTACCCTCCGCCGCTGCTGGGTGAGCTGCCGCTGGCAGCGTGCGCGCACACACGGACGGGCCCGGATGGCCGCTTCGTCCTCGCTCAGCACCTCGAGGACGGGGAGCGGTATGGACTGACCGGCCTGCGGGAGTTGCCGACCGGGCCGGTCGTCGCGGTGGCGCTCGAGGGCCGTGCCGTGGACGTGCACTTTGTCCACTCCAGAGACGCGACGGATCCCGTCGTGGATCTCGGACGGATCGACCTGCCCCTCGAAGCCGTGGTCGAGGGGCGCGTCGTCGATGCGCGTGGAGCCGCCCTCGCGGGCGCCGTCGTGCGCGTGACGAACCAGGCCTTCGACAGCCGGTCGGCGGGCCCGAAGCGCTTCCGCCTGGCAGCGTTCTTGCCGGAACGGCACAGCACGCGCACGGATGCCGACGGGCGGTTCCAGCTCGGCGGGCTCTGGGAGGGGCATGTGTCCCTGCTGGTGGACCACGCGGCGCATCGCCCGCAGCAGGTGGAGCGCGCGGCGTTGCAGGCCGGGCGCACGACATCGCTGCCGGACATCCGGCTCGAGGACGGACTGCTGCTCTCGGGTGTCGTCGTGGATTCCCGCGGCGCTCCGGTATCCGACGCGCGGGTCGCGGCCTCCGGCTGGCGTCTCAGGCACTACGGCCTCGGTTGCATGGTGGGCGACTTCCGGGAAGGCGACGACACGCTGCCGACGGAGCTGCTGGCAGCCTATGAGGAGGGTGCCCGCGTGGTGCGCACCGACGCCACGGGAGCCTTCACGATCGATGGACTCGCAGCCTCGGACGTGCAGCTCTTCGTGGAGGCCGAGGGCCTGGCGCCGACGGTGTTGCGGGACCTCGTGCCACCCCTGGCGGACGTCAGGGTGGTCATGCCGGAGCTGGCCGAGCTGCTGATCCGCGTCGTCGACCAGGTGGGTGGCGAGCCGCTGCCCGGAGCGCGTCTCCGGGCGCACCGGTGTCAGCAGATCCATGCGCCCCACGGCTCGATCGCCTGCGAGTCCGACGTGCTGCTGGAGCCGGAGACCCTGGAAGACGATCCGGGTTCCTTCCGCGTGCGCGGCGCGGGCCCGGTGCGGACGCACATCGTCGCCGCCGTTCCCGGCTTCGTGCCGACCGCCGTGGACGTGCTCGGCCTCGAGCCCGGTGCCCACGAACGGGTGGACGTCGTGGTCCAGCCCCACCCCGGCCTGGGCGGTCGTCTCGTCGATCGCGACGGCGGGCCGGTCGGCGGCGCCGAGGTGCGGCTGTTCCGGGCCGGAGTCGACGTCTGGCGCGATCTGGCGCGCGTGCGCAGCGACGATGACGGGCGCTTCGCGTTCACCTCGGTCGGCGGGGGCGTCTTCGATCTCGCCATCGCGGCGCCCGGATACGGCGCGCGCGTCGTGCGCGGCGTCGACACACGCGTCGAAGGCCCCGCACTCGTGCTCGCGCTCGAGCCGGCGGCACACCTGGAGGTCTCCCTGGCGGCGGGCAGCGGGAAGCCGCTGGACGGCAACGTGAGTCTCGTGCGGCAGGGGACGGACGACACGGAAGCCCAGCGGCTGCCCGGCGTCCCCATGACGCGGACAACGTTCGATGCCGACGGGACCGCTCGCTGGAAGGACCTGCCGGCGGGTCGCTACGACATCCGCAGGCGCCATCACCCCGATCGGAGCGTCGAGCTGAAGGCGGGCGAGACGACGCGCGTCGTCCTCGACGAGGGAACGGGCTATCGCGTCACGGGTCGCATCACGCGGGGCGGCCGTCCCGTGTCGGCGAGCGTGGGCATCGAGCTGCCGAACGGCGACGGCTACCGGTTGGCGGGTCATGTCTCCACGGACGAGGCCGGTGTGTACGAGGCTTGGCTACCCGCCGCCGGTCGCTGCCGGGTGTGCGTGACGCCGGATGCCGAGGTCTTGCCGGAGGATGGGCTGGCGCCGCAGAGCGTCAGGCAGCCCGCCTCGGTCGTCGACGGAGCGCCGCGCTCCTCCGTGCAGCTCGATGTCGCCCTGCCCTCCGGTCGGCTCACCGGTCGCCTGCTGTGGGCGGATTCGGGCGAGGCGCTGGTGGGCGCGTCGATCTGCCTGCTCGATGGGCAGCAGTCCCTGGGCTGGTCGTACACGGACACGGAGGGCCGCTTCGGCTTCGCGGACGTGCCCGACGGGGAGTACACGCTCGAGTGCCGGCCTGCCCGAGCGCCCGTCAGCACGGCCTCGAGCCGGGTCGTGGTGCGAGACGGGCAGGCCGTGGACGGCATCCTGGTCGAGCTGCCGCCGGCTGACGGCGACACGTCGCGCTGAGGGTTCTGGCGCGCCTGCCCTGCCGGACGGCCGCCGCCTTCCGCTAGAGTGCTGGCCTTGCCGAGGCGGCCCTCTTGCCCGCCCACGCTGCCCGGCACCCACCCTGAGAACCTGCACCATGCGCGTTGCCCGCGTGCTGTCGTTGCTGTGCGTCCCGACCCTGCTCGTCGCTCCAGCCAGGGGCCAGTTCATCACCGGCACCGTCGTCGGCCCGACGGGCGCACCCGTGCCCGGAGTCAACATCGACGCCTTCGACAGTCTGTCGGGCGATCCCGTCGACCTGGTCAACGACGGCACGAACGCCAACGGCGTGTTCCTCTCGGAACTCGACGACCCTGGCGTCTACGACTTCCGGTTCCGCCCGCCGGGACCGCCGGCCACCCAGCTGCTCATCGGCGAGAAGCACGACGTGGTCGTCATCTCGGTCACGAACCTGGGCACGATCGTGCTCGACGAGGGCGTGCTGCTCAGCGGCATGGTGCGCGACACGATCGGCTTCCCGGTGGCCCACGTCGACCTCGATGTCACCGACCTCGTCACGTCCGCCGACGTGCCGCTGTCGGGCGACAAGACGAACGCCTTCGGGACCTTCTCCGTGCTCGTCCCCCGCAGCGACCTGCAGGTCGACCTCGATCCGATCCTCGTGCAGACGGGCGTGCTCGCGCCGCGGCGCTTCGAGCTGTCCCCGACCACGAACACCCACCTGGGGCTCATCGTGCTCGAGCCGGGCTTCTTCCTGACGGCTCGGGTGGTGGGGCCTGGCGGCGCCCCCGTGGCGGGCGCCGACATCGATGCCGTGCTCGGGCAGAGCCAGGAGCAGATCCTCACGCTGCATGACAACGCGAACGGCAACGGCGACCTCTCGACGGTCGTCCCGGCGGGGCGCTACGACTTCGAGTTCTGCCCGCCCGTCGGCCAGCTGGTCCAGGCCAAGAAGATCGCCGGCGTGACGGTCGCCTCGGACGTCGACCTCGGCAACGTGAGCCTGCCTGCGGGCGTGTCGCTCAGCGGGTTCATCAAGGACGCCCACGGCAAGCCGCTGAAGGGCGCCGATGTCGACGTCAACGTGCAGTCCTCGGGCGCCGTGGTGACGCTGTGCCACGACAACGCCGACGCGACCGGGCACTACGCGGTCATCGTGCCCACCGGCACGTTCACGGTGGAGTTCAGCCCGCCCACGGGTTTCCTGCTCGCTCCGGACTTGCATTCCGGCGTCGTGGTGAACGGCAACAAGGTGCTCAACGGCGTGCTGTCGGCGGACCTGGGGCACATCACGGGCCCGTCGCCGGGCGCGCCCGCTGCGCCGGCCGTGCCCGGCGCGACGACCGGCCAGCTGTCGCCCGCGGGGCCCACCCCGGCCGGGAGCAGCGGCGGCAGGAATCTCGGCGGGCCCTGAGCGCGCGAGCGGCAGTCGCCCGCCAGCTCCCGGACGGCGGTGGGTGGTAGGCGCCTTGGCCTGCGCGCGCCACCCATCCGGCCGACCGTTCGCGCAATCCCACCGCAGGTGCTCAGCCCGGCCACTGGACGCGGGGCGCGCGGGCCGGATAGGACATGGCCCCCGAGCCATCCACAGGAGGAAGCGCCATGTCCATTCCCCGCACACGTCCTCCGTTCGTCGGGGCGCTCGCGGTCGCCTCCGTCCTGGCGTGCCTGCTGCCCGCCTGCAGTGGCGACAGCGCGCGCGCCCGGCGTGCCCACGTGGAGGCCGCCAACGCCCACGCCGAGGCCCTGGCCGCGGCCGCACCCGAGGCGCCGCCCGCCGATCCGCTGCCGTCCTGGAACGACACGGCCCCGAAGCAGGCCATCTTCGACTACGTGGCGCGCGTCACCACCGAAGGCAGCAAGGACTTCGTGCCGCCGGACGAGCGCATCGCCGTCTTCGACAACGACGGCACGCTCTGGCCCGAGAATCCCCTGCCGTTCCAGCTGCTGTTCGTGCTGGACCGCCTGCACCAGATGGTGGGGCAGGACCCCCAGCTGGCGCAGGACGAGTTCGTCAAGGCCGCGCTCGACGGTGACCTCGCGAAGCTCATGGCCGGAGAACACCACGACGGCCTGATGCACATCATCGGGCTGACGCATGCCGGCATGACCACCGACGTGTACGCGAGCCAGGTGCAGCAGTGGCTGGACACGGCACGGCACCCGCGCTTCGGGCGCGCGTTCGACGACCTGGGCTACCAGCCCATGCTCGAGCTGCTCGCCTACCTGCGCTCGCACGGCTTCCAGACCTTCATCGTGTCCGGCGGCGGCGCCGACTTCATGCGCGTCTGGACCGACCGCGCGTACGGCATCCCGCCGCATCAGGTCGTGGGCTCGAACACGCGGCCCGAGTACGAGCTGACCGAGCACGGACCGCAGCTGACCAAGACGATGGACGCGATCTTCGTGGACGACAAGGAGGGCAAGCCGGTGGGCATCTACCAGTTCATCGGTCAGCGGCCCATCGCCTGCTTCGGCAACAGCGACGGCGACAAGGCCATGCTCGAGTACACGACCATCGGGAACCCCCGGCCGTCGTTCGGGCTCCTCGTGCACCACACCGATGCCGAGCGGGAGTACGCCTACGACAAGGAGACCAAGAGCAGCGGCAAGCTCGTGGACGCCCTGGCGGACGCACCGCAGCGCGGCTGGGTGGTGGTGGACATGGCGGCGGACTGGGCGACGGTCTTCACGGACGCCGGGCACTGAGGAGAACACCCGGCCGGCGGCGCGCACCGCCATCCTCACGTCGCTCGCCGCCCTGCGCGCGGAGATCGGTTCGCTGGACCGGGTGGTGCGCATCGTCAAGCTCGTGGGCTGGGTGAACAGCGCGCCCGGATTCACGCGCCAGCCGTGGTTCGTCAACGGCGCCTCCGACCTGCTCGTCGAGATCTTCGGTGAAGCCGGCCAGCACGCGCGCAGCGCCGTCGGCGCGAACGAGCTGCCGCTCGACATCCCGGTCGAGATCGAGATGATCGTCGAGGTCGAGCCGGGCCCGGCCGACCGCTAGCGGTGGGCGCTCATCCCGCCGTGCCGGCGCGCCGGGTGACGGATGCGGGGGACACCAAGCGATGAACGGATGCCGGACGTGGCGCTGCCTCGCCGTCGCGAGCCTGATGCTGCTCAGTGCCTGTCACGTGCTGGAGACGCCGGGCGAGGGAGGGCGGTCGAAGATGCGGATCCACTATCTCGAGATCGTGTGTCGCGACGTGAGCGCGCAGTGCGCGGCCTGGGAGCGGCTGCACGGGCTCGAGTTCGGGCCGCCGGTGGCCGACCTCGGCAACGCGCGGGTCGGCCGGGCCGCCGACGGCAGCCTCGTCGGCGTGCGCGCCCCGCTGGCGGAGCACGAGCAGCCGACGCTCCGGGCGTACCTCGAGGTGGACGACATCGCCGCCGCCGTCGAGGCAGCCGAGGCCGCCGGCGGCGTCATCGCGTACCCGCCGACACGGCAGGGCGACACGGGGACCTGGGCGATCTACTTCCTCGGCGACGTGCAGATCGGCCTGTGGCAGCCCTAGGCTCGTGTCCCTCGCGGGCCCACGGAGCATCGCCGGGCGGCGCCCGGCGGCTCCGTGCGGCGACCGCGTTCCAGCCCGCCGGCCCGCGCTGAGGTGGCGACGCCGGAGGACGTGAAGTCGCGCGTGGCGTCGGCCTACAACGCGGCGGCCGATGCCTACGACCACGCGGCGAACTCGTTCTGGGAGCGCTTCGGCCGTCGCACGGTGGAGCGCCTCGGGCCGATGCGCGGGGCGCGCGTGCTCGACCTCTGCTGCGGATCGGGCGCCTCGGCGCTGCCGGCGGCCGCGGCGGTCGGAAGCGCGGGGCAGGTCGTCGCCGTCGATCTCGCCGAGGGACTGCTCGGGCTCGGCCGGGCGAAGGCCGCGCGCCTCGGCCTGCGGAACGTCGAGTTCCGCGCCGCCGACATGCTCGCGCTGGACGTCGCGCCCTGCGACCTGGTCGTGTGCGTCTTCGGCATCTTCTTCGTGCCGGACATGGTCGCGGCCCTGCGGCGCATGGCGCAGTGCCTGCAACCGTCGGGGCGGCTCGCCGTGACGATCTGGGGCCAGGGGCTCTTCGAGCCGGTGAACACCCTGTTCTGGGAGACGGTCCGCCGGGTGCGCCCGGCGCTCTACAAATCGTTCAACCCCTGGGACCGCCTCGGCCAGCCGCAGGCGGTGCGGCAGTTGTTCGCGGAGGCCGGCTTGCCGGAACCCGAGGTCGTCCTGGAGCCCGGCGTGCATCCCGTGGCCGGCGGCGACGAGCTGCTCGCGCTGCTGCGCGGCTCGGGTTACCGCGGCGTCCTCGAGCAGCTCCTACCGGCCGAGCGCGAGCAGGTGCAGGACGAGGTGCTCGGTGCCTGCCGGGCGCGCTCCGTGACGAGCGTCGGGGTGGACGTCATCTACGCTGTCGGCCGGCCCGGCGAGCTGCGGGACGCCGGGCGCGCCTCCTCCTGGTAGCCTGCCGCACCATGGCTGCCTCCCGTGAGAAGAAGCCCCGCCCACCGGCCGCACGCCAGGCCGCACGCCAGGCCGCAAGCCAGGCCGCAAGCCAGGCCGCGAGCAAGGCTGCGCGCAAGTCCGCCGGAGCGTCCGCCAGGGCGCGTGCCGCAACACGCAAGGGGCGCGGCCGCACGCAGCTCCGACCGCGCCAGGAGCGCCGGGGACTCTCGGCCGAGGAGACCCCGTTGCCGCTCGACCAGCCCGAGCTCGCCGATCTCGTCGCGCGCGTGCGCGCGGCCGGCGGGGCGCCGCTCGGGGCCTACCGCGAGCCGCTCTCGGGTCAGCCGCTGCTGCTCGCGACCCTGCCGCTCGCGGCCATCGCGCCGACGCCCTTCCAGCGCGACCTCTCGCCGACGCACGTCCAGCGCCTGGCGCAGAAGATCGAGGAGGCCGGCAGCTTCCTCGACCCGCTCATCGTGGTGCGCGGCGCGGGCGGCGAGCTCTGGACGCCCAATGGGCGGCACCGCCTCGCCGCCGCCAAGACGCTCGGCCTGCGGCAGGTCACCGCGCTCGTGTCGCCGGTCGAGGACCTCGCCTTCCGCATCCTCGCGCTGAACACCGAGAAGGCGCACAACCTGCAGGACCGGAGCCTCGAGGTCATCCGCATGGCGCAGGAGCTGGCGAAGCGCGAGCCGCGCCGCAAGGAGTCCGACTACGCCGCCGAGTTCGAGGCCCCCGAGCTGCTCACGCTGGGCCTGGTCTACCAGGAGAGCGGTCGCTTCGCGGGCGGCGCCTACCGGTCCCTCCTGCGCAAGCTCGACCGCTTCCTGCCGACGCCGCTGCCGGCCGCCCTGCGCCAGCGGCTTGGCCACGCGGCGCGACTGCTCGCCATCGACGCCATCGTCAAGCAGCACGTCGAGGCGCTCCAGGAGCACGGCCACCGCTCGCCGTACCTGCGTCCGCTCGTCGTGGCGCGCATCAATCCCGTGCGCTGGCACCGGGCCAAGAAGGGCGACGACAAGCCCCCGATGCCGCTCGCCGCCGCGCTGACGAAGATGGCCGCGGCGGCCAAGGCCTTCGATCCCGCCTCGGTGCGCCCCGGCGACCTGGCGCTCGTCGCGGCGCTGGGAGCGGGCGAGGAGTAGGCGTCTGCTGCGCCGGACGTCCGCCTGACGCCCGGCGCAGCAGGACGAGGCCCGCCGCTACCTCACGGCATCACCATGTACATGCCCATCATGCCGGCCGTGATGTGGTCGTTGACGTGGCAGTGGTACATCCACTGGCCGACGTTGTCGGGGACCAGGTCGACGGTCTTGGTGGAGGCCGGCAGCAGCTCGGTGACGTCGAGGCGGTTGCCGTTGTAGAGCACCGTCGTGCCGTGCCAGTGGGGCGAGTGCAGGTCGACCTCGGTGCCCATGGCCATGAGGTACCAGCGCACCTTCTCGCCCACGCGCATCATGTACATGTTGTTGCCGTAGACGAGGCCGTTCATGGAGTGCATGAGGTTGCTCTCCTGGAACTCCTCGTCCTCGGGATCGCAGCTCCCGCTCGCGCAGCGGCTCAGGTTGATGTCGAGGTAGCTGCTCGCGTTCTCGTCGAAGATGTTGAACAGCGTGAACAGCTCGCGATCGACCCCCTTGGGCGATCCGTCGGCCTTGGCCTTGCCCTTGGCGGTGACCACGAAGGCGCCGATGAGCCCGGCATTCGTGCTCCCGACCTCGGGCCTGTGGCCGTGGTAGAGCCAGACGATGGACGTCGGGTCGTTGGGGCCGGGGCCCGCACGCTTGGGCACCGACCAGACGTAGTCATGGGTGCCGCCCGGCGGCACGTCGTCGTCGAGCTTGTCGGCGCCCGTCGTCCCGTCTTCGTAGAGGGTGCCCTCCGAGTCCTTGTTGTAGAAGACGCCGTGCGGGTGCACGGACGCCGGGAACTGCGTGTTGTTCAGGAAGTGCACGACGAGCGTGTCGCCCACTTCGGCGTGCATGATCGGGCCGAGAAGCCCCAGCGACATCATCTCCTCCTCGTTCCTCTCGATGAGCTGGGCGAAGCCGGCCGTGTACTCGCGGAAGATCGACTTGACGTAGAGGCGGCCGATGCCGTCCTCCACGAACACGCGCTGTTCTGGCGTGAACTCCTCGCCGGTCATGGGGTCGATGGGGAAGGAGGGCGCGTAGTCCCAGAGCACCTCGTCTGCCGCGATCCAGTGCTCGCGTTTCGTGCCGCCGCCGGGGAGCGTCTGGGCTCCCGCGAGGCCGGCGGCCGCGAGGAGCGCGAGGCCGAAGCCCAGGCAGTAGAGGGGTCGTGCGCGGCGGCCGCGCGCCGGACGCTGCCGTGAACGGATCCTGGACCAGATGCTGGACTGCATGTCGTGTCTCCATGGTGGGAGACGGACCGCGAGCCCGAAGGTGCCTGGGTGTGAGTTCCCGGGATCGGTGCCCTGTGCGTCCCGTCTCGTGCTGTGCCTGTCGCTCCGCAGAGCGACGGTCCTGCGGCCGCGCTGTGGCCGCAAGACGCGTCATCCCGATCGGCGTGGCCTTGCCCGGGGTGTGCGCTCCACCCACGACCACGACGAACACTCTGCGAGAGTGTCTGCCCGCGCGGCCGGGACTCTACAGCTGAACGAGTCGTGTGGAGATGACAGTTCTTTAAAGAAACTTGACACGGGGTGGCAGGGCCCGGGCCGGTGCGCCGGCGGGCAGGGGCGGCCGTGGAAGGCCATGCTCACGGGGCTGGCCGGTGCCACGGGTCGGCGTCGATCCAACGGGAGCAACGCGTTCGACCAGGCCCCCAGCAGTGGGCTGCCCACGCGGGGAGTTCGCAGAGGGGGCGACCTCGGCCGCGTCTCCGACGCGCGCGCTCGTGCCGCATGGCGCCGCCGGACGTCGCGCTCCGGCACCTCGCCCGGCATGCAGCTGCGCACGGGAGCGCATCAGCCGTCGTCGCGCGTCCGGCTCGCGATGTAGGCCTCGACCTCCTCGAGGGTGAAGCGCGGCGTGATGTTCTGCGGACAGTTCCAGTCGAAGCCCACGACGTGCAGGCGCACGAGCCGCTCGACGTGCTTCGAGGGGTCGGCGGGGGCGAGACGGGCGTCGAGCGCGGGCTCGGCCCCGGTGGCCACCACTTCGGCATGCGCCAGGAGCTTGAGGCGTGCCCGGTTCGGGTAGTCGACCAGGATCAACGCCACGCGATCATGCGTGCGCAGGTTGCCCACGCTGACCAGCTGGCGGTTGCCGCGCAGGTCGGCGAAGGCGAGCGTGTGCGCGTCGAGTGCGGCGAGGAAACCCGGTGGCCCGCCACGGTGCTGGACGTACGGCCAGCCGCTCTCGGAGACGGTGGCCATGTAGAACGAGTCGCGCAACTCGATGAAGGCCACCTCGTCGGGTCCGAGCGGATCACGCCCAGGGTCGGGGCCCACGGCGTAGGTGCGGCCGTAGGCGGACTGCTGGGCGTCGAGGACGCGTGGGGTGAAGGCCACGTGCTGGAACTTGTTCATCGGGTGAGGGCAGCCGGCACGCCGGGCTTCACTTCGGGGAAGTCGATGGGCGTCGCCGCCACGTGGTTGAAGTAGTTCGTGAACAGGTTGAGCGCGACGACCGCGACCGTCTCGGCCAGCTCGCCGTCGGTCACGCCGGCATCCCGCGCCGCCCGCAGGTCGGCGTCCTTGACGTGCCCGCGTTCGAGCACGATGCGCTGTGCCAGCTTCAGGATCGCCGCCGTCTTCGCGTCGTCGGCCAGGCCGCGGCGCGCGTCGAGGAGCTGCTCCTGCTTCAGGCCGAGCTTGCCGCCGATCAGCGTGTGGGCCGAGAGGCAGTAGCCGCAGGCGTTCACCTCGGCCACGGCGAGCGCGATCTGCTCGCGCTGACGCGCCGAGAGCGAGGTGTCGGCGAGCGCGGCGCCGAAGTCGAGGTAGCTCTTCAGGGCGGCCGGCGAGTTGGCCAGGGCGCGCGTCAGGTGGGGCACGAGGCCCAGCTTCGCCTGCACGGCATCGAGGAGCTGCTTCTGCGGGCCCGTGGCACGGGCGGGGTCGATCAGGGCGAGGCGTGCGTTCATGGTGGTGTCTCCTGGGAAGGTGTCCGGGTAGCGCCCGGGCATCGGGCGGCGGCGGTATCAAGGCACGCGCCGTGCCGGACCTGGAGGAAGTCGTTAAGTCGTTTGTGGAATGTGTTTTAGGCAGCATGCTCCGGCTGGCGCCGTTTCACGGATTCCCGTGAATCACGAACTTCCGTGCCGCCGATCACGAAGTCTCGTGTAGGTTGCCCGCATGAAGATCGAGGCCCTGCAGGGGGTCATGCTGGCCCTGGCCGCGGCACGCTCCACGCCCGAGGTGCTGCGCCAGATCGTCGAGGGCATCGCCTCCTGTCGCAACGTGGTCCTGGCGCGCATCTGGCTCACCCGGAGCGCCGCCGACGACCGTGGCGAGCGGCGCTGGCTCGAACTCGCCGCCAGCGCCGGCAACCCGGGTCCGACGCGCTTCGACCCCACGCGCCTCGACGGTCGCTTCGCACGCTTCGAGCTCGGGCAGGGCAAGGTCGGGCGCGTGGCGGTGACCGGGGTGGGCGTGCACTTCGAGCGCCTCGCCGACGACGACGGCTGGATCTTCGACAAGGACTGGGCGGCGGCCGAGGGCGTCGCCTCCTTCGCCGCGCAGCCGCTGGTCGCGCGCGGCGAGACGCTCGGCGTGCTGGCCCTCTTCGACCGCAAGCCGATCCCCGCCGCCGACGTGGCCTGGCTGCGTACGTTCGCCGACCACGCCGCGCTCGCCATCACCAATGCGCGGGCCTTCGAGGAGATCGCCGAGCTGAAGCGTCGCCTCGAGCTCGAGAACGATTATCTGCGGGCCGAGGCGGCCGCGCCCTTCCACGACATCCTCGGCAACTCGCCGGCGCTGCAGGACGTCCTGCGGCAGATCGAGCGCGTGGCACCCACGGATGCGGGCGTGCTCGTGCTGGGCGAGTCGGGCGTCGGCAAGGAACTCGTCGCCCACGCCGTGCATGCCCGCAGCGCGCGCCGCGAGCGCCCGCTCGTGCGCGTGAACTGCGGCGCGATCCCCGGCGGGCTGTTCGAGAGCGAATTCTTCGGCCACGTGCGCGGTGCGTTCACGGGCGCCATCAAGGACCGGGTCGGGCGCTTCGAGCTGGCCGACGGCGGCACGCTGTTCCTCGACGAGGTGGGGGAGATCCCGCTCGAGCACCAGGCGAAGCTGCTGCGCGTCCTTCAGGAGGGCACCTTCGAGCGCATCGGCGAAACGAAGACGCGCAAGACCGACGTGCGGGTGATCGCCGCCACCAACCGCGACCTGCAGAGGGAAGTCGAGCGCGGCCGCTTTCGCGCCGACCTCTACTACCGTCTGGGCGTCCTCCCGATCGAGGTGCCGCCTCTGCGCGAGCGCCGCGAGGACCTGCCGGTGCTGGCGCAACATGTCGTCGCCCTCGCTGCGCGCCGCCTCAACGTGCGCGCCCCCCGCCTCACTCCGGCCGCGCTCGACGCGCTCGCCGCCTACGACTGGCCCGGCAACGTGCGCGAATTGCAGCACGTGCTCGAGCGCGCCGTGATCCTCGGCCGCGGCAAGCCGCTCGAACTGGGCGGGCTGCTGCCCGGCGCACCGTCCAGTCCGAAGGCCGCCGCTGCGGCCCGCGCCGACGAACCGCTCCCCACCCTGGCCGAGTTCAAGCGCCGCGAACGCGCGCTGATCGAGGCCGCGCTCGAGCGCGCGGGCGGCAAGCTCTCCGGGCCCGGGGGCGCGGCCGAGATCCTCGGAGTCAAGCCGACCACCCTCGCCTCCAAGCTCGTAGCCCTCGGCCTGCGCGCCGGACGACAGCGGCGCACCCGCGGCTGAGCGCCAAGGCCTCCCGGGGCGCCCCGGCCGGGGCCCCCCGGGCGTGCGGAACGCGATTCTTCCGCTGGGCCCTTCGCAACCCGGCGACTTGCGAATAGCCTCCTCGCATCGTTGCTGTTCTTTCCTCTCCCCAGTCGATGCCGCCGGGACGGCCCGACCTCGTGTCGCACCGCGCCCTCCGGCCAGGAGGTTCGTGCATGCAGTTCCGTCGTCGCCACCCGGCGGTCTCCGGGCTGGCCGTGTTCTCCGCGTTGCTGCTCGCCGGTGTGGCCTTCGCGGCCACCGTGCAACGCCTCGATTTCGCGGGCCTGACCCATCTCTCGACCCACGTGGTCACCGGACGCGTGCTCTCCAGCCGTCCGGCCTGGACCGCCGACGGCGGCGCCGTCGTCACCCTGCACGAACTGCAGGTCGCCAGCGTGTGGAAGGGCGAACTCGCGGCGACGACGCTCG
>Ga0315912_10001845_pt1 | contig 24267 bp, 21 predicted proteins | sample VfabasoilMG_FD_204469 | JGI IMG/M metagenome (GOLD analysis project Ga0315912, IMG submission 204469) | Garden soil microbial communities collected in Santa Monica, California, United States - V. faba soil | ecosystem: Environmental > Terrestrial > Soil > Garden | place: USA: California... | reverse complement strand
GCTACCGTTCATGGATAATGGTGGCGGTAATCATATCTGTTTGGACTTTTCAGGGCCCGATGAACCGAAGGTCGTTTATCATGACCACGAGCGTCCGGATGGAGACACGCTCGCCAACAATCTGTACGATTACATCCAAATGGTCATAGATGAATATCGAGCGATGCCTGAGGCCGGATAAACAGTAAAGCCGGATAGACCTCAGGACGCAGGCAATGGGTCAACTGCGTAAGCGGTGATGTCGTTCAATCCCACCCCATTAGAAATTTACACTCTATGCACGATGAGCCCATTTCCACTTTTCAATGGCTGGGAAGCGAACGCCCGCATTTAGACCAGCCGTTTGTGACTCATTGCGGCGATGTCATGATCGGCTGTTATGGAGGGAATGTAGCCTCTGGCGCGCACAAAAATGAAGATGCGGCTTTGGTCTGGAAGGCACTTCAGTCAAATTGGACATTGGCGTTACTGCTGGATGCTCATACCACTAGCCAGAGCGCCGCGCTGGTGTTAGCCACCCTGCAAGCCGAACAAGCGCGCATCGTCGCCATACTCGCCCGTCCGCTCAATGAAGCGCTGGCGGCTTTGCATCAGTTTCTCATTGACCTGTTCGCCTCGGAAGCCTTTAAGACGAAATGTAGCCAAGTCACTGGCGAGACGGCCTGCCTCATCTGTGTCCAGAAAGAACAGTTTTTATATTGGCTCTCCATTGGCGATAACCAAGTGTTTTTGTTGCATCCTGAGTTTGCCCACTTAGGCCAGTATGCGCTCAATCAACGCCAGTTCTATGAATGGCTGGGCAAGGTGAACACGTTTGACTTGCCCGTGCCGAGTTATACCTCCGGCGTGCGTGAATTGCGTCAGGGCGAAAACCGGATCATCCTGATCACGGATGGGGTGCTGGAATGTGGTTCACGTCCCTTCGCCGATATGCGCTACTTTTATGAAGTTTTCGGTCCCAGCGCCGAAGCGCCCTTGGCTTCTTTTGCGACCAACATTCTTAAAGCACTCGAACAAGTTCATACCGAACAGGGACGGGATAGCGCGACCATCATTGGTTGGCAATATAACAGCCATCATCCGGGACGCTATCCGTCATAAGTTTAAGTCACCCTTTATTTGCTGAATCGCCAGTGCGCGAGAGTTCCAAGTCTCAGGAGTCCACCTGACCCTCTCTCAACCGCCGGGCCTTCTCGCTGTTCCACCTTCTGGCACCAGATCGGTGCAGACCTACCACCCAGCGTCTACAGACTTGGCATGGGAGCGAACGCTAGCCTTCCTGAAGTGTGCTTCCGTTGAGTGAGCCGCAGGGCTCGGATCATTTTTTACTTCCTTTTTACACACGGATCACAGGCGGGCTACACCCCACGCACATACTGTCTACAATCTACTAGACAAGGAAGACGACCATGATCAAGTATCTCAAAGGCTTCGGGTTAACGGTTGTTTTAGTCGCACTCATTTTCGGGAGCGTTGGGGTGGCTCTAGCGGGGGAAGGCCAGCCGCCGGTCACGAAGGCCGGCACGCGCTGGGGTGGGGGAGAGATCATTGCCATTGGCGCAGATAACTTCACAGTGCATAATCGGCGCGGCAAAGATGAAGTGGTGTATGTGAATGCTCAGACGCAACTCACTGACGCCGACTTGAACCCGATCACCTTAGCCGATCTGAAAGTTGGGCAACGGGCGTTGGGCGCGGCGCGGCAGGCGAGTGACGGGCGTTGGTATGCGTTGGTAGTGCATGTCTTTCCACAACGTCAACATTACAAAGGCGCGGGGGCGATCACAAATGTCGAAGAGGACGAGTTCGCCTTCATCAATCAGCGGGGCAAAGAATGGGAGTTCTATATAGATGCTGACACGCAGATCACCAACGGCAAGGGCGAGACAGTGTCATACAGCGATCTCAAAGCCGGGCGCTTAGCCTTTGTGGAAGCCGAACTGCGCGAGGATGGCAAGTGGTGGGCGACGGTGATCAAGGTGCGGCGCGGGCGATAAGTTAATTTATCGCCACGCGCCTCATTCGATGGGGTAGGGCGGGTTGGCAACCCGCCCTACCCCATTGTGAATCGGGATTAATTTGTTTGGCGCAAAAACTCTTCAATCACTGCTACGGCCCGCGCCACGCCGTTCTCGCTCCGAATTTTCTCCCCCAATGTTTCTGCGCGTCGCCGCATCGTTTCATCGGTGGCGGCGACGCGCAACGCTTCGGCCAGATTATCCACCGTCAACTTGGGGCGCGGAATAGCGCGCGGCCCAACGCCTAACAGTTCCACCCGCTTTCCCCAAAAAGGTTGGTCGCCCAAATGTGGCACGATGACCGTCGGCTTGCCAGCGCGGAGGCCGGCGGCGGTGGTGCCCGCGCCACCATGATGCACGACGGCGGCAACCCGTGGAAACAGCCACTCGTGCGGCGCGGCGTCGAGCCGGAAGATCGTCTCTGGCAAAGGCGTGTCGCCCATGCCAGCCCACCCCGACAGCAACACGGTGCGCTGCCCACTCCGTTGAACCGCTTCAATGATCAAACGAGTGATCCCCGCAATGTCTCGTCCTGCCATGCTCCCAAAGCCAATACACACGGGCGGCGCGCCGCTCTCCAAAAAGTGCAACAACTCGCGCGACGGTTGCCAGCGAGTTTCTTCATCCAAAAACCAATACCCAGTCGTATGGACATGGCTCGGCCAGTCGGCGGGGGGCGGCACGAGGTGCGCGCTGTAACCGAGGACGGTGAGCGCGCGCGCTATACCCGCGCGATAGTTGGCGAGCGTTTGCGGGGGCAAGCCGAGCGGCGTTTGCCGAAAACGATTGATCATCGCCCCATAGAGATACCAGGGCATCGTCTCGATCAGCAATTTGCCGAACCAATAATTCAGGCGGCTTGCTCGGTGAGGCATGGGGCCACTCATCGTGGCCGCGCCACTACGCGTGGCCACCAACGCCGGTTGGAGCAAGGCGCTGACGTGCTTAATCCGCAAAGCCTCGGCCAACGAGACTGCATATGGATCCGAAGTGAAACTACTGATGATCGCGTGGGCGTCCTGACTCGCTTCCCATGCATCTTGGATCATCATCGGCCCATCGCGTTGCAACAACCGCCACATGACTTGGAGTTGGCGGAAGGAATTGTTGCCGTTCTCCACCCAGTCGTGGCCGCCTTCGCTTTGCATCACCGCTTGTACATCAATGGCGGCGGTGGCGGCTTCTAAGCCATGACTCTCGATCCAAGTTTTGAAATTCGCGCTGGCGAGCAAGCGCACGCGATGGCCGTTAGCTTGCAAGCCATGACTTAAGGCGATAGCGGGTTGTACATCGCCGCGCGTGCCAAAGGCAATGAAGGTGATGTTCATGTTGAAAGCGATTTATTTCTTTTGAGCCAGCGTTTGGAGCGCCAGTCCCCACGCCGCCACGCCAGCGAGGCTAGGGAATGCACCCGATTGGAAGAGGGTAAACAAAGTGGCGCTTGGGTGTAGGCTGTGGCGTAAGTTCTCGGTGAGGTCGAGTTCGGGGGCGCTCACTTGTTCAATCCGTTGTGCTAAGAACAAATGAAACACGTTCGCCGCGCGGTTGGTGTCGAGGCAATACGCGCCCAACGCCGTCCAGTCGCGCGCACTGTAACCTGTCTCCTCGCGCAGTTCGCGTTGTGCGCTAAGCAAGGGGTCTTCATCCGGGGTATCTAAATACCCCGCTGGGAAATCGAAACATACGCGCCCGAGGCCGTGCTTATATTGTTCAACCAGCAAGACCTCGCCGGGTTCGGTGAGCGGCACGATCAGGCTCACATCGCGGTTGGGCGTGAGGTAGTAATCATCCATCACCACGCCATTCGGCAGGCGCACTTGTTGTTGGATCACGGTCAGCCACGGCGCGCGGTCGAGGAGCGTTTCAGATTTTAGGACTTGCCACGGGAGGAGGGACATGAGGCAACTGCGAATAGTCGTTTGCAAGATATGAGGCTATCGGTCAGCACTTATGTTACTGACAAAAGCGTTTTACGCAAAGACCGTAGACCAAAGTATATTTTGGCTGACGAGTCAACCGCGCTATTCGTCATTTGTCCGGTCGTCATTTATAATCCCCGCTATGCCTGACCGTTTAGACGTAGATTTGGCATCCTTATATCTCTCGGGTGGGGTGGTGCGGGATGAAGCTCCACTGGGTTTATTGGCGCAAACGCCCTCGCGCAAAGCGGCGCGCATCCGCGACAAAGACCTGCTCTTTGTTGGGTTGGCGTTGAAAGCGCGCCAAGCGGTGCCACCCGAACGTTATACAGAATTATTAGACTTAGCCGCGACCACTTTTTTTAACAGCCCCGGGTCGGTCACAGCGGCTTTGCGGCAAGCGTTGGTGGACGTTAATCAGACCCTCCTCGCCGCTAACCTCCGCGAACCTGCGATACCCTTGCAAGGTGGATTATTGTGTGCCGCTCTACGGGGGGAAGAATTGTATGCAGTGCAATGCGGGCCGGGTCTACTGATCGTCGCGCACGAAAACACTCTCGAACGCTTCCCGCCTACCTCGGCGCGTGCCCTTGGCGTCAGCAAATCGCTCGAAGTGCAGTATTTCCACACCACCGTGCGGCCGGGCGATTATTTTGTCGTGTGTAATCAGCCCCCCACTGGGTGGAGCGAAACCGCGCTCGCTGGCCTCGGCGGATTGGCGACGCTCTCTTTAATACAAAAACGCCTCGAAGAAACAGCGGGCGGTGAGGTGACCGCGCTGATCGGGCGTTTCGAATCGCCAGCCGCTAACGCCTCCGTGCCACGTATGATGCCCTCGACTAGCGCGCTCACGGCTGGGTTGCGTGCCGGACTCTCGGGGTTGGTCAAAACACGAAGCACAACGTCAGAGCCTACGCCCGCTTCAGCCCCGCATCCCGTTCCCACTCCCACTCCCACTCCCGAAGTTCAAAATGCGCCCGCCGAAACCAACACCGATTGGTCATCCCTTATGCGTCGCGCCGAACGACTAGGGCAAGCCGAGCCGACAAAAGAATCGGTCACACCCACTCCACCACCTGTTCAACCCCCTCCAGCCGAAGCCCCCTTGCCCGTGATCGAACAAATCGAAGAGGCTGAGCCAACCGAGCCGATGATGGAAAAGGCGCGCCAGGGCTGGCGGTCCGTCGGACGCGCGACCGGCGTCACGCTCACCGAAACCATTCAGGGCTTGCGGCGCATTTTGGCGCGCATGTTGCCAGAAGGGATGTGGCAAAAAGATGGCCTGTTCACTGTGCCCACCTCCGTCATGGTCTCCATTGCGGTCTTAATTCCGGTGCTCGTGGTGGCACTCGCGGTGATGATCTATGTGCAACGCGGGCGCGCCGAACAATTTGCTGAAACACTCCGCAAGGCGCAATTCGAAGTGCAGTTCGGACGCTTGGCCGCTGACCCCTTGGAGGCACGCCCGCATTGGGAAGGTGCGCTGGAACAACTCAACGTTGCCGATCAGTTGCAACCGAATGACGACCAAGTCGCGGCTTTGAAGTTTGAAGCCCAGAGCCAACTCGATGAAATGGATTGGGTAACGCGGCTGGATTATCAACCGCTGGTGTTGGGCGGCGTGGATGTGAAGGCGCAACTCAGGCAACTGGTCTTAATCGGGCAAGATGTGTACGCCCTCGACACCGCACAAAATCGTGTCTGGCACATCATGCCCAACACTAGCGGCATCTATGTCGTCGATCGCGCTTTTGAATGCGCCAGCGGTTCGTATGGCGAGTTTACGATCAGCACACTGATTGATATGGCTCGCTTGCCCATGCCAAACGCGATGGGCGTGGAGGCGTTGGCTGTGCTGGACACGGCGGGCGGCCTGCTTTATTGCGCGCCCGGCGAGAAGCCGCTCGCCACCTATTTGCCTTCCCCGGATACAGGTTGGATCCGTCCCACCGCCTTAGAGGTCTATGCGGATCGCTTATATGTGTTAGACCCCGGCGGCAACGAAGTGTGGCAATTCCTCACCGCCAGCAGTGGGTTTGATGCGCCCGCCCATTATTTCACCGGCGCGGCGTATCACTTGGGCGAGGTCATAGATTTCTCCATTGCACAGGGCGACTTGTTTTTGTTGCATAAAGATGGCCATGTGATGCACTGCACGCGCGTTGCCTCGGGTGAACCCACCACCTGTATTGAGGCCGTCCAATATTTAGATCAACGCTTGGGGCGTCAACCGGGCGAACGCCTGAGTGATGTGACGCAACCGACGCGCCTGCTGTTTGATCCACCACCCGAACCGTCGCTGTATTTGATTGATCAAAAAACAGCCGGGGTGTATCAATTCAGCTTAAAGCTGATGCTCGTGCGCCAATTTCGCCCGCGCTATCCGTTGAAAGCACCCGTCACTAACGTCGCGATTGACCCCTCCAAACGCCTCTTTCTCACGGCGGGTGATAACGTCTATTTTGCCGCGCGCCCTTAGTTCAACGCGCTTTTGCTTGACGTTACCTCTCGCGAGGACTAGAATACGTTCCGGCATACACCCATTCTCAACTTTAAGGGATCGTCTCATGAGTAGTCGCTGGCCCGGAAAATATGTGATCGGCCTAACCGGCAACATTGCCACCGGCAAGAGTATGGTGCGCAAGATGCTGGAACACTTAGGCGCGTTTGGCGTTGACGCCGATGCCCTCTCGCATCAAGCGATGGTCAAAGGTGGCCCAGCCTTCACGCCCGTTTTAAAATTATTCGGCGAATGGATCCTCACTCCCGAGGGCGAGATCAGCCGCCCCAAGTTGAGCAAGATCGTGTTCACTGAAGCGGATATGTTGATGAAGCTGGAAGCGATCCTGCATCCGCTCGTGGGCCAAGCCGTAGAAGTGTTGGTGAAACGCTCTCAAGCGCCGGTGGTGGTGATCGAGGCGATCAAGATCATCGAATCGGGATTAGCTAAAAATTGTGACGCTTTGTGGGTGGTGAATGTGCCCGAAACGGTGCAAGTAGCGCGGTTGGTGGAGAAGCGCAAGATGCCTGAGGCGGAGGCCAAACAACGGGTGGCCGCCCAAGCGCCACAAGCCGATAAACTCAAAGCCGCGACGGTCGTGATTGAGAACACCGGCTCGTTTGAAGATGCTTGGACACAAGTGCAAGCCGCCTTTGGCAAGATCGGGCAAGCCACAGCAACACCGGCGGCGACGGCCGCACCAGCGGCTAAACCAGTGGCAGCCAGCGCTCCTGCCGCGGCCGCTCCAGCCGCCGTTTCTCCCGAAGCGCGTGGCACCAAGGTTCGGCGGGGCACACCCAAAGATGCCAACGCCATTGCCGCCCTCATCAAACAAGTGACCAACGGCGAACGCAACCTGAGTCGCGCCGACATCATGGCGGCGTTTGGCGACAAAGCCTACATGCTCGCCGATTTTGATGGACAACTCGCCGCGATTGCCGGTTGGAAGGTGGAGAATTTAGTGGCGCGCGTGGATGAGTTTTATATGGGCGTGACGGCCCCGCTCGACAAGATCGCGCCGCAACTGATGGAGGCCGTCGAAAACGCCTCTAAAGAATTGCAAAGCGAGGCCGCCCTCGTCTTCATTCCCAACCACATCGCGCAACTGGCGACTCAGGTATTAAGCCATACCGGGTTCGTGTTGCAAACGACCGATAAACTCGGCGTGGCTGCGTGGAAAGACGCCGCCAAAGAATCCATGCCGCCCAACACGGTGATGTTGTTTAAGAAACTCCGCGAAGACCGCGTGTTGCGCCCGGTGTAAGTTATGAAAAACTTGGTAGATTGGGCAAAAGCGCACCCACGTCTAGCGGCGTGGATCGTCTTGGGGCTTGGAATGGATGCGATGGTGGCTTACGAAGCGCGCGATGTCGGCTTGCTAGCGACGCAATGGATCGCGCTCATCGTGGTCACCACCCTCGTGGCTGGTTTATGTGTGTGGATTATTGGGTGGGAGGACGACCCCGAAGAAAATCCCCCGGCCTCACCCTCGGCGAATTCTAAACCATAACCTCTCCCCCTAACTGCCCTCCGCATACGCACAGACCCGATTGCGCCCGCTTGCCTTGGCCTGATATAACGCCTTATCGGCTTCATTCACCAATTTATCTAAAGCCAGCGAGCCACTGTGCGTCGCGGAAGAACTGGTCACGCCCAAACTCACTTGGAGCTGTAAGGTCTCGCCGCTAGGTAAGGGCAAGTGCGCGTCGGCCACACTGGCACGGATGCGCTCGGCCACCATGCACGCTTCCTCTACAGTGGCGCTCGGCAACACCACCATAAACTCCTCGCCGCCCCACCGCCCCAGTGAGTCGTAAGGCCGGATATTTTGGGCCAACACGCTAGCGACCAACCGCAAGGCTTGGTCGCCCAGTTGATGCCCATACATATCATTGATCGCTTTGAAATGATCGACATCCAACAAGACTAAGCCCATCGGCTTGGTCTCGCGCGCCGTCCGGCTCAATTCCACTTCGGCTTGTTCTTGAATGGCGCGCCGATTGAAGAGCCCGGTCAGGCTATCGTGCATGGCCTGATATTCCATGAGGCGCCTTTGATCGTTGAGCCGATCCTCCAACTTCAAGATGCGCTCACCAATGTTGACGCGCTCTAACAATTCTTCTTGATAAAACGGCTTCGTTAGATAATCATCTGCTCCCGCTTCAAGCCCGGTCACCACTTGAGGCTTGGCCCCCAATGCAGTGAGCATGATGATATAGGTATAGTGTGGATAACTCGACCCACGCACCCGGCGGATGAGGTCTGGCCCGGAAACGTTGGGCATCATCCAATCGGTGATGATGATGCGGATATGATCGCGATCCCAAATCTGCCACGCCAGTTCGCCGTCTTCGGCCTCCACTACCTCATGCCCCCCATCGAGGAGATTGATCAACAACAAACGCCGTGAGTCTTTGTCATCTTCGGCGATCAGAATTTTCATGGCAACCTCAAGCAGAAGTCAGTCGTCAGTAGCCAGTACTCAGGATGAGAACTCTGGCTACTGTTTAAAACAGCCCCTTCACCTTCCCAGTCTTCAGATCCAAATCTACATCAAAGAACACGGGGCGGGTGGGCAGGCCGGGCATGGTGCGCATCGTGCCAACGAGCGGATAAATGAAGCCCGCACCAACGGAGGCACGCATATCGCGAATGGGGAGGCGGAAACCAGTCGGCGCGCCCTTGAGGTCGCCGTTGGCGGTGAAGGAGAGATGCGTCTTCGCCATGCAGATCGGTAATTGGCTGAACCCCAAGCGCGTGTACAGTTCCATCTTGGCCTCGGCTTCCGGCGAAAAATCCACACCATCGGCGCGATAGATCTCACGCGCAATCGTTTCGATCTTTTCGCGGATGCTCATCTCCAACGGATAGAGGAACTTGAATTGCTTGGGCTTGTTCGCGGCGGCTACCACTGCTTCGGCGAGGTCGCGCAGGCCTTGGCCGCCGTGCGCCCAGTGGGTGCATTTATACGCGCCCTCGGCCCCGGCTTCCAGCGCGTACCGCTTCACTAAGTTAATTTCAGCGTCGGTATCGGTGACAAAGGAATTAACGGCCACGACCACCGGCACGCCAAACTTGCGCGCGTTTTCGATATGTCGGATTAAGTTCGGCATACCTTTTTCCAGCAGTTCCAAATTCTCGTCCGTGTAGGCCTTGTCGAGCGACTTGCCTGGCACCACTTTAGGTCCGCCGCCGTGCATCTTGAGCGCGCGCACCGTCGCCACCAACACTACCGCATCGGGCGTGAGGCCGGAATAGCGGCACTTGATGTCCATGAATTTTTCCATGCCGATGTCCGCCCCAAAGCCCGACTCGGTGACGACATAGCCTTCTTTGCCCACCAACTTGAGGGCGATCTGGTCAGCGACGATGGAGGATTGCCCGTGCGCGATGTTGGCAAACGGCCCAGCGTGGACAAAGACCGGCGTGCCTTCCAGCGTTTGCATTAAGTTGGGGAGGAGCGCGTCCTTCATCAATACCGTCAATGCGCCCGCCACGCCCAAGTCTTCGGCGGTCACGGCCTCGCCGCGCGTGTTGGTGCCAAAGACCATTCGCCCAAAACGTTCGCGCATATCTTCCAGTGAAGTGGTCAGCGCGAGGATCGCCATGATCTCACTGGCGACGGTGATGTCGTAGCCAGTGGTGCGCGTGAAGCCTTTTTCTTCCGGCCCTTGCCCGACGGTGATCTGGCGCAACATGCGGTCGTTAATATCCACTACGCGATTCCAAGTGATCGAAGCCGGGTCAATATCGAGGCGGAAGAGGGCGCGGCGTTGTTCGGGGGTGAGCTGTTCGGGGGTGTCGGCCCAAAAGCCGAGGCGCTTCATGCGGCGGCGATGGCTCTCGGCGAAGTGCCGTTGGCCTTGTTTATCTTTCGGGCACATCGCGTAGTACAGCTTGTCATCATCAGATTGTTCGCGTTCGTTGAACATGCGCGCGTCAATCGCGGCGGCCATGAGGTTGTTAGCGGCGGTAATGGCATGAATGTCGCCCGTGAGGTGTAAATTGAAATCTTCCATCGGGATCACTTGGCTATAACCGCCACCTGCCGCGCCGCCCTTGATGCCGAACGTGGGGCCTTGCGAAGGTTGCCGAATGCAAGTGAACACTTTCTTGCCCAAATGTGCGCCAAGCGCCTGCGATAACCCAACCGTCGTCGTCGTTTTGCCCTCACCAAGCGGGGTCGGCGTGATCGCCGTCACGTCAATGTATTTGCCATTCGGGCGTTTGGCGAGGCGGTCACGCACTTCCAAATGCACCTTAGCCTTGTGACTCCCATACAGTTCTAATTCACTGAGTTTAAGACCCGCCTCTTCGGCGATCTGGGTGATGAGCTTTAGTTTCCCTGCCTGCGCGATCTCAATATCGGAGGGGACGGGGGACAATAATTTGAGTTTAGTGGGCTTGAAGATGGAGGCGGCGGGTGCGCGTTTGGCTTTGGCCTTAACGGCCTTTGGGCGGGGTTTGGCGGTTTTGCGTTGGGTTTTGGTGGGCATAAAGATTTCCTAAATTATAAAGGTGCGCATATTATGGAGCAGAAAGAGTTGTATTGCCAATTGAGGGCGACGCATAAAAGCGGATGATAAAGGTGGTCCACGAATGGACACGGATTTTCACGAATAAAATAGGGCGCCATCAGAAATAGGCCGGCCCACCTGCCACCCCTTCTATTGCTCATAGCTTAACGATTTCTCCCATTACCTGATTCTGATCGATCCGCAACAACCCAAACGTCGCGCACCGATTGGGCGGTTCGTAATTGGGCCCTACCGAGCCGGGGTTGAAGAACAACACCCCCTCGCGGCGTTCGTTGACCGCGCGATGCGAATGACCGAAGACGATCACCTGCACTGCGCCAAAGCGCGTACGCACCCGTTGCTGATACCGCGCGAGTTGATACCCATCACGATATGCCAAAACTTTTTCGCTTAGATACCCCCGCCAGCCGCCATGCCCGTGCGTTAATCCGAGGCGGACGTTCTCAAACGTCAGCACCAAATCTTTGGGCAAATGGCGCATCAGCAGGTCGCGATTGCCCGCCACGGCATACACCGGGGCGATCTGCTCCAACGTTTTCAACACCGACGGGATCGAAACATCACCCGCATGCAAGATGGCATTCACCCCCGCTAGTTTTTCGAGCAACTCGGCAGGTAAGGCGCGCATCCGATCTGGGATATGCGTGTCGGCGATGACGCCTAACGTGAGCATATAGCGGTCTCCGATTGCATCAACCACGTTCACCCTGAGCGCGCGGCGCGTTGTCGCAACGCAGCCGCGCAGTCGAAGGGGCGTTGTAAATCGAAAAGGAGACCGCTATAGTTTACGGTTACCACCTCAGCGCAACATCACCAACAGCATGATCTCCCCCGTGTCGCGCGCTAGAGCCCCAATGGCCTTGCCGATGATCGTCCCGGGTGGCGGGTTATCGCCCGCGCGCATGGCATAACCGGGCCGGGAGGCCGCGACCAACAGATCGCCGGGGCGGATCGGGCCATTTTCGGCACTGACCCGCACCGGCACTTGCCCGACGAGCGCCAACAGGGGGCGTGCATCGCGGCGCGTGTTGTTAAGCGTCATCGCGGGTTGGGTGGAGATCACGCCCACCACCAGGGGCGAGAAGGCCGTTTGGCTTAAGCGATATGCGCCGGGATGATCGGGATCGATCTCAACCACACTCCCCGGCGGCAACGCTTCGCGCGCGTCAATTCGCTCTGCCACATCGGCTCCGATGCCAGCGTTGAAGCAACTGCCACTTGTCAGGCCACAGTTAAAACTGCCATCGGCATACACTGTGCCAGTGTAGGTCACAGCAAAAACGCGCGTAGGCGTTGTTGCACCATAGGCTTCGATGGGGTTGCCGGCGCGGCTGATCGCTACAACGCCGGTTCGGGTGTCTGACACGCCCACCACGCCCTCGCCGTTGGCGCTCATGCCTTTTACCCCAATCGCGCAAGTGACGATCTGGCAAGTGCCATTAGTTTGCCCCAAAACGCCGACGGTGGTAGTGGCGTTGCTCGAATCAACCACGCCATAGACCCCGATCCCATTGACTGAACTCGCGCGACCATACATCCCATAATTTAAACCGGTCAGTGCGTTCGCCGAGCCGTAGACCCCTAGGCCATTCACTGAGTCAGACCGCCCACGCACGCCATAGGTCGTGCCACTGATCGCGGAGGCATAGCCGAACACGCCGTAGCCCGCATCCGAATACGTTTGACCAAACATGCCCCAGGACAAGCCGGTGTCTACCGTCGCGTAGCCCGCCACGCCCACGCCATTGCTGACGACACTCGTGCCACGCAAGCCACTGCCGCCAGTCGAGATCGTAGCAAACGTCGTGGCACTGCTGATCACCGCCCCCGGCGCCAGGCTGATGGCGTAAGGCACGGCGCTGAGCGCTTGGCGCGGGGCCAGCGTGGTGAAAGGATCAACTGCCCCGGTTGGACAGCGCACGCCAATTTGCAACCAGCGCGCTCCGCCCGTAAAGGCCGCGTTGCCAAAGTCTAGGCTGGCGATGAACAAGCCGCTCGCGACAGGCGTGGTGGTAGTGATCGTCCCGCTGATTGGCGTCCCACTGCTGGGGTCATCAAACAGCTCAAACGTCATGTCGCACGTCCCGCTATACGGCAGTAGGTCTTGCCGGAGCCGCCCTTGATAGGTGAAGGTCGTGCCCGTGACCGCGCGTACACTCTGCGGCTCGGACGGAAAGCGATCTGGGAGAGGGCCAGGGCCTTCGGCGAGGGCCCAACGCGGTGGGGTGTTTAGGCAAAATAAGATCAGACACAACACCCCTAGTTTGAGTCGGCGTTGAATGTTCATCACACCTCCTAAGGTGAGTCACTAAGATAAGGCAAATAATACCGGAAGAGCGGCATCGGGGTTGGCGGCGTCTGAGTAGTCGTAGGCGTAGCGGTTGCCGTCGAAGTGGGCGTCGCCGTTGAAGTAACAGTGGCCGTCGGCGTGGCGGTTGGGGTAGACGTGTTCGTAGGCGTTTGGGTGGGTGTGCGGGTGGCCGTAGGGGTGGCGGTAGGCGGAGGGGTCGCTTCATAAGCGCCAAGGTCAACTATCGGCGGCGTGCCCGCGCCTTTATCCACCACCGGGACATTCGCAAATCGAGGCGCGCCTACGATATCAAACGGCCATGCTTCGGTGGTGTCTTGATCTTGGTCGAGGTCGAGCCAATCGCTGATCACCCGCGCATTCTGCCCAGCATCTAGCGCAGGCGAGGTGCTTTGTAATTGGAGCGCGCCGTAATCATCATCCTCTGTCCCCCAGACGCCATCGCCGCCCGGCGCGGGCACGCGCACAAACCGCGGGCTGGTGGTGATCACAAGGCCGCTACAGAGTGCGCCCGAAGGGCAACCCGCTGGCAACAACGAATTTTCGACGGTGACTTTGCCGTTGCCGTCAATGAAAAATTGCGCCGAGGTGTTTTGCCAAAAAATGGTATTGGCGAGGATGAACGGCGGCAGATAAGAGTAGCCATCAAAGTACAGCCCGCCGCCTCGCCCACCCGCGCGGTTAGCCGCGATGGTCACTTGACTTAAGTACGGGCTACTGCCGATGCTCCAAATCCCGCCGCCATCGCTCCCGGCTTGATTGCCTACGATCAGCGTATTCGCTATGGTCGCGTTGCCTAAGGACATTCCTCCTCCGAGATACGCGGTGTTGCCGGCCACCACCGCATCAACGATCCGCGTGGTGGCTGTCTCCTCGCTCGACTGCCACAAACCGCCTCCCATATATTCCGCGTGATTACGCAAGAAGGTCACATCCTGCAAGATCGTGCCCGAACAGTAGCAATAAAGCCCCCCACCGTAACTGGCTGAATTGCTGATTACGGAAACAGCGTCTATATCAGGTGTGCCCAATTGAAGCGCCGCGCCACCGCCTCGGCCTAATGCGGTGTTGTGGGTGAGAAGCAAGTGGCTTAGGCGCACGTTGCTGTAGACAAAATACAAGCCTCCGCCTGCGCCTTGACCGGCATACCCATCGGTATTGGCGTTGCCACCCGTGATGGTGAAACCATCCAAAACCGTGTCTGCACCAACTGAATATCCGGCGACCACATGATGGTTGATGGATGCGCCGTCTAAGAGCGTGGCGTTAGTGGCCGGGTCAGGATCGCGCATCGTGCGAACTGTCTCGAAGCCTTGAAAGCCACCATAGACCGCCACACCATCTGGCAACAAAAACGTGTCCCAAACATTCGAGCCGGGTTGATAACGCCCCGCCGCAACCCAAATCTCACTTCCCGCTTGAGCAATCGCCAATGCGCTCTGAAAATCGGTGAAGGCGTCGGCCCACGTTGCCCCGGTGTTGAGCCCCGTCGCATTTTCCTTGACCCGTAGCGCTGGAGTTTCAGAGGTAAACGAACGCGGACTCGATGGCACGCCAACACCGCAGGGGCTAAGCGCCGTAACGCGCCAATAATAGCGTGTCTCAAACGCTAAAGGCGTCAACACGGCATGGGTCGTCGCGCTGATTTCACGGCTATAGACTACCGAGACAAATGTGGGGTCAGCGGCGATCTCCAATCGGTAGCGCGTGGCGTGCGTCGCGGCCCAACTGAGGGTGGGCGCGCGCCCGACATTCACCGCTTCATCCACTGGCGATAGCAGTTGGGGCGCGGCGGGAAGTCCCGCATAGACCCCAACGGAGAGCGTACTGGTGTGCGTGCGCGTCAAGGCTGATCCCACCACTGCGACGGAATAGATGCTGGGCGTCAGGTTATTCATCGCGGAGATCGTCAAGGTTGTGGTGGCTAAGGCGCTGGTCGTGGGGGTGAGCGTACCCGCGCCCAACGTGAGCGACATGCCTGCTGGCGCGTTAGTCGTGGTAAGAGTTACAGCGGGTGGGTTGACCGAAGGTTCGATCACTCGCGTCGTTAAGGTAACGGGCGTGCCAACACACACATCGGCTTCGCGCGGGGTGACATTGAGCAAAGTCAGCGCGGCGGCGGCGGCATAACAATCAATCCGGCCTTGCCCATAATACGCATCATAGCCTGGAGTGCCTAAATCTACCGCGCCTTGCTTTAAGGCCTCGAAAATCTGCTCATAAGTTAATTGAGGCGCTAAGGACAACAATAACGCGATGCAACCGGCCGCATGGGGCGCGGCCATCGAAGTGCCACTCAACAACCCGTACCCTTCCGGAACAGACGAATAGATGTCTACGCCGGGCGCACTGAAATCGGGTTTTTCCAAACACCCAGAAAAGAAGCCAGGGCCGCGCCCACTGTAACCTGCGATCTGGTCGGCGTTGTTGGTAGCGCCGATGGCTAAGGGGCCGCAATTGTCGGCGGGGCTGGAGACCGTCCCCGGGCTGTAGCCATAGTTACCCGCCGAAAAAACCGGGATGATGCCCGCGGCGCGCCAAGCGTCAATCGCCCCTTTAAAAGAGGTGTCGCGGCTTTGGATGTAATTCCACGAATTGCTCACGATGTGCGGGCGAAGCGCGGGGTCACCTACAACCGGTTCACTGGTGTGGGGATACGGCGCTAAGAGCCACTCGGCCGCGAGCATCGCCGCGCCATAGGAGGTGCTCCCCGTTGCCGCGATCCATTGCGCGCCAGGGGCGACGCCAATTCCGTCTGCGCCCAAAACCGTGCCCATCGTGTGCGTGCCATGATTGTCATACGGGATCGGTTCATAACTCGGCGTGAGATAGGAATTGAACCAATTGGTCTCGTGGTCAAAAAAGCCTCCGCCTAAGTTTCCGCGATATTGGTTAATGAGCGCTGGATGTTGATAAGCCACACCCGAATCGATCTGCGCGACCACTACGCCTTCGCCCCGCACGCCAAAATCGCGCCAAATGGCATCGGCGCCAATTTGCGCCACGCCCCACTCGATGCTGGTTGGTTTTAGAGGGCGTAAAGCGGGGCGAACTACGGCTTCAGGCGGGGCTAAGTCATGCTCGGCTTCTAACGCCGCGACGTTGGGATGCCGGGCGAGGGCATCAAAAGTCGTCACGCCTGAAGTGACGATAAACGCATTGACAATGTAGAGGGGCTGAAAAAACGTGACATCGCCCGACCGGCGATTGGCGCTTAGGAATTCATGTAGCGCTGGTTGTGTTTGGCGCGCGACAGCTCGCAAACGATTGACCACAAACTCACCCCGTTGGGTCCAATCGGTCATGGCATACGCGGGGCGCAGATCCGCTTGTGTGGTGAGGCGCACGAGATACGTAGCGGTTTGCGCGCGGATCAATTGTTCACGAAAACTTGGGTCAAACGTTGCGCGGGCGGCGGGCGGTGGTGGCGTTTTAGCATAACCCAGGCCAACGACACTCAGCCCGATCAACATCAGCCGCGCTAAAGACCCGCGATGAAAAAACCTGCCAAGCCTACGCGACCTGACAGGTTTTAATTGGAAATGTCCGGGAAAAAGAATCTTCACCAAAAAACTATGGCGGGCCGAGGGACGGCATGGTCATCTCTCCGACCGCCTTTTAATACGCCCGTCCAAAGATCGCCTTTTCTTTAGCGGGTTGGCCACAATGCACACACACGCCCTCGCCACCGGGTTGCTCTAAGGGGATACAGCGGGTAGTCGCCTTGGTCTCGTCTTTGATCTGCGTTTCGCAAGTGCGGTCGCCGCACCACCACGAAAACGCCCAGCCTTTTTCCATCACCTGTTTAAACTCGGTGTAATCTTTCGGGTCGTAGGTGTTGGCTTTGCGGAACGCCAGGGCGCGGTCGTAGAGCGAGGCGTGCAGGTCGGCCAGCGCCTCAGCGATGATGCCCTCGAGGCCATCTTGGGAGACGAAAGATTTGCCCTCTTTGCCGGGCTTGTCGCGGCGCGCGAGCGCGACCGTGCCTTTCGCCACGTCCTTGGGGCCGATCTCGATCCGCAACGGCACGCCACGCATTTCCCATTCGTTGAACTTAAAGCCGGGGGTCAGGTCTTCGCGCATGTCCACCTTTACGCGGAAATCGTGCGCCACGAGTTGCTTTTGCGCGCGGTCTACCGCCTCTAGCACCGGGCCTTTTTCGGCATCATTTTTGTAAATCGGGACCATGACGATCTGATGCGGCGCGAGTTTGGGCGGCAAGATCAGCCCTTGGTCGTCGCCATGCACCATGATGATCGCGCCGATGAAGCGCGTGGACAAGCCCCACGAGGTCGTCCAGCAAAATTGCTGTTCGTTGTTTTTGTCGAGATATTTGATCTCAAAACTCTTGGCGAAATTTTGGCCGAGGTTATGCGAGGTGCCAGCTTGGAGTGCTTTCGTATCGCCCATCATGGCTTCAATGGAATAGGTCATGTCCGCGCCGGGGAAGCGCTCCGCCTCCGATTTGCGGCCGGGGATGACCGGCACCGCCGCCTCGTTCTCGGCGAAGTCCGTATAAACGCGGAGCATCTGGCGGGTCTCGGCCTCGGCTTCTTCGTAGGTGGCGTGCGCCGTATGACCTTCTTGCCACCAAAATTCCATCGTCCGCAAGAACAAGCGCGTTCGCATCTCCCAGCGCACCACGCTATTCCAGAGATTGATCAAGATCGGCAGGTCACGATAGGACTGCACCCATTTGGCATAGGTGTGCCCGATGATGGTCTCGGAGGTCGGGCGCACGACCAGTGGCTCTTCCAGTTCTTGGCCCCCGCCATGGGTGACCACCGCCAATTCGGGCGCGAACCCCTCGATGTGTTTCGCTTCGCGGGTGATGAACGATTGTGGAATGAGCAATGGGAAACCCGCGTTGACATGCCCGGTCGCCTTGAAGCGTTTATCGAGCGCGGCTTGAATGTTTTCCCACAGACCCCAACCGTAAGGTTTGACGATCATGCACCCGCGCACGGGAGCGTAGTCGGCCAAATCGGCACGTTGCACCACTTGGTTATACCACTCAGAAAAGTCGGTGGTGCGGGAAGGAAGTTTGAGTTGATCGGACATGAGGCTCCTAAGGTGGAGAATGACAAATGATGAATGATTTACAGACTCAAAGCCGCTGGAACTTGTTCAACGGATGAAACGACGCGCACTAATTGCTTATCCTCGGGTCGAATATAACCATCCGATTCGCGCAAGAAAGCGCCAATCGTTTCGGCCCACACCCGCCCAACCAAAATGATGGGGCGCGCCTTGATCTCGTTCGTTTGCACGAGGCTCCAAACGAGCGAAATTTCAGAGAGCGTGCCGACGCCGCCGGGGAGTGCCACCGCCGCGTCGCAAAATTCGACTAAATGATAGAGCCGCTCGCGCAAGGTGGGGAACTTGATCTCTTCTTTAACCCACACATTGGCCTTAAATCCCTCGCGCCAACTTTCGATGAGGCCACAGGTGACGCCGATGACATGGCCCCCTGCCTCCACCGCGCCGCGTGAGGCACCTTCCATCACGCCCGTATAACCGCCAGTCGCCACGACCCACTGGTCACGGGCGAGCAGGCCGCCTAAGGCACGAGCTTCTTCATAAGCGGGGGTATTCGGTTGCGGGGCCGAGCCCCCAAAAATAGAGACGATACGAGGCATTCCGTTTCCTTTTTTTACACAATATACACCATCGGTCGCAACCGGCGCTCGGTTGCGGCCAACACCGGTTGCAACCAGACCTGTTCAAAACGCTCGGCGCGTGCGTCAAACTCGGCGGCGGGGGTAGTCACCACCCATTCTAAAATAGATTGGGTAAAGTGCCACAACAGCGCATGATCCCACAATAACGCCCATTCGTCATCCGTCCAAGTCATCGCCACTCGGTGCGCGATCTCATGGCGATACAACGTGACCAGTTCGGCGCTATCGCCGGGCCAAACGGCCAACTCCCATTGGCAAGCCATGACAAAGGCCACTAAATCCAAGATGCCCGGGCCGAGGCTGGCGGACTTCCAATCGAATACCACAAAATCACCTTCAGCTTGGAGCGCCAAATTGTGAGGCGCGAAGTCGCCATGTAACAACGTATAGGGCGCGGCGCGCAACGGTGCTACCACCTGCTCCGCTTGCGAAATGATCTGCCCGAGCGCGCCGAGCACCCGCATCGAGCCGGTGATCAACCGTGGCCGGTCGGCGATGATCAATTGCTCTACCATTTGCGCCGCCGCATAAACATAGAGTTCAAAATCGCTGGCTAAAGGATGCGCCAGCCAGGGGTAGGCGGTGAGGTCATCATGGAGCTTCCAGAATCGCTCGTGCAGTTCTGTCAGTAGGATCACGGCTTGGCGAAAATCGGCGGCGCGCCACTGTTCTGGCGGCGTGTTGTCTTCGACCTCTTCTAAGATAAACCAGTCACCCGCTGGATCATACGCAATCAGGGTGGGCGTCGCTAGTGGCAAATGAGCCGCGAGCGACCGATATAGCCCGGCCTCACGCAAGCCCGCACTGGTGAACCCGGCCCGCGTTGCGCCTTGTAATTCTTTAACCACACAGCGGATGGTCAAGACGCTCTCACCAATCTGGTAAGTCACGTTTAGCCCGCGCACATGGGTCTTGGCGAACTCGACGCGGTGCGGCAACGCCCGCGTTTCGACCCGGGTCACGTTCAAAGCCGACTCCGCAAAATAACGTCGTAAACCCGCCGTCAATTCTGCCTGGGTAAACGGCCATTCACTCATAGTTCGGTGGAAGGCGGTTCGTTGTGGGTGTAATGCTCCACAAAGACTTCCGCGGCGACTTCCGGGTTCACCAACGCTGTTTGCCCATGCGCCGCGAGGTAGTGTTGATGATCCATGACCCACAAATAAAAATCGGCCTCGGTCTTGCCGGGCCAGGTTTCGAGCAAGCCGCTTTCGCGGATCACCTGTAACACGGGCTGATAAACGGTGTCAAACCAATGTTCCACCGCCTCGGCTTCGGCGATGTCGCGCTTCCAGTCCAGCCCCATGAAGTACCGGTGTACAGCGATATGTTCCAACATGCGGTCATAACCGCCCAACACGGTCGGCGTGATCTGCGCGTCCGGGCGCAGGCGGTCGAGGCTCGTGCGATCCAAAAATTCCACTTTCGCGCCCAACACTTCCAAATCTTCGGCGCGCAGGTCGGGGGTGATGGGGACTTTCACTTGGCATTCGCGCACCTCGGCATCAATATACAATTGACCTTGCTCGCGCGCCACTGACACCCGGTGATTGCCATCCACTACAAAATAAGCGTCGCCCACTTTGTAGAGCAAGATGGGGGGCAAACTGACATCTTCGTACCAAGCGCGGTTGATGCGGGTCCAGCGCTCTACCGTGTGGCTTTGCGTGGGCAGAAACGCGCGGTCAAAGTCGCCATACCGATCCACGCTCCCGATGATCTGAGCGAGCGCCACCGTGCGCACCCCGCGATAGATCGGCCCGCCGATGTGTAACTTCTCGCGCACTTCGTCAAACACCATCAGTTGGTTCGATTGCCCGGTGAAGAACGCGAACAACCGGCGGAAGAAGGCTTTGGTGCGAGCGGCACCGAAATCAGCACGGGTGATGTGTTCCAATGGATCCATCGCTCAGGCCTCCCATTCGATCAGTCGGTAGGGGTAAACGTTGATCACTTCGGTCTGTTTATAGCGCGTGCGCGTGATAGCATCTGAGCGGTAAACGTGCGCGTGGCCATGCAAGAGAAAGCGCGGTTGGTAAAAGTCCATGAAAGGCAAGAAGGCCTCAAAGCCCGTATGCGCCAAGTCAGTGTCATCGTGGATGCCACGCGGCGGTGCATGCGTCACCAAAATATCTAGCCAACGCCCATGCCGGAGGCGGTTGAGCCACAAACGGGGGGCGAGCTGTCGCGCTCGTTGGCGCATTTCAGCCTGCGAGTATTGATGCCGACCCTCGGCATTGTAGCGCAAACAACCGCCCAACCCGGCCAACAACAGCGGCGCTTCCTCCATCACCCGCGCGTCCAAATCTACACAGCCTTCGGCGTGGGTGATGATGCGCCCATCGCTGAGATATTGTTGCGGCTTATCGTGGTTGCCCGGCACATAATACAGCGGCGCGTCTAACATGGTGACGATAAATTCTAAATAGTAAAACGGCAGATCACCACAGCCAAGGATGAGGTCTACATCGGAGTAGTGATCCTTAATCCGCGTGCTGTAGAGCAGGTCGGAGACTTCGTCGCTGATAGCGAGGATTTTCATCAGTCGTCAGAGGTCAAGCGCCGCTAGCCAGAGAGTCATCGCGCGCTAAACACAGGCGGCCTCCGGCAGTGTGCCAGCGGGCGATATTGATTTTTCCGAGTGGGAGGGCCAATTGTTGTAAGCGCGCCTGTAAGAGCTGTTCTTCGCCACTTGTAAAATAAATGTTTTGCCCTTGTCCATCAGTCACGTTGGTCATCTCGAATAGGCGTTGCGTCTGGCGTGCGATAGCCGGCGCTGGGTCAATGATCCGAACTTGAGGGCCGCATATTTTTTCTAGGAGCGGACGCACGAAAGGATAATGAGTGCAACCTAAAACGAGGGTGTCAATGTGTTGTGCTAATAATGGCTCGACCCAGCCGCGCAAAGCGGCCTCGGTTTCGGGGGTGTTGGTTTGCCCAGCTTCGATCCGCTCCACCAAGCCGGGACAGACTTGGGACAAGACGGTGACGTTTTGAGCGAACCGTTCGACCACTGAGGCAAATAGTTCGCCTTGCAAGGTGGCCGGGGTGGCCAACACGCCAACGACGCGCGTTTGCGTTTGTTCGGCGGCCGGTTTAACGGCTGGCTCCATGCCAACAAACGGCATCGCGGGAAAGGTGGCGCGCAGATACTGCAAAGCCGCCGCTGAGGCGGTGTTGCAAGCGATGACGATCACCCGTGCTCCTTGTTCCATTAAAAACTGAGTGATGGCTTGGGAAAAGTCGCGGATTTCGGAGGTGGGACGTGGGCCATACGGAATATGCGCGGTATCGGCCACATAGCTCACATTCGCGGCGGGCATTTGCGCGCGAATGGCGCGTAGCACCGATAAACCACCGAGACCAGAATCAAAAATGCCGATCATACTGACCGGGCCGTTATAGCGCTTTGGCCGAGGCCTCGATAAACTTTAGAAACAAGCCGCGCTGAGCCACCTGCGCTTGCAAGTTTTCGGGATGCCATTGTACGGCGAGCGCAAATGGATGATCACTCAGCGGCACTTCAACAGCTTCGATGACGCCATCCGGCGCGCGCGCTACGATGCGTGCATTGGCGGGCACCTCTTTTACGGATTGATGGTGACGACTGTTCACTTCGACAATGGGCGTACCCATCACTTGGCTGAGGAGCGAATCTTCTTCGATTTGAACTTGATGGGCGAAGTGTTCGCGGGGGAACGTGGGGTAGCGGTGCATATGTTCGAGCGGGCTAGCCAATTCATCGGGGATGTCTTGGTAGAGCGTCCCGCCCAACGCCACACTCAATACTTGCATTCCTCGACAAATGCCAAAGACCGGTTTGTGATCTTTCAATGCTTGGCGGGTGAGTTCCAATTCCACCTGATCACGGTCATCATCAATATCGTGCGTTTTAGGGTGCAACACCGATACGCCATACAGTTTGGGATCAATGTCGCCGCCACCGGGGATCAGCACGCCATCGAGTTTGTGGTAAACGGCTTGTAGATCGTCGCCGCGCAGGGAGAGTGGGATAAGGATCGGCAAGCCGCCCGCGCCCAAGACGGCGTCAATGTAGGTATACATGACGCCATGAATGTTGCGGTTAGAAGTTTGGGTGGAGGACGACCAATGTTCAGCGGTGATGCCAATCAGAGGCTTAGCCATGCGAGGATTCCTTTAAGAACACAAAAGGCGCAGGCTAATGCCTACGCCTTGCGGGGGAACAGCCTGAAAGCCAGTAGTTTAGGCGTCGGTGCGTTTTTCTTTGAGCCGGGCCGCCTTGCCACGAAGCTCGCGCAAATAGTACAACTGTGCGCGGCGTACTTTGGCATGGCGCATCACCTCGACTTTGTCGAGGCGGGGTGAGCGGAGCAAGAATGTGCGCTCCACGCCCACACCATGTGACGCGATCCGGCGCACGGTGAAGTTGGCATCGTTGCCACCCTTGCGCATCCGCACGACGGTGCCTTTAAACTCTTGAATGCGTTCCTTGCCGCCTTCCACAATGCGGACATGAACACTAACATTATCACCGGGTTGTAATTCCGGGATTTTGGCATTCAGGGGTGCCTCAACGGCTTTAATAAAGTCAGGCATGATCTTCTTTCCTTAATTGCTATCTGCTCTAGGTCTATAGTCAAAATCTCGCCGCCCATGACAAACTGGGCGGCGAGTGAATAAATTATACCAGAAGGGTAGGTGGGCTTCAAGAGGTGCGCCGTCTGGGGTTAAAATGATAACTATGCGCCTTATTTCTGACCCCCTTCGCTGGAACTCGACCCTCGCCGCCCTGCCCCACCCACATTTACTTCAGACCTGGGAGTGGGGCGAGTTCAAGAGCCGCTATGGTTGGCACCCCCGCCGTTTCTTGTGGGAGAACGCCGCCGCCCAAGTCCTCACGCGCTCTGTGCGCGGGCTTAAAGTGATGTACGTCCCCAAGGGCCCGCTCCTCGATTGGCAAGACGCCGCCCTCCGCGCGCAAATCTTCAACGATCTACAACAGCTCGCGCGCCGCGAACGCGCGATCTTCATCAAACTGGATCCCGATGTGATCCTCTCCAGCGATGCGTCACCGCAAGCCGCAGACAGCACAGCGAATTTCGGCGTGACCTCCGACTTGCGGCAGGGCGGCTGGCGACCCTCGCCAGAACAGATTCAATTTCGCAATACGGTGGTCATGGATTTGCGCCCGACTGAAGCCGAACTCTTGGCCAGGATGAAGCAGAAGACGCGCTACAACGTGCGCTTGGCGGAGAAGAAAGGGGTGCGCGTGCGGCTGGGTAGCGCCGTCGATTTAGACCCGCTCTATCGGATGTATGTCG
>Ga0315912_10001844_pt1 | contig 24279 bp, 20 predicted proteins | sample VfabasoilMG_FD_204469 | JGI IMG/M metagenome (GOLD analysis project Ga0315912, IMG submission 204469) | Garden soil microbial communities collected in Santa Monica, California, United States - V. faba soil | ecosystem: Environmental > Terrestrial > Soil > Garden | place: USA: California... | reverse complement strand
ACGCACAGCCACGCTTCGGCGCCGGCGACGGCCGCGCGCTGGGCACGAGCGCGATCCTGTTCCCGCGCATCGACTTGAAGAGCGTGGCCGGGGCGTGACGCGAGTGCGCGCGCGCCTGGCACACGCGTGCCCGAGGCACGCGTCGCGGTGATCGACACCCACTGCCATCTCTGCGACAAGCGGTTCGACAAGGATCGCCAGCCGGTGTTCGACCGAGCCCGCCACGTGGGCGTGACGCACATGGTCGAGATCGCCCACGAACCCGACGTGTGGGACAAGGCGTTCGCGCTCGCCGCCGAGCATCCGAACGTGTTCCTCGCCGTGGGTGTGCACCCGAACTCCGCCGGCAAAGTGGGCATGGAGTACTGGCCCAAGCTGCGTGACCATGCACGGCACCCGCGCGTCGTCGCCATCGGCGAGACCGGCCTGGATTTCTTCCGCGACTATTGCCCGCGCGAGGATCAGGAGCGCTGGTTCCATGCGCAGATCTCGCTCGCCAACGCCGTCGGCCTGCCGCTGATCATCCACCAGCGCAGCGCGCTCGAAGACGTGCTGGGCATCCTCGAGGAGAACCGTGTCGAAGCCGGCGGCGTGCTGCACTGCTTCGACCAGGACGCGGCTACGGTCGTGCGCGCGCAGCGAATCGGCTTCAAGCTCGGCCTGGGCGGGGTGCTCACGTACGGCCACGAAGCGCTGGACGAGGCCGTGCGCACCGCGCACGAGGACATGCTCGTGCTCGAGACCGACGCGCCCTACCTGGAGCCCGAGCCGCGCTCGCTCAAGCGCAACGAGCCGTCGTTGCTCGCGCGCGTCGTGAGCCGGCTCTGCGAGCTGCGCGGCTGGGAACCGCAGCAGGCGGTGGAGATCACACGCCGCAACTCGCGCGAGTTGTTCCGGCTACCGGTCTGAAGCGGCGGCGCTACTTCGCGCGCACCCGCTCCACCAGTTTCGCAATCGCGCGCACGCTCTCGAAATGGTCGGGCAGCACGTCCTCGTCGGGGATCGTGATCCCGAACTGCTCCTCGCAGTAGGTGACGGTCTTCAGGATGCTCAGCGAGTCGAGCAGGCCTTTTGCGAGCAAAGAATCGTCAGGGCCCAGGTTCTGGAGATCTCGGTCGTAGAACACGTCCTCGATCAGGAACTGGCGGACGGCGGATTCGGTCGGGGTCAGGTTCATCGCGATTCCTTGGGTCGGGTCATGTCTTCGAGAGCGCGACGGTCCAGCTTGCCGCTGCTCGTGCGCGGCAGGGCCGCACGGAACTCCACGAACTCGGGCACCATATACCGCGGCAGCGTGGCGGCACAGTGCTGCTTGAGTTGGTCGGCGGTCACTTCGGCGCCGATCCGGGTCACCACCACGGCCTTCAACCGGTTCGTCACCTCATCGTCCGGCACCGCCACGACCACGGTCTCGTTCACTGCCGGATGCGCGGCCAGCCGTGTCTCGATCTCGCCCAACTCCACACGGTAACCGCGCGTCTTCACCTGATGGTCGCGCCGGCCCAGGAACTCCAGTTCACCGTCGGGCCGCTCGCGCACGAGGTCGCCGGTGCGGTAGGCGTGGTCGAACATGCCCGGGGTGATCTCGATGGACTGGAGCGACAGCGCGGTGCGCTCCGGCTTGCCCCAATAGCCCTGCATCACCGACGCGCCGCGGATCCACAGTTCGCCGATGCCGCCCAGCGGCACAGGGCGGAGCGCAGCATCCAGTACGAGCGCTTCATCGAACGGGCAGGCGCGCCCGATGGGCAGCGGCGCGTCTCCCTTGGGTGGGGCGGCCACCTCGTGCCACGTGCACACGTTCGTCTCGGTGGGGCCATAGAGATTGGCGTAGCGCGCGTGCGGTGCCAGTTCCATCAGCTGGCGCAGGTGCTTGTTGGGGAACACCTCGCCCGCGAACAGCAGCACGCGCAGCGCCGAGAGGTCCAGCTTCTCGAGCCCGCCACGCGTGAGCATCAACACCAGCGAACTGGGCGTGCAGTACCAGACCGAGAGCCGGTCCTCGGCCCAGCGCTTGGCCACAGCGGCCGGGAACGCCGCGATGCGCGGGCTCACCGGGTGCATCGAGGCCCCGGCGCGCGCGGTGGAGAACAGGTCGAACGTGGACAGGTCGAAGTGGAACGGCGCCTGGTTGGCGACGCGATCGGCGGGCGAAAGCGCGAACGTGTCGGCGGCCCAGTCGGTGAACACGCGGCAGTTCCGGTGCGAGAGCATCACGCCCTTGGGCTCGCCCGTGCTGCCACTGGTGTAGAGGATGTAGGCGAGATCGTCCTCCAGCGCAGGACTCGCGAACGTGCCGCCGGGTTCGGCCGCGAGCGCGCCCCACGGTATGCCGGGCAGCCCGGCCACGCGCGGCGCGCGAGCCGCGGGCTCGGCCAGGTCGGCGAACCACAGCGCCCGCATCGGGGCACCGCCGCCGAACGCTTCGTCGAGTACCTCGGCCTGGTCGCTGGTGGTGACGAGCCCGGTCACGCCGCAGTCCCGTGCGATGTACGCCAGCCGCGGCGCGGGGGCCGAGGGATCCACGGGCACGTAGGCCGCGCCCGCCTTCATGATGCCGTAGAGCGCCACGACGCTGTCGAGCGACTTGGGCAGCCACATCCCCACGCGATCGCCGCGCCGCACGCCGTGGGACTTGAGCGAGTGCGCGAACTGGTTGGAGCGCTGCTCGAGCGTGCCGTAGTCCAGCGCAGCGCCATCCATCGCCACGGCCAGCGCGCCGGCGTCTCGCGCGGCGGCCTCGCTCACGAGTCGCGAGAGCAGCAGGTGCACGGGACTAGCAGCCGCGCGGCATCACAGCCCGAGGCAGCGGGCGATGATCTTCCGCTGCATCTCGCTGGTGCCGGAATAGAGCGTGCCCGAGAGGGCGTCTCGCACTTCGCGTTCGATGGGGTATTCCTTCATGTAGCCGTAGCCCCCGTAGAGCTGGAGTGCGTCGAGTGCGGCTTTGTTGTGCATCTCGCTCACGAACAGTTTGGCCATGGCGGCTTCGAGCACGGCGTTCTTGCCCTGCCCCTGCAGCCAGCCCACCTTGTAAAGCAGGTATCGGCCCGCCTCGATGGCCACCTTCATGTCGGCGATGCGGTCGGCCACCGACTCGAACTTGGCGATGGGCTGGCCGAACTGGCGCCGCTTCTTGGCGTAGGCGATGCAGTCGTCCAGCAGCCGCTCCATGGCCCCCAGGTGCCCGGCGAAGATGCAGGCGCGCTCCCACTCCATGGCGGAGTTGAAGATGCGCATGCCGGCGCCCTCGGGGCCCAGCCGGGCGCTCTCGGGCACGTGGCAGTCCTCGAGGATCACCTCGCCCATGGGCGAGCTGCGCAGGCCCATCTTGGGGATGGGTCTTCCGAACGTCACGCCCTTCGCCCCGCGCGGCACCAGGAACGCCGTCAGCACCGGCGACTGGCCCTCGCGCTGCAGGTTGGCGAACACCAGGGCCACGTCGGCCACCGGGGCGTTGGTGGCGAACGTCTTCTGGCCGTTCAGCACGTAACCGCCGGCCTTGCGCTCGGCGCGTGACGAGAGCGAGAACACGTCTGAGCCCGCACCGGGCTCGGTGATGGCATGCGCGCCGATCGCTTCCCCGCTGACCAGCTTCGGCAGCCACTCGCGCTTCTGTGCGTCGCTGCCATAGTGCGCGAGCGGCATCTGCACCGCCCACATCTGCGCGTTCAGGCTGAAGACCAGGCCGTTGTCGCGGCAGCCCCAGCCCAGCGCTTCCATCGCGATCGTGGTGGTGACGAGGTCCTGGCCCTGGCCGCCGAAGTCCGCTGGCACCGGCAGGCCCAGCAGCCCGAACTCGGCGCACTTCTTCCACTCCGCGCGCGGGAACGTGCCGTCGTGGTCGCGCTGTTCGAGGCCGTCGTTGAGCGATTCGCGCGCGAACGCCCGCACGGCGTCTCGCAGCTGCTTCTGGTCGTCGGTCAGCTCGAAGTTCATCAGCTGTCAGCGGCCTCCGGCCGCTCGTCCGCCAGTAGCGGCATCGGCTGCGGCTTGCGGATGGAACTGCCCGATCCATTCGAGCGCACGGTCCAGGACGCGCCGCTGGATCGGCACGTTCAACGTTCCGTGCACGTCCCCGGGCCACACCTCGATGTCGAAGCGCGCCCGCTGTTCGCTCGTGAGCCTCGGGAACACGGTCTGGAGCGCGACCTGGAACGAAGCGTACTCCGCGTCGGCGTCCCCGTACACGAACAGGGCCCTGGCGCCGGAGGCGACAAGAGCCCTGAAGTGCTCCACGAAGCTATCGGCCAGCGGCGTGTCATTCCGCACGCCGCCACGCGCACCGCCCCCGGCCACCCGGCGGACCACGGTGGCCATGTAGCGCCAGCGCTCGGGGTCCCCGAGCGTGCGCCAGTTCTCGGGGTTGCCGAGCGCGCGGAACAGGTGCTTCCAGTCTTTCCGGTCGGCGTGCGCCTTGACCAGCGTGTCCAGCTCCATGACCGGGGCGGCGAAGAACAGCAAACCGTCGATCGAGCTGGCCTCGTCCATGAACGCCGACAGCGCGGTGCGCGCATCGAAGCATGCCCCGAGCACCATGAATCGCGAGTGGCCGAAGCGCTCGCGCAGCATGCGCAGCACGGCGCTCACGTCACCGCGGTAGGGCCGGTTGGGGTCGAGGAACGCCGTCACGCCCTCCGAGTCGCCGGTGCCGTGGTAATCGAAACGAAACGCGCCGAAGCCGCGCGTGGCGAGCCGCCGCGCGCCTTCGACCCACATGCGATTGCGGTGCGAGCGCGGCCGCGTGAGCAGCACGACGGCGTGCTCGGCGCGAGGCGCGGCCGGGTCGGGCGGCGTGTAGATCCCGAACAGCGTGCCCTCCGGCGTGGCGAGTGTCACCGGCACCTCGGAGCGCGCGCGCTCGAGTTCCGCCGGGGACTCACGCCAGGGCATCGAGCCACTCCATGGTCACGCGCGTGAGCGCTTCGGACTGCCAGGCGGGATTGCTCATGAGCTGGTAGCCGGGTTCCTCCTGGACCAGGGCCGACTGTACATCGGTGCCGGCCGCGGTGAGTGCTTCCACGAGCTGAGCGTGTGCGGGGGCGAGCTTGGCCCGCGCCTGCACCTGGGCGAGGCGTACACGTGCGCGCCCGCCGGTGAGAGTCGGGGCGAGCGAAGCATTCCCGAGGCTCTGCACCAGCGAGCGCTGCAGCGTGTAGCCCAAGATGTCGAGGCTGCCTTCCGATTCGAGGCGTGCCAGCAGCTGGTCCACGGTGGCGTCGGGCTTCTGGCCGCCGGCCACCTGCGAGAACAGCAGCGTGCGCAGCTGCTGCCGGAAGAAGTCGGCCGGCTTGGAGACCGGCTCCCACAGCAGGAACGCGGCCGCATCGTCCCGGCCCGATCCCACACCGCCGGCGAGGGCGGCGACCAGCGCGCCCATGCGCACGCCGACCCACGCGATGCGCGAGCGGCCGCTGCGCTCACGCGCCACATCGGCGGCGGCACGGGCGTCGGCGACCAGCGAATCGAGCGTCACATCGGCCGAGCTGCCGCCGGAATCCCCGTGCCCGCGCGCATGGAAACGCAGCACCGGGAACCCGCGCGCGGCCGCCGCGCGGGCGGTCAGGACCTCCTGCCGGTAGAGCGTGATCTGCTCCACGCCGAGCCCATGCACGTGCACCACGACGGGCGCGGCCTCTCGGCCGGGGGCGGCCGCGTGGAACACGGCATACACCGGGGTCCCGGCGACGGTGAAGAAGAACGGCGTCTCGGGCGCGGCGGCGCGGACCGGCGCCAGCGACGCGACGGGAGCGGGCGAAACCAGTGGCTGCTCCGAGGGCAAGGGGGGATGGCCAGTCCGGACGGGGGCGAAAATGGTACGAGCCGCCTTCCGCCGGTGTCAACGACTCAACCGTCGCGACCCGCTGGGAATGCGGGCGCGAAGACCCATCAAGCCTCCGGCGAGCCGGCCGATGACCACAGGGATGCCCTCGACTCCTCCCTGGATCCTGATCGGCTTCGCGCTGGGGGTACCTGCAGCGGCCACGCTGCTGGTGTGGTTGCTCGCCCGCCACACCCGCCGCGGCCAGAAGCGTGCTACTCGCATGCGCGCGGGCGAGCTGTTCCGCCTGCTGGGTGGCAATGTCGCGGGCCGCGTGCCGGAACGTGCGCTGCGTCGCGCGGCCGCACGCACCGAGCACGTGCCGTTCTGGGATGCGCTCGAGGCCATCACCGCCACGCTGCGCTTTCGCGAGCGCCGCGGCCTCGCGCACACGCTCGAACGCAGCGGCCATGTCGCCCAGGAGCGCCGCGTGCTGGTCGCGAGCGAGACTCCCGCGCGCCGCGAGCTGGCCGCGCGGAGGCTCGGCCTGCTGCCGGATCCGCGCTCGCGCCGCGTGCTGCGCCATGCGTTGGTGCGCGGCCCCGAGACCGTGCGGCTGGCCGCGGCCCGTGCACTGGCACGCCACCGCGACCTGCGCGCGCTCCGCTGGCTGCTCGAACGTCCCGAGTCCCTCGCCACGCGTCCGCTGCCCGCCCTGGTGGGACTGCTGCGCTCGTTCGGTCCCGGCGCACGCGCGATGCTGATCGCGTGGCTCGAGCGCGGCCACGCCGACGTGCGGATGGAGTGCGCGGCCCTGGACGTATTGGGGCTCGCACGCTGCCTCTCCGCGCGCGGCAGCATCGCCGCCCGGCTCCAGAGCCCCGCGCTCGAGCCGCGCGTGGCCGCCGCGCGCGCACTGGGCCGGCTCGGCATGGGCGAGGCGATCCCGGTGCTCGCGCTGGCGCTCACCGACGAGGCGTGGCCGGTGCGCGCCATGGCCGCGCAGGCGCTGGGCCGGCTCTCGGCTTCGCCGGCGGTGGATGCGCTCGCCGTGTGCGTGGCCGACCGCTCGTGGTGGGTGCGCCACCACGCGGCCTACGCGCTCGCCGCCATCGGCGGGGACGGCCACGAAGCGCTCGCCGACCTGGCCGCTCGCGCCGACGACCCCTACGCGCGCGAGATGGCGAGGGAAGCCCTGGAGTTCGGCGCGAGGGTGCGCCAGGCCTGACTCGCTTGCCGCCGCACGCTCCTTTACCCGACACTTCTCGCATGCGCCATCCCTCGCCGCGCGATCCTCGACGGCCGCATGTCTCCGAGCACGTGCGTGAGCGCGCCGAACGCGAATCCGGCAGCGAACTGCAGCGTGTGAAGGACGCGCTGATGTCGCGCGGGCTGTCGCCCCGCAAGCGCTTCGGCCAGAACTTCCTCGTGCGCGAGGAGATCGCCGAGCGCATCGTCGAGCATGCCCACCTGCGCGAGGACGACGTCGCGGTCGAGATCGGGCCCGGGGCGGGAGCCCTCACGCTGCGCATCGCGCGGCGCGTGCGCCACCTGATCGCGGTCGAGCTCGACAAGGGGCTCGCGGAGTACCTGCGCGAGGAGTGCGGCGACGTGCCGCGCATCACCATCGTCGAGGGCGACTTCCTCGAGTTCGACCTCGCCGCCGCGGCCACCGCGCACGGCGTGGAGAAGCTGGTCGTGGTCGGCAACATCCCGTACAACGTCACCACGCCGATCCTCGAGCACCTGTTCGCGTCCCGGAAGTCCGTGCGCAGCGCCGTGCTGCTGGTGCAGAAGGAGTATGCCGAGCGCCTCGCCGCCGCCGCCGGCACGCCCGAGTACGGTGCGCTGACGCTGTTCGCGCGCTACCACGCGCTCATGGAGCCGCTCATGACGCTCCGCTCGGGGGCGTTCTGGCCGCGGCCCGACGTGGACTCGATGCTGGTGCGCTTCTTCCTGCGCGACCATCCGCCGGTGGAAGCCCCCGAGGCGCTGTTGTTCCGCATCATCCGCGCGTCGTTCCAGCAGCGTCGCAAGCAGCTCCTGAACACGCTCGAGAACGCGCTCGGCCTGCCGCGCGCAGCCGTGGAACGCCTCGGCCGCCAGGCCGGTATCGCGCTCACCCGCCGCGGCGAGACGCTCACGCTCGACGAGTTCGCCCGTCTGGCAAGAGCCGCCACCGACCGCGGCATCGACGCGTAAAGACGACGCCTCGCGTTCGCGCCGGCGTCCGTCGCATCGCGGCCACCGCCCCACGCGACGCGGCCGGTCCGGGGAGCGGACCGGCCGCTTCGTTCCCCCAGCCGCGCTTCACTTGTACAGGCGCTTGATCCTGCCCCACGTGCTGCGCTTCACGTCGGTGGGCACATCTGTCTTCTGGGACGGGACGAACAGGTATTCGTCCGGTACCTGTGCGACGAACAGCTGGCGCTGATCGAACTGGTCGGCGACGAACGGCACGAAGTTCCCGGACACGGCAGGGAGCGGGAACACCGCCAGGTGCAGGGCCGTGTCGACAGGCGGGAACGAGGGGCCCAGGTGTTCCTTGTGGCATGGCGCACACAGGTACTCCATGGCCTTCGGTTGTAACAGCGCCCCTCGCCACTCATCCCGGAAGTCGTAGACCGAGGTGGGTCCGGGGAAGTCGACGGCTCGATAGCACAGGTAGTGGTTGGCGATCGGGATGAAGCCGAAGCCGGGCGGGTTGCTCTTCGACGCCGGGGCGAGCAGGAACTCCAGATTGAGCACGCGCACGCGGTGCGACCCGAACTGGTTGGTCACGTCCACGGACCTGTTCACGGGCAACTTCTCTTGGATGTTCCACCAGGTGTAGTGCAGGAACGTGTCCGGGACGGCGGAGTTGTTCTTGTGCACCCAGTTCAAGAGCCGCAACCGCCGGTCCACCGTGACCGGGACCCCGTCCCGGAAGAACTGGTCCTTCACGAAGATCGACTGCGGCAGCACGAGCGAATCGAAACTGGTGTAACTCCAGTAGTGCGTCGGGTCGCTCGCTGCGCCGGTTTGCGCGCCCGCGGTGACGCACCAACACGCCAGGGCAAGCACCGTCAGGCTGAGCCGTGATACCGCGATGGCCATCCCTCTCATGGGGCACCTCGCTCGGGTGGGGGACGTGTGCGAGGTCCGTCTCGAAGATCCCGTCCGTGGGTGCGGATCGCGGCCGACGCGAGGCTCGACCCATGGCATGTGCGGGTCAAGGATCTTCGCGCGCGAGCGTGCGTGTCACACCACGCGACGCCCGCTCCTGACCGAGCCGCCTACCACAACCCCATGCGCACGAACTTCACCGTGACGTGCCCGCTCGAATCCACGGTGGCACGGAAGCGGTAGCCGCCCGAGCCCTCCACGTAGTCGCCGCCGCTGGACTGGATCGCACGGCCCTGGAACCGGCCCGTCACCCACAGGAGATCCTCGCCCCGCACGCGCGGCCGCACCTCCGCGGTCTGCCCCGGGGCCAGCGGGGGCACCCGCACCGAGTCGCGCTCGGTGCGCACCCAGAAATCCTCGAGGTGCTGCCCCGACGCGTTCACGACCCGCACGCGCGGCCCGTTCCCGCCGCAACCCGTGGCGAGCAGTACCACCAGCACGCACGGCACCAGTCCCGGGAGCAGCGAGCGAGCGCCGGGCAACGAAAACCCCGCGAGCCCTGCGGCCCGCGGGGTGTATGTGGCGGAGTAGCGAGAGCGAGAGGGGATCACGGCTCCACGAACTTGTAGCCCACCTTGTGCACGGCCACGATGAAGGGCTTCTCGAAGCCCTCTCCGAGCTTGCTGCGCAGGTTCGAGACGTGCGTGTCCACGGTGCGCGTCGTCACGCCCAGTTCCTCGTCCACGCCCCAGATCTCCTCGAGCAGCTCCTCGCGGCTCACGGTGCGGCCGCGGTGCTCGATCAGGTACTTCAACAGCTCGAACTCCTTGAACGAGAGTGCGACCTGCTTGGAAGTCTTGTAGACCTCGCGCGGCTCGAAGCGCACCTCGACGTCGCCGAACGTGTACGTGGTCGTGGCGGGAGCGCCCGTGTTCATCGGGCCGCGGGCCACCAGGCGCTTCACACGCGCGAGCATCTCCTTCGGGCTGAACGGCTTGGTCACGTAGTCGTCCGCGCCGAGGTCGAAGCCCTTGAGGACGTCAGCCTCGAAGTTGCGCGCGGTCATCACCAGCACCGGGATGTCCTTGTGCCGCTGGCGCAGCTCCTTCAGCACGGTGAAGCCGTCCTTCTCGGGCAACATGATGTCGAGGAGCACGGCGTCGGGCTTCTGCTTCAACGCCATGCGCAGGCCCTCCTGACCGTTGCGGGCGGTGAGGACCTCGTAGCCCTCGTAGCGGAAGTTGTGGGCGAGCCCGTCGAGCAGCCCCTCCTCGTCCTCCACGATCAGGATCTTCTTCTTGTCGTTGGTCATGATCCCTCTCTTGGGGCGCGACGCCCCTCCCGCGACGGCCGACGGCCCGTGCGTGCCTCGGCACGCGGACCGGAGACCGGGTCATCCCTGCATGGACCCGCGGCTCCCGTCCCAGACCGGCAACAGGATGGTGAACGTACTGCCCTCTCCGGGTTTGCTGGTCACTTCGACCCGGCCATGATGCGCGTGAACCAGCATCTGGACAAGCGACAGCCCCAGCCCGGCACCCTTCACGTCGTGGACCAGCCCGGTCTCGACCCGGGCGAACTTGTCGAAGATGCGGTCCTGTTCCTCCTCCGGGACGCCGATGCCCCGGTCCGAGACCGCGAGGCTCACGTAGTCGTCCCCGGACGCCACCACCACCCGGATGTCCTTCTGGTCCCGGGAATACTTCACGGCATTGTCCAGCAGGTTCAGGAGGCAGTGCTGGAGCGCCCGGGCGTCGCCCAGCACCGGGGGCAGCGCCGCGGGCAGTGAGACCTCGTAGTGGAATCCGCCGTCCTCCAGCCGAAGCCGGAAGCTGTCCATCGAGGCCGAGACCACATCGCGCAGGTCCAGCGGCGAGCGGGCGAGCATGTGCTGGCCGGCCTCGAGCCGCGAGTAGTCGAGGATGTTGTCCACGAGTTGTGTGAGCCGGTCCGTCTCGCGGCTGATCGCGCGCAGGAACTTGTCGCGCTCGGCCACGGTGCTGAAACGGCCCAGCTCGAGCGTTTCGACCGCCACCTTGATCACCGAGATCGGGGTCTTCAGCTCGTGCGTGACGTTGGAGACGAAGCTGGTCTTGGCGTTCACGAGTTCGATCTGGCGCAGGATGTAACGCGCGCCCACGAACGTGGCCCCGAGCAGCACCAGGGTGAGCAGCCCGATGAACACCATCTCGATCACGACCAGGCGGTTCGCGAACGCCACCGGTGAGGTGGGCGTGGCCGCGACCCGCACCTGGTAGCCCTCGAACGGGCCGGTCATGACGGCCAGGCGCGCCGTGCGCGGGAACGTGCCCTCGCGAACGTGCGCGACCTCGTTCCCGCGCGGATCCAGGACGGTGACCGCCAGGTTGCGCGTGGACTCGAGGCCGCCGTACATGCGCGGGCTCTGCGGCAGGCGGTCCACGACGATCACGCGCAGGTGCTCGGCCACGAACGACCTCGGGTTGAACCACCAGCCGCCGGCGCCGATCGCGTTGCCGTCGAGGCCGTAGAGGAGCATGGCTGCGAACGGGTGGTCGCGCTGACCCGTAGGGTCCTCCCCGTAGATCAGCAACTGCCCTTCCACCGTGACCAGCGAGTAGCCCTCGAGTGCTTCGAGCGGCACGAAGTGCGGGGCCTCGAACAGCCGCATGCGGCTCGCGAGCGCCGCACGCACGTCGTCGCCGGTGCCGCCGGCGCGCGACACCATCTCGGCGGGTCCCAGCGCGCCGCGCACCTCGTCCACCAGTTCGCGCTCGTAGGCCTCGATGACCTTCTCGGCGAGGTAGGCGTTGTAGCGCCCGGATTCCACCTCGACCTGGTGCGAGACGCGCAGCGTGAGCCAGAACGCGGTGACGGCGAGGGCCAGGGCGGGCAGCGCGACGGCGCCGATCAGGAGCGCCAGCTTGCGCTCGCGCGAGCGCGGCAGGATGCGCGGACGTGGAATGGGCATGCGGATGGCCAGCCTAGCGGGATGACGTGGGAGAGGCTACCGATGCGGTCCCGGCGCGGTCGCGGCGGCCCCGAGCGGGCCTTCGCGCGGCGCGACGCGCCGGCGGCACGACTGCTCCAAAAGCATGGGGCCGATCCCCGCGATGGGAATCGGCCCCGGTCTTCACGCGCGCAGGACTCAGCGCATCGCCACCGGCTGGCCCGTCATCGCACGGATCTTCGTCACCACGTCCTTGTCGTTCGACGTGATGAGCGTCATGCAGCCGCGCTCGACGTTGACCACCTCGCGGTGGAGCTTGCCGCTCGCCATCGCGCCGCGCAGTGACTTGCACTCGTCGCACAGGATCTTGCCGCTGGTGCCCGCGAGTGCGCCGACCATCTTCTCGTGGCGCTTGGAGATCACGCTCTGGAGCGACTTCACGGCGGCGGGCGAGTCGGCGGTGTACACGATCATCGCACCGTTCTTCAACGAGACGAGCTGGGCACGAGCGCCGAGCGCACGCACGTCCTGCTCACAGGCCACCCAGTCCTCGCAGGCCGAGCAATCGTGCGCCATCGCGTTCGCGTGCGCCGAGCACTTCATGCCCACGGCCATCGCCGAGGACGCGCTCTTGGCGTCGGCGCAATGGTCCGCGCCGGCACCCTTGCTGTTGGCGGCGGTCACGGCCGACGTGCTGGTCTTGCCGGCCTTCGTCATGCAGCACTCGTCCATCTTGGCGGCCGACTTGGCCGGCTTCGTGGCGCTGGCGGCCACGGCCGTGGTCGTGGCTCCGGTCGCGGCGCAGCCCATCGCCGAGGCGACGGCGGCATTGCTCTCACAGGCGGCCTTCATGGCCGGCGTGCAATGGGCGGCCATCTCGGCGGTGCATCCCGAGGCGGTGCCCTTCGCGCCGGACTTCGTGTTGGCGGCGGCCGTGGCGGAAGTGCCCTTCGCGGCGGACTTGTGTGCGTCACAGGCGATCGCGACGGTACAAGCGAACGCGCACGCGAGCAGGGCAGCAGCGAGCAGGCGCAGCGACTTCATGAGTCGACCTCCCGGAAGGTTGTGAAGCCGAGGTCGCACTCAGTGGGGAGCACGCCTCATGAGGCTCTGATCATATCATCGGCCGGCCGGAAGAATCGTGGCATCGGCGTTTTTCCGCCGTGTCAGGCCGCTGCAAAAAGCCCCTCGGGAGCGCTCCCGCCGTGTGCGTCCGCTGACCCGTCCGGGACACGGACCTTGCAAGGAGCGCGCCGGAGGGTGATTCGGCTCTCCTTTGACGGTCCGGACGCACGCTCCTTAGTGTGCGCTCACTTCTCATGGTCAAACGCCGCTCGTCCGCCAAAGGCGATCGCGCGCCGTTCCTGGTGGGCGCGGTCGTCGTGGGAGCCCTGCTGCTGTTCCTGGCAGGCGAGATGTTCGCGTGGGCCATGTCGGACTCCGGCCGGCTGGGTGTGTGGCGCTACCTGCACCTGGGCGACCGCGCGCACGCCGTGCGCATCATCGGCCGGCGGATCGAGAAGGGGCTGGAGCGCGCGGGCGTGCCCGCGACCGCCATCGCCTCGGAGCCGCGAGGAGGCGAGGGGCCGTCGCTGGTGTGGACCGTGGCGTTGCCGCGCGGGGTGGCCCCGCTGCTCGTGAACCACCTCATCACGACCACGGTGGAAGCCGGCGGTGCGAGTGTGCTCTCAGGGCGTGAACTGCCGGGGCCCGACGGCGAGTTCACGGTGAAGCTGCTGGTGGGCGTGCCCGGCCGACCCACGCACGAGGTGCGCCTGGTCCGGGCCGGCCGGCCCGAGGAGGGAGCACCCCGCGAGGCGGCAAGGCTGGCGCTGCTGCTGATCGCGTCCGAGGACGACGACTCGCTGCTGGTCGCGGCCCTCGCGCGCCCGGAGATGTTCGCCGTCGGCATCCCCGCCACCGGCGGGGGCAGGAGCACGCCGCTGCGCGTGGCGCACGAGCAGAAGCGCGAGGTGGTGCTGTTCATGCCGATGGAGCCGGAGAACTACCCGCGCGTGAACCCGGGCCCGGCCACGCTGCTCGTCAACATGCCGGCCGGACGCATCGGGCAGTCGCTGCGCCGTGAGATCGAAGTGGCGAGCCCGGTGGTGGCGGTGGCGAACCTCATGGGCTCGTTCGCCACGCAGGACGAACCGTTCATGACCGCGGTCTACGAGGAGTTGAAGCGCGCGCAACTGCCGTTCCTGCACGTGGGGGCGGTGCCGCGCGCGGTCTGCCGTCCGCTCGCCGCCAGCGTCGGCGCGGCCTACGACGAGCCCGACTTCGTCATCGATGGCGAGGCTCGTAGGGGCGATGCCAAGTCGCTCGACCGCGCCTGGCTCGAGGCACTGGACCGGGCGCGCGAACGCGGCCAGGTCATGGTGCTGCTGCGCGTGACCTCGCGCAGTGCGCCGTGGCTTTCGCGCGCGTTCGACCCCAAGCGGCTGGGCGGCGTGGAACTCGTCCCCATCTCGACCGTGATCCGCCGGCCGCCGGGGCCGCACTGACGCGGGACGGCCGGTGAGCGGGCGGCGGCGGACGCTCGGCGGACTCGGTTCGCCACGCCGCGAATCCGGGAGTGGAGTGTCGTCCGACCCCGGGTCGCCGGGCCGTTCGGGTGATTCCGTGTTGGCATCCTCGCTCGCACCGAGGCTATGCTCGCGGACCATGGAGCCTGGACAGGACGTCCTCGCCTCGCTGCTGGACGCCAGCACCCGCACCTGGTGGCTGTCGGACGGTCGCGGCGCGATCGCGCACGGCACCGCCTCGGGCGCCGCCAGCAGGCGAGAGCACGCCCTGCTCGCCGCACCCGGCGCGGGCCCTCGCGCCGAATGGCCCGCGGTCTCGCTGCTTCGTTTCGACGACCGCGTGACCGCCGAGGACAGCCCCGCGGTGGAGCTCACGCCCGCCTTCGTGCTGGCCACGCGCGGCGAGACCGCACCCGTGCTCACCGCGCGCGTGCCGGCGCTGGCCCAGCTCGAGTCGTTCGCCGAGCTGCCGTGGCCGCGCTGGCGGATCCGCGGGCTCGACTGGCTGATCGAGCGCGAGTACCGGCTGATCGAGGGCCACCCCGCGCTGCTCGCGACGTGGCGGCTGTTGGACGGCGGCCCGGTGCGACTGCATGTCGCCCCGCTGCTGGTGGCGCGCTCGCTCGAGGGCCTGCAGCGCGAGACTCCCGAGTTCCGGGGTGCGACCACGGGCGTGCCCGGCCGCGTGCGCTGCGACACGCTCGAGGGCTATGCACCACTCACGCTCTGGCATGGCGGCGCGTTCATGCCCGCACGCGCCTGGCACCGAGGACTCGCTTACCCCGCGGGTGCCGCCGACCTCCTGGATCCCGACCGCGGAGCCCTGGTACCCGCCGAGGACGCGTTCCTGCCCGGCTGGGTGCAGACCGTGCTCGCCGAACCGGGGGCCACGCTGCACATCGTCGCATCGCCCGAGGAGAGCCTGTTCCGTTCGCTCGCCTCCGAGATGCGGCTCGGGACACCGCCGGCGCGCACGCTGGCCGAATGCCTGGCCATGCTCGACCTGGCCGAGGGCGAGCGGCGCTCGCGCTGGCACGATGCCGCGCGCGAGGGCGCGGGCGTGACCCTTGCGCAGGCGTCCGCCGCCCGCGCGGCGCGCGGCGCCGCACGCGACGAGAACCCGGCAGGTGCTGTAGAGGCCCGGCTCTCGCCGCACGTCGGCGCGCTGGTCGCACGGCTCGCCGCCCGGCTCCACGACTCGCTCTACGAGCGCGCCGACCGCACCGCCGTCGTCACCCACCCCGGCCAGCTCGCCGAGCATGGTGCGTCGGCGCTGCGCGTGGCCGCGGGGCTCGTCACACTGCGCGAGTTCGACAAGGCGCGCGACATCGCGCGCGGCTACCTCGCGTATCTCGACGAGGGGCTCGCACCCGAGTCGTTCACCGCCGACGGCCTGCCGCACTACGGCGGGCCGGAGACGTCGCTGTGGCTCGTGCACGTGACCGATCTGCTGTCGCGGCGCGACGACACCGGGCGCACCGCGGAGTGGTTGCGTGATGGCGCCCAGGCCGCGCTCGAGGGCGTGCTGCAGCACCTGCGGCAGGGCTCGCGCCACGGTGTCCACTGCGACCGCGATGGGTTCCTGTGGTCGGGCGAGGGTGAGGCGGCGCGCACGCGCGCGGACTCGAACGCGCTCTGGTACCACGCGCTGGTGGCCATGTCGCAGCTGGCGAAGTCGGGGGCGCGCCGCGAGAACGCCGCGTTCTATCTGGCGTGGGCGCGCGAGCTGCAGCGCTCGTTCCTGGACCGCTTCTGGGACGACACGCGCGGCGCGTTGCACGGCTCGATCACCGAGGACGGCACGCGGTTGCGCGAGATCGCGCCTTCGCAGCTGCTCGCCGTCTCGCTGCCGCCGATGCTGTTGCCGCCGGAACTCGCCGCGCGGCTCGTGGACACGGTGACGCGCGAGCTGTTGGTGGGCGGCCGTGGCCTGCGGCCGCGGCCCGGCGACGGCGAGCCGGACCCCGGCTGGCTGGGCCCGTGGGCGGCCGCCACGCTGCGTGCGCACGGGCGCGACGAGGCGAGTCTGGCGCGCGCACGCCGCACGATCACGAACTGGGCACGCACGGGCGGCGCGATCGGCGCCAGTGGCGCGGCCGGGCTGTTGCGTGCGCTGGTCGAGGAACTCGACCACCGCACCGACCCGACGAGCGAGCCCGCCCGGGCCTGAGCGGACGTTTCGCGTGGCGCGCCGGCGACACCGACCGCGCGCAGCAGCGAAGAGCAGTCGCTAGTGCTGCGTCGTGTCCGGCACGGCTGGCGGCGCGCTCGGCGGCGCGGTGGGCGGCGGCGCGGCGGGCGGAGCAGGCGCAGGCTTCTTCTTGCCGAACAGCCCGTCGAACAGGTCCTTGGCCGCGGTGCGCAGCGTGTCGCGCGCGCCCGTCGCGGTGACCGGCTTCGCTGTCGAGTCGCGCGGCGCGCCGAGTCTTTCGAGCAGCGCGCGCTGGGCCTCCTGCTTCGCCTGCGCCTCGAGCTTCGTGCGCTGCTCGGTGAGCGCGTCCGATGCACGGCCCGCGAGGCGCGCCTTCATCGCGTTCGCATCCCAGCTCACGCGCGGGGACTTCGCGTTGCCGCCCACGTGCAGGTCCAGCAGCATGCGGCCCTGCGCGTCCGACATCGCCCCCGCCGCCAGCGCCGACTTGGCCCCCAGCGCTTCCACCGCCGCGGGCGGCAGCGTGACGCTCACCGCGTAGTCGAGCGCACCGTCGAACCCGGCGGCCCCCGCCAGCTTCCATTCACCGGCCGGACCGTCCAGCTTCACCGCGTCGGTGATGAACCGGCCGTTCTGGATGCGCATGGGCAGTTCCAGCTTGGCGAAGTCCAGCTGCTTGAACTTGGGCACCTTCACGAACTGGGCCACCGCATCGAGCGCGGGCCCTGGGCCCAGCCGGCCGTCGGTGAGCGCGGCAAGCCCCACCAGTGTGAGCGTGCGCTTCACGTCCTCGGGCGTCTGCCCGGCGACGGCGAAGTCGAGATCGGTGCTCAACGTGCCCACGAGCAGGTCCTTCACCGGCGACCACGCGCCGAGGATGGCGTCGGCCTTCACCTTGCTCACCACCGCATGCACCGCGGTCGCCGGCTTGCGCGTGTCGCGCAGGTCGAAGCGCGCATCACCCGTCACCGTGCCGCCGTAGCCCTCGAGCGAGAACTTGGGCGACTCGAGCAGCGCCGGCGACAGCTTCACGTCGGCCAGCACCGCGCTCACGTCCAGCTTGCCCTGCTTCAACCGGTCGATCGACACGCGGCCGCCGCCGGTCGCATTGGGGAGGAACGGTGCGCCCGGCGTGGTGGGCAGCAGCTCGGCCAGGTCCAGGTAGGGCGAGCGGAACGTGAAGTCCACGACCGCGGGCGCCACCTTGCCGGCCTCGGCCATGAGCGCCAGCGGCCGCGTCACCGTGGCATCCAGCGTGTACGAGGACTTGCCGGCCTTGGCCGACAACCGGCTCACACTCGCGCGCTGTTCCGAGAACTCGATGCGGCCGTTCACCTGCTCGATGCGCTTGGGCAGCCCGCCGCCTTCCACGCTCACGTTGGCAAGGTCCGCGCGGCCCGCGAGCGTGAGCGTGCCGGCGTCCTTCGCCCGGCCACGCCCGCTCAGGTCTACGACCGCGTGCCCGGCGAGCTGCGTACCCGGGGCCGCGAGCATGGGGGCCACGGCCGCCAGGTCCACGTTGCCGCGCACGGCGAAGTCCACCATCGGATCGGCGAAGCGCCACATGCGCAGCCGCGCGGCCACCGGCTGGCCGGCCACCTGCGCGCGCAGGTCGGGGATCAGCAGGGAATCCGGCCGGAAGTTGGCGGTGAGCGACAGCCCCGTCACTTCCGCCGTGGCCCCCGTGTAGCGGAACGCGGCGTCCTTCAGCGTGAGCACGCCGGTGACGCGTGGCATCGCACCGGGGGCGGCACTTCCACGCGCGGCGAGGTCGAACGCCAGCATGCCGCGGCCCGAGAGACCTTTCACCGCCTTGGCGTCGGCCACCGACACCCACTGCAGTACCTGGGCCAGGTCCACGCCGCCGCCCTGCGCCTTCAGGTCATAGCGCGCGCGCGGGCCCACATCGTCCACAAGGCCCGAGAGCGCCAGTCTCGTGCTCCCCAGTGCGAGCGCGAGTTGCTCCAGGGCCAACCGGTTCGATTTGGTGTCGTACTTGCCCTTGTGGCTCACGTGCCACTCCAGCTTTGCGAGCCCCTGATTGAGGTCGCCCAGCCGTGCGGCCGAGAGAGGGCCGAACGCGAGTGCGGCGATCACGGTCTGGCCGGCGGTGGCCACGCGCGCGCCGCCCTGCTCGGTGCTCAAGCTCGTGCGCGTGTTGACGGTGAAGGCCGTGCGCCTCGCCGCTCGCACGTCGTCCACCAGCACCGCGCCGCCCTGCACACGGAACTCGCGCACGTCGAGGTCCATGGCGGGCCCGGCGGCTGCGGGCTTCTTGGTAGCAGGGGCCGCACCCACGCCGTCGAAATTGGTGGTGCCGTCCGCGCGCAACAGCAGGTGCAGCGCAGGCCCGTCGAGTGAGAGCCGCCGGACTCTTACACGGCGGCCCAACAGCGCCAGGACATCAAGGTCCAGGTCGATCGAGCTCGCCGACAGCGCCGCACCCCGATCGAACCCGCCCGGCTCGGCCAGCTCGAATCGCTTCACCGAGAGCCGCACCGGCGGGAACAGCGACACCGACACGCGCTCGAATCGCACGTCGCGGGCCAGCGTGCGCTTGAGCTGCTCGCGCACGAGCTGCGTGGCGCGCGCGGGCGGCAGCAGGATCGCGACGGCCGCCCAGGCGAGCAGGAACAACACGACGGGCGTAGCGGCGATCCACACCCAGATCGGCAGGCGGCGGGCGGTGCTCATGGGGGCGTCTCCCTGACGAACGACGGCGGCTCCTCGGCTCATCATGCCACAGCCCCTGCCCGGTCGGTGCACCGGGTGGCGAGTATCACCCGCGACGCATGTGCGGCGAGCCTCGCATGGTGGACGCCCCCCCACCTCGCGCGTAGAGTCGCGCGCCATGGTGAACCCTTCACCCAACGCAGCGGCCGTCTTCTCGGGGGTCCGCACGCACAAGCTGGTCGCGGTGATCCGTGCGGCGCGCAGCGACGCCGCGCTCGAGGCGGCGCGCGCCGTGATCCGCGGCGGCATCGCGCTGGTCGAGGTGACGTATTCCGTTCCCGACGCGCCGTCCGTGATGCGCCAGCTCACCGCTGACGCGCACCCGGGCGTGGTGGTGGGCGCGGGCACGGTACTGACCGAGCGCGAGGCTCGCGACGCCGTCGCGGCCGGGGCGAAGTTCCTGATCGCGCCCAACATCTCCGATGCGGTCGCGAACGTGGCGCGCGAGACGGGCTCGTTCTATTGCCCGGGGGCCTACACCACCAACGAGATCCTGCACGCCATGGACCGCGGCGCGCACCTGGTGAAGGTGTACCCGGTCGGCGTGGCGGGCGGCCCTGCGTACATCCGGGTCATCCGCGACCCGCTGCCCGACGTGCCGTTGCTGGCCGCGGGCGGCACGAACCTCGACAACATCGTGCCGTTCTTCGAGGCCGGCTGCATCGCCTGCGGCCTGGGCGGCGCGCTCGCCGACCCCGCGCTCGCCCTCGCCGGGCGCTTCGGCGAAATCGAGTCCCGGGCCCGCGCGTTCGTCGAACGCGCCGCGTCGTACGCCGCGACACAGGTCGCGTCACAGGTCCCCGGGGCCGCGCGCGCGTGAAGCGCGGCAGGTCCGGCCGCACCCTCCCCCGCGCGCTGCTGGCGCTCGCGTTCGCCCTTGTGTCGTTGTTCGCGTGCGCGCGGCTCGCTCGTGCGAGCTATGAGGAGTTCCGCACCCTGGACGAGGGCAAGCCCGAGGAAGACGACGAGAGCGCGCTCGATCATTACCTCGTGCGCCAGCCGGTGGGCTGGAACGACGAGTGGCGGCACGCCAACGGCGCATTCCGCACGTCGCAGGGCTGTCTCACCGCGGGGCGCTGGTTCACCGACAACCTGTTCCGCGTGCGCGTGCCCATGGGCGACACCACCAAGCTCGACCTCGAGCTGCAACAGGTGGACGACGACGAGTCGCAGTACCAGTGGCTCCACTTCGACGTGCGCTTCCCGTTGCCGCGGCTGGGGCTCTGGGGTGTGCGCTTCTCGCCCAACTTCGAGAAGAGCCGGCAGGATGCGGCGTTCCTCTGGGACCTGGGCCAGACGGACTCGCCGTTCCAGCTGCAGGCCGTGATGGGCATCGAGGACGTGTTCAACAACTTCTGGCAGTCGCGCCAGACCGAGGTGAGCAAGGAAGCCCAGCCCTACGAGCGCCACCCGTACGAACCCGCGCTGCGCATGGCCTGGCGCGGCGGTGGACCGCGCGTTTCGCTCGGCGGCAAGTGGCTGACCCCGTCGGTCAAGCGCTTCGACACGGCGGACCCCGCGCTCCGCCGCAAGGAGCATCTGTGGGGCGCCAAGGGCGACGCGACCGTGGTGCAGCGGATCGGCACCGCCACGCTCGATCTCGGCTTCGACATGGTGCACGCCTCCTCGCGGGCCGAGTGGCCGTCGCAGCCCGGCGACCACCATCTCTACAGCCGTCGCTGGCGGGTCGAGGGAGGACTGTCGCATCCGTACGGCGACCACGCTCGCGTGATGGCGCGATTCATCTACCAGGAGCGGCTCCAGATCTGGGGGCCGCCGATCGCCGACGCCTCGATCGATTGCATCGACCGGATCCCGACGCTCGAGACCGAGTTCCGGTTGCCGCTCGCGATCGGCGCGCGTGCCGGCTACATGCACAACCGGGTGACCGTCGTGCAGAACGGCGTCATCCCCACCACCACGTGGGGGACACGCCGCGAGAACCGGCTGTTCATCGCGCTCGAGAAGCGCTTCGGCAGGGTGCTCGTACAGGGCACCGAGGGTATCGAACTGGACCAAGAGGGCTACGATGTGGCGTTCGTGCACGACAAGGGGTTCGTGCACGTGATGTTCCCGTTCTGACCGCGGGCCTCACCGTCGCGGATCCTGGAGGTGCACCATGTTCAAGCGCATCATGAGCATGCTCGAAGGCCTCAATGCCATGTCGCTCGCGCTCGGCGTCATCATCGGCGGGGCGATCGGCAAGGTGGTGGGCTCGCTCACGAGCGACGTGCTGATGCCGGTGATCTCGCTGGTGATCCCGGGCGGCGCGTGGCGCGAGTTGGAGATCGTGCTCCGGCGTGGCGACGATGGTGCGGTCGTGAACGCGATCAAGCTGGGCTCGTTCTTGGGTGCGATCCTCGACTTCCTGATCATCGCGTACGTCATCCAGTGGCTCACCAAGGCGCTCGTGAAGCCCGCGCCCGCCGCCGCACCCGCACCGCCCAGCAAGACCTGCGGCGAGTGCGGAGAGTCCGTGCTCGCCGTGGCGCGCAAGTGCAGGTTCTGCGGCAGCGCGGTCTGAAGGTTCGGCCTCGCACCTTGCACCCCGCCGCCCGGCCCGCTTAGGCTGCCGCTCTTCGCGCCCCTGACCTGGTGCGCCAGGGCCCGTTCGCGGGCCGCGGCGCACCGCGGCGCGTAAGACACGAGCCCAGGGTCGGGCTTCGCCACCTTGCAAGGAGACTGAGATGCGCCACCGCCTTCGGTTCGTCCCGCTCGTCCTGGCCGCCTTGCTCGCGGCGGGTGTGGCCGTGGCCGAACCCATCGGATCGCACTGGGAGATCACGCCGTTCGGCGGCTTCACGATGTTCGACGGCAAGCTGCGCTTCCCCGGCAGCAACCTCCCGCTCACCGACGACCTGCACGTGGGCGCTCGCGCCGGCTGGTACTCGAAGTCCTGGCTCGGACTCGAGGCGGCGGGCGGGTTCACGGGGACCACCGAGGACGTGAACGGCGGGCGCGACTTCGACTGGTCGCATTTCAGCGGCAACCTGGTGGTCTCACCGGCCCGCGGCCGCTGGGGCAATCCGTTCTTCTTCGTGGGCGGCGGCCTGACGCAGGCCAAGCCCTCGAACGGCTCCAGCGACCAGACCGGCACCATCGAGTTCGGCGGCGGCCTCAACATGTGGATGACGGACGGGTTGGGCCTGCGTTTCGAGGCGCGCGACGTGTCGTTCAAGTCGTTCGCCAACTCCGGCCCGACCGAGAACCTGCACAACATGGTGCTCGGCATCGGCCTCACGTTCGCCCTGGGCGCCACGCCGCGCGATACCGACGTGGACGGCGTACCCGACAAGCAGGACAAGTGCCCCGGGACGCCCAAGGGTGCCAAGGTGGACGCGAACGGCTGCCCGCTCGACACCGACGGGGACAAGGTCTTCGACGGTCTCGACCAGTGCGAGGCCACCCCGGTGGGCGCGACCGTGAACGCGACCGGCTGCCCGAGTGATGCCGATGGCGACGGCGTGTTCGACGGCATCGACACCTGTCCCGACACGCCCAAGGGCGCGACGGTGGACGCCAAGGGCTGCCCGAGTGATTCCGACGGCGACCTCGTGCTGGACGGCATCGACAAGTGCCCCGGCACCGTGAAGGGTGCGAGCGTGGATTCGCTCGGCTGCCCCAACGATTCCGACGGCGACGGCGTGGTGGATGGCGTGGACAAGTGCCCGGACACGCCGGCCGGATTCAAGGTGGACTCGCAGGGCTGTTCGATCGAGGTGACCGAGAAGGAAGTCGAACTGCTCGACACCGGCATGATCCGGCTCCAGAACGTGAACTTCGAGACCGGCAAGGCCGTGATCCTGCCCGAGAGCTACGGTTCGCTGGACGTGGTGGGGGCACTGCTCGCGCGCTGGCCTGAGCTCAAGATCGAGATCGGCGGCCACACGGACTCGCGCGGTTCCGCGAGCACCAACCTGAAGCTGTCGCAGGCGCGCGCCGAGGCGGTTCGCACGTACATCACCGGCAAGTACCCGAAGCTCGACGCGTCGCAGTACCCGGTGAAGGGCTACGGCAAGACCAAGCCGATCGTGCCCAACACCAGTGAGCTGAACTGGGCCAAGAATCGCCGCGTGGAGTTCGTCGTGGTCAACAAGGACGTGCTCAAGAAGGAAGTCGAGCGCCGCCGCATGCTCAAGCTGGACGAAGGGACTCCGGCGGACACGACGAAGAAGTAGCTTCCGGTCACACAAGAACGGGCCGGGGCGCGCGAGCGCTCCGGCCCGTTGCATGTCCGGGCTGCCCGTTTCACTCGCCGCCTCGCGCCGGCCGCTGCACCGGTCGCGCAAGCGAGCGTTGCCCTGCGCCGGGAAGGGCCCGCTTTCCGGCAACTGGCTCCCAAACGAGCATTCGCGGGGGTGCAACTCATCTTTCGAGGAGCGCGAGAGATTCCCCTTTCGGCCGCGAGATCCACCGAACGGCCACGGGGCCGTTCGCCGCCGGCCCCCGAAGGAATCCTTAGGTGTCCCTGCGGGAGAGGTCTACGCTGGAACAACGCGTTTCCGGTCGTGGTCGAGATTCGACCCCGTCGGCCTGCCCCAGGCTTGGGCGGCCGGCACGCTCGTCGACCTCCACGGTGTCCGCCCCACACCCGAGGAGGTCTCGTGTTCACGGCCGCTCGTCGTCCCGCTGCGCCATGGATCGGCATTTGCAGGTTCGTCGCTCTCACCATGATCACCCAACTGCTCACCCCCCCCCTTGATGCCCGCGCTGCGCTGAACAAGAGTGGTCGCTGGATCTCGAGCGACACGCTGGGATTCTCGGGCACGCATGTGGCCGTATTGCGCATGCCGGGGACTGACACGACGTCCGTGTTCATGTTCGGCGAGTCCGGCTCACCGCAGACGATGAAGTTCTGGCGGTTCGCCCCCGGTGACACGAATCTTCGTTACCCGACGCTCGCGAACACCCGGAACCTGCCACATCCGAACGACAAGAAGTCGGACCTGTTCTGCAGCGGCCATGCGACCCTTCCGGACGGCAGGATGCTCATGGTGGGTGGCACCTGGCTGCCCGATACCATCTGCCAGCACGTGTACGCACTGGATCCCGGCTGGCAGCCGACACAGCA
>Ga0315912_10001843_pt1 | contig 24281 bp, 23 predicted proteins | sample VfabasoilMG_FD_204469 | JGI IMG/M metagenome (GOLD analysis project Ga0315912, IMG submission 204469) | Garden soil microbial communities collected in Santa Monica, California, United States - V. faba soil | ecosystem: Environmental > Terrestrial > Soil > Garden | place: USA: California... | reverse complement strand
CGCAAGGCCGTCCGTCGCAAGGCCGTCCGCAAGGCCGTCCGCCGCAAGGCCGTCCGCAAGGCCGTCCGTCGCCGGGCCGTCCGCAAGGCTGTGGCTCGCCGCGCGGTGCGCAAGGCCGTCGTCCGCAAGGCCGTGCGCCGTGGTGTGCGTCGGTCGAAGGCGAAGAAGGCTCTTCGGGACCTGCTCGGTCCGATGGGTGAGGGCGGCGGGATGTGAGGCCGCGCGGGTCCTTCGGATCCGCACTGTTTCCCGGGCCGCTCACCGCGATCGCGGTGAGCGGCTCGTCATTTCGGGCACCGGGTAGCGCGCGAGGCCGAGATCCCGACGCGAGACACCTCCGCACTTGTAGTGCCCTGCTCCTGATGGCACCTTCGCGCCATGCTGACCGCACTGCGGCTGATGGCGATCCTCGCCCACCCCGACGACGAATCGCTCGGGATGGGGGGCACGCTCGTGAAGTACGCCGCCGAGGGCGTGGAGACGAGCGTGGTCATGGCCACGCTCGGCCAGGCGGGACGGTACCGGGGCCTCAAGCCGAGTGACCCGCAGCATCCTGGCCCGGAGGCGCTCGGGCAGATTCGGGAGGCCGAGTTCCGCGCGGCGGCCGAGGTGCTGGGTGTCCGCGACGTGTCGCTGCTCGGCTATCGTGACCAGCAATTGGACCGCGCCGAGCCTGGCGAGGTGATCGGCCGCATCGTGGCGCAGCTCCGGCGCGTGCGTCCGCAGGTCGTGATCACGTTCGACCCCGTGGGTGCGTACGGCCACCCCGACCACGTCGCCATCTGCCAGTTCACGACCGCGGCCGTGGTCGCGGCGGCCGATCCGGCCTTCGTCGCTCCCGGTCCGGCGCTGGCACCGCACCCCGTCTCCAAGCTCTATTACATGGCCCTCCCCGCCGCGGCCGTCAACGCGTTCGAGGAGGTGTTCCGCAAGCTGGTCTCGCACGTGGACGGCGTGGACCGCGAGGTGTACCCGTGGCCCGACTGGGCCGTGAGTTGCGTCATCCCGACCGGGGAACACTGGGAGACGGTGTGGCGCGCGGTGTCCTGCCACCAGACGCAGGTCACGGCGTACGAGAAGCTGCAGCACCTCTCCCCCGAGCACCACGAGGCGCTCTGGGGCTGGCAGTCGTACTACCGCGCCTACAGCACGGTGAATGGTGGCCGGACGCGCGAACACGACCTGTTCGAAGGGTTGCGCGCCGAGGTGCGGAGCGCACGAGCTTCGGGCTAGTTCAAGGCCGGCCCGCCGCATCGTCGCTGGCGGTCGCATGCGAATCCGGGTAACAATGCGAATGCAGCCGCAGCCCGGGTCGCAGGATCGGACAGCATTGCAAGAGTTCGGCGCGCGGCGCGGGCCGTTCCCGTTTCACGAAGCGTCCCGAGCGTCCGCCCGGCACAGCACCCTCCAGAGGGAGTCCCACATGTCGCCTCGGTCCGTCACCCTCATCGTCCTGCTCGTCCTGAGTGAAGCGGTGGGTCTCGCCATCGGCGAGGTGTTCTTCCGCCTGTTCGTGAGCGCGATCCCGCCGGTGGGCCAGAGCACGTTCACGGCGAATGCCTCGCACGTCGCGCACATCACCTACGGGGCCGGGGTGGGTGTGGTGCTGTTCCTCTGGGCGCTGCTGGGTATGGGCGCGGGCGGCATCATGAGCAAGTTCGGCAAGAAGGACCCGTCCAAGGCCTGAGCTTCCGGCGCCTCGGACTCGCCGCCCACGTACGCACCCCAGTGCGTATCGTAGGCGCGTGACGTGAGCCTCATCGTCGGCTGGGCGAGCGCGGCACGGCCGCTGTAACTCTGGTACGTGCAGCCCGAGGTGCCCACCGCCACGGTCGGCTGGGCCGTGACCACGATCACGGCGTCCACCGCCAGCCCGGCCAGGAACAGCACCGTGCGGGCGTTGCGTGGTCCCTCGATCTCGATGGACTCGATCTCGTCGCAGGGGATCGTGATCGAGCCCGGGGCATGGCGCTCGGGCTGCGACCACATCCTCCCTCCCGTGTTGTACCAGTCGTCGCCTGCCGTGGGTGGCGCGCGCCGGAACAGGATGGCCTCGCGCGTGGGAAACGCGCCGCGCGTGTCGGCTTCGGCCAGCTGATCGCCCGTCCAGCCCACGGAATCCGCGAAACCGAACCACTCGACGGCCGAGTCGCGCACCTCGTCGAACCCGTTACCGCTCTCCCGGTCGAGCAGCACCGACCGGTGCGCGAAACCCGCGAAGCGGGCACGCACGCGGTGCCGGTCGCGCAACGTCACCTCGACCGTGTCCCCGAGCGAGAGCGCGATGCCCGATTGCGACTTCCAATCCGCGAACCGCGCGGCGTAGACCACGGGCTCGAGCCGGAGGCGGCTCACGAGCGTCCCACGCATCGCGGTGGAGTCGGCCAGCCGCACGCCCATGCGTGTGCCCGGCCGCAGCTCCAGCGCGTGGCCGGCGGGCACTTCCTGCGGCGGATCGTGGCGGGTGAGCGCCGTCCCCACGCCCCACCCGACCACCGAGCACGATGTCACCCCCACCGCCATCGGCAACAGGAGGGCGAGGCTGGCGAGGAACAGGCGGTGGAGCGGGCGCATGGTGGGAGTTCCGGGAGCGGAGTTCCGGCGCGGAGGTCTTGATGATGGCAGATTCGAGACGAGAACACCCCGGTGAATGTAGACTGGGCCGCGCAGTTCCCGCCCGGCCGGCCGGTCGGGCGCACGCGCGAGCGGAAATCCACCTCCCGGAGGGATGCACCGATGAGACCGAACCGGATCCTGTTCGCCGCCGTATGGGCCGCGTCGCTGGTGCTCGCGGCGCCCCCGGCGATCGCGGCGGGCCACCCCCACCAGCGCGATGGCTGGAACGTGGGATTCGGATTGGGCGGCGGATCCGCCGACCGCACGTACTCCGGCGGCACCTCGTTCCAGCGCGAGGATGGGATCACGGGCAACATCCGGGTCGGCATCCCGATGCGGAAGAACATGCACTTCGCCATCGAGACCAACGGCTGGCGGAAGGCCCAGAACGGCGAGTCCGTCATGTTCAACGCGCTGACGGGGGGTGTCGCATGGTTCCCCTCCGGCGGCTGGGTGCTCCGCGGCGGGCTCGGATGGGGCATCACGACGGAGTCGGTCAAGTTCGACTCCGGCAACCTGGTCTCGACCGACACCGGCTTCGGCGCGAACCTCGGCATCGGCTACGAGTTCCGGCTGACGCACACGTTCTCGCTGGGGCCGCAGATCGACGGCGGCTTCATCACCATCGAGAGCGGCGATGCCAACTGGGGCTCGGTCGGCGTTCAGGCGAACTGGTACTTCATCCCCAAGTTCTGAGCCGCATCCCGCGGGCGCGGTCCCGTGGCGGCGGCCTCGCGGCGAACCCGGCGGGCGTCAGTCCGGTCGCCAGCACGGAGTCGTCTCCACGCACGCTTCACTCGTAGCGGAGCGCCTCGATCACATCCAGCCGTGCCGCGCGATTCGCCGGGTACCAGCCGAAGAACACGCCCACGAGCGAGGCGAACGCCATCGCCAGCAGCACCACCTCGGGCTGCACCTGGGTCGGCCAGCGCGCGATGCCGGTGAGGAGCTTGGCGGTGGTGAGCCCGATCGCCACGCCGAGCACGCCGCCCGCGAGGGACAGGAACGTGGCCTCGGCGAGGAACTGCACGCGGATGTCGTGCTGACGGGCACCCAGCGCGCGGCGCAGGCCGATCTCCTTGGTGCGCTCGGTGACGGACACCAGCATGATGTTCATGATGCCGATCCCGCCCACGAGCAGCGACACCGCGGCGATGCTCGCGAGCAGTGTCGTCATGACGCGACTCGTGCTCTCGGCGGTGGTCTGCATCTCGAGCTGGGTGAACAGGAAGAAGTCGTCGTCCATGCCGGGCCGGATGCGGTGGCGTTGCCGCAGCAGCTCGGTGATCTGCTGCACGGCTTCGGGAACGGCACGCTCGCTCACCGCCGACACCATGACGTTGTTCAGGTGCGTGATGCCGAGCAGCCGGCGCTGGGCGGTGGTGTAGGGCACCAGCACGATGTCGTCCTGGTCGCCGCCGAAGGTCTGCCCGCCCTTGTACGAGAGGACACCCACGACGCGGAACGGGATGTCCTTGATGCGCACGACGTGACCGATGGGGCTCTGGTCGGCGAACAGCTGCTCCTTCACCTTCGAGCCCAGCACCGCCACCTTCGCGGCTCCGCGCACGTCGCTGTCGCTGAACATGCCGCCCTCCTGGAGCGGCCACACACGGATGTCCACGAACTCCGCCGACGTGCCCTGCACGTTGGTGCCCCAGTTGGCGTTTCCCGAGACCACCTGCAGACCGCGACGCACCACGGGTGCCACGGCGGCCACGGCGGGGCACTCCGCGCGGATCGCGGCGGCGTCGTCGGGCGTGAGCGTGGTGTTCCCTCCCATGCCCATGCGCGCACCCCCGGCGGTGACGGTGCCCGGGATGACCGTGAGCGTGTTGGCGCCCAGTGCACGGATCTGCGCTTGCACCGCGGCGCGAGCGCCCTGGCCGATGGCGAGTGTGGCGATCACGGCGGCCACGCCGATCACGATGCCGAGCACCGTGAGGCCGGAGCGCAGCCGGTTGCGCTTGAGCGCCTGCCAGCCGAGTTCCATCAGCTGGCTGGGGTTCATCGGCGGCCTCCGGGACGGCCCATCGGGCCGCCCATTCCGGGCGGCGGTGCGAGTCCGGCGCGGTTCGGGCTCGCGGCCACGTCGAGGCCGAGCACGACCAGCGTGCCCGCGGAAAGCCCCTCGCCCCGAACCTCGGTGAATGCGCCGTCGCTGATCCCCGTGCGCACTCGGATCGCCACCGGCTTCCCGTCCTTGAGCACGTAGAGCGTACCCGGTCGCAGCCCGTCGGCCTCCGGCGATCCCGACGTCTTGCGCTCGCCGCCCGGCCGGTCGCCTCCCGGCGCCCCTCCGCGAGGCGTGCGTTCGCCACCCTGCCGCGCGGAACCCTGACCGCGCGCCGCACCATTCGAGACCGCGACGTTCTCGCGCGCGTTCGCGACCCCGCCGCGCTCGGCCGGCGCTTCGCCAGCCGCGGCTCGGCTGCCCCCGCCCCGTGCCTCGCTCGCGGGCTTGAACCGGAGCGCGGCGTTCGGGACCTTCAGCACCGCGTTCTTCGACTCCACGAGCACGGTGACATTCGCGGTCATCCCGGGCCGCAGTCGCAGGTCGTCATTCCGCGTGCCCATGACCGTGGTGTACGTGACCACGTTCTGGTCGGTGATGGGTTCCAGGCGCACCTGCGAGACGTTCCCCTCGAACGTGTCGTCGGGGAACGCGTCCACCGTGAACTTCACCGGCAGCCCGGGGTGGATGCGGCCGATGTCGGCCTCGTCGATGCGCGTCTCGACCTGCATCTGCTTCAAGTCGTTCGCGATCACGAACAGTTCGGGCGCCTGCAGGCTCGCCGCCACGGTCTGGCCCACGTCCACCGAGCGCGAGATGACGACACCGTCGATGGGCGAGCGGATGGTGGTGTGCTCGAGATCCAGCTTCGCTGCAGCCAGCAGGGCCTCGGCCTGCATGCGGTCGGCCCGGCGCTGCTCGACCTCGGAATCGGCGGCATCCAAGTCGGCCTGCGAGACGAAGTTCCCGGCCACCAGCTCCTGCGCGCGAACCGCCTTGCGCCGTGCCTCCTGGTGCGCGGCCTCCGCACGAGCCAGCGAGGCCTCGGCCTGGACGACACGCGTACGGAAGCTCGACGGCTCGATCTGGGCCAGCACCTGGCCCGCGTGCACGCGCGAGTTGTAGTCGGCACGCAGGTCGCTGATGGTGCCGCTCACCTGGCTGCCCACCTGCACCTGCACGACCGGTCGCACGCTGCCCGTGGCGGACACCGTGGCCGTGAGGTCGCCCTGCTCCAGCGAGGCCGTGCGATAGCGCGGCGCTTCGCTGCGGCCGCGGCCCTTCCAGAACCAGAACACGAGGGCGAGTGCGGCCACGCTGCCCAGCACGACCAGGATACGCTTGCGGTTCACGGCTCCTCCACCTCGGGGCGCTGTCGGGACCGGTGGTGATGCGTCGGTTGGGATGACGATAGTGCCGCACAGGGGCGCGGACAACGCTCAAGCGCTCACCAGCGCGGTCCCGCTCCCACCGGCGCGGCCCAGACGTCAGGGAGTCGCCAAACCGATCCGCCTTGCCGTTTCACGGCATGGCGGGGATCGCGTCGCCGAGCCGTCCGTCCGCCTCGTCATAGACGCGCCGCACGAACCAGTCCACCAGGTAGACGTTGAACTGTTCCTGTGCGCTGGGGTCCAACCCGGAGATGGCTTCGCGCAGCCGGCGCACCTCCGCGTCCTTCAGCACCTCTTCCTTCGCGTACTCGAAGCTGCGTCCCGCGCCCTTGAGTGCGAGCGCCAGCTTGCGCTCACGCATCAGCAACTCGTGCGTCGCCTGCAGCAGCGACTCGTCGCGCATCGGCGCGCCGTGTCCGGGGATGATCCAGGTGGCGTCCAAGGCGTCGAGCCGTTCGAGCGCACCGATCCAGCCGGAGGGATGACAGAACAGCGCGTACGTGACCGGGTTCACGAGCAGGTCGCCGGTCACGAGCACGCGCTCGCGGGGCAGGAACAGGTAGGCATCGCCTGGCGTGATCGCACGGCCGGGATGGCGCACCTGGATCTCGCGCCCGCCGAGGAACAGGTTGAGCGAATCATCGAACGTGAGCGTCGGCAGCGTGTGGTGCACCGCGCGCTTGGCTTCGAGGAACGCACGATCGGCCGCCGCGTGCGCTTCGTACTTCGCGGCCTCGTCCCTGCGAAGTCCGGTGCGCGCACGCGCAGCGGCGTCCTCCACCTCGCGGATGTGGCCCGGCAGCTGGGTTTCGAGGCCCGGCCGGTTGAACTCCACGGCCGGACCGGCCATGAGTGCGCGTGTGCGCGAGTGGGCCACGATCGCGAGCCCGGGGAACTCGTGGGCGTAGACTTCGGCGCCATACCAGTGGTCCCAATGCCAGTGCGAGAGCACCAGGTAACGCACCGGCTGCTTGGTGAGCTTCCGGATCTGCGCGATGACGGCACGCGCCGCGGCCGGCGTGCCGTTGGCATCGAACACCACCACGCCCTCGCTCGTCACGATGGCGACCGAGTTGCCGTCCAACCCGACGTCGCCGTACGGCGCCGTCTGGAACACGTGGACGCCCGGCACGGGCTCCGTGTGCCGGGGGTTCGACGGCGGCGCGACGGCCGCGGCGCACGGAATGACGCAACCGAGCGCAAGTGAAGCGAGCCAACGCAGGACGAGGGTGATGCGATGCGGCACACGTTCGAGCACGGGCATCAGGGCGGCCACCTCTCGAGCCGGGCCCACCCCGGCGCGATCGGCCACAGTCTAGCGCGTGCGGTGAAGCGAGCACGCTTCGCGTGCCGACCGCGGCGAGTGGACGAACCGCTGCGCGAAAAGCGCGTGCCGGCGCGAGGCGAGGCCTCGCGCCGGCCCGCATCCACTCGTTCCCCGCCGGCGGCCGCAACGCCGCGGCGCGTCGCTCAGCTGTGCTGGTGCTTGCCCGGCTTGGTGTGCTCGAAGACGCGGAAGCGGTTCTCGTCGATCACCACGCCCATGTCCTCGCCCGGTTCGCCGCCCGGTACGGGCACCTTCAACTGGATCGCGCCGTCATCCAGCACCTCGGTCTCGGCATTCGGCAGTCGCCGCTCGTACCAGTCGAGCACCTTGGCGCGGTCGTAGTGCTCGACCACGAACCAGACGGACATGCCCTCGAGGTACGAGCCCGGCTCGTCGCCCCATGACTGCGAACCCATCGAGCCGTCCGACTTGGCACCGGGGTAGAGCGGGATGGTCTGGGCGTAGACGACGGCCGCGGCGGCGTCGCCGCTCCACTTCGCTTCTTGGAACGCGCAGCCGGCGAGGAGCAGCGCTCCCAGCGCCATGGCGGCGCACGATCTCATGGATCGGGGCATGGTCACCTCCCTGCGGGCGGGCTCCGCGCCCGCAGCGCGCCAGAGGACAGGCTCGTGGTCCGACCGGACGAAGAGCCGTGGTCCCGGTCGTGGAGTTGTCGGCCGCCCGATGGCGGCTCTACACCTCGGAGGACGCCCCGATCCGGGCCGCTTCACCGCACTCTCGAGAATCGGGCTTGAGCGTGACCGGGCCCGGGACTAGCTTCAGGGCCACGGACCGGGCAGGGTCATCGCCGTGGGGTCGCCCCCATCCATATGGAGGTCCGCTCGTGAGGCTTCGCTCCGCCGTCGCCCTGTTCCTGTTGGCCACTGCCTGCTACTCGACCTCCCAGGCCGCCTCGCCCGCCCCACTCGAGCGCGCGGTGTCCCCTGCCGGAGCGCACACCGTCGACATGGGAGGCTGGCTCGCGGGCGGGAACGTGGGGATGTTCCACACCAACTTCGGCGCCTTCGCGTTCGACCGGTCGTTCATCCGCCCCTGGGGACTCGAGTTCCCGCTGGGCAGCGGCACCGGCGTGGTGTTCGCCTCGGGCATCTGGCTCGGGGCGATGGCAGGCGGTTCGCCGAGGGTGACGGTGTCCGAATACGCGAGCGAGTACGCGCCGGGGATCGCGACGGGTGCGATCCCGGAGATCCCGTCGCTGCCCGAGTTGCGCATCTACAAGCTCGACCGCACGTACGCGAACGCACTCGATCGGGATGCCGCGCTCCAGGACTACACCTACAACGCCTACCCGCGCGGAGCCCCGTTCGTGCAGGTCCTGGGCGACGGATCGCTCTCGATCCCCGGCGACCAGATGACGTATTCGGTCTACAACGACCTCGACGCCTTCAACCACGACGTGCCGCCGGGTGCGACGAACCCGCTCCAGGTCGAGGTGCGACAGACGAGCTGGGCCTACAACCGGCCGCCCCCCATCGGGCAGACCGTGTTCATGCGCTTCGTCATCATCAATCGCGGCCCGATCCTGCTCCAGGGCATGCACGTCGCGTTCTGGGTGGATCCCGACGTGGGCGGGTACGACGACGACCGTGTCGGCTGCGACATCGGCCGCAGCCTCGCCTACGGCTACAACGCCGACAACAGTGACCTCGAGTACGGGAGCAGCCCCCCCGCGGTGGGCTTCGACCTCCTGCAGGGCCCGCTTGGAGGAGTCCCCGGACCCCGTCTGCCGATGACGGCGCTGGTGCGCTACGCGCCCGGGACCGATCCGGGATTCGCCGAGCAGAGCTATCGGATCATGCAGGGGCTGACCACCGCCGGCACGCCCATCCTGGGTCCGTCAGGAGTGCCGACCCGCTACATGCATTCGGGCGATCCTGTGACCGGCACCGGCTGGGTGGACGTGAGCAGCACGGATCAGCGCATGCTGATGTCGTCGGGGCCGTTCGACCTCGCTTCGGGCCAGCTGCAGGAGATCGTCCTCGCGATCATCGTGGCGCGGGGATCCGACCGCCTCGCGAGTGTGGCGTTGCTGAAGCAGTACTCCGACCAGGTCCAGACGGCGTTCGACACGAACCAACTCGGCACACTCGATGTGCCCGTGCCTCCGGCGAGTGCGCGGCTCGAGTTCTCGGGCGTCCACCCGAATCCCGCGCGCGGCGAGGGCAGCGTGATGTTCTCGCTGCCGCGCACGTCGGACGTGACACTCGAGGTCCTGGATCTCGCCGGGCGCCGTGTGATCGCCGAACGCTGGAGCGCGCTGCCCGCGGGAGCCAACGCGCGTCCGCTGCCCGCTCGCGCTCGCACGCTTCCCGCAGGCGTCTACCTGTTGCGGCTCGAGGCGGGTGACGAGCGGGTGACACGGCGCTGGGTGGCGTTGCCCTGAGACGTCACGTCTCGGCGCGACGGACGCCACGCTCCCGTCAGTGCGGGGCGGCAGGCCCCATGGAGTCGAGCAGCTCGCGCATCGCGCCGTCCTGGGGATCGGCGACGAGCGCTTTCTGCGCGTAGTCGCGCGCGACGTCCACCAGCCCCAGCGAGAGCATCCCGCGCACCAGTGCCGCGTGCGCCCGCGGCAGCGGGCCCAGCGGGACCAGGTGCGAGTCGGCCTGGGACACCAGGTACTCCCATCCGGCGCGACCGGGCTCATAGTCGTGCACGATGACCGCGGAATCCACGGCACTCACCATGGCCCGGAGTGAACGGCCGTCGTCCAGCACCTCGCGCAGCGCGTAGCGCTTGGCCACGGAATCGGCGACGACCCGGCCGGTACCGAGATCCACGGGCCGCGAAGTGGAAGCGGGGATCAGGATGACCACGTTCGCGTGACGGTCGGACAGGTAACGGCGCACATCGCCGATCGACCGTCGCGCGATCTCGCTCTTCCGCAGCACCGGGTCCAGGGGCCAGTCCACGCTGGGCATCCTCAGGTCCATGCGCACGCTCAGCAGCAGGTCGCTCCAGACGGCGTATGCGAGCAGCATCGTCGCGGCCACGACCCAGGCGCGCCGGCCCGGGCGCGGTGCCGGCGCCGTCGCTCCGCGCAGCCTCCACGCGTCGAACAGCGCCGCCAGCGCCAGCGCGAGGCCGGCCAGCGGCACGTAGAGGTAGTGCAGGTACGTCCGCCCCGGCAGCGGCAGCACGGGCAACACCGCGAGCCACCACCACGCCACGCCCGCGCGCGCGAGCGGTCCGCCGCGGATCCACGCCAGCAGCGTGAGCGTGAGCGCCACCGCGGGCCACACCAACCACGCCACACCCGTGGTCGAAGCGTGCAGATCGGGGATGGGATCCACCAGGTCCAGCGACCAGCTCGCGAGGCGCGCCACATTCTCGAGTGCATCGGGACCGAACGAGACCGCGTAGGCCTGTCCGCCCAGCCGGCCGCTCCCCAGTCCCGAGCCGAGCAGGATCGCGCCCAGCACCACTCCGGTGAGCAGCAGCGGAAGGATCGGCCGAACCCGCTCGAGGAGTGAGGAAGCAGGCGGCGCGTCCGCGGCGGTGTCCGGTCCCGCCTTCGGATGTTGCGCGAGGAGCAGGGCCGCGATCGGCACCAGCATCACGCTCTCCTTGGCCGAGACCGCAAGCGCCATCGCCAGCATGGCGAGTGCCGGGACCTTGCGGACGATCCCCGGGGAACCATCGGTATTCGAGGACGCCAGCCCGAGTGCGGTGAGCAGGAACGTCAGTGACAGCAGTTCACCGATCGACGTGGCGGCGAGCAGTGCCGGGAAGTGCAGTCGCGAGAGCGCGAACAACCCGGAAGCGAGCCAGGCCGCGGGGGCCGACGCTCCCCAGCGCCTCGCGAGCCGCAACAAGAGCAGTGCGTTGGCCACGTGCAGGACCAGGCTCATCACGTGATACGGGAACGGCTCGTCGCCCCACACCGGCACCACCGCCTTGAACCATGCCCAGCCCGAGAGCCAGCGCCACGCGGTGAGCGGCCAGGGCCGGATGCCGTGCGCCTGCTGGAACATGATCAGGTCGTCGAGCGCGAAGTAGGCCGAGAGCGTGTGCCGGTGCACCACGAGGGTGGCGACGGCCACGGTGACGAGCAGCGCCCACACCGGGAGCGCGAACGGTCGCGCCGCGCGCGGTGCGGCAGGCCTCTTGTGAGCTTTGGGGTGCGCGACCATGCGCGAGATGTACCATCGCGAGCCCGCGACGGGAAAGCACCGCACGCGGACGCGGACGGCCTGCATGCCACGCGCGGACCGCGAACCACGCGGCCCGGAAGTCCCAGCTTCAAGTACGACATGAAGCTGTCACCGGCTCTGTCGGGCGGCCGGTCTCGGCTAGCGAAGGCCGCGTTCGGTGAGCAGGTAGGTGGCGAAGCTCGCCAGCCAGTGCGTCCCCATCCAGTCCTCGCCTCGCGCACCTGCGAGGCCGGCCGTCGAGTGCCGTGCCGCCGCGCGCTCGAGCGGGGAGTAGAGCTCGTGCCCTTCGGGCAGTGCGCACACGATGCCCTGCAGCATCCATGCACGCGACAGGTTGAGCCCGTCCAGGTGGGCGAACTTGCCGTCGCTCCGGTCGGGGGGCGTGACGGGCAGCAGCCAGCGCGAGAACTGCTCGTCACGCGCATCCGGGAGGAAGTTGTAGATCCAGTTCGTGTAGGCCTCACGGGGCAGCACGCGCCGCATGAGATCGGCCTCACCGAGCGCGGGCGACAGGAAGTCGTGGCCCGACGGCTCGTAGGCGACCGGTGCCGAGGCGTCGGGCCGATACAGTCGCGCGCATTCGCCGGCGAGACGTTCGAAGTAGGCCGGCCGCTGCGCATCGCGCGCCCAATCGAGCGCCAGCCCGAACGCGAAGGCGCTCTGGCTGTGTTCGCCCGATCGGATCGGGAACGGCAGCTTCTGGGCCCAGTCCGCAAGGCGCATCGCGGCCAGTTCCTCGAGCGGCGCGAGCGCTCCGGACCACTCGCGCGCCTGGGCGTCCTGCATCGCACGCAACTCGGCCGCGAGTTGCAAAGCCCAAGCGAGGCCATACGGCCGCTCGAATCCGGGCCGGCGCTCCACGAAGGCGAACTCGCGCTCGAGGTTCGCGCGGGTGAGCGAACTCGCGAGCCCGTCCCGCGCGAGCGCGGACCACTCGGCGTCCGGGTGGAGCCGCAACGCGCGCGCGAGTGTCCAGTGGCCGTGCACCGCGGAGTGCCAATCGAAACTGCCGCAGAACGCGGGCGTGAGCTCACGCGGCAATGCCAGTTCGCCCGGCTCGTTCAATGTGGCGATGAGCGCGACAGGGTATTCACGGCGGATGGCCGCGGCGGCCATCTCCACCCACGGCTGCAACTCGTGAGGCTGGACGGCCAAGGCAGTCCCTCCCGGGAGACTCGGTGGTGTGGACCTGAGCCCGCGGTCCGGGCCTGCGAAGGCGCGCAGTCTAGTCACTTCCCGCAGGGGACGTGAAGCGGCGCCGGGATCCGAGCGCCCGCCCGCATGTGCGCATCGGGGACCCACACCTTTCACAGTGACAGCGAGTTATGCGCTGGGGTTCCAGCATCTCGGGAGGTCCCCCACCGCGTGACCGGCCCGGCGCCGCACAATCAAGCGGACCCGCCCCGGAGCCGATAACCCGAACGCCTGCCCGCGGCCTATCCTCGCCGCGGGCGCACTGTTCATCCAGGGGACTTCCGTGAGCACTGCCGATCTCGTGCGATTCAACGACACGCCTTCGGGCTTCGACGCAGCCCGCGACCTGCCGGCCGGCTTCGCCTCGTTCCACGCGAAGCTGCACGCCGAGTTCACGCCGCGCCAGCAGGTGCTCGCCGAGGCGCGCTCGGATCGGCTGCTCCTCGCGCACGAGCAGGGTGAACTGCCCATGCATCGCGCGCCCTCGCCCGCCACGACCGGCGATTGGCGCATCGAGTTGCCGAGTTGGTGCGCCGACCAGCGCAACCAGATGACCGGGCCGGCCGACGACGCGGAACTCGTGGTGAAGATGCTCAACTCGGGAGCTCCCGGCGTGATGCTGGATCTCGAGGACTCGATGGCGAACCAGTGGGACTGTCTCGTGCGAGGTCACGCCAACATCCGCGCCGCGCTCGAGGGATCGCTCACCTACCACGACGCCAAGCGCGACCGCACCGTGGGCATCACCCCGTCGGACGTGGTGGTGTGGAGCCGCGTGCGCGGACTTCACCTGTCGCAGGCCGGCGTCACTCCGGACGGGCTCACGAGCGCTTCGCTGTTCGACCTCGCCCTGATCGCGTACACGCTGGACCCGACGCGGCTGCGCCACCCGCTCGCGATCTACATCCCCAAGAGCGAGTCCGCCGAGGAAGCGCGCTGGTGGGCCGACGTCTTCGCGGCGGTCGCCGAGGCGCGCGGCTGGCCGAGGCACACGATCCGCTGCATGGCGCTCGTGGAATCGCATCCGCTCGCCTACGAGATGGAGGAGTTCCTGCACGGGCTCCGCGACCACATCGTGGGACTGAATCTCGGGCGCTGGGACTACATGGCGAGCCTCATCCACTGGAACCTCATGGACCCGGCGTGGGTGCTGCCCGACCGCAACACCATCCCGCACGATGTTCCGTTCTTCCAGCGCCTGCGCCACCTGCTCGTGGACATCTGCCACCGCCGCGGCGCGCTGGCGATCGGCGGCATGACGGCGCTCTACCCGAGCCGCGCCGACGCGGAACTCAACGCGCGCGCGCTGGCCGTGCTCGAGAAGGACAAGCGCAACGAGGCGGCGTGCGGCATGGACGGAGCGTGGACCGGGCATCCCGACCAGAATGCCATCGCCGTCGCACAGTTCCCTTCGCCCAACCAGGCGTTCGTGCGGCCGCCCGGCGTGGAGCGCTACCCCGACCTGCGCCCGGCACCCATCGGTGTGGGCGTGCACACGCTGGCCGGCACGCGCGCCGCGGCGCGCACGGTGATCCGCTACCGGAACGGCGTGCTGTGCGGCAAGGGCGCGAGCCTTCTGGACGGCTATATGGAGGACCTCGCCACTGACCGCATCTACCGGCTGATGCTGGCGCAGCGTGTGCGACATCGGTCGCGAGTGCGCATCGTGGATGAGAAGGGCGTGCCCGTGGAGCACGACTCCGCGCTGCTCGTGCGGGTCCTCGACGAGGAGCTGTCGCGCTTGATCGGCGAACTGCCCCAGGGCCGCGACGGAGGCGACGCGAACACGCTCACCGAGGCGTGCCAGCAGAGCCGATGGAGCATCGAGCGCGAAGTGTTCAATCCCATCTAGATGTTGGCGGCCTCCGGCCGCCGCAGCGCGAAACTCGAAACAGCGGCCTCCGGCCGCCGCAGCGCCACCTTCCCAAGTACACACGCGCGGTCGCGAGGCCGCCTGAACGCACCCCAGAGGAACCGACCATGAGCAAGCCGAGAGACGCCGTGGCGATGGCGAAGGACTGGAGCCAGGACTGCCGCTGGCAGGGCGTGAGCCGCCGCTACTCGGCGGAGGACGTGACGCGACTGCGCGGCACCGTGCACGTCGAGCATTCCATCGCGCGAGACGGCGCCGAGCGGCTGTGGACGCTGCTGCGCTCCGATGAGCCCGTGCGCGCGCTGGGCGCGCTCACCGGCAACCAGGCCGTGGAGATGGTCGCGGCTGGCCTGCAGGCGATCTACCTCTCGGGCTGGCAGGTGGCCGCCGACGCCAACTCGGCCGGGCAGATGTACCCCGACCAGAGCCTCTACCCCGCCGACTCCGTGCCCCACGTGGTGCGGCGGATCAACAACGCGCTCCAACGCGCCGACCAGATCGCGCACCTGGAGGGCAGGACCGGCACGAATTGGATGGCGCCCATCGTGGCCGACGCCGAGGCCGGCTTCGGCGGCGACCTGAACGCCTACGAACTCATGAAGGGCATGATCGAAGCCGGAGCGGCAGGCGTTCACTACGAGGACCAGCTCGCCTCGGCCAAGAAGTGCGGCCACCTGGGCGGCAAGGTGCTGGTGCCCACGCGCGAGTTCGTCCAGAAGCTGGGCGCTGCACGGCTGGCCGCCGACGTCTTGGATGTGCCCACGGTGCTCGTGGCGCGCACCGACGCCCAGTCGGCCACGCTGATCACGAGTGACATCGACCCGCGCGACCACCGGTTCATCACCGGCGAGCGCACGGCCGAGGGCTTCTATCGGATCCGGAACGGTCTCGACATGGCGATCGACCGCGGGCTCGCGTACGCGCCCGTGGCCGACCTCGTCTGGTGCGAGACCAGCACCCCCGACCTGGACGAGGCGCGCCGGTTCGCCGAGGCCATCCGCGCGGACTTCCCCAACAAGATGCTGGCGTACAACTGCTCGCCCAGTTTCAACTGGAGCAAGAAGCTGGATGCCGCCTCGATCGCGAAGTTCCAGCGCGAGCTGGGGGCGATGGGCTACCGGTTCCAGTTCGTCACCCTGGCCGGATTCCACGCGCTGAACCTGAGCATGTTCGAACTGGCCCGCGGCTATCGCGACAGCGGCATGACGGCGTACTCGAAGTTGCAGGATCGCGAGTTCGACCTGGCCGCGTCGCAGGGCTACGCGGCAGTGAAGCACCAGAGCTTCGTCGGCACGGGGTGGTTCGATGCGCTGCAGGGTGTGATCTCGGGCGGCGAGTCGGCCACCCAGGCCCTTGCGGACTCGACGGAGAAGCAGCAGTTCTAGACACGCCGGGGGCCTCACCAAGGACGACACAGCCTGTTCTTCCATTGGCCAAGAGTTCGGCGCTCAATCCGGCGTTCTGGGCCGCCGAAGACATGCGAGTGGCGTCTCACGAGCAGTCCAGTAGCTGTTCCAGGACCCGGAGACGCAAAGATAGCCTGTCGATCCACCCCTCAAGGATGAGAAAGGGAGCATCGCATGGGTGCCGAAAGTCTGCCTGGCTTGGCGGGCATGCTCGCCACGAGCATCGTGGGGGCGCTGTTTGCCTACTACCTCAAGGATTGGCTCGACGAACGTCGCTATCGACGCAAAGAACGCCGCGAGTACAAGAAGAACCACATGAATACGGATCGCGACGCCTATGCGCACCGAAGCACCGTGCTCGCCCGCGTGAATCTCGTGGGCTACATCGGTCGCGGAATCTGGCCGGCCGGCCCTGAGGACTTACAGCGGCTGCTTCAGAATCTCGACCACGGCAATCACGAGCACTTCCTTGACGAGACCGTTGACTCCGCGTGGAAGAAGTTCCTTCAGAAGTCCGTAGTGCTCGCGCGGCAACGTGCTTCGGGACCCCTCTCAAGCGCCGAACTTGAGAGCTTCCACCGGATCCGCGCAGACTTCGAAGATGCCGCCAAACGCTCATTCGGCCCGCTACCCAAGTCCGAGCCTGTCGTTCTCCCTGCGCCGGTCTCACAGCGCGCCGCGGCCTGAATAGTCCAACGGCGAGCCACTCGACGCTTCCATGGGTGGCTTCAGGTCGCGTCCAATTCAGCCCGCCTGGCCCGCTTCGCACGAGAGCGCGAAACGCGGTCCCTCGTTGAGCCCGCTTCGTTCAGCGGTAGATCGTCTTGAGCCTGCCCCACGACTTTCGCAGCGTCGGCGTCGTGCCGCTGACCGTGAAAAGCAGCATGCTCGGCGTGACATTCCTCGTATCGACCGGGTTCAGGTAGCGCTCCTGGTAGACTGCGCGATAGTTGCCGGGCGGCAGCGGTGGAAAGTCACAGGTGACATGGAATGTCACCGCAGACATGGTGCACGGGCATCCGGGATTCCCCATGCAGAACTGGATGTCCGCCGTGATGAGGATCGAGTCCGGCGCCGAGGTGGTGCAGGTCCGCGACACCACCTGCCAACAGTGTCCCATCGGAAAGCCTTCGTGCACGTCGACGTGGATCGAGTCCTGCGAGGTCGGCAGTGGTGGACTCAGGGTGATCAGCCCGGCTTTGGTCTCGGACGGATGCGTGCACAGGGTCAGCGCCACCAGGAGTGCGACTGCGCGGATCCGACTGGGCCGCGACCTGCGACCTCCGCGTGGCGTGCCTGAAGTCCTCATCGGTAGATCGCCTTGAGCCTGCCCCACGAGTGACGGAGCGTCGGCGTCGGCGCGCTCACCGTGAAGAGCTTCATGCGCGGCGCGATGTTCCGGATGTCCGCGGGGTTCAGGTAGCGCTCCCGGTACACCACCCGATACGTGCCGGGCGGCAGCGGAGCGAAATCGCAGGTGACCTGGAAGGCCTCGGGGAACGCCGTGCAGAAACAGCCCGGCGCGCCATTGCAGTACTGGATGTCGGCCGTGATGAGCACGGAGTCGGGAGCTGCGGTGGAGCAATGCGTGGCGGCCATGTCCCAGCAGCCCATGGAGAACGCGTCGGCCATGACCACATGGATGGAATCGACGGACGTCGGAGCCGGCGGCGTGATCGTGATCTGCGCCGACGCGATCCCCGAATGCGCCGCGACGAGCAGGACCGTCGCGAGCGCTGAACGCGTGAATCGCACTTTCGTCATGAGGGTCCTCCTCGAAGCGGACCCGTGATCGGGCCCTCCACATTCGCGGGTTGCCGATGAACGCGGCACCTGTGCGGACGAGCGTCGCGACCGGTCGAGGTGGCCGCGACTCCAGAGTTCCCGGTCCGAAAAGGCTACTCCCCTGCGGGGCCGCCGGACAGGGGATTTCGTGACGGTTCGTTGACGGTAAGCACGGACCGACTCGTCGGGGTTCGCTCGTCACGCGCGACTCGGCTGCTCTATCCTGCGGCCATGCTCAGGCTCCCTCGACGTCTCGCGGTGCTGGCCTCGGGTGCGGGCCTGCTGGCACTCGCGACACGCGCCCACGCCGACACGCCCAAGTTCAGCCGCGCCGAGGGCATCCGGGCCGTGGTCGCCGGCGACGGGTTCGAGCAGCCGCTGTTCCTGTGCGCCGCCCCCGGCGATGCGCGGCTCTTCGTCGTGGAGCAACCCGGTCGCATCCGCTGGATCGAGAACGGCCGCCCGTCGAAGGAGGTGTTCCTCGACCTCACCGACCGCGTGAAGGCCGGCGGTGAGCGAGGCCTGCTGGGGCTCGCATTCCATCCGGCGTTCGCAAGGAACGGCTTCTTCTACGTGAACTACACCGACCACGGCGGCGACACGCAGGTCGAGCGCTTCACCGTCCAGGATGACCGCCGCACCGCGGACCGCTCGAGTGCGAAGCGCATCCTCACCGTGGACCAGCCGTTCGCGAACCACAACGGCGGCATGATCGCCTTCGGCTTGGACGGCATGCTCTACGTGGGCATGGGGGATGGCGGCTCCGGTGGTGACCCCATGGGCCACGGCCAGAACAAACGCTCCCTCCTGGGCAAGATGCTGCGTCTCGACGTGGACCACGGCGACCCGTATGCGATCCCCGACGGCAACCCGTTCAAGCAGAAGACGCAGGAAGGCCGCCCCGAGATCTGGGCGACGGGGATGCGCAACCCGTGGCGTTTCTCGTTCGACCGCGTCGCCAAGCGCCTGATCATCGGCGACGTGGGCCAGAACAGGTGGGAGGAGATGGACGTCGTGGACGCGGCCGCACCTGGCCTCAACTACGGCTGGAACGTGCGCGAGGGCGCACACGGCTTCGGCCTGCCCCGCCCCCGCCCGGCGAACCTCGTGGAGCCGGCCCTCGAATACGACCACGACGAGGGCTGCTCGATCACGGGAGGCTATGCCTATCGCGGCAAGGCCATCCCGGATCTTGCCGGCACCATCTTCTTCTCCGACTACTGTCGAGGCTGGCTGCGCTCGTTCCGCTGGGACGGGGCCAGGGCGACCGAGACGCGCGAGTGGAGCGTGGGCACGCTGGGCAGCGTCGCGTCCTTCGGCGAGGACGCCGACGGCGAGTTGTACGTGGTCACACTCGAGGGACGGATCTGGAAGTTGGCGGCTCCGTCTTCGAGTTCGGAAGCCCGGTGACGTGAGGGCACTCGCACTTCCCCGGCAGCCCGACCGCCGCAACTGGGTCATCGCGTGGGCGGTGGCGGTGGCGCTGCATGGGCTGGCGATGCTGGGACTGCAGGCCCGGCAGCACATGGTCCCCGCTCCACCGCCGTCACCCCAGCTCGAACCGCTCAAGCTCCGGTTCGTGGCGCCTCCGCCCGCTACGAACGCCGCACAGCAGCCCAACTACTTCACCGAACTGCCCGCCGACCGCGCGGACCAGGCGCCCAAGCACGCGGACTTCCTGAGCAACGTGACGAGCCGGGCGCGCGACAACGTGCCTGGCGGGAACGAGTCCCTGCCGCGGATGACCGGTGTGAGCGATGCACCCTCCGTGGCGCTCGAGAGCGGCCGAGTGGAACCGGTCCCCGCGAGTCCGCCGCGTACGACGTCCGCGACGGAGACCCCTGCGCCGTCCGCCACCGACAGCCGGGCCGCGCTGGAACCGGGCAAGGGAGCCGCTCGCACGCAGACCACGCCGCTCGTGTTGCGCGATGCCGGCCAGACGAGCGAACGCTTCCCGAGCGCTTCGACGGCCCCGGGCAACTCCGACATCCGCCAGCCGGCGATGGACAACCCCGGGGGCAACGCCGCGCTCGGCGGAGATGTGAGCCTCAGCACGACCGAGTGGGAGTGGTCGCCCTGGATCCAGCGTTTCGGCCGCAGGCTGATGAGCGCCTGGACCGCTCCCCCGGCTTACTACCTGGGCGTGCTCAAGGAGGGCGGCTGGACCGTGGTGGAACTGGAGATCGCGCGCTCGGGCGAGGTGCTGCGCATGGACGTGCTGGAGGAACAGGGCCATCCGTCGCTCATCCGAGCGGCGACCAGTGCGCTGCGGTCCATCTCACCCATGGAAGCGCTTCCCGCCGACTTCCCGGAGAAGACGCTCATCCTGCGCGTCCGCATGGTCTACCCGAGGGTCCATCCGCGCTGACACGACCTTGAACGATCTCGCGCCCGGCTCGCACCGGCCGCGTTCGAATTCCTCGCCATCCACCCAGGAGAACCACCGACATGCTCGACCTGATCTCGAAATCCGGACCGGTCTTCTATGCCCTCGTCTTCTTCAGCCTGATCGCCACCGTGGTCACGCTCGAGCGCTTCATCGCGTTGCGCCGGGGCCGTGTCATGCCCCGTCACCTGGTGGACATGCTCGAGTCCATCCAGCCCGGCAAGGACCTGAGCGTCGCGATCGACCTGTGCAAGCGGAATCCGGGCGTGCTCGCCGACGTCATGCGGGCCGGCCTCGAGCACGCCGACCGGCCCTGGGATGTCATGCGCGATGCCGTGCTGGACGCCGGACGTCAGGAGACCCCGGCGCTCGAACGCAACCTGTTCTGGCTGCAGACCGTCGCCCAGGGCGCTCCGCTGTTGGGATTGCTCGGCACGGTGTTCGGCATGATCAAGATGTTCGCGGCGACATCGCTGGCAGGGCTCGGAGACGCGAAGGTGCTGTCCGAGGGCATCAGCGAGGCGATGTTCACCACCGCCGAGGGCCTGTGCATCGGTATCCCCGCACTGGTGGCCTACAACTATCTCGGGGCCCGTGCCGAGCGGTACATCCTCGAGGTGGAGTCCTACGCGAGCCGGCTCGTCGCTCGGCTGCGCCCCGAGCTGCAGGAGCGTGCCCAGTGAGCCGCATGGTCTTCCGCGAGCGCAAGCGCAGCCGGGGCGTGGACCTCAACGTGACCTCGCTCGTGGACGTGCTGTTCCTGCTGCTCATCTTCTTCATGCTCACGACCACGTTCAAGCATGCCGGGGAGCTCGAGTTGAACCTCCCCGAATCCAGCACGGCCGGCCCTGCGAACGCCGGGGCCGCGGAAGACGGCGCCGAGTTGGTCCTCACCGAGCAGGGCACGCTGCTCCTGGACGGCACGCCGGTGACGTTCGAGACACTGCCCGCGGGGCTGCGCACGCTGCGCCAGCGCCGGCCGGGTGCGCAGATCATGATCGAGGCCGAAGCCGGCGTGGCGCACGGCCAGGTGGTGCGGCTGCTGGATGCCGTGCGCACGGCGGGATTCCAGGGCGTGGGCATCGGCGCGACGACGACGCAGAAGGCGGGCACGTTGCTCGGGCGGTGATCCGGTTGCCCGGTGAACGTGGCGGTCGCATACTTCGCCGATGATCCCGAGAACTTCCATCCGGAGTCCCCGATGACGAACATCCAGGTCCAGGGCGTGCACCACACCACGATCGTCGGCTCCACGAGGCAGAGTGCGATCGACTTCTGGGAGGGCGTGCTCGGCATGCCGTTCGTCTTCGAACAGCCGAACCTGGGCAAGCCGGACGAGAACCACCTCTATTTCGACCCGGGCGATGGGCGGCTGCTCACCGTCTTCACCAACGAAAGCCGGCAGGACGCCCGGCGTCCCGCCCCGCGCGAGATCGGCTGTGTCGAGCATCTCGCGTTCGCGGTCGCGAGGGAGCGGTTCAAGGACATCCCGGCGAAGTTGCGCGAGCTGGGGATCGAGTTCATCGAGCGGGACCGAGGCTTCATGGACTCGATCTACCTGCACGACGCGAATGGCCTCAAGGTCGAGCTGGCCTGCTACAAGTTCGATGCGCCGGAAGGCGTCCCGGCCGTCGAGGTGCTCAAGGCCGCGCATCGGCTGCGGACGGAGCGAGGCCACCACCACATCATGGAAGAGCACCTCGTGGACGCGATCGCGAAGCTGGTCCTGGCGCGAGGTCGCACGCCGCGCTAGAGCGCCCGGCGCCCCGCCGCCGTCCGGACGGTGCACGAGGCGGACTCCCGGGACAGCGCGCACGGGCTCGGGGAACACCGCTCCCGCAGAAGGGCCCGCTCGCCGTCTCGGCGAGCGGGCCCTTCTCGTGGTTCGTGAGTCCGGTTCGCGCTAGTGCGCTGCGGCCGGCGGCTGGGCGTGGGCCATATCCCACGCCGGAGGAGGCGGGAAGGTGACCAGCGCGCCCGTCGGCTTCTGCCCGGCCGGGATGCGGTCCAGGTTCTTGTGGATCACCGGCGGGAGCGACTTGAGGTACGACGCGATGGCGACGGCGTCATCCTGGTCCAGGATGTCGGCGTAGTTCATCCACGGCATGATCGGCGCGAGCTGCGAGCCATCCGGCGTGTTGCCCGTGCGCAGCGCCGTCACGATCTGCTCGATCGTCCAGCTGCCGATGCCGGTGGTCGTGTCCGGCGTGAGGTTTCGCGCATGCACGACGCCCCAGGGACCCACCCAGCCCAGGTCGCTGCCCGAGAGCCGGCGCGTCGTGTCGGGCGCACCATAGAAGTAGCCCGGCGTGTGGCAGTCGTTGCAGCTCATGATGGTGACCAGGTAACGGCCACGCGCGACCGGGTCCATCTTCGGGGCGGCGGTCGTGGCCTGCTGGGCGGTGGAGCACGAAAGCGACGAGAGACCGGAACCGAGCAGGACAACGGTCAACAGCGTACCGATGAGTCTGGTCCGACGCATCATGTGCACCTCCGAAGAGTTCGGTGGACAGCGGCCGCCACGATGGGCAGGCGCGCATTCTGCCGTGCCGAGCCCGTACTGCCAAGCCCCAAGTCGGATCGGCGCCTACGGGCCGCCTGACTCCGCGGTATCACCTGCCGTGCGCGGGCGGTCAGTGCGCCATCAGCTGACGGTGGATCAGCTCATAGGCCTCGGAGGAGATGCCGAGGTCGCCCTGGAACGGGTGGTCCATGGCCAGCACCAGGAAGATGACGCAGGCGACGAACGTGGCCAGCAGCGTGACCAGGATCGCGTGGAGTCTCACGTCCTCGACACGGAAGAAGAACGCCCCCGACAGGCTGATCGCCGCGCCGAGCAGGACGACGATCCACATCACCGCGGGCAGGCCCGTGGTCACGCGCTCGAGCCGCGTGCGTCGGGCGTCGACGACATTGTTGTACGCCCGCCATGCCTCGGCATGAAGCGCCTTCTGCCCTTCGGTCGCGGGCTCGAACGCCGCGAGCCGCGCCTGCACCGTGTCCATCTTGGCCACGCCACCGACTGGCACGCGCCCCATCCGTTGCACGGGCCAGGCTTCATGGATCACGTTCTCCGTGTATTCGCGCACCGCGTCCCGGAGCTCCGAGCGCACGGGCTCGGGATAACTGCTCACGTCTCGGTAGAGCATGGCGATGGCCGAGGCTTCGGTCGTGACGACCTCCGAGGCCGCGGTATGGGTCTCGAACACGTTCACCGCGATCAACGCCAGGACGAGGCCGTAGAACACCATGATCGAATGCACCATCGTCCCGACGAAGTGGGCGTCCGCCTCGGTGGCCTTGATACGCGGCTGGACCCGTCGGCGAACGTAGAGCAGCCCGGCAAGAGAGACGCTGCTCAGCAGCAGCACGAGGACGGGGCCCGAGATCCACAGCGACACTCCGAAAACCCAGCTGAACATGTGGCAGGCTCCTCTCTCGGTCCCCTGCGGTGCGCGCGGGGTTCCATGGACCATATCGTCGCCGTGCGCCGAGCCGTCCTCGGCGATGAGGTTCGTGCGAGTGAGGCGTGGTTCGGGTCCGCTTCGGGCGGGACCTTGGTGGAATCTACCTCAGTCGCTGAGATGCCGTCGTGGGCGCGGCCGCGCTGGAGGCCGACTTCATGCGACCCCACGCGGTTCCAACCGCCCCGCGTCACGGGCTGTCCAAGCTCCCGCTGGCACATTCGTGCACAGCCACCTCCGCGCCGAAGTGGGCGCCCCCACAGGAGTGCCCGATGTCGTTGCACCAACTCGCCGTGTTGCTGCACTTGGTTGCCACGACGGCCGCGGTCGCCGAGCCCGCGTCGTCCGGCTCGCCTCGGCTCGCGCCGGACGAGCGCTCGCGGGTGGAGGCCCGTGGTGCGGCCTTCGTGAACGCGCTCAACGCGGCCGACTCGCTCGGTTACCTGAAGGCGGCACGCGACCTGTTCGCCGAGGCCACGTTGGCCGGCGATGGCGCCACCCGTGTGGCCGGACAGATGGCGCGCGTGCGCGAACGATTCGGAGCGCTGGCCCACCACCACTCGGAACTCGTCGAGCTGGAAGTGGGAGGCGCGATCCGACGTTCACTCCACGTCTACGCCAAGGCCGCGAGCAGCGAGCGCTGGAGCGAC
>Ga0315912_10001842_pt1 | contig 24292 bp, 16 predicted proteins | sample VfabasoilMG_FD_204469 | JGI IMG/M metagenome (GOLD analysis project Ga0315912, IMG submission 204469) | Garden soil microbial communities collected in Santa Monica, California, United States - V. faba soil | ecosystem: Environmental > Terrestrial > Soil > Garden | place: USA: California... | reverse complement strand
CATCACACAGGTCAAGCGGCCTGGTGCCCACGGATCGGAGCTCCACATGGCGGGTCGTATCCCCCATGTCACTCAGCCCTACCTGCCTGGTGACGATCCGAAAGCGGGAGTCGCAGTCGCGATCTGCGTGCGTCGCGACGGCAAGGACCTTGGTCGTGAACGCGTCACCGAGCTCAGGGGTGCCCTGCACCACTATGGTCCGGCATCGCAGGGCTGGCTGATCACGGCTGGCCAGGTCCTCAGCGGCGCCCGCGAAGAAGCCGTGTCCGCTGGTGGGAGCCCGATGATGCTGTCTGGACGCCTCGAGCTGGCCGAGCTCTGCGTCATGCATGGCGTGCTCGTGAAGGTGCAGCGCATCGAGGTGCCGGTCGTCGACACCGAGATGATCGAAAGCCTCTCTGGACGATGAAGGTAGAGCACCTCGCTCTCCTGCTCTGCTTGCAGCTGCCCATCTGGGGCTGTCACCACGCGCCCCTGCATCGCTTTCCCACGGCAGGGGCGGCGCTCGAACGCCTGCGTGAAACGACCAGTTGCAATCGAGCGGTCCAGGGTGAGGCGCGGCTTTCCTTCAGCGGGGTCGGGCGGCGGCTCGTTGGGCGCGTGCTCTATCTCGCGCACGCACCAGACGACCTGCGCTTCGACATCTTCAGCTCGTTCGGCGTCACCATCTCCACGCTCACGAGCGATGGAGACCGCTTCTCGCTCTTGGACACCGGGCAGCGCAGTTTCTTCGTAGGACCGGCGTCCGCCTGCAACGTTCAGCGCTTCACGCGGGTGCCGGTCCCTCCGGAGGCCCTCGTCGAGCTGCTGCGGGGCCGTCCGCCAGTGCTCGTGCACGACGAAGCGGACGCAAAGCTCTCCTTTCGCCGGCCGGCCTTCGGTACCGGGCATTACCGGCTCCAGGTGGCCGGACGCCATCAAGCTCGCGAGGAGCTTTTGATTGGCATCACGCCGAGCGACTGGGACTTGCCGACGAACCAGCAGCGCTTGCGCCTGCTCGGGGTCAAGGTCGAGCAGGCAGGCCGAGTGCTCTACGAGGTCGAGCTGTCCGGCCACCGCTTGCGGCAAGTGGCTCCCCTGACGCAAACGGCCGAGGAGCGCGCACTAGGCGTACCGCCGCCCGAGCCGAGCGGCCCCGAGTGCGAGCTGGAGCTTGCGGACCGCATGCGCGTCTACGTGCCGAACACGGGCTACGAACTCGTCTTCCAGAATGAAGAGCTCTGGCTCAACCCGCCGCTCACGCAGGGGGCGTTCACGCAGGAGCCCCCGCCAGGGGTCAGCGTGAGCGAAACCGACTGCTCCACCGCTCCATGATGCGGGACGGGGCAAGCGGCCCTGACCAGCCCTACGCACCGCCCTCGAGTGCCTTCAGGATCTCGAGCGGCCGATCGGTCACGATGCCGTCGACGCCGAGGGCCGAGAGACGGAGCGCCTCCGTTTCATCGTTGACCGTCCAGGTGTTGACGATGGAGCCGCGCGCTCGCAGTCGTTTCATGACGTCTGCCGTCACCAAGCGTCGATCCGGATGCACGGCCTTGGCGCCCAAGAGGCGCGAGTAGCCGGCCAGTTGCTCGAGGTCGTTCAGCCTGCCGGCTTCGAGCAAGAGCGCCACCGGCAGCTCGGGCAGCTGCCGGTGCACGGAAAAAACGAGGCCGGGGTGGAAGCTCGACACCAGGATTCCGTCCGGCCCGTGCTTCCCGATGAGCTCAGCTGCGCGGCGGCCGAGCCAGGGGACGTGAGCGACGTCGCCTTTCAGCTCGACATTGGTCAGCTTGCCGTTTCTTCGGTGCCAGGCCAGCGCCTCGTCCAAGGTCGGGATGGAGACCCCGAGCTTCCGGCCGAGCTCCTTCGTTTGCCCCCAAGAAAGGCGATCGACGCGTGCTGCCTTGGCTTCCCCGAGCGCTAGATGGGCATCGTGCAAGATGACCAGCTCGCCGTCGCCCGTCATGCGGACGTCGAGCTCCACTCCGTCGGCTCCTTCCGCGAGGGCGAGGTCGAAGGCAGCGATCGTGTTCTCGACCGCTCGTGCGCGGGCGCCGCGATGGCCATAGACCAGGGGCCTTCCCTGCCTCTTGAAGCGGGCGAGCTCGGGGCTGGTCACGCGTCGCCTTCTTCTGCCATCGGCTGCTGCAGCTCGCTCACGATCTCCTGGGCAACCACGCGCGCGCGCTCGACGTCTTCTTTGGCGAAGCCAATTCCGCCCACCATCGGATGCCCGCCGCCGCCGTAGCGCGCGCAAATGCGGCTGATGTCCACGTCCAGGTCGCTTTTCGACCAAGGATTGTGCCCGATGGCGATGCGAACCCCCGATGCCATCGACGTCACCATCACCGAGTAGGTCGCGCTCGGCCATAGCTTGTACTGCACGAACTTGGTTACTGCGCTGACGCTCTGATCCGCCAAGTCGGCGAAGGCGACGCGGCCGATCTGCGTACCTTGTGCCCTGACCCGGGCGATGAAGGCGTCGCGCTTGGGTTCGATGATCGCGAATGCGTCGGTCACGAAGCGTTTCTTGCAGAGTGCATCGAGGCCAGCGTGGGCGAGCACCTCTGCTGCCCGACTCAAGAACTGGGTGTCGCCGAACTGCTCGATCACCGCCGCCAAGCGCAGAACGGGTTCGTCACTATCGGTGGCCTCCTCGGCCGAGTCGAAGTTGGCGGAGTCGATGCGATCGGCCCAATCGATCAAGCCGTCCAGCCCGTCGAGACTTGCCAGATGGACTCGCTTGGCAACGTCGGCCAGGAGTTTCGTGCAGCTCGAACGCGTACTGTCGAACACGAAGCAGGTGGGATTCTGCCGGGCCCGCAGCTCGAAGTGCGAGCGACAAGCCGCATTGGCGAACGCAGTGCGATGGTGGTCGAAATAGTGCGTGAGGGAGTCGATGGGCTCGTAGCGGAAATCGACGATGGCGTTTCCGGCACCGCTTAGCATCTGGGCGCTGGGCTTTTCCTGCTTGTGCCCGTAGCCACAGGCATGAATCTCGAAGGTGTGGGAGGGGTACTCCGCCTCGACCAAGCGCCTCAGCACGACCGCGCTCGCCAGGCCGTCGAAGCAGTGGCCGTGCGTGGCGCAGACGTAGCGCTGGATCGATCCTCCCTTGGTCACGCGTGGCCGGGTTCGAGGGAGAAATCCAAGTTTTCGCGTTCACACGCGTCTGCCAGGTCGCGCCGGAGGGCCGGCAGACTCACCTTCCTGGGCACCTCCAAGTCGAGCTCGAGCAGGAACATGGGCGTGCCCGAGAGCGGGGCGTGCGCGACGCGAGACGACAAGCTCGCCACGTTGATGTCGAGCCGCGCAAGGAGCGCGCTCACACTCTGCACGATGCCCGGTCGATCGAAGCCGCTGACCTCCAGGCGGTAGGCCAGTCCGTCGCCCAGAGGTTCGGGTCTCTTGGTTTTCTGCAGGCTGCAGCGAACGCCGAGCTCCGCTTCGATGGCGCCCTGCTTGGCCATCACCTCCGCCAGCGTGCGTTCGCCGCCGGTCACCAGCATCAGGACCGCGAACTCGCCGCCAAGCTTCGCCATGCGGGTGTCTTCGATGTTGGCGCCCACCTGGTGCAAGAGCGCAGCGAGCGCGCTGACGATGCCGGGCCGATCCGGCCCAACGGCGGTGAGCACCACGCCCTGTTCCCCAACTGTGGTCATCCCTGGATCGTTAGTCCAGGCTCGGATCCGGGGCAATTGGCCGACGGGGCACGGCCAAGGTAACCTAGTAGGAGTGACGCTCAAGATCGATCGGGACCATTCGCGATTCCGGGACATCGTTCGCGGCAAGATCCGAAAGGGCCTGCGTCAGTACATCTCCCATGGTGAGATGATTGGGAAAAAGGGGAAGGAAGTCGTTTCCATTCCCATTCCCGAGATCGACGTGCCTCGCTTCGTGTTCGGTAGCAAGGAGCAGGGCGGGGTTGGTCAGGGCGACGGGCGGCCCGGTGATCCGCTGGACTCGGGCAGCGACGGCGATGGCGCTGGCCAGGCGGGGTCGAGCGAGGGCAGCCACGTGCTCGAGGTCGATGTGACCCTGGACGAGCTGGCCGAGATCTTGGGCCAGGAGCTCGAGCTGCCGGACATCGAAGACAAGGGCAAGAAACACATCCCGAGCAGTCGCGAGCGCTACACCGGCATTCGGCGCGTCGGTCCCGAGTCACTGCGGCACTTCAAGCGCACGTACCGTGAAGCCCTCAGGCGCTCGATTCAAAGCGGTGCTTACAACCGTGAGCGCCCCATCATCGTGCCCCAACCCGACGACAAGCGTTACCGTTCCTGGCGCACCTCGGAGCAGCCAATCGCCAATGCGGTCATCGTCTACATGATGGATGTCTCCGGCTCGATGGGTGACGAGCAGAAGGAGATCGTGCGCATCGAGAGCTTCTGGATCGATACGTGGCTGCGTCGCCAGTACGACGGTATCGAAAGCCGTTACATCATCCACGACGCCGTCGCTCGGGAAGTGGACCAGGATACGTTCTTCCGTACGCGTGAATCCGGAGGCACCATGATCTCCAGCGCCTATCGCCTGTGCGGCGAGCTCTTGGCGCGAAGCTACCCGAGCACCGACTGGAACGTCTACGCCTTCCATTTCTCCGACGGGGACAACTGGTCCACCGACGACACGCAGCTCTGCATGAAGCTCCTATCCGAGGAGCTGCTCCCGATCTGCAACATGTTTGCCTACGGCCAGGTGCACAGCCCCTACGGGTCGGGCCAGTTCATCAAGGACCTGAGCCAGGCACTGCCCGCCGAACCCAAGCTGGTGCTCAGTCAGATCGCCGACAGGGACGCGATTGCGGGCAGCATCAAGGACTTCCTGGGGAAGGGGCACTGAGGTGAATTTCCCCGCCGTGTCCGATGCCACGACCCTGCCGGCGTATTTGCGGCGCGAGCAGGAGAAGATCGAAGCCGTTGCACGGCGGATCGGCCTCGACTTCTTTCCGACCGTCTTCGAAATCCTGTCCTACGACCGGCTGAACGAGATCGCAGCCTACGGCGGCTTTCCCACGCGCTACCCGCACTGGCGTTTCGGCATGGAGTACGAGCGGCTCGCCAAGAGCTACGAGTACGGCCTGTCCAAGATCTACGAGATGGTGATCAACACCAATCCCGCGATTGCGTACCTGCTCGAGGGCAATAGCCTGACCGATCAGAAGCTCGTGATGTGTCACGTCTACGGGCACGTCGACTTCTTCAAGAACAATTTCACGTTCCGCAGCACCGACCTCGATGCGCTCGGGCGCCTGGTTCCCCACGAACCCTCTCCGGGCGGCTACGATCCGAACCGGCGTTGGATCGACAAGATGGCCAACCACGGCACGCTGATCCGGCGCCTGCAGGGGCGTTACGGCGTCGAGAAGATCGAGACGTTCATCGATTGCTGCCTGAGCCTGGAAAACCTGATCGATCCCCACGCCGCGTTCATCCGCCGCACCCGGCCGTCCACGCCCGACGTCGAAGTCGAAGACGAGATGGATCCAGAGGTCGGCCTCCTCTCCGCCAAGGAGTACATGGAGGCTTTCATCAATCCCGAAGACTACGTGAGCTCGAAGAAGCAGCGCTTGCGCGAGGAGCGGCAAGCGAAGAAGGGCCGCATCCCGGCTGAGCCACTCCAGGACGTCCTGCTCTTCTTGCTCGAGCATGCGCCGCTCGAGCGTTGGGAGCGCGCGGTACTGACCGTGGTACGCGACGAGGCGTACTACTTCCTGCCGCAGATGCAGACCAAGATCATGAACGAGGGCTGGGCGAGCTACCACCATTCCAAGCTGATGACGGAGCACATCGCGACTTGGGAGGACATCGTCGAGTACGCTGACAACAACGCCGGCGTGATGGCCAAGAGCGGCAAGCGCCTCAATCCTTACAAGCTCGGCGTCGAGCTGTTTCGCCACATCGAGGAGCGTTGGAATCGGGGTCAGTTCGGCCCGAAATGGGACCAGTGCAACGACTTGGACGAGCGGCGCCACTGGGACATGCGACTCGGCCTGGGCAAACAAAAGATCCTGGAGGTGCGCGCCCACTACACGGACGTCACCTTTCTCGACGAGTTCTTGACGCCGGAGTTTGCAATCGACCAGGGGCTTTTCACCTTCGAGTGGTCGGAACGAAGAGGCGGCTTCGAAGTGGCAACGCGCGAGTTCGCCAAGGTCAAACACAAGCTACTCGGGCAACTGACCAACGCCGGCAACCCGGTCGTGCGGGTGCTCGATGCCAACCACGCGAATCGCGGTGAGCTCCTCCTCTCTCACGAACACAGCGGCGTCGACCTGCGCCTCGACTACGCCGAGCGCGTGCTCGAAGCCATGGTCCGCGTATGGAAGCGTCCGGTTCTGGTGTCGACGCTGATCGAGGAGGCGCCGACCATGCTGCGCTTCGACGGCAAGGCCCACACCCGCGTCGCGGGCAAGCCCTAGCGCCGAAAAGCCCAGCCCGCTCAGCGCGCGCTCGTCACGCGCATCACGGGCCTGGTCTGCACGCCGGTGCCGCGCACCGTCAGTGCCGCCGGCTGCTGCGTGATGGCCGTGCCGGTGAAGGCAATGAAGCCGTGCTCGCGGCCGTCGTTCTGGGCGTCGATGCGGGCGAAGACGGTGTAGCTGCCAGGAATGTCGAAGGTGCCCTTGGGGCAAGCTTCGGCGAGCCGCGTGGTGAGACTGAGTGCCCCGCCGGCCGCGAGCGAGGAGTATGCGGCCGGGCTCGGCGCCCGCGCCCCAGGGTTCATGCGGCAGGTGGTCGGTCCGCTGGGTCCCGTGACCTGATAGGTGATCAGCTCGCGGCGCAGGAACAGACGCATGCTGCGGCCGGAGGTGTTCTTGGCCGTGACTGTGACCGTGCTGCCGCCCGGGTTGGACGTCGCGCCCATGGGCCGGATGGTGAGCGTCAGCGGAGGGGGAGGCGGGGGAGGGGCCGTCGGCTCGGCCGGTGCCGTCTCACCCGCCGCTGCTTCCGCTGCCTCGGCCCCGGGCTGGGCTGGGGGCGTGGCGCCAGGGGTTGCCGCCGCCAGGGGAGCTCCGGAAGCCGGCGGGGTGATGCGTCCGAGTGGGGCGATCAGCTCGAGGGGGTAGGTTTCGCCCAGCACGAAGGCGCCCGCGTCGACGTGCTTGAGCCGCTGCTCGGGTGGAGGCGTCGCCTCGGCTGCGCCCGCCGCGTTTGCTCCTGCGGCGGGGGCTGTCGCTGGCGATGGGGCCGCGTCGCCTGGGCCCTTTTCGGGGGATGGGCCTGTGGCGGCACCTACGGGCATGAGCTCGAACGCGATCGGTGCCTTGGCCGGCAGGACTTCTTCGACGAGCTTCCCCTTCTTCCAAACCTTTTTGGTTTCGAGAGGGAAGCCGTAGCGGGGCTTGATGGTGGCGCCGGCAGCCAGGACCTCGGGCTCTTCGCAGTAGCCGCGCGGGTCGAATGGGTACACCAGGATTTCGCCCGGCAAGAGCGTGAGCTGGGACTCCTGAGCGGTGGTCTTGGGCACCGTGCCACAGATGATTTTGGGTGGTTCCGGCGGTGGTTTGGCCCAGCGGTTGGCTGGCTTGGGCGGCGGCTCGGCGGGTTTCTCGCGCTCCTTGGGCACGACCTCGAACGAGAGCAGCTCCGGCAGCGCAACCATGGACACGGGGTCCTGTCCGCGGTTCTGAATGGCGAGGAGCCAAAGCAGGTCGGAGGCTCGCTCCGTGACGACCACGACCACACCCAGATCGTTCGACGGGCTCGTCACTTCGGCGAGCGCGGCTCGTGCCCACTCTGCCTGACGCGCCTCGTCCTCGGCTGCGGCGGCTTGGTTCAGGTCCTGGCGCGTTTGCGGCGGCGCGCTGGGCGCTGGCTCCTCCGCGGCAGGAGCATCCCCGGGGTCGATGTCGCGACCTACGGCGCCGTCTTCCCGCGTCAGTCCGGTTGGCGGCCCGCTGGCTTCCTTCTGCGAGCTACAGCCGAGCGCGCCTCCCAGAAGGCAGCACAGCAGCCCGAGCCTGTACCGCCCGAGCCAGCACCGCCCGAGCCAGCACAGCGCGTTCCTCTGGAACAGGGAATGCCGGAAAGCGGCGCGCATGGTGGCGGGACGTACCATGTGCCTGGTGGCTCGCCCAGAGTCGCCGGGCCCGGCCGAAGTCGGTAGGCTCCGGCAATGCCTGGTTCGGCGCTCTATGCGATTCTGGACGCCGACGCCTGCGACGCGCGGGGCCTGCCGCTGCTCGAGGTGGGCGAGGGGCTCTGCCAGGCCGCACCTGCGATGCTGCAGCTGCGGGCCAAGGGTCGCTCCGCGCGCCAAGTGCTCGACTGGCTCGCTGTGCTGCGGCTGTGGACCCGGGCTCACGGCACGCTCCTCTACGTGAACGATCGCGCAGACTTGGCTGAGCTCGGCGGGTGCGATGGCGTTCATGTCGGCCAGGACGATCTGCCGCTCGAGGCGATCCGCCGTCATTTCTCCAGACTACGCGTGGGCGTCTCGACTCATTCCGAAGAGGAGCTCGCGCGGGCGCTTCGCCAGGAGCCCGACTACGTGGCGCTAGGGCCAATCTTTGCGACCGCGAGCAAGGAAAAGAGCGAGCCGGCGCTCGGGCTGGGCGAGCTCGAGCGCCTTAGTCCCATAGCTCGCGCGCGGGGCATCCCCATCGTGGCGATTGGCGGCATCGATCGACCAAGGGCTCCGCTCGTGGCCCGTCACGCGGACTACCTGGCCGTCATCGCCGCGCTCCTGCCCCCGAGCCTGCCTGGAGCGGGCGGGGAGCAGCTCAAGGCCGACGTTCTCGAGCGAGCCCGCGCCTACTCGGATGCGCTGGGCTGAGCGAGAGGCGCGCCGCGCGCCGCGCTGCGCAGGCGGAGGAGCAGCGCTTCGAGCGCCAGCCCCGGGGAGGCATTGCTTTCCACCTCGACGATGGAGCGCTCGCAGAGCTCGAAGAAACGCGCGTACAAAAGTGGGTCCTCGCTGCTTCGCGCTCGCTCCGCGTACGCGCTGGCCAGGTGACCGAGCGCGAGGAGCAGCTCCTCTCTACCCTCGGGCCGCTGATCGGCGAACGCAAGGGCAGCCTGGTCGTGCTCGGCGGAGATGGCCTCGTCTGCGGCCTGGACGAAAGCGTCGCGTGCCGCGCGTCCTTCCGGCTCCGCGAGCTGTCGCGCGCGGTGCAGGCTGCCCCCCGCGAGCGGGGCAAGCTCCGGCGGGAGGCCTTCGAGCGCCATGAGCTGGGTGAGCTCGGCGAGGGGCAGTGGACCAAAGCGCACGGAAAGCGTTCGACTTTGGATCGTGCTGAGCAGACGCCCCGGGCGGGTGGTCAAGAGGATGAAGTGCGTGCGGGCCGGCGGCTCCTCGAGTGTCTTGAGCAGCGCGTTCGCGGCAGAAACGGTGAGCTCGTCCGCGTCTCTGACGATGACCACCAGCGCGCGACCCTCGTGCGGCGGGAAGCCCATGCGTGGCAGCACGATGCTGCGGATCTGCTCGACGCTGATGCCCGTGGCTTCCGCCTTTCCGCCGAGCAAGGCCGGAGGGTAGAGGCCGCGCTCGACGAGAAGCACGTCTGGGTGCAGGGAGACCGCTGGTGGCTCGGCCGACCGAGCCACGGCTCGCTCACAGGCGCTGCAGACCTCGCAGCCCAGTGGATCCCCGCTACTGCACACCAGCGCCTGAGCCAGGCGCCAGGCCGTGGTCTCCTTACCGACGCCCAGCGGACCCTCGAAGCGGAGCGCGTGGTGCAGGCGGCCAGCGCGGAGCGCTCGCTCCAAGGTTTGGATGGCCGTGTCCTGCCCCAAGATCGGGTGCCCGACGGCCCTGGACCCTGCTCCTCGGGAGAATGCCACCCGGGCGCGCTACTATGCGGACTGGCTGCAGTCGAGCAGAGTCAGGAACGCCTCGTAGGCGCGGCTTGCACGCTCCTGGTTGTCGCTGCGCTCCGCCAGGACCGTCAGGCCATCCAGGACCGCCAAGGTCAGGGTCGCCAAATCCTCGGGAGCTACGCGAGACGGACCGCCCTGCCGGATCTTGTCGACCAGCAGACGGTGGACCTCTTCCCAAGAGGCGGCAGCCATGCGCGAGAGATCGGCGTCGCGCCGCCCTTCGCCCCAGAGCTCAATCAAGAGCCCGCGCACGTCGGGGCTCTCCGAAAGGCGCGGCCAGAGCTTCTGGAAAGCCTCGGTCAAGCGACGCGGAGCGCTGCCCTCGCCTTCTTCCACGACCTTCCGCACGATCTGGTGATGGCGCGCTTGTGCCAATCGCTGTACCTCGTGCACGAGCGCGCCCTTGCTCGCAAAGTAGTAGTGCACGATGCTCTTGCGCAGCCCGAGCTCCTTGCCGATGTCGGCCAGGGTGGTGGCAGTGAAACCTCCCTTCGAAAAGCAGGAGGCGGCGGTCTCCAGAATGGCTGCGACGCGAGGATGGTCGCTCTTGGTCACTCTGGGGTACTCGCCGCTCTGGCTCACCCGGTGCTCGCCGCTCTGAGAGGCTCCGGGGCGGACGCTGGCTGAAGGGCCGGTTTGGCTTTCGTGGGACGTGGACTTGAGTGGTGCAATCGACATGGCGCTCAGTCTCCACGGTGGAGGAGTCGTCAGCGGGCGTCAACTCACATTTGCGCTGGACCTCCTGAAAGTCATCAGAAGGTAGACGTTTGGCATAGAGACGCCCCCTCAAACGCCGAGCGGTACCAGAGGGGCCGTCTGGTCACTTATTCCAGCTGGATCGAGGCTCGGCACAACCCGGCCCGCGGGCCCAATAGACTCAATGGTCCTGGAGCAAGCGCCGACTCACGGCTGGCAGGGGCCGCACGAAGCCTCTGCCCCGGAATCGCTTCCGCTCCCCATTTCAGGCGCTATTCCGGTCGCTGCTGCGTGCGCCAAAACGGCATCCCTGCCTCCTCGGTCCACCCGGCCCGACCGAACCGACCTGGCTCGCGGTTCTCGGCGAACTCGCCCAGCGCTCCGCCTTCTGGTCTTTTCTGAGTGAGTACGAGCAGCTCATCGGCGAGGTACTCGGGCACGCCCACGTCATGGGCATCCAGGGGTAGTGTTGCCGGACCGGTCCCAACGCGGATGACCTGGGTCGTGGGGGGGTAAATGTCCCGCCAACGCTCCCGAAGGGTGTGGTTGCCTTCGCGCACGATCCGGTACCGGTGGAGGCGGAATCCAGGGATCCCGCGCTGACTCAGCACCCGCGCGCCACGCGGCAGTCGCTCGTCCGGCCGTTCGATTTGCTCGTAGGGCAGGGCTTCGTCGATGCGCCGAATCAACGTGACGACGCGATCGACCTCGGGACCGAGCACCTCGGCGTGCACGACGCCACCTTGGACGGTCTGATGCAGGACGACCGGGAACGAGAACGAGTTCTGCACGCGGAAGTTGATCGTCGGGTACACGACCGTCGCGTCCATGCCCATCTTGATGTACGAGCTCGGGCGCGTGTGCGGGTAGCGCTCGACGATGTCGAGTCCGGCGAAGAAGGCCGCTCCGTGCAGTGTTCCCGAGATCTGACAAGTGCCGCCGCCGATGCCGTCGACGAGCTCACCGTCCGCGATGACGGTGGCAACGCGGTAGCCGTTGGCTTCGTCGCGGGGGCCCAGTACCTGGTTGAAGTCGAAGATCTCACCGGGCAAGAGCACGGTTCCATCGAGCTTGGAGGCCGCTAGGTGCAGGTTGTAGGTGCGGTCGCGGTCCTTGTCGGCCGTGCTGTAGTGAGTCTCGAAATGACCCAGCACGCGCTCGAACGAAAGCCCGCTGATTGCCTGGCTGCGGCGATTCGGCTCGGTCTCCCGTACGACTGCCTTCGCGCGCAGCCGCCCGCGCTCCAGTGCCTGGTCGATGGCACGGAGCGTTCCGTCGACGTCGAGCGATCGGCCGGTGACGTGGGAAAGTACGCTCTTGTGCAAGAGGTCGAGCCTTGCGTCTCGGGCGACGCGGTCGACCTGATCCTTGAGACGGAGCACCTCCGAGAGCGCCTGCTCTGGATCGACTAGCAGCGCTGCGGGCAGGTCGTGACTGTGGTCGATCCCGTCCAGTTTTTCCGGCGTCCTTCGTCCCCGCGCGAGCTCGCGCCAGAGTGAGCGCAGGCGGCTCGACGGATCGCGCGCGTCGAGCAGCTGATTGGTCAGGCGAACGGTGTCGATCCGGACCCCCATCTTTGCGAGCGGTATGGTGGCAAACTTCCCGTCGGGAAGCTCGATCGACAGCGCTTGCTTGGCGAAGCTGCGGGTGCGACCGAGTGCCACCTCGACGGCCCCTCGATCGAGGGAGAGCGGAGCGCCGAGGTAGCGCACCTCGGGCAGCGCTTCGGAGCTCTGGTCGGGCCCGCCGCTGGGCAGCACCAGAATGCCGAGCGCACTGCCGATCGCAGCGGAGAGGAGAACGACCGAAAGCGCGCGTCCCGCGGGAAGTCGGGTCCGCGGGTCCCGGGCAGGTTGCTCTGGCTCGCCGGGCGTCTCCATCTCGGCCTCGTCTTGCCGAAAGGCCCGGCGAAGCGCAAGGGGCCCAGGCGAGGCAGGAGCCCGTGACGAGGGCTCGTGCGGTAGGATGGGTCGCGCGATAGAACTCGCGCGCACGATGTCCGAGCCCACAGTGTCCGACCTGCCCGAAAACGTCGAACAGAAGCTGGATGGACTGCCGGTGACGCCCGGCTGCTATCTGTTCCTCGATCAGCACGGGGGCGTGTTGTACGTGGGCAAGGCCAAGAGCTTGCGCGCGCGCGTGCGCAGCTACTTCCAGGCGGGCAGCAGCGACACGAGGGCGTTCATCGAGCTCTTGCCCCGACTCGTCTTCGACCTGGAGACCTTCGTCACCACCACCGAGAAGGAGGCAGCGATCCTCGAGAACAGCTTGATCAAGGAGCACCGCCCGCGGCTCAACGTCAAGCTGCGAGACGACAAGGAGTTTCTCACCTTGCGCCTGGATGCCCGCGTGCCCTGGCCCAGGCTCGAGCTCGTCCGCCGTCCAGCGCCCGATGGTGCGCGCTACTTCGGCCCCTATCACTCGGCCACGGCCGCTCGGCGCACGCTCCACGTCGTCGAGCGCTATTTTCAGCTGCGCACGTGCAGCGATCGCGAGCTTTCGAACCGCAAGCGGCCGTGCATTCAGTATCAGATGAAGCGCTGTCCTGCGCCCTGCTGTCTTGAGGTCGACCGCGAGGAGTACCAGCGCCAGGTCGAGACGGTGGGGCTCTTTCTGGCGGGGCGTCAGGACGAGCTCGGCCAAGCGCTCGACACGCGCATGCGCTCCGCTGCGCGCGAGCTGAATTTCGAGGTAGCTGCGCACTATCGCGACCGCATCGATGCACTCGGCAAGCTGCGCGAGAAGCAACGCGTCGTGGCGGTGACGGATGCCGATCAGGACGCGCTCGGCATCTACCGGGAGGGCGACCTGGTCGAGCTCTCCGTCGTGTGTGTGCGCCAGGGCAGGGTGGTGGAAATCCTCAACGTCAGCCACGCTCGCACCTCGCTGCCCCCCGACGAGATCGTGGCCGGCTTCCTGCGCGAGCACTACGGGCCGGGCGGCCTCGGCTCCTCCCTCATCCCCGACGAAGTCCTCCTACCGGTGCTGCCGGAAGGCGCAGACGGCGTGCGCGAGTGGCTCGACGATCGGCGAGAGCTTCTGGCCGAAGAGCGCGGGGAGAAGCGGCGCCCCGGTCGAGTCCTCTTGACCGCGCCGCAACGTGGCCCCAAAGCCGACCTCTTGAACCTCGCGCTGGAGAACGCGGCTCATGCATTCGCGGAGAAGCGGCGCAAGACCGAGGACCTCGAGCAGAGACTGCTCGAGGTGCAGCGAAAGCTGCGTCTCGTCACCGTGCCCAGACGCATCGAGTGCTGCGACATCTCGCATCTCGGTGGCGAAGCTACGGTCGGTTCCGTGGTCTCGTTGACGGACGGACAGCCGGACAAGAAGCGCTACAAGTCGTACCGGGTTCGTGGCGTCTCGGATGGCGACGACTACGCCGCCATGTACGAAGTGCTCCTCCGGCGGTTTGCGCGCGGACGGGCTGCCCAGGCCGACACTGACGAAGCCGTCCCTGGCGAAACAGCATCTGGCGGCGCTGCGTCTGGCGAAGCTGCATCTGCCGAAGCTGCATCTGGCGAAGCTGCATCTGGCGAAGCTGCATCTGCCGAAGCTGCATCTGGCGAAGCTGCACCTGCCGAAGGAGGCGAACGTGGCGAGCAGGACATTTGGGCGCTGCCGGACCTGTTCGTAGTCGACGGCGGCCGCGGTCAGCTGGGAGTTGCGCTGGCAGCCGCCGCCGACCTCGGCCTCTCTGGCTTGGCCATCGTAGGCTTGGCCAAGGAGCGCGAGAGCGTGACCGGCGACCGCTACGTCGATCGCGTGTACCTGCCCGGCCAGAAGAATCCGATCCCGCTTCGCCCCAACACGCCAGAGCTCTTCTTGCTCGCGCGAGCGCGCGACGAAGCGCACCGCTTTGCCAACGTGCAGCGGGAGCGCCTGGGCAAGAAACGGCGCTTCGCCTCGCGGCTCGACGACGTGCCCGGCATCGGTCCCAAGACACGCAAGGTGCTGCTCGAGGCGTTCGGCACGGTGGAGCAGGTTGCCGCTGCGAGCTTCGAGGAGTTGTCGAGCGTGCGTGGGGTGTCGCGCTCCCAGGCGCGGGCCGTGATCGAGGCCCTGCGTGGCTCCCCCGCAGGGCCCGAGCCTCCGGGCTCGCCCGACAATCCCACTGACAACTAGGTTGTCATTTGCGCCAACTTAGTTGCCAAGTCCGTTCCTGCGAGGGCGCTCGAGGGCGCAGAAATGCGTGAAGATCCGGGAGATCAGGGGTGGAACGGGCGTTGCTTTCAGAGCAGAAACAGGAGAGTCTCCTTCACCTGGACTGAACCATGACCGATCGACCCCTTCATAGTCCCCACGTCTCTTCTGCAAGCCGGCCCGCCCTGCCCCACCTCTCGGGCAAGTGGCGCCGCTCGGCTGACTGGCGCCGCCTGGGCAAGCGGTTCGTCTCCTGCCTTTCCGTGGCCGGTGCGCTCGCTGCCGCGGGCTGCTTGCAGCGCCCGGTGGTGGAGCAGGAGCCGGTCACGAGCAACGTCTTCGTGACCCAGGTGCCCTTCTCCAAGATCGAGTTCATCGACCTCTTGTTCGTGGTCGACAACTCCGTGTCGATGGCCGACAAGCAGGCCCTGCTGGCGGTCGCAGTGCCCCAGATGGTGGAGCGCCTGGTGACGCCCGATTGCCTCAATGCCGATACCGGCGAGCGCACGGGAAGCACGCGCGACGGAGAGGGAAACCTGCAGTGTGCAGGGGACGGCTTCGCCCTCGAGTTCGAGCCGGTGGACGACATCAACATCGGCGTCATCAGCTCCTCGATCGGTGGCGCAGGCTCCGAGCAATGCACCATGGGCGACGACGCCGACAAGGCGTTGCTCATGCCCAAGGTCCGGCCCGAAGCGGCCCTGCCCGACCCCGGTGGCCTCGGCTTCTTGAATTGGGCGGGCGGCGTCGATGCCGACGTCACCACGCTCAGCCAGAACTTCGCACAGCACGTGGCGGCCACGGGCGAAGGCGGGTGCGGCTTCGAGGCTCAGCTCGAGGCCTGGTATCGCTTTCTCGTCGACCCCAGCCCCCCGATGGGCTTGATGAAGGATCCCATCACCGCCGCCACCAGCTCGACGGGTGTCGATCAGGGGATTTTGCAGCAGCGCTCCGAGTTCCTGCGCGCCACCAGCTTGGTCGCGATCGTGGTCCTCACCGACGAGAACGACTGCTCGGTCATGGAAGGTGGCCCCTATTACGAGAACGCCGGCTACGGCTGGCTCGTGCCCGATATCGGGCGAGGGTTCGCCTCGGCGAGCACCGAGTGCGCCGATAACCCGAACAGCGCCTGCTGTTACTCGTGCTTGCAGGACCTCCCGCCCCCCAACTGCGCCGACACCTGCACGCGCGACGGCAACGGCAACGGCGTCGCCCTGCCGCTCGAGGAGGATCGGGCCAACGCGCGCTGCTTCCAGAACAAGCGGCGCTTCGGTGTGGACCTGCTCTACCCCACCAGCCGCTACGTGGACGGCCTGAGCAAGGCCACCATCGTGGACAGCCAGACCGGCCAGAATGCACCGAACCCGCTGCTCCTCGGCGCCAGCCTGGATCCCGCACAGCGCAAGACCCGCCTGCCGAACCTTGTGTTCTTCGCCGGCATCGTCGGCGTGCCCTGGCAGGACATCGCCACCGAGGCTACCAGGGAAGACCCCGCCTCACTCGAGTACATGGACGCTCGGCAGCTCGGTTTCGAGAACCGTTGGGCCGTCATCCTCGGTGACCCGGGGATCCCGGCCAACGACCGCGCGTGCCAGGTGGAGGATCCGCCGGAAGGCTGCGGGCGCGCCCCGATTCTTCCGACCGACCCGTTCATGATCGAGACGATGGAGCCGCGCACGGGCGTCAATCCCGTCACCGGCGACAACATCATCCCCATCGGGGGTAGCGGCTGGTCGCCGATCAATGGCCACGAGTACGACAACGAGGTCAACGCCTCCGACGGCCGTCCGTCGCGGGACGACCTTCAGTACGCATGCATCTTCCCGCTGGCCGCCGATGCCGTGAAGGAGAACTGCCTGGCGACCGACGCGACCTGCGACTGTGGCGAAGAAGCCACCGTGCCGAAGGGCCGCCCGCTCTGCAAAGCGCAGGGCTCCAACGCTGGCACCGCAGCCACGACCACCCAGTACTGGGGCAAGGCATATCCCGGTCACCGCGTCCTTCAGGTTCTGCGCGACTTCGGCGAGAACTCCATCGTCGGCTCCATCTGCCCGAAGGTGCTCGACGACGTGAACAGCCCCTATTTCGGCTACAACCCTGCGGTCAACGCCATCGTAGACCGGCTGGCGGAGAAGCTCGTCGGCACCTGCCTGCCCCGCGAATTGAGCCTGGAGGCGGATGGCGTGCCGTGCGCGGTCGTCGAAGCCATTCAGGGCCCTCTCGACTGCTCGCGCCCCGGCCGCACGGAGGTGGACGTCAAGGTCAAGCCAGCGGTGGTCTCGCTCCTGGCCGATACGGGCTTCTGCTCGAACGACACGACGCAGGCCGGCTCGAGCGTTCCTTGCTCGGACTGGGGCATGTGCACCATCATCGAGGCGCCTCCGGGAAGCCCCGCACAGCAGGAGTGCTTTGGCTCCACCGCTGCGGAGCAGCAGGATCCTGGCTACTGCTACATCGACCCGGCCAAGGGTCCCGCTGCCGGCGGCACCGGCGCCGGCTGTGACCCCAACAACTCCGACACCTGGGGCAGTTGCACCAACGAAAACGTAGCCAAGTGCCCCGCGACCCAGCGGCGTATCTTGCGCTTCGTCGGTGAAGACACCCCTATCAACAACTCGAACCTTTTCGTCGCCTGCGTGGGTGAGGCAACGAGCGAAAGCTCGGGCGCACTGCCACCTCTGCCCGAACCCGAGCAGTAAGAGATCTTTCCGGGTGAAGGCCCGGGATTGACGGAGGGGCGGGGCGGTCGAATGACCGCCCCGTTTTTTTCCCCCTGCGCCGCGGGCCGACTTGTCTCTTTGCTCGCTCACAACGAAGATCGCCCGGCAGGTAGTCAGTCTCGCATGGACGGCCCCAAGACCATCCTGGTTGTCGATGACGAGCCGCACATCGTGCTCGGGCTCAAGGACGCGCTCGAATTCGAGGGCTTCCGGGTGGTCACGGCCAGCACGGGCGCTCACGCCATCTCCGAGTACAAGGCCGAACGGCCAGACGCGGTGCTCCTCGACCTGATGCTCCCCGATCAAAACGGGTACCAGGTCTGTCAGCGACTGCGGGAGCTCGACGCGCAGGTCCCCGTGATCATGCTGACCGCCAAGAGCCAGGAAGCGGACAAGATCCGGGGCCTCGACTCAGGAGCCGACGACTACGTCACCAAGCCGTTTAGCGTGGGAGAGCTCACCGCAAGGCTTCGCGCGCTGTTTCGACGGACCGACGCGCGGCAGGATGGCCAGGTCATCCAGATTGGCGACGCCACCATCAACGTGGCAACGCACACCCTGACCTGTCGGGGGCAGGAGGAGATGCTCACCTTTTACGAGGTGGAGCTGTTGCGCCTCCTCCACGAGCGCCGAGGCGAGCCTGTCAGTCGCGACGACATCTTGAAGAAGGTCTGGGGCATCGAGAAGGCGAACAGCAGCCGCACCATCGACAACTTCATCGTCAAGTTGCGCAAGAAGATCGAGCGCCACCCGAACGAGCCGGTCTACATCCTCACCGTCTACGGCCACGGCTACAAGTTGGTGCGCTGAGCTTGCTGGCGAGCGGGGCCGCTGGCTTGTTTTGGGCGAGCGGGGCCGCTGGCTTGTTTGGGCGAGCGGGGCCCCAACCCCGCCGCTGGGCTTGTCTGCGAGCGGGGCCTCAACCCCGCCGCTGGGCTTGTCTGCGAGCGGGGTCTCAAGCCCGCCGGTGGGCTGGCGATTGGGCAGGGTGCTATTTTGCTTCCGGAGCAGAGTGTGGGCTGGGCGGTGTTTGTGCCACTGGCACGCACACGCCAAAAGCGTCGAGCCGCCCGCGGGGGCACCCCTGCTCCGGCGAACGGGGCCGGCTGGGCGCCTCCGTGGCGGCACCAGCTGGCTCCGGGCCCGCCGCCCCCGCTTCGGCGCGCGGTGGTTTTCCCGCGGCGAGCGCCGCGAGGGCCCCGATCGCGAGGAGGACCCCTGCGAGGGTCAGCTGCTGTCTGGGCTTCATGACGAGTCCGTGGTCTCGAGCAGAACGCGTGGGGTGCACGTTTCCATCCGCGATCCGTCCTGGCGCAGGGTCGCCGCCATCTGATACCACAGCTTGGAGTGACCGCTGAGCGAGCATTGCCAGAGCTAGCATCGCCGGGACTAGCAGCATCCGGGCTGGTATCGTCCGGACAGGCATCGTCCGAACTAGTATCGTCTGGGCAGGCCATGCCTGTCGGCCTGCCCCAGTCGGCACCCACCCCGCCCGCCATCGGCGAAAACGAAGCGGCCGTCTTGGAGACGTTCGTGGTGCCGGCGTACCTTGCCCACTTTTGGGCGCTTGCGCAGAAGCTCCTGCTGGTCGGCTCGGCGTCCCGCGTGGTCCATCTCGGCGCGGGGATCGGCTACCCGGATGCCGAGCTCTTGGCCATGATGCCCCAGACGACGGGGATCGGGGTCGATCCGTCGGCGGCCTGCCTGGCGCTCGCGTCGACGAAGATCGAGGGCCTAGGTTTCGCATACTTGGAAGCTCCAGCGGAGGCCACTGGCCTACCCGAGCAGAACTTCTCGCACGTGCTCCACCTGCACGCGCCCGGCTCTCGTGCGGCGCGCGCTCCGATCTTTCGGGAGATGAGCCGCCTGTTGTACGCGGGTGGACAGGCGCTCGTCTGCCTGCCGCTCGGGCAGTCGATGCCCGAGCTCGTCGACCTCTTGGCCGAGTATGCACTCAAGTTCGAGGACACGACGATGAGCGACGGGCTCGAGGCGCTGTCCCAGCACCCGGTCACGGTCGAATCGATCGCGGGTGAGCTCGAGAGTGAGGGTCTGCACGATGTCGACTTCGAGACGAGCGAGCTCTCGCTGGTCTTCGACAGCGGCCGATCCCTCGTCGAGGACCCCACGATGCGCTTCTTCATTGCGCCGACGTTGGCCGGCTGGGTAGGGGTAGCGGACTTCGAAGAGGCCCTTTCCTACGTCGCGCGCGCCGTGGACAAGTACTGGTCGGACGAGAGCCTGGAGCTCAAGATCAAGCTGGCCGCCTTCTCCGCGCGGCGCTGAGTGGCGCGTTCAGTAGCGGTGCTGCCACAGCATGTCCACGCCCACGCCGAGGGTGCCAATCTCGGTGCTGGCCGACCATGCTGGCGCGAAGCGCCAGTCCAGGGTGCCGCTGACGCCGGCGCGCGGCTCGGATTCGGGACCCGCGGATTCCTGTTTGTAGCTCCCTTGGAACCACAGATCCTCGGTGAGCTGAATCGACGCCGTGTAGCTATCCCAGGAACGCTGGGACAAGCGCGCCACTTCGCCTTCGGTCGCCTCCGCCTCTCGGCCTGCGTACACCTCCACGTTGCGTAGGCCGGTCTCGCCGATCAGCTGATTCACCGCCAGGGCCATGCCTGCCATCGCCACGCCCGTTCCTTGTCCACCGCCACTCGCAGTGCTGCCGCCGCCACCGCCAATCACGAGCGCCAGCACCTCGGCCTCGCCGCCGGCCAGCGGCGGCTCGCTGCTCCACTCCAAGGTCGGCTCGCGCGCAGTGCCGGAGATTTTGGCGCGCACCAGGACCCCCGAGGAGGCACGCCAAGTCGCGCTGATGTCCAAGTGGGGATTGGTCGAGTCGTATGTATCGAAGGCGATGAGGCCTTCTTCGATCAAGAAGACCTTACCGAGGACGGTGACCGTGCCGCCTTTGACCAGCTCGACTTGACCGCCCACGGTGGTGGAATCGGTGATCTCGATCTCCGGCCGGCCGCGAACCGTGACCTCGAACAGACTGCTCTCTACCTTGACCCCCCGCCCGAGGTCGACGGCGATGCGCAGGGGGGTCGACGTCTGCTTGGTCTTCTCGACTTCCTGCGCGCGGGGACGCTGCACCACCTCGACGGTCGGGTTGTCGGAAAGCTCGATCACGTCGGTATCGGCGACGTTCGGCAGGTCGATGGCGAGCCCTGACAGATCCAGGGTCATTTCTTGCTGCTCTTCGCTGGCTTGGATGCTGCCGCGCAGCGTGCCGGTGACGCTCGCTACCTGCGCTCCGGCCTTCATCAGCGGCAAGCGCGTCTGAGTCAGCTGAAAAGTAGCATGATCGAAGGAGAGCCCGCGCAAATAGAGCGTCGCCTCCCCGCGCACGTTCTCGCGGTTGGAACGGGCCTTGGCGCGCAGACCGGATAGGTGAAGGACGTTGAACTCGCCTTGCCTCGCTGCGCGCAGACCGAAGTTGGTTTCCGTGAAACGTAGGCCCATGGCGCGTGGTGTCACCACCCCGTCTTGCATGGTGATCTGGCCGCTCAGGCTTGCGTCCATGGGCGCGCCTTCGCTCGCGGCTGGTCGCATGCGAAGCTCGAGCGCGCCGTTGAGCTCGCCACTGAGCTCGCTCAGGTTGTCGTTCACGAAAGGCGTCAACACTGCAGCATCGTGCCCGCGCGATCGGATGCCGAGGCGGACCTCGGCGCTCGGATCCAGCTCGAGCGCCCAGGCGGTCGGTTTGGCTATGAGCGTCGCATCCGCTTCCAGATTGCCGAACTCGTCTTCTAGCTTTGCGCTCGCGCGGAGCGCTCCCTCGCGCACGCTGAGGCTCAGGTCACCTTCTCCCAGAGGGGTATCGCGGAGAACCAGCTGCTTGAGACGAAGCGATGCGTCGACGTCGATGGGGTATCCCTTGCGAGCGATGCCGATCGACCCCTGCGCCGCGCCCTTGAGCTCTTGCGCGGTGAGCGCGGCGACCAGGCCCAGCGGCGCGTCCTCGACGACGACTTGCGCGGCGCCGGTCCAGGCGGGCGTCCCTTCCGGCACCTCCCCAGTGACGTGGGCGAAGGGGAGCAGGACCTTGAGCGCAGCCGAGGCGACGCGCGACGAGCCCTGGCGGGCCTGAAGCGAGCCGCCGAGAAGCCCGCTTTGCAGGCGGTAGCGGGCGCTCAGCTCGACCGAGATCGGCCGGAGCAGGCCTACTGCAGCACCTTCGAGGTCTAGGGCAGACGCGTTGAGATCGAATTCTGGATCGTCGATGGAACCGCGGACGATGGCGCGGGCAGCTACGCGACCCTCCCACGTGGGCAAGCGCAGAGCATGCGGGAAATCCACGAGGCGCCGCTCGGGCACGAGCAGCACACATTCGAGCGGCGCGCTCCTCACCACCTCTTCGAGCTCAGCCCTACTCGGCGGGGCGGCGATCCACTCGGCCAGGGGAAGGCCCAGACCTCCGCTTGCGGTGAGCAAGTCGCCCTCGGGGTTCCGGATGCCCAGAGCGGCCTCCAGGCGCTGACGTTCGCTGCTCAAGCTCCCGCGCAGGGACACGTCCATCGCGTCGATCCGGCGCAGGTCCTCGCCCTTGCCGACGTCGACCGAAAGACCGGCCGTCTGCGCGCGAAATCGCAGGTCCGGGAAGGCCGTCTTGTCGCTGCGCTCCGCCGAGAGGCTGACCTCGAGCGTCCCCGACGCGCGCGAGAGACCGCTCGATTCGGGTAAGAAGGCCCTGAGCCAGGAGAGCTCGACCTGCTCGAGCTCGAGCTTCGCCTTGCCGGTGGCGCCGGGGTAGCTGGCTGCCTCCCCGATCGGCCCGGCGAGGGTGACGTCCCATTCACCCTTGGCTTGGGCGACGCCTTCTACCTCGAGGCCAGCTCGGCCAGCCAGGCGCTGCCCGTCGAGCTCGGTCGAGACGTCGAGCTCCAGCCCCGCAACCCCGAGCAGTGATGCGTCCGAAAGCCGGGCGCTCGCGTGGCCGGACGACGACGGTCCGAGCCTGGCGTCGACGTCGAGATCGAGGCGGCCGGCCAAGGTCGCCCGATCCAGGCCGAACGAAGCGACCAACTTGCGCAAGTCGAAATCGCGCGCGACGAGCTTTGCCCGGCCCCTGCCTGCACCCAGGGTCAGATCGCCATCGAGGGAGCCGCCGCTTTCGACGTGCAGGTCGCTCAGGCGCACTTCGCCGCCCCCGGCGAAGGCCCGCCCCAGCTGAACACCGACTTCCTGGTCTTGGCTGCCGATGCGCCCGGTCAGATTGGACACGCCCGGCTCGGTAGGGTGCACCGTTGCCGCGAGGTGAAGCGGGGCCCCGCGTGCCGTCGTGGCATCCAAGGCCACCGCAGGCTTTACCACCGGACCGTCTGCCTTGAGCCGCAATGTGGGGAGCGATACCCCGCCCGAGGCAAGCTCCTTGGCTTCGAGGTCGAGGCTCACCGTCGTGCGCTCCGGCTCTTTCAGGTCCACTTGCGCGGTCCCAGTGCTCTCGGCATGAGCGAGCGTCACCGATTGGTAGCGCAGCCCATTCGCTGCCAGATTCCACTGGGCGAAAAGCGAGGAGGTGCCGTCGACGTGCCCCTTGACCGCACCGGACACTTCGCCCTGGATATCGAGCAGGGCACCGATGCGAGGGCTCTCGGCGAGCGACGTTCGCCTCATGTTCAGCTCGAAATCGAGGCGACTGCCGGGTTCTCCGCTCACGGCCAGGTGCACGGGCAAGCCCCGTTCGTGCAGCGTGGCGTCGGCGGACAGCCCCCGCTCGTCGTAGTTGGCCACCAAGTCGACGACGGGCAGGGCCGTCCCCTGGTACTCGCTTTCGGCCAGAGTGGCGTTGATTTCCAGGTTCGGGCGTCGACCGGTGAGCCAGATTTCCACGGCTGAGCGCAAGTTGAGCCTGGTCTGCGGCAACTTCTCGCCGAGCAACGAAAGATCGAGGTCCTTCGTGTCCACGTCCAGATCCGCTTCGAGCTCGGGCGCCGTGGTGAGCAGCCCCGTCGCGCGCAGCTCGCCAGGGCCGGCGCTGACGACGACCTCAGCGTTCAAGCGGGGCAGCGTGCCTTCGATACGGTTTCTGAGGCCAATCGTGCCTTCGAGCGGCCAACCGGCGAAGAGCGGACGCAGGGCGGATGCCTCGAGCGTCGGCAGGGAGCCCTCGATCAGCATCTTGTCGCCGTCGAAGCGGAAAACCTGCGAGATGGGGATGGATCCAATCTTCCCGCGTACGTCGCCTTCGATCGCCCCTGGCAAGCGCATGTGCACCTCGCCCACGGCGAGCGTGTCCACACCGCCGAAACCCGAGGCGCGGAGGCCGAAGCGTTCCACATCCACTCGCAGTAGGCGGTCGGTGACCAAGACGTTGGCCTTGGCCAGCGGGACGTGGACCTCTCCCGCCAGCGTCGTGCCCACCCGCCCGCGCAGGTAGAAACGCTCCAGCCGCACCTCGGGGAAACGAATGCGCACGGGAGTCGTCGAGGAGGTCACCTCGGGTTTGGGGCGCTTGGGTAAGAAGGCGTCTGCGATGCTCGGGTGAGACAGTGGCTGGCCATCGGGTCCGCGCCGTTTCGTGCCGAGCAGGAAGACGGAAGGTCGACGGAGCGTGACCCGGTCGAGCTCGATGTCGATCTTGCTGCCTGCCCCCAAGAGGCGCAGGAGGAGCGCAGGCAGGGCGACGTCGATGTCCACCTCCGCGGCCTGAATGACGGGGCGGCTGTCCGGATCGGTGATGGTGACGTCACGCGCACGGAGCCCGTCGAGCCCGAAATCGGCGAGATCATCGATGGAGATCTGCCCCGCGAAGTAGCCGTTGAAGAAGCGCGTTGTGAGGTTCTTCGCCATCAGACGGCCCGCCGGCAGATCGAGATGGACCACGGCGGCGAAGACGAGGCTGACCACGAAGGTCACGAGGCCAAGGGGCACGGCGAGGACGCTGGCGCTCCGGGGGCTCAGCGTCCGCGATGGCTTGGCCCACCT
>Ga0315912_10001841_pt1 | contig 24302 bp, 15 predicted proteins | sample VfabasoilMG_FD_204469 | JGI IMG/M metagenome (GOLD analysis project Ga0315912, IMG submission 204469) | Garden soil microbial communities collected in Santa Monica, California, United States - V. faba soil | ecosystem: Environmental > Terrestrial > Soil > Garden | place: USA: California... | reverse complement strand
GGCTGCATGCGTTCGGGGAACGCCGCGGTGAGCACTCCCGCCACCTTGACGGCCACGTCGAGGCCCACCTCGTCCACCACTTCGAAAGGCCCCATCGGCATCCCGAAACGCCGCATCGCGGCATCCAAGTCGGCCACGGCGTAGCCCTCCTCGAGCATGTACAGGGCCTCGCGCAGGTAGGGCATGAGCACGCGGTTCACCACGAAGCCGGGCGAGTCCTTCACCACCACCGGGGTCTTGCCGAGCCGGCGCGCCAGCGTGACGGCCGTGACCAGCGCGGTGTCGGACGTGCGCTCGCCGCGCACCACCTCGACCAGCGGCATGCGGTGCACGGGATTGAAGAAGTGGAAGCCCACGAATCGCTCCGGGTGCAGCAGGCCCGAGGCGAGCGAATCGATGCTCAAGCTGCTGGTGTTGGACGCGAGCAGCGCGCCCGGCGGGATGCGCACCTCGAGCTCGGCGAAGACGCGGCGCTTGACGTCGAGGTCCTCGACCACCGCTTCGAGCGCGAAGTCGGCGTGCGCCATGCCGGTGAGTTCCAGTGTCGGCAGCACGCGCGCCATCTGTGCGTCCACCTCGCGCACGGCCGTGCGCTTCCTGCGCCCGCGCTCGGCGATCACACCGCGGATCGTCAGCAGGCCCTTCTGGAGGGCTTCGGCCTTGATCTCGCGCATGCGCACGGTGATGCCCTGGCGCGCGGCCAGCTCGGCGATGCCCGCGCCCATCACCCCGGCGCCCACGAGCGCCATGGCGGAGACCGTCTCGGCCCGGACCCCCGGATCGGCGACGACATTGGCGCGCTTGGCATCTTCGGAGAGCCGGAAGATGCGCACGAGGTTCTTGCACACCGGGCCCACCACCAGCGGTGCGACGGCGTCGGCCTCGGCCACCAGGCCCTGTGCGACCGGCCGGCCGTGTGTGTGCTCGAGCACGCGCAGCACGGCGAGCGGCGCCGGGTAGGCACCACCGGTGCGCGCCAACACGCCCTTTCGAGCCTGCGAGAACACGAGCGCGCGGCCGGGAGGCGTGGCGTCCAGCATCCAGTCCATGAACCCCGCCGGCCGGTAGCGGTCGCGGCGCTGCTTGGCGGACCGCTTGCCCACTCGCGCCAGGTGCTGCTCCGCCATCTCCACGAGCCACGCCGCGGGCACGGCACGCGCGACCAGTCCCATCTTCTCGGCGCGTCGCGCATCGAGTGCGCGACCGGTGAGGATCAAGTCGAGTGCGGCCGGCAGCCCGACCAGACGCGGCAATCGCGTGGTGCCGCCCCACGCCGGCAGGATGCCCAGCATCACCTCGGGCAGCCCGATCTGGGTCCTGGCCTCCTCGGTGGCGATACGCGAGTCGCACGCCAGGGCCAGCTCGGTGCCGCCGCCCAGGCAGATGCCGTCGATGGCCGCGATCGTGGGACACGTGAGTGCCGCCAGCCGCGAGTAGGCGGCCTGTCCCCGACGGACGAGCGTATGCACCAGGCTCATGTCGGTGATGCCGGCGATGGCGTCGAGATCGGCGCCGGCGATGAAGCTCCCGGGCTTGCCCGAGATCACGATCAGGCCCTTGGGCGGCGACGCTTCGAGGTCGCTCAATGCCGCTTCGAGCGAGGCGATGGCGTCACCGTCGAGCACGTTGAGCTTGCGCCCCGGGTGGTCCACCACCAGGTGGGCCAGACCGCCGTCGCGGCGCTCGACGCGGAACACGTTCATCATGCGCGCTCCAGCACGAACGCCGCGCCCTGCCCGCCGCCGACGCACAGCGAGGCGAGTCCCAGGCGCGCGCCGCGGCGCCGCATCTCGTGCAGCGTGGTGAGCAGCAGCCGCGCGCCCGAGACCCCCACGGGATGACCCAGCGCGATCGCGCCGCCGTTCACGTTGAGCCGCTCGTCCGGGATCTCGCCCAGCGGGCGGTCGAGGCCCAGCTCGTCACGGCAGAATGTCGCGGACTTCGCCGCTTCCTGACAGGCGATCACCTGCGCGGCGAAGGCCTCGTTGATCTCGAACACCTCGATCTCGGTGAGCGAGACCTGCGCGCGCGCCAGCGCCCGGGCCATCGCGAAGACCGGCCCCAGCCCCATGCGGCCGGGGGCCAGCCCGGCGAACGCGAAACCGCGGATGCGGCCCAGCGGCGGCATGGGCCAGCCCTGGGCGGTCTCGTCGTCGCCCACGAGCAGTGCGGCCGCACCGTCGGTGATCTGGCAGGAATTGCCCACGGTGACCGTGCCGTTCCTGCGATCGAAGTAGGGCTTGAGCTTCGCGAGCGCGTCGTAGGTCTGGCCCTCGCGCGGCCCCACGTCGTCGCGCACGGGGTCGCACGCCGGCGGCGGATAGACGGGCACGATCTCCTCGCGCAGTCGTTCGCGCGCGGCGAGCGCGCGCTGGTGGCTGCGCAGCGCGAACTCGTCCTGGCGTTCACGCGTGATGCGGAACTCGCGCGACAGCACCTCGGCGGTCTGGCCCATGTTGAGCCCGCACACGAGATCGGTGAGCCCCTCGGCCAGCGCGACACGCGGCGTCAGCATGGCGGGGCGGAACTTGAGCATCGCCCCGAGCTTCTGCATCGGGGTCTTGGCCCGCAGCAGCCCCTCGAGGAAATCGGAGTACGCATACGGGAACTGGAGCGGGATCAGGCTCATGGATTCCATGCCGCCGGCCAGCACGAGCTTGGCGTCGCCCGAACCGATCCGGTGGCAGGCGTTCGCCACCGCCTCCATGCCCGAAGCACAGTTGCGGTGCACGGTCACGGCGGGCACGCGCTCGGGCACGCCCGCGCGCAGCGCCACGATGCGCGACGAGTTGGCGGCCTCGCTGGGCATCGCACAGTGGCCGAACACGACCTCGTCGATGCGCGCCGGGTCCAGTTCGCTGCGCGCGATCACCTCGGCGGCGGCGACGCGCCCCAGCTCGTAGCTGGGAACCCGCTTGAACACGCTGCCGGCCTTGGCGAACGGTGTGCGAACGCCGGCGAGGATCCAGCCTCCGGGGACGGTCATCAGCGAGGGAGTTTCTCCAGGAGTTGGCGGGCTTCGGACTGGTAGCGCGCATCGAGCGCGCTGCTCGTCGGCGGCAGCGAGATCGCCTTCTGCAGCTCGAGCCGGGCATCGGCATGACGCTTCATGTCCTTGAGCAACCGGCCATATTCCACGCGGTGGTTGATGTAGGTCGGTTCGAGTTCGATCGCCTTCTGGAACGCCCGTTCCGCGTTCTCGCGCGAAGCCCCCTTGGGGACACCCCCCAGCACGGTGTTCGCGGCCATGCGCTCCATCGAGTTCATGCCCGAGATCTTCGCGTTCCACATGGCGATCACGTGCCAGGCGCGACCGATGCCGGGATCGAGCGCGATCGCCCGGTCCGCTTCGGCCTTGATCTCCTTGGAGAGCGCCAGCTTGGTCTTGGCCCCTTCTCGCTGGGCCTGGCGGCCGAGCGCCACCGCGAGCCACACGTGCGGTGCCGCACTATCGCCCGCCGCGCGCACGGCGTCGCGCGCATGCTGGACGGCCTCGGCCCAGGTCATCCGCTGCGTGTCGCCCTTCTGTGTCTCGCCCAGCTCCGAGCAGGCCCGCGAGGCGCGGCAGAGCGCGGTGACGTTCGTGGGCGCCATCTTCACCGCCTCCAGGTAGGCGGCCCGAGCTTCCTCGAGCCGGGCGGCCGCGTACGCCTGGTCGCCGGCCGCGATGGCCTCCGGGAGCGTGCTGCCGGCCGCGCCCGGGGCGTGGAACAGGAGCGCGGCGAGCGTGGTGGCGAGGAGGAAGCCGCGCGTTCCGGGCATGACCGGGGGCCGGGGGTGCAACCGATTGCTGGACATGGCCATCCTCCTTGCCCCTGCCGCGGCCGCGTCAGGCGCTGGCCACCTTGCGCTGCGCGAAGCGGCATTGTCAACCATCGGCATGGGGCATCTAACCCTTGGTAGACAACGGTTTCCCTTGGCACTCCCGTAGCCCGGTGCTACCAATCCACTGTTTCCGGACCGTGGGCGACGAGGCCCGCGTCGCGCCGCGCACGGAGGGGCCATGCCGAAGACGCTCATCAGGATCTTCCTCGATTCGGTCGCACAGCACCGCAAGCCGGCTCTGTTCATGCGCCGACTGTCGGACACCGCCGGCAAGGGCCGCTGGGAGTCGCTGTCCTCCGAGCGCGCCCGCCACGATGTCGAGAGCCTGGCGCTGGGACTCGCGGCACTGGGCGTGCGCCGCGGCGACCGCGTGGCCATCCTGTCCGAGAACCGGTACGAGTGGGCGGTCAGTGACCTCGCCATCCTCGGGCAGGGGGCGGTGACCGTGCCCATCTACCCCACGCTCACCGCGCCGCAGAGTCGCTACATCCTCGACAATGCCGAAGCCCGCGTGCTGATCCTGTCCACGCCGGCCCAGCTCGAGAAGGTGCTGGGGGTGGTGGACGCGCTGCCGAGGCTGGTCGGCATCCTCGTCATGGACCCCCCGCCCGCCTCTCGCGATTCCCGCGTGCGAGCCTGGAGCGCCGTGCTCGCCGACGGCGAGCGCCGGCTGGCGGCCGACGCGAATGCGTTTCGCAGCCTTGCCGAGGCCACCCGGCCGGGCGACCTCGCCACCATCATCTACACGTCGGGGACGACCGGCGACCCCAAGGGTGCGATGCTCACGCACGACAACATCGCCTCCAACGTCGAGGCCTGTCTCCAGGTCGTGGACCTGAACGCCAACGATTCCTGCCTGTCGTTCCTGCCGCTGTGCCACATCTTCGAACGCATGGCCGGGCTCTACGCCATGCTTGCCGCCGGGGCGACGATCGCCTACGCGCGCAGCGTGGACACGGTGGCGGCGGACGCGCAGGAAGTGCGGCCCACATTCCTCACCGGCGTACCGCGCTTCTACGAGAAGGTCTACGCGCGCGTCATGGAGAACGCCGGCAATCAGCCGCCGCTGCGCCGAGCCATCTTCCGCTGGGGGATGGGCGTGGGCCAGCGCGTCGCGCAGTTGCGCTTCCAGGGCAAGACGGCCGGACTGCTGCTGGGCTTCGTCGCCACCATCGCCGACCGGCTGGTTGCGCACAAAGTGCGCGAACGCGTGGGTGGCCGGTTGCGCATGTGCATCTCGGGAGGTGCTCCGCTCGGGAGCAAGGTGATGGAGTTCTTCTTCGCCATCGGCATCCCCGTGATCGAGGGCTATGGCCTCACCGAGACCTCGCCGGTCATCACGCTCAACGTCCCGGGCCGCGAGCGGCCCGGTGCGGTGGGCCCGCCGGTGCCCGGCACGCAGGTGAGCTTCAGCGCCGAGGGCGAGATCCTCGCCAAGGGCCCGGGCATCATGCAGGGCTACTTCCGGAACGAGGAGGCCACTCGCGCCGCGATCGTGGACGGCTGGTTCCACACCGGCGACATCGGGCACCTGGACCCCGAGGGCAACCTCCGCATCACCGACCGGTTGAAGGACCTCATCGTCACCGCGGGGGGCAAGAAGGTCGCGCCCCAACCGCTGGAAGGGAAGCTCAAGACCTCGAAGTGGGTGAGCGAGGCGGTGATGCTCGGCGACCAGCGCCCCTACTGTGTCGCGCTGCTGGTGCCCAACTTCGCCAACCTCGAGGCCGAGGCGAAGGAGAAGGGCTGGCCGATGGCCTCGCGCCGGGAGTTGCTGCAGGTACCGGCCGTGCGTGCGCTCTACCAGACGGTCGTGGACGAGTTGAACGCCGGCCTGTCGAAGTTCGAGACCATCAAGCGATTCGAGTTGCTCGAGCGCGACTTGAGTGCGGAGGCGGGAGAGCTCACGCCGACGCTCAAGGTGCGGCGCAAGGTCGTGAACCAGACGTTCCGGGAACAGATCGAAGCGATGTACGCGGGCGCGGCCGAGTACGCCGGCTGACCGCACCCGCAGGTTCCAGGCAGTAAGCCTCGGACGCGCGAGGTGACGCGACGTTCGACTGACTCCGTCCGGCGGGAGTCCAGTCATTCCATCCCGACACGGGAGGAACCCGATGAACGTGTTCCGCGGGTTGCGGGCGTTCGTGGTGCTCGCCTGGCTGGCTCCGGCCGCCGCGCATGCCGCCGGCTACGGCATCTATGAACAGGGTGCCGCCGCGTTGGGCATGGCCGGTGCGTACACCGCATCGGCCCATGACGCCACGGCGCAGTTCTACAACCCCGCCGCGATGGCGTGGCTCGAGGGCGGGAATGTCGCCGCTGGCGGCACCTGGCTGTCCACGTACACGAGCTTCGCCGGTATGCCCGCCTACCCCGGCTACGGCACGGTCGAGGAGATGGAAACGGGCAACTTCTTCCCCCCCGCGGCCTACTGGGCGCAACGCTTCGGCGAGCGCTTCGCGTTGGGCGCCGGGGTGAACTCGCCGTTCGGCCTCGGTGTCGAGTGGAAGGATCCGGAGCAGTTCACCGGACGCGAGCGCGTCACGAAGGCGTCGCTGCAGACCCTCAAGGGCTCGGCCAGCGCGGCGATGCGCCTGAACGAGCGATGGAGCGCGGCCGTCGGCCTCGACGCGCTGTTCGCCAAGGTGGAACTCCACAACATCGGCACGGTGATCGGGACCGGTGGAGCTCCCATCAACGCGCTCGAGGCCACGCTGGAATCGGATTTCAAGCCCGGCTACGGATTCCACGTCGCCGTGAGCGGGCGTCCCAGCGAGAAATGGCGCGTGGGCGGGGTGTTCCGCAGCGAGATCTCGGTGGACGTGAACGACGGCCGGGCCACGTTCACGCAACTGCCCACCGGGGATCCCGCGCTCGACGCGGTGATCGCGGCGGGCATGCCGGCGAACCAGGGCGTGGCCACGCAGCTCGCGTTCCCGTCGTCGTTCGCGGTGGGAGCGGCGTGGCAACCCGCGCCACCGTGGACCGTGGAGCTGGACGGTGTCTGGACGGGCTGGGCCGCGTTCGAAACGCTGCCGCTCCAGTTCTCGCAGGATCCCTCGCTCGACCAGGTCCTGATCGAGGACTACAACGACCAGTTCGCCGTGCGGCTGGGGGCCGAGTACCGGCTCGACCGGTGTGCGTACCGCTTCGGCTACTACTTCGACCAGGCCGCGGCGCCGGTCGAATCGGTGACACCCCTGCTGCCCGACGCCGCGCGTCACGGCGTGACCATCGGGCTGGGGGCCACGCGCGGCGCGTGGACGATCGATGTCTACAACCTGTTCCTGTTCGTGCAGACGCGCTCCACCGAGGGCCGCGAGCGCGAGGGGTACGACGGCACGTACAAATCCTACGTCAACGCGCTGGGGGCGACCCTGGCCTACCGCTGGTGAACGGAGGACACGACATGCACAAGACCACGCGGCTTCGCCTGGCGCTCGTGTGGGCGCTGGCCCTCGTGTCCGCCGGCGGCCTCGGGGCCTGCTCCACGATCGAACCCGTCAACGCGCCGGCGCTGACGTCCGGCAGCGCGGACTTCCGTTCGTACGTGGCGGGCGGCACGAGTATCTCGGCCGGGTTCCAATCGGGAGGCCTGGTGAGCCATCACCAGGCCCAGTCGTTCCCGACGCTGTTCGCGCGTCAGATCGGCATGAGCGTGCAGGCGAACGGCCAGGGCTCGTTCAGCTTCAACCCCTACTCCGCGGATGGGTTCCCCCCGCTCTCGCGCATCGTGAGCTACTCGCCGCTCGTCGTCACCAATAGCGGTCGTGTACCGGGCGCCGCCCAGAACACCGCCTGGCCCCCGGCCTTCCGCAACATGGCCGTGCCATTCGCGATCCTGTTCGACCTCGTGGATTCCACGTTCTACTACTCGCAGTCGTTCCGGCCGATCGTGGCGGATGAGTACTTCGCCGACATCGTGCGCCATCGCGGCACGGTGGCGCAGGAGATGCTGTCGCACGCGCCCACGTTCATCTCGCTGGAGTACGGCAGCAACGAGGTGCTGGGCCCGACATCGCAGGGAGTGCCGGCGGCCACGAACACCGCCGAGCAGTACGCCGCCATCCTGGCCGGCGCGCTCGACCAGCTCCACTTCGTGTTGCCGAATGCGAAAGTGGCCGTGTTGAACATCCCGGACGTCACGAGGATCCCGCTCGTGCGCACGCTGTCGCCGTTCACGGTGAGCCTCTCGACGGGCCAGCCCGTGCCGCTCATCGGCCAGGGCGGTCCGCTGCAGTTCGGCGATTTCGTACTGCTCACGGCGGCGCCCGTCATCGGCGCGACCGGGACCGGCATCCCGGTGGGTGGCTACAACTACCTGAACCCGTCGGTGCCCGGGAACGGGCAGCCTCTGAACGAAGGCCTCGTCCTGCGTGCGGCCGAGGCGGGCCAGACGCTCACCGAGATCGCCGAGATGAACGCCGCCATCGCCGCCCAGGCGGCCGCACGGCCGTACATGGCACTCGTGGACTTCCATGCCGCCCTCGACGCCATCGCCGCAAACGGCCTTCGCGTGGGCTCGAACACGTTCACGACCGACTACATCACCGGCGGGCTGTTCAGCCTGGATGGCGCCCACCCGAGTGACCTGGGCCAGGCCGTGCTCTGCAACACGATGGTGGACGCGGTGAACGCGCGCTTCGGCTCGGGCGTGCCGCGCGTGGACCTGATGGACTGGGCCACGCCGAGCGCGTCGGCGTCGGCCCCCGTCTTCCCTGATGGCTTCCGCGCGTTGCCCGTGCGTGTGGACGGGCTCGCGGACCAACTGCCGCGCCCGGTGCCCACCGGGCTCATCCCGCACTTCTAGCGAGCGGGCGGTTTCCGCCGAACGAACGGGCGCGTCCCTGCAAAGGGGCGCGCCCGATCCGTGACAGCGCTTCGGCTCAGCGCGCCGAGTCGGCCGGCGTGGTCGCCCTGGCCTGCGCCTCGGCCGCGCGAGCAGCCTGCACCAACACCCCCGTGCGTTGGAACCAGGTGGCGAGACGGTCGTGGTACCCGGGCGTGAGTTCCATCCCACGGTGCCCGCCCTCGGGCACGATCCAGCGGTCCACGCGCGACAGGCTCTGGCGCGCGACGTCCTGCGTCCAGGCGTTCGGCCACACCTCGTCCTTCTTCCCGAGCGTGACGTGCAACGGCACGTGCAGGCCGGCGGCTGCGGTGAGCGGTTCGTCGGCCGTCTCGACCAGGAACCGGTGGCGCTCGACGACGGCGGGAACCTGCGACAGCCCGCTCGCGCGCAGCAGTTCGGCGAGCGTGCGGAACAGGCTCTCGCACGAGACCCCGTCGGCGTTGTCGCGATGGCGGGCGGCGGCGGCCAGGGCCACTGCACCGCCCAGGTCCTGCCCCCATGCGAACACCGCGCGTGAGCCCGCCTTCGACCGCGCGAAGCGCAGCGCGCCCTCTCCGTCGTTCACCCAGCGTGACGCGTAGGCCAACTGCGCGAGCGAATCCGCCGGCCCCGGGCCGGCGGGGCCGAAGTCGCGGTAGTCGAACGTCATCACGGTGAGGCCGCGCTCCACGAACCCCTTCGCCACGCCCATCAGGTCGCCCATGCTGCCGGTGTCGCGGTCGAACAGCACCAGCACCGGCTGGTCCGGTTTACCCTCGAACCACCAGCCGGTGAGCTGCGCCTCGTCACGCGTGGACTTGAAGTCCACCGACGACCACTTGAGCCCGGTCGAGCTCGGCATCGCCGTGTACTTGTCGATCGGCGTGACCGCGTGCGCGCGGAGGACGACGACGCTCGAGAGCACGACCGCGAGCAGGTGGGTGAACGTGCGGTTCAGGACAGTCCGAGTCGGGGCCACAGTTCCTCGCGCACCAGCGCCAGCGGGATGGTGCCGCTGGCGAGGAGGGCCGCATGGAAGTCGTGCAATTGGAAGCGTGAGCCCAGCCGCTGCTGGGCCTCCGTGCGCAGCTCGAGGATCTGGATCTTGCCGATCAGGTAGCTCGACGGTTGCGTGGGGTTCAGGCAGTAGCGCTGCACTTCCGCGGTGGCGATGGACGGGTCGAGCAGGACCTCCTCGACCAGGTAGGCCACCGCCTGCTCGGGACTCATGCGGCCCGAGTGGAGCGCCATGTCCACGACCACGCGACAGGCGCGGAACAGCAGGTCGCGCAGCTGGAACAACCGCGTGAGCGGGTCGGCGGTGAAGTAGCCCTGCTCCCACATCAGCTCTTCGCAGTAGAGTGCCCAGCCTTCGGCGAACACGTCGCTGTGCACGATGCGGCGCAGCCGCGTGGCGGCACGGTTGGCGTGCGTGAGCTGCAGGTGGTGGCCGGGGTATCCCTCGTGCAGGGCGAGGAGCGGCAGCGCCGGCGTGCAGTGCGCGGCCAGCTGGGCGGCCTGTTCCTCCTTGGTGCGGCGGATGTCGATGGGTGTGACGTAGAACACGCCCGCCGGGTCGGCATCGAACGGTGCCGGCGCCTGGTAGGAGGCGTAGGGCCGCATGCCCCGCTCGAACACGGGAGTGTCCAGCACCTCGAGCCGGTCGCCCGGGGGCAGCGGCGCGATGCGGCGCTCGCCCACGAAGCGCTTCGCACGGTCGAGCTCGCCCACGTACGCCTCGCGCAGCCAGTTGGCCTCGGGCGTGCGCAGCCGGCCCTGCTCGATCAGCTCGCGCCAGTCGCGGCGAGTGTCGTGCCGGCGCGCCTCGTCCTCGAGCAGCACCTGCGCGTGCGCCACGTGCTCGCGCCCGACGCGCTCCAGCTCGGCGGAGCCGTACGGCACCATGTGTTCGCGCTCGAGCTTGTAGTTGATCCACCGCTCGCCGATGGCGAACGTTCCGGAAGCACGGGGCTTCAGGTCGCGCTCCATCCAGTCGTGGAACTTGAGGAACCCGGCGCGGGCGCGGTTGCCCGCGTGCTCCAGACGTTCGGCCTCGCCGGGGAACTGGCGCAGCAGCAGCCGCACCACGTCGTCCACGAACGCGGGCCCCTCGGCGGCCATCTCGAGCGAGGCCTCCAGCATCACCGGCGGGACCGAGAGCAGGTTGGGCTTCACCGCCTCCAGGTACTCGGGCACGGCCATCAGCCGCGAGACGGCCGCCTCCTTGCGCTCGTCGAGCGGCGCGAAGCTGCGCGCGAGCAGGAGGTGCACCGCGTTGAACGCCCGTTCCAGGTAGAGCGTGGGGTTCTTCTGCGGGACCTTGATCTCCTCCAGGTCCGCGCGCAGCGCGGCGATGCGCGAGCGCAGCAGTGCAAAGTCCACGCGCGGCTCGAGCGGCAATTCCTCCCACGGCACGGACGCCACCAGCCGCTGGTCCAGGTCGCGCAGCCACATCGCCCGTCCCTGCAGCCCCTCCGGCGTGTCGTCGGGCATCAGGTGGTCGTAGTCGTGGATGCCGGCCTCGGTCGCGGCGACGGGATGGTGCTTCATGAAGAGTTCGACGAACTCCTCACTGAGCGCCGTGAACGTACGGATCGTCTCGAGCATGCGGGCCGGATCCCCGGAGGCGGAAAGGGCGCGCGGGGGGCGCGCCAGGGGGGCAGGAAACCGTTTGAATATATCGGCTTTCGGGTCCGCAGGCTTCATGGCCGCGTCAGGAACGCCAGAAAACACGGCCGGCGAGGGGATTCCCCGCCGGCCGATGTGCTCCACTTCGTACGACTCAGACCTTGGTGACGTTGGCCGCCTGCTTGCCCTTGGGTCCCGGGACGAGGTCGAACTCCACGCGTTCGCCTTCCGCCAGCGAGCGGAATCCTCCCGCGGAGATCGCGGAGAAGTGCACGAACACGTCCTCGCCCGAATCGGTGGCGATGAACCCGAATCCCTTCGCATCGTTGAACCACTTCACCGATCCCTGCACGCGGCCCTCGGACGGACCCGTGGGCGCGGAGGTCCTCGGCGGACGCGAGCCGCCGGGTCTGCCGCCGCCGTGACCGCCACCCTGACCGGTTCCCTTCGACGCATTGAAGCAGTCGCGGCACAGCACCGGCCGGCCGGGCGTGGGCGGGAACGGCACTTCGGTGTCGCGCCCGCAGTTCGAACACGTCGCCGGGTACATGGTCTTCTCGGCGCGGCCATAGCCACCGCCGCCGCCGCCGCCGTAGCCTCCGCCTCCGCCGTGGCCACCGCCACCGCCAGAGGGTCGGCCGGCCTTGCGCTTCTCGCGGCAACTCTTGCAGCGCGTGGGCTCGTTGGTGAGCCCGCGCTCGCGATAGAACGCCTGCTCACCGGCGGTGAACAGGAACTCCTGGCCGCAGTCCACACACGTGATGCTCTTGTCCTCAGTGCTCGCCATGACGGTCCTGGACCTCCCGGAACGGGTGTGGGGATGCGGATGAAGCGACGGCGGAAGCGTCCGGAACAAGAACGCCCCGGCAGGCACACCTGCCAGGGCGACTCTGGGCACGAGAAGCGCGGGTGACACGGCCCTGCTGCCGGAAATACGGGATCTCGATCGCGGTCACGGAGAGCTCACTCGACGGACGACTCACTGGGGACGAACAGCGTGGCAAGTATCCGGCGCGCGACTCGGCGAGGTCAATGAGAATGACCGGCTGCGCGCATCGCGAGCGCACTCTCGCCAAGGCGCATCGGTGCTCGCGGGTTCGCTCGCGCCGAGCACGGGCGCGCGGGCGCGCGGGCGCGCGGGCGCTTTACCCAGAGGACTCGTGTGTCAACACGGACCAAACGCCCGCATCACGCTTCGCTTCGCCGAGGCGGTGCGCAGAGCGCGTGCAGCACGTCCGCCATGGTCGTGACGTCGAGCAGGTTGTGATGGAACACCGGCACCAGCCGCCAGGGGTCGCCGTTCTTCACGTAGTCGTGGTAGAGGCCCGGGATCTGGTCGCCCGGCACGTCCCCCGTGCGGCGGCGGCGGCAGACGCGCAACTCCAGCGTCGTGAGCCGGCAGTCGGGCAGGTCCTCCTTCCATCGCCGCCGCGAATGGTGCAGAAGGTCCAGGTGGTGCGGCGGCAGTCGCAACGCCACCCCATGCGTGAGCGCGCGCGCGTGCAGGAACGGGGCGTCGTAGGACTTGCCGTTGAACGTGATGAGCGAGTCGAACTGCGCGGCCTGCTCCGCGACCGCCGCCAGCAAGGCGGCCTCCTCGCCATAGTGCCGCGCGAAGTACTGCCGAAGCACGAAGTCCTCACCGTTCCAGTGCATGGTGCCGGCGAGGAACACCGGGCTCGAGGAGAGCCCGCACGTCTCGAGGTCCAGGAACAGCGCGCGCCCGAGCCCCAGCAGTCGCAGCGAGGACAGCTCCACTTCACCGGGAGGCGGTTCGGGCAGCCGGCCCCACGTCGCACGGCGGCGCTCGACGTCACTCCGGAGCCGCTCGTGCACATAGACCGTGCCGTGCTTCTCATGTCGCCATTCGCCGCCGGGAAGGAACGCCTCCACGCCGGTGGCTCCGGGGTCGGTGGCCGAGACCTTCCGCCGGCGGGGCTTGGTCTTCACCTCCGTCGCCAAAGCGCTGCGCGTCTCGGGCGAAGCGGCCGCGGACACCCCGCCGGTCCGGCGACGGCGCACGAGTTCGCCTAGCCGCTCGCGCAGCCCGTCGCCGCCTCGGGTGTTCATGCGTTTCGCTCGGCGACGATCATGAGGCGGCGACTCTCGGCGGTGTACGACTCGCGGTTCGCACCCCCCAGCACATCGCGCACGGTGAACCCATGACGCCGGAGCAGTGCCGACAGCTCGCCGCAGGTGTAGGCGCGCAGGGAATACTCCTTCGCCACCTGCGGCCCGCCCTTGGGGTCGATCAGGATCTGCCGCGCGATCACACGTGACTGGATCAGGTCGAGCGCGGTCTCCTCCATGAGCAGCGCGCCGTCGTCGCGCTGCGTCCAGGTGCGCTGGTCGGCGTGCGTCAGGATCCAGTCGCGGTTCATCACGTCCAGCAGGAACCTGCGATTGGGACGCAGGACACGCGCCACCGCGGTCAACACCTTCTCGTTCTCGTCGTCGTCGAAATAGCCGAACGACGTGAAGTACGAATAGACGCCGTCGAACGCGGGAGCGGTCCCGAGGTCGCGCATGTCGCCTTGGCGCCAGGTGACCTGCGCGCCGGCGGCGCTCCCGTCGGCCGCGGCGATCTCGAGGTAGTGGGGATTGAAGTCGATCCCGGTGACGCGGAAGCCACGCTTCGCCATCCCGATCGCATGCCGTCCGAACCCGCACGCCAGGTCCAGGACCTCGGCGCCCTCGGGCAGTGCCAGGACCTCGGCGATGAAGCCGGTTTCGGCGGCCGTGCGTTCGGGGGTGAACTGCGGGCGGTAGATGCGCAGGTAGTCGTCATCGAAGAACGCGACGGGCCAATCGGGTTTCGGGTCGGTCACGAGTGAAGCCTCCGGGCGAAGGGGGCGGCGATTCTAACCAGCACAGGCTCGCCGCGCATCACCTCGCCAGCCACCACTGGAGCAGCGCCCTCGAGGCGTCCTTGGTGGGGATCTCCTTCGTGTTCTTGATGCCGTCCCAGTCCTGCTGTTGGGCGGGACGCAGCACGGGGAGGCCGACGCAGGCGGGACAGCCGGTGCCGCAGGGGCAGCCTTCGAGGTGTGCGAGTGCCGCCTCGGCGAGTTCGTCCATGCGCGCCCAGGCCTGCTCGGCAAAGCCCAGGCCGCCGGGGTAGCGGTCGAACAGGAACAGCGTCGGCCGGCCGGTGTTGCTCGAATCGAGCATGCCGCCCAGGTCCAGCGGGTCGCACATCGCCATGAGCGGCAGCAGTTGCACGAACAGGTTCCGCACGCCCGAGAGTGCTTCCCACGGGTTGTGCCCGTGCCGCGCCAGCTCGCGCACCGTGTCCTCGCCGGGGGCCAGCCACAGCCCGGCGGTCTCGAGCGTGAGCCGCGGCAGCTCCAGCGGGTGGTAGCCGATGGCGTCCAGCGAGCGGTAGCGGATCTTCTTGAACGCCACCGTCTGCCAGCTGTACGTGAGCTCGCCGAAGCGCAGCGGCTCACCGCGCCAATCCCGCGTGCGCAGCTCGTTGCGCACGCGGATGTTCGTGTCGAGAACCGGCTGCGTGTAGTAGTCCACCGTGCGCGGCTCGACCGTGGCCACCTTCTGCTCCAGGTCCAGCGCGCGCACCCACCACGTCTCGCCCTCGTGGAGGTAGATGGCGTCGGGGTAGACCAGCTCCAGCCCGCTGATCGCGTCCACGGTGCCGATCACGGCATTCGCATGCGAGCCGTCCACGATGGTGTAGGTGTCGCCGCTCATGTCGCGCAGCGACACCTTGGCCCCCGGGAAGTCGCTCTTGGACCAGTACGCGAGCCCGTTGATGGTGCGCGTCTCGCCGGCCTCTTCGAGTGCTTCCAGCACATCACGCATCTGCTCGCCGAACGCCGCCTCGTCGTGATCGCCGAGCGGCAGCTCGTAAGCCGCGCACGCCAACTGCTGGGCGAGGATGTACGGGTTGTGCGGATCCACGCACGCGGCCTCGGTGGGCCGGCCGAACAGGAACTGCGGCCGGCGCATGAGGTACTGGTCCACGGTGTCGTTGTAGGCCACCAGCACCACCAGCGACGGCGCACCGCTGCGGCCGGCGCGGCCCGCCTGCTGCCAGATGCTCGCCAGCGTGGGGGCCGCGCCCACGAGCACGGCGGCGTCCAGCCCGCCCACATCGATGCCCAGCTCGAGCGCGTTCGTGCTCACCACCCCGCGCAGCTCACCCGAGAACAGCGCCTTCTCGATCGCGCGCCGCTCCTCGGGCAGGTAACCGCCGCGATACGGCCGCAGCCGCTCATGGAGCGGGGCGGCGGTGTTCAGGCTGTCGCGGGTCTCACCCGGAAGGCGCGCACGCGAGCGTTCGAGCTGCTCGCGCGTGTAGCGGTAGACCAGCTCGGCGCTCACCCGCGACTTGGTGAAGGCGATCGCCTGTGCGCCGCTTTCCAGCAGACCCGCGAGGATCTGGCTGCCCTCCACATTGGAGCTCCGCCGCTCGACGCGGGTCTCGTCACGGAACGGCGGGTTCCAGAACGCGAAATGCTTCTCGCCCCGCGGCGCGCCATCGTCGTCCACCACGGTCATGGCGCGCCCGGTGAGGGCCGCGGCCAGTTCGCCCGGGTTGCGGATGGTGGCACTGCACATCACGTAGCGGAACTCGCCGCCGTAGTGCCGGACCAATCGCTCGAGCCGGCGCAGCACCAGCGCGACGTGGCTGCCGAAGATGCCGCGGTAGGCATGCATCTCGTCCACGACGACATAGCGCAGGTTGCGCAGGAAGCGCGCCCACTTGGCGTGCTGCGGCAGGATGCCGGCATGCAGCATGTCGGGATTGGAGAGGATGACGTTGGCTTCCTCGCGCAGCTTCCGCCGCGTGGTCGCGGCCGTGTCACCGTCGTAGACGCCCGCGCGCAGCAGCGACGAGAGCGCCAGGTCGCCGTCGGCGAGCCGGGTGAGGCTCTTCAACTGGTCCTGCGCCAGTGCCTTGGTCGGGAACAGGTAGAGCGCGGTCGCTCCCGGCTCCTCGAGCAGCCGCTCCATCGCCGGCAGGTGGAAGCACAGCGACTTGCCGGAGGCGGTCCCGGTGACCACCACGGTGTCGCGCCCTGCGCGCAGTGCCTCGATGGCACACACCTGGTGGGTGTAGAGCCGTGAGATCCCCTGTGCGACGAGTGCGCCGGCCAGCGGCTCGGGCAACGGTGGCTGCAGCTCGCCGAAGCGTGCCGCGCGTGCCGGGATGGAGTGCCAATGCGCCAGCGCGCCGCGGTTCTCGCCACGTTCGCCATGCGAGCGCAGCCAATCCGCGAGCGACACGCCGGGCGGACCACCCGCGAGGAATCGAGTCGGTGGAACCTGCAAGGAGCACCTCGAGGGCGGCCGGCGTGAGGCGGCCACGGGAAGGAACCGGCGCGGTCGAGCGCCAGTGCACAAGTGGGCAGTATACCCGCCCGCGGGCGCGGCGCCAGCCCTTTCTCGGGAGGGCTAGCGGATGATGACGAACCGCCCGACCTGCTTGCCTCCCGGCCACTCCACCGTGAACAGGTACACGCCCGACTCGATGTCCTGTCCGTTCCTGGAGATCAAGTCCCATGCCGCCTGGCCGTCGCCGTTCGTGCCGTCATGCGTGAGCGTCTGCACCAGGTCGCCCGCCAGCGTGTAGATGCGGACCTTCGAGACCGCGCGCGGCAGCCCCATGAAGTCCACGTGCCGCGTGAATGCATCCCCCGGCACCGGCGCACGGTCCCAGGCCGCGTCCTGGCGGAACGGGTTCGGCACCACCCACACCTTGCCGTCACGGTAGGACACACCGGCCTCGGTGCGCGGCCGGACGATGCCACTGAAGATCGCGCGGAACGGCGATTCCATGTAGTCGGTGAACACCTGTCCGGCGGTACCCGTCTGGCGTTGCACCACCGCGGTGACCACGTAGTGGTAGTCGAATCCGTTCAGCACGCGCGGGTCATGGAACTTGTACCGGCCTGTCGGGTAGTGCGGCCGCTCGTAGGCGATCGAGTCGGAGGGCACCGAGAGGTCCACCACCTCGCTCAGCGGCCGAGCTCCGAGCGTGGTGTCCACGGCGAAGCTGGCGATCTGCTGCCAGCGCGACACCGGCGGCAGCAGCGACTCGCGTTCCCACTGGTCGAGCCGGTAGACGCGGTAGCCCCAGAACGTCCATGGGGCTCCCGGCATGACGCGCGCGTCCGCCAGCAGCTCCGGCAGGTTGTCCCACTCCACGGTCACCTCGCGGTCACCGGGCACCGAACGGAATTGCGGTTGCGGCGGACCGGCCGTGCCGAGATACCAGTTCACCTGCGTCTCCTTCCCGCCCCAGCCCGTGCACACATCGCAGTCCATGTCGGACCAGATGCAGGGTGCCCTGGAGCTGTAGGTGACCTCGGTGATGGTCTCCGGCGGCAGCCCGGGCGGCGGGATGTAGGCGGGGTCCAGGTAGAACTTCGCGGTGCAGTGCGGGTCGTAGTTGAAGTCCAGGTCCGGGGGCCCCTGCAGGCAGACCTCGTGACCATTGGTGTAGGTGTCGCCGAAGAGCCAATGGATCGAGGGAGGCCCTTCCACGATGTCCGGTTGGAGGTTGAAACGCGTCCCTCGCCACGCCAGTCGCGCCGACTGCGCCGACGCGATCAGGCTGTCGGGGGTCTCGGCTGCGATGAACGCCACGGCGAACTCCACGGACTCGCCGGGATCGAGCCGCGAGAACGGACCGCACGAGACCAGCACCGCGTAGTCGCGTGCCTCGTCGGTGGGTGCGGTGGGGTACTGGCCCTTGAGCGCGGCATAGCGGTCGGCGTCCAGGTTGGGCGGACCGCCCTGACGCGGCGGCAAGCCGAGCGAGAACACGGACGTCGTGAACGCCGTGTCGCGCCGCGGGGCTCGCGCGGCGGCCGCCGCAGCGCGCGCGCCGGGAAAGGCGAAGTTCACCACATACCCGAGCGGGTCGGTGGTGTGGCTCACCCCCACGAGCGCGGTCCACGGCGCCGTCGAACCGACCTTCGCATCGTGCACCGCCACCCACTTGCCGCCGAGCGTGGCGAAGCAGTCCTTCACGAACACCAGCCGCATGACGGTCGGCCCCTCGTGGATCACCACGGTGTCGCTCATCGGGGTCACCGCATCGTCCAGGTGCCCGGTGCCGCCCGAGCGATCGCGTGAGTCGAGGTTCGCGTACACGCCCAGCCAGACGTCTCGCAGGCGCTCCTGCCCATGGTTGGTGATCGTGTAGTGGATCGCCGCCATCCGGTCGAAGCCCGGGAGCGACCAGGCATGTGCTTCCTGCTTCACCGTCAGCCCCAGCGGCACGTGAGGCTCGCCGTTCTCGTACGCGAACTCCACCGACTCCCGCTGGTCGTCCGTGAACGACGTCGCCGCCGTCTCCTGTGCCGGGAACCGCAGGTCCTCGTCCACCTCACCGTCGCCGTCGTCGTCGCGGCCGTCGAGGAACTCCTCGTCGAGCTTGCCGTCGCCGTCATCGTCGTACGTCGTGCGCGTGCCGCGGTCGCCGGCGTAGCGCACCGCCACGACGTCGGAACTGTCGAGCGTGGGCCGGAACTCGAACACCGGCCCGCCCGAGACCCCCTTGGTCCCGTCCTGCCGTGTGGCTCCCACCCACAGCTCGGCGTGCTCCAGGCACTCGTGGCCACTGCCCTTCGGGAACTCGAACGAAGGGTCGAACGAGAGGCCCTTGTTGAAGAACGCGTTCCCCACGACGCCGATGTTGGTGATGCGCATGGAGAACCGACCCGCGTCCAAGACCGGCCCGTTGTTCGCGATGTCCATGGATGCCGACACCGGCGTCCCGCTCGACAGGAGCAGCGCCACGGACACGCACAGCGCGGCCGCCGCCCAGCCGCAGGCTCGGTCCGCCCTGCGAGCGAGGGGGTCGCGCTTCGACGAGGACTCTGGCACTCGACTCCCGATGGCCCGGAGGAGGACGGCGGACAGGACGGACCGAGAAGTCTAGTACAGGGCGCGGGGGCCGGCCACGGCCCCTCGGCGGGGTCAGCGGATGATGACGAACCGCCCGATCTGCTTCACTCCCGGCCATTCCACCGTGAACAGGTACACGCCCGACTCGATGTCCTGCCCGTTCCGCGAGATGAGGTCCCACGCGTGCTGGCCGTCGCCATTCGTGCCGTCGTGCGTGAGCGTCTGCACCAGGTCGCCCGCCAGCGTGTAGATGCGGATCTTCGAGACCGCGCGCGGCAGTCCCATGAAGTCCACGTGCCGCGTGAACGCATCGCCCGGCACCGGTTCGCGCTCCCACGCCGCGCTCTGGCGGAACGGGTTCGGCACCACCCAGACCTTGCCGTCGCGGTAGGACACGCCGGCCTCGGTGCGCGGCCGGACGATGCCGCTGAACACGGCGCGGAACGGCGATTCGAACAGCTCCGTCCGCGTCGTCCCCGTGATCACCACCGAGCGTTGCGTCACGGTCGTGACCACGTAGTGGTAGTCGAACCCGTTCTGCACGCGGTTGTCGGTGAACCGGTAGCGGCCCACCGGGTAGTGCGGTCGTTCATACGCGATCGAGTCGGGTTCCGACGTGGGATCCAGCACCTCGAGGATCGGTCGCGCGCCGAGCGTGGTGTCCACCGCGAAGCTGGCGACCTGCTGCCATCGTGACGCCGGAGGAAGCAGCGACTCGCGATCCCACTGGTCGAGCCGGTAGATGCGATAGCCCCAGAACGACCATGGCGTGCCCGGCATGACGTTCGCCGCCGCGAGGATCTCGGGCAGGTTGTCCCACTCCACCGTCACCGAGCGGTCGCCCGGGACCGAGCGGAACTTCGGCTGCGGCGGCGCCGGCGCCTGCACGAACCAGGGCACCACCGTTTCCTTCCCGTCCAGGCCCGTACACGCATCGCAGTCCATGTCGGTCCAGACGCAGGGCACATTGGACGAGTAGAGCTCCTCGGCCGCGCCTCCCGGGGGCAGCGTCGGCGGCGGGATGTAGGCGGGGTCCAGGTAGAACTTCGCGGTGCAATGCGGGTCGTTGGTGAACTCGATCCCGGGCGGGGGCTGGTAACAGACCTCATGGCCGTTGATGCCGGTGCGACCCTCTTGGAACGAACTGCTGGCACGATCCGGCTGCAGGTTGAGCCGCGAGCCGCGCCAGGCCAGCCGTGCCGATTGCGCCGCCGCCACCAGGCTGTCCCGGTTCTCGGCGGCGATGAACGCCACCGCGAACTCCACCGACTGCCCGGGGTCGAGCCGGGGGAACGGCCCGGCCGAGACCAGCACGGCGTAGTCGCGGGCCTCGTCCAGCGGTGCGGTGGCGTACTCGCCGCGCAACGCCGCGAGCCGGTCGGCGTCGAGGTTCGGCGGTCCGCCCTGCCGGGGCGGCAGCGACAGCGAGAAGACCGACGTGGTGAATGCCGTATCGCGGCGCGGTGCGCGAGCGGCTGCGGCCGCCTCGCGCTGGCCCGGGAATGCGAAGTTGTTCAGGTAGCCGAGCGGGTCGGTGGTGTGGCTCACGCCGACCAGTGCGGTCCATGGAGCCGTGGACGAGGCACGGGCGTCGTGCAATGCCGCCCATTCGCCTTTGAGCGTGGTGAAGCAGGGCTTGATGAACAGGCCGAACGCGGACACTCCTTCGCTGATCGTGACCGAGTCGGCCAGCATGGTCACGACGTCGTCCAGGTGCCCGCTGCCGCCCGAGCGATCGCGCGAGTCGAGGTTGGCGTACACCCCCAGCCGCAAGTCCCTCAGCCGCTCGTTGCCGTGGTTCGTGATCGTGTAGTGGATGGCCGCGACCTTGTCGTAGCCCGGCAGTGCCCAGGCGTGTGCCTCCTGCTTGACGGTCAAGTGCAGGGGCAGGTGGCGCTCGCCGTTCTCGTAGGCGAACTCCACGGACTCCTTCTGGTCGTCCGTGTAGGACGTGGCAGCGGATTGCTGCGCCGGGAAGCGAAGGTCCTCGTCCACCTCGCCGTCGCCGTCATTGTCGCGACCGTCGAGGAACTCCTCGTCAACCGCTTGGTCGCCGTCGTCGTCGAACGTGGCGCGCGTGCCACGGTCTCCCGCGAAGCGCACCTGGACCACGTCGGCACTGTCGAGCGTGGGCCGGAACTCGAAGATCGGCCCGCCGGACACGCTGGAGGTGCCGTCCTGCCGTGTGGCGGCCACCCAGAGCTCGGCGTGCTCCAGGCACTCGTGGCCGCTGCCCTTGGGGAACTCGAACGACGGGTCGAACGAGAGGCCCTTGTTGAAGAACGCGTTGCCGATCACCCCGATATTGGTGACGCGCATGGCGAATCGGCCGGCTTCCAGAACGGGGCCGTTGTTCGCGATGTCCATGGCCGCCGACACGGGGGCGACGCGGGAAGCACTGAGTGCGACGAGTGAAGCGATCACCGCGACCGCGGCACGCGAACGCCAGCCGCGAGCACGGCCGGCGGTCGCGTGCCGCCACCGGGATCCCGGCGAGTCCGCCGGTTCCGCGAGGGGGTCCGAGTCGCGTGACACGGAGGCGAGAGGTCTTGGCAAAGAAGTTCCGGTCACACGGGTGAGGTCACTCGACGCTGCGCGTCGTCGCTTCGAATCCGAGCACGACCCAGCCCGAACCTCGTGGCTGGAACGTGACGCGGAATGCATCCGATCGGCCGCGGAAGAACACCATCTCGGGGGAGGTCGCCTCGGTGCCCGGAGCGGCGCGCCAGCGGCCCAGTGCCGGGTCATGCCACTCGTATCGCCTCGCGAACTCGACCAGCGACGGGTCGGCCACGTAGCGCTGCGCCTGCTCGCGATCACCGTCCACCAGGGCCCCGACGAACGAGGTGAATGTCGCATAGGGCGACGGCACCATCCGGTCCTCGTCGAGCACGAAGCCCGCCGGCCCCCAATGGAAGCGGCGCTCTCGGTAGACGTGCGGGCACGTGGCGCATTCGTCGAACTGCGGTGTGCCGCGGAACGTGCGAGTGACGAGCGCACGCTCGTCGAACTGGCCGCTGCCCGTGCCGCCGAGCGAATCGGGGCTCAGCGTCTGGGCGAGGTCCCAGCGACCGCCGCGAGCGTGGCGCCACGTGAGCAGCAGCGGCTGCTGGCCGGCGGGCCCGCGTTTGCCCCACAGCACGGCGACCTGGGACGAATCGCCCGCGCTGCCGGCGCTGAACTCGCGCACCGACATGTCCAGCAGGCGCATGCCGCGGCCCTCGATGGACTGCATGCGCACGGTGCCGCCCTCGTTCCAGAAGAAGTAGGGCCACGAGCCCCCATCCGCCTCGGCGCGCGAGAACAGGTTGACCACCGCAGCGGTGCCGAGGCCCGCCACTTCAGAGCCCACGCTCAGGTCGTCGAGCAGTGAGCGCGCGCGCTCCGCCCACCCATCCGACGGGTCGGCCTCGAGCCGCGCGCGCACGGCGCGCGCCGTGGTGGCGGCCGCTTCCTCGGCGTGTCCTCCCTCCCACTGGCGCGCGGCCTCGCGGGACAGGACCGAGACCGAGTCCTGCCCGGTGCCGGTGCTGTCGGCGGCCGATGGCGGGACGAGTTTCGGCTTGCGGTCACAACCCGCGATCATCGCGAGCAGGACGGTGAAGATCGCGACGCCGTACCGGGGAGCGTGCTTCACGGGCGTTGCCCTCCTGTCCTGGCCGGTGCGCCGCGAGCCGGTTCCGGCCGCGGTGCCTCCTCGGCGATCCAATCCTTGATGAGCCAGCGCCCCTCGCGGAGCGCGAAGTGGAACACGTAGCGCCGCGGCCCGGTCGAACCGGTGACGCGGGCCCCCAGCCACTCCGGCCAGGGCAGGCCCTCCTGCTGGCGGTCCACCACGAAACTACGCGGAGAACGCGCCGATGCCCAACCTGCCGCCCGGGCGAATTCCAGGAAGTCGGGATTCATGAGCAACCGCCGTGCGCGATCGTTCTCGCCCGCGCGCAGCGAGGAGAGGAATTGGCGCAGTGTCTCGAGCGGCCCCGGCACGAATCGGGCGTCGTGCACGAGGAAACCGCGCGGGCCCTCGGTGTAGATCGCCTCGCGGATCACGGGATGCACGGGCGGCTCCACCGTGAGGATCGAGTCAGGCGGGGCCGGGGAGTACGACAGCAGTTCGGGCCGTCCGTCGCGGTTCAGGTCGGCCCACGCCACGTCACCCGCCACGCCCAACTGCGGCCCGTTGCCTTCGTATTGGACGAGGTCCCAGTAGAAGCCGTCGGCGGAGAGCTTCAGGTACTTGAACCCCAGCGTCGGCGGCTCGCCGCGCGTGCGGTAGACGATGGCCGTGGAGTAGGGCGAGCCCTGGTAGGCGCTCCACCACGAACGCAACCGCGGCTGCACCGCGGGCGGGAAGCTCATGCCCTGCATGCGCAGGTCCACGCCTCGGTACCAGAGCAGGTAGCCCACCGCCTGCATGGACGTGCGGTCCGGATTGCGGACCATCACCAGCACGATGCTGGGCAGCGACGGGTCGTTCACGACATCGGTGTCGAGCCCGAGCGAATCGAGCGTGGCCTCGATCTTCGGTGCCGAGAGCAGGTCGTGCCGGTCCATCCGTCGCAGCAGCCGTCGCGCGGCCTGTGCCACGCGCTCGAACGGCACGATGTTCTGTTCGGTGATGGTGTCGGTGGTGGCCTGGCGGAATCGCACCTTCGCCTCGCTCACCAGCGCCTGGACCGAGTCCTGTCCGGGCGGCACCCACGGCTTCGGGCCCTGCGCGGCCGCCTCAGGTGCCGTCGCGGAGCACAGCAGCGCAAGTGCGGCGAGGAAACGCGAGGCGTGCCGGATACTCAATGCGAGACCCCGGGGGGCAGTTGCTGGTACTGCACGAGGATCCGGGGAACCACGAGGGGATCGTTCGCGGTCGGCGACTGGAAGTTGAAGTTGTCCGCGCCCCGGATCACCAGGCCCGTCACCAGTGTGCGGCGGCGCGCCTGGGCCTCCACGAACGCGCCGAGCCGCGGTGACGTGAACTCCAGGCGCGTGGGGCTGGCCTCGGTCGCGGTGGCGAGCAGCCCGGAGAGCTCGTTGTACGGCGGCCCCGGCGCGATCATCGAGCAGTTCTGCCAATCGTTCTGGGACATCCACACGGTCACGGGCTTGATGCCATTGAACCGGCCCGCCTCGAGGTCGGTCAGGTAAC
>Ga0315912_10001840_pt1 | contig 24303 bp, 18 predicted proteins | sample VfabasoilMG_FD_204469 | JGI IMG/M metagenome (GOLD analysis project Ga0315912, IMG submission 204469) | Garden soil microbial communities collected in Santa Monica, California, United States - V. faba soil | ecosystem: Environmental > Terrestrial > Soil > Garden | place: USA: California... | reverse complement strand
TTCGTGAAGCGTCCGCCCAGATCCCAGCCTGCCCCAGTGCACGCCTGGATTAACAAGCCACAAAAGACAACCAACGATACACAGTAAACTCCTTGACCGACTGTCTCAAAGTCGTTGACACGCGCCGCCAATCGAAACTTGATGCGCCTGGCGAGAGTCCGATCTGGATTCCGCTGTCTTGGTGAAAGTCTCGAAAGTGTAGAGACTTTCCAGGCGCTATGGCGGGCGCTTCTTCAGGCCGGGTTATCGATTTGCACCGGAGACGGTGCCGCTCCAAGGCCCACCAGCACGCCAGACTCGGCCGAGATGGGCATTTGTGGCGAGCGACTCGAGAACCGGAACTGCAAAATTGGCAACCGCCGTTACGACACTTCCGAGGTCTTCAGGTGCATTCGGAAATCGGCCGCGCCTTCGGAACGCGATCCACTGCAATTGCCGGGCCGCGTTGCCGCTGAATTCGGGAGTGAGTCCGACAGGGACGCTTTCGACAGGCGTAGCCCGGTTGGCGAAAGTTGCCCGAATCGCGTCCGACAGTATGCCGCCGTCGAAGTCGTACAGCGTCGCCAGAAGCCAAATATCAAAATAATCCTTGAGCCGGCTGTTGAGCAGACCCAGCATCGTCAGGGCTTCTAGTTTCTCGGCGATCACGGTTTCCTTGGGATACGCCCAAAGCGACGGCTGGGGCAGATTCAAAATGGCCGGGTAAGCAATCCGGGACGCTGGCGGTGTGATCACATCGCCGAAGCCAATATCGATTTGCATCGGCACTCGGGCGCGGGCCAACGTGGCATCGAATCGAACTCGCACACCCTCGTATTCCGCATCTTCCTTGATTCGAAGAATCTCAATGGACTGGGGGTCGAAGTGGATACCATCCTCATCGACGACGAACGCGCATAGCTCTTCAATCCATCCGCGAACATGATCGAGGTCATTGCTCGTTCGAGCGGAGAGATCAATGTCGACCGTTGGCCGAGACTGGGTGGCGCGCCAGGCCGTTAGGAGCAAAGCGCCCTTTAATACAAAGCGATCCGCATCCGGGTGAAGGCTGAGCCGATAGAGAAATCGCTCCATTGCGAAGTACTGCAGCAATTCTTGAAAGGGACGTTCTTGTCGCTTTGCCTCGTTGAGCAGCCGTTGTCGAATGGAGGCCGCAACATCGCGGCTCACAGCAGCGCCTGAATGTAGGGAAGCATGACGTTCCGGACACGACAGATTTCCGCATAGTGCAGGATCGTCTTCATCCCCTTGCGCCCATTTCGCTCCCGGTACATACGCAGCGCTTCCACGGCCACGTCAAGTCCAATTTTGTTGCGGTACTTGAAGCAATCCGCGATTGTCTTCTCGGCGGAAAACACGCGAATCGCGAAATCGTCCATCTTGACGGTCTCAACGCCAGCAGCGAGTGATGCCTCCGAATACCAGAAGGCCCGAATCGGCAGGCCATCAATGTGAGGCAGTTGCGCATGGCCCGGTATCGCAATGTCGATCGTGTGCGGGACCTGTGTCGTCAGTCGATGATTGGCCAGTGCCGATATAAGACAAAAGACAGCCTTGGGGGCCCTGGCCGCGATCGAGATCCAATCCGGATTGCTGAGCGCCTCGTCACTGGCGAGCCGGTAGAGGCCTCGGCCGATCTGTTCGATCTCAGCAATGTCCCGCAGTTGGTACAGTGTCCGCGGATGGATACCCAGCCGCAGCGCCTCAGAAGTACGAAGGACACCACGATGCTTCGCAAAAACTGCCCGCGCCTGCGTTAGGGCTGATCGACGTTGCGGCATGGATAAACTCCTCGGATAGTATATCGTCTTTCCGACATTCCTATCCACGACGCTCATCCGTGAAAACCCAACGTAATGTGCAGTTTTCGGACTAAATTGGTGGCACTTTTGGTGACGGTTCGCGCAGGCATCAGCGAACTAACCAAATAACCTGCTGATTTTACAGGAGGATGGGACGCGGAGCACAAACTGAAATCAACCCAACGTAACGTCACCAATGTGGTCCTGTAGAATCAATAACGTACAGATATCGCTCCGGAATTGGTGGCATTTTTCGAAGCGGCTAAAACCAACCTAAGTCCAATAGACTTAATCGGTTGCGGGGGAAGGCAACGGTCCGAATGCGCTCCGCCTAAGGTTCGAGATTCGCTATGCTCAGGTGGGTATCGTTAGATACGCTCAAGATAGAATGAATGATCAAACCCCGACTTCGGTTTGGATTTTCAGCGGAGCAAATAAACATTTTCCCGGCGGTGTTTTCACAGGGCGTGCGCTGGCCGAATCTTGGATCAACAAGAAGAGGGTGAACGTCAGAGTGGATGATCGGAAGGACCAAAGTAGATGTATCTATGTGGCGTACAGCCTATCTATTTTGGTTGCGGGGGCAAGATTTGAACTTGCGACCTTTGGGTTATGAGTTCAATAGTTGGTTCTGCATGTATAGCGTTATTGCGACGAATCAATCACATACGGACTCCATGTATTGGTTAATATCGATTGTTCCCGGATCTCCTGTTAGCAATGTGTTAGCATTTGTCGGTCTGCAGCCGGGCCGTCCGACTGGACACAATAATTCCAGACCAAGCGCTGGCCATTTTCAAACCCCGGCACGCCAAATTTCCGGCCTTGCGGTTCATGGCGCGCTTCCTTGCTATCGTCTTCAGCGCAGAGGGCCCTCGCTCGCTGCCCTCTTTGCCAGAAAAGACGGCGAATACAACTCGCCCAGATCCGCCGCGCAGATCGCAGTCCACGCGCAAGCTTTCGAAGCGTCGCGAGTTGCACGCCCTGCGACCGATCCTCGACGAGTTCCTTGGTAGGCCAGCGTGTCGCCGCGATGCGGCGGCGCAAGTCGGTAAGTCCCGCTTCCGGAACATTCACATGGAACGGACGAATCGCATTGTTGTCAGCCGCACGCTCGACGCCTCGTTCCGCGACATCCGCTTGGGTCATGGTGTCCCTGCTCCTTTAAGGGTGATTTTCTACCTTCTGTACTAGTGGCAGTGCAAGCCGTGCGCCAGCCTTGTGTATTGGGCTAAGCGATTGAATTGGAAAGGTTTGTGCAACGGGGTCTGCGCATCATCAGAGTCGAAACTGTCGAAGCCTAGTCTCGATGAGAACTTCAATTGTTCCGGGCCCGCAGAAGGATTGAACGCAAGCTTTGCTCCGCTCTTGCTGGGAGAACAGCTTAATGGAACTCGAACCCACGACGTCCAGCTTGGGAATACGACAATCATTCGCAAATAAAGGACAAATGCGACCATGGCGGCAATCCTGACCACCGAGAACCTTAGAGAAAAGCGAAAACCGGGCTTAACGCAGTAATCGCAGTAACGAGTCCGGACCTGCAAATTTCTTCCTCAACCTGACGGTTGTTTAGCCCCTCACGCAACCGAGAGGCGTGAGGTGAGGCTTGCTGGTAAAGGCCGAATCGATTCTCCCGGAGAACCATGGAGACCTGCTGGTTTCCCGGTACCGGCTCAAACAGGCGGAGGGCATCGCGCTTGTCCGTGCCAACCGCGAGGAGGGCCGACAGCCGTTGGCGTTTGCTTCTCGCCCTATTATCCTATGTGGGTTGCCGATCCGCCGACCGTCGGCGGATCAACTCCTCTTCGAGCGCCGCAACGGCAACTTCCTCCTTCAAATCACCGGCCATCCGCAGTTCGGGCTCCCTTTCGGCCAGGACCGATTGGTTCTCATCTTCCTGGCGACACTGGCGGTCCAGCAGAAGAGTCAAACGGTTCGATTCCGGTCGGCGGCCGAGATGCTACACACCTTCGGCATGGCGAAGGGCGGCAAAGAGTACCGACGGATTGTGGCGGCCTTTGAGCGGATATTTGGCGCCACCATGTTCTTTTCGACCGAATCCACTCGCTCAACCGCCACGGCGATTCACCGCAGCCGGTTCAACTTCTTGAAGGAGGCAGAAATCTGGTACAGCCGCTCCGGGGACACGCCGCCCAATCAGAACTCGATCACACTCAGTGACGAGTTCTATGCCGAAATTTCCTGCCATCCCATTCCCGCCGACCTCGAAGCAATCAAAGTGCTCGCCGCCGCGCCAGCGCTCCTGGACCTGTTCATGTGGCTGAGCTACCGATGCTTCGTCGCGAAGGGTCCCGAGTCGATTCCGCTCTTCGGCCCGTTCGGACTCACCCAGCAGCTTGGCTGCGTCGAATACTCTCGTCCGAGTCGGTTCCGGGCCATGCTCGAGCAGTGGCTACAGACGATCCGTGCGCTCTGGCCTGAATGCCCGGCGGCCATCGGCCGAGATGGTCGACGGTTATGTATCGACCGCTGCGCTGCGGTAAACGTCCGCCTCAGTGGAAAATAGGAGGGGCAGAGCTTACTTGGCTAGCCGATTCGTAACGACGGCGAAATACGGACGATCCGGCCTTTTGCGTCTTGGTCAGGCGGGGACGTCAGGGAGTAGGTTGCATGCTTCGGGAACAGCGTCTCCAACAGTCCCGCAAAATCCGAGGGAATCGGGACATTTCCGATCAGTACCCTGTTCCCCGCAGTGTCGACCTGGCTACGGAACTGCACCTCCACGATGCGAAGCAGCAGTTCCGGCTCAGATCCTTTCTCGGGAACTGGAATCGCGTCCAAGGCTGTAAATGAGAGAAAGCTCTCCTGATCTGCTCGCCCAAACGCATCGAAGACCCGCCGCGTCACGAGAGCATAGAGGCGGAACGAGACAAACCCGATGTCCTGAGAGACGGGCTGCAAATCCGCCTTGGCCCCCCTGTACAGGACAGACTTACCATCAGGCGCGATTGACAACTCATCGGAGTGCGCCCATATCGTCGCCTGGTTCTTGGTCAGTTTCCAGCGATTGGCGGGCGGCAGCACCTGGACCCAGAACGGATCGGTCCATGGACCCTCCATGCGGCTGCCCCGCGGATTCTGGTCATCGGAACCGAGTAACACTCTGCGGAATCGCAGCTTTACGAAATGGAACGACAGATCACGTTTCTCCTGTCCCGGGATCACCGGGGCCGGCAGAAAGAACGAACTGCGAATAAATAGCGGAACGCTGGAATCCGTGTCGAAGGTAAGGCCCACGGGTCCGAGAAGACGCATAGTCGTTGGCTCGTGCCCCGCGAGAGGATCCTCCGTCATATCGATCACCGGATCTGGACCAAATTCATAGCGAGTCGAAGAAGGATCGTCCGGCAAGGATACTTTGAGAATCTCTGTCTCCAGGCATTCCCCCAACCCGGCCATCCGCTCATCGAACCAACTCTCCTCCAGCATGACGAGCCACCCGGGCGTTACAGTCGCCGCGTCTTTTCCCCCGGGTGTTTCCGTTACCGGCACTACCAGCTTGATCAACGGCTTTGGAACGCGCTCGCGCCAACGCAACGGGAGGATGTGCCGCTTCCAGCGCCGTGCGGTTGCGCCACCCGCGACGTTCGAATCGAGCAGATGCTGCCGAACCAGCAGCCCCTGATAGCGGCTGTAGGCGCGGACTGCGAAGCGGTAATAGAGCACGGCAGGCAGCCCTGTCACCTTCAAGGTATGGAGGAGTTTGATCGGATCCACCGAAGCGAGATCGACAAAACCCGGAATCACCGTGTAGTCAGAGTCCGCGCGATCGGCGAACAGCATCCCGTCCCCTGTGAAGTCCGCCGGTGGTTCTTCCAATTTCGCGAAGGGCAGGCCCGAACGGAGCTCCTTTGCCGTGGGATCTTCATATACTGGTCGACCGTCCCAGCGCCATCTTTGGGCCAGCAAATCGGTTTTGTAGACCAGGTGTTGGAAGTCTTTGATGGACGCGCCGGAAAGTTCCAGGCGCACCTGATCTTCTGGTACAGCATCCGTAATCTCCAGGTCGGGAGGCTTGCCGCAAGCTGGCGAAATCAAAATCGCGTCGTGGAGCGCCTTATTTCGATCAAGCTGATTGGCGCCGGTGAACAACGGCATGGCCACTTCGACATCGATGGAAAATGGCGCCGTCAGTTGATTGGCCGGAATATCGAACCGGTCTGCCTCTTGAATGACCGGAGTGAAACGAACCGTCCAAACTTCGCCATCCGGAATTTGGATCCGCACTTGGTTGTTGGGGAGGTTCGCATTCGGCACGCCTACGGCGGCACTCTCAATGGCAATTATCCTTCCTGTGCGCTGCTGAGACGCCAATCCACGGTTACCCTTCGCTGGGCCGAAATCGAAGGACGTCGCGACACTCACTTCCTGGCTCGTCGGAAAGAGCCTGCTAAAGCTGACCGTGAAGCCCCCAACGGCTGGATCGTCTACGGTTGGATCCTCCTGTGCACGCCGGCCCAACGCTTTGTCGTTCAACAGTTGGAACGCCTCCGTCAGAACGGCCTTACGCATCGCCGCATCCTCTGACACCCAGCGATCCCAAACTTTCAGATCCACTGCGGGAGGACGCAGTAAAAAGGTTGCCTGGCTGGAGGCATTGTTTTCATCCCACATGCCGGCGGGCCGATTAGAGGGAAGCAGAACGACAAGCGGATGCCGCTCAGGAGCCCGCTTGCTCTCCACTTCATTGGGTTTCTCGATTTCCTTGAGAGATCGCGTTAACGGGAACACGTCCTCCGGTAGGACCGGCGGAAACGCGCGCGAATTCACTGCAGGATCCTGAGCCGTGCGAAGTAGACCCACCGGACAACGCCGTTTGTAATGGATCGTGACCGTCCCCTGTGGATCGTCCTTTCCGGGAATTTTGAAGCGCCAGGGAAGCACTGTACCCGACACGGAATCCGCTATCTGTGCGGGCAGGTTCCCCGCGTTCCCCACATAGAACACCGCTGCCTGGTAAGTAACCCCATACGTCAGACGCTCCAGCTTCAAGGTGCTCTGCGCGTTATACGGCGAATCGTAGCTCAGCAAGGCCGAAAGATCTCTTGGGAAGGGAGTCAGATCCTGAGCCTCGCGTGTGGGAGCCATCCTCGCCCACGGGCTCTGGGCAATCAGGGGTTGATTCTGATACGTGAGGAACGGTTGACGAACCCCCGCGGCGTATTGGAATCGAACTGGTGCGGCCACTGGCTTAGGCATGGGAGCGGTGGCTCCACGAACCCGGATCTGCGCCAGATTGAGAAATCGCCACTCGCTGGACGAATCGCGGCGCAACAGAACGCCTGCACCGGATATCTGGCGCAGATAGTCCGCATGATCGGTCTCGGTGCCTATACCGTCTGTTGCATCGACCTTGTCGACCTGGACCGTAATACCATCACTTGTCGCATCGCCCGTCAATTGTTGTTCGGACTGATCGAACGCGGCGCCTGCGTGGTCGCGCAGGATCTTTTCCAACCCAGAATCGATGATGGACAGCGCATTCTTGGCGAACACGACCACCTCATCTTGCAGCCGTTTCTTGATATCCTTCTTTTCCTCCCCGATTCCGGTCTTTCCGGCAGGAAACAGCTTCGTCCAGAACAACCCCACGTTATGAACCGGCAGGCGGGACGCCAACACCGTCTCTTGCAGCAAAGGCGTTACGGATTGTTTGATCGCAGGCCATTGTGAAGCTGGACCACGGAAGGCATCGTGCCACAAAACGACGATCTTTGCCGTCAATGCGTCATTACCGGTAAATGTCTGCCAGTGTTCTTCCAACTTACGCGCATACTCGGCGCTGGTGCCGGCGGGATCAGGAACGTCCGGTTCCCAGCCGGTGGGCACGGACGTCGTGAAGTTGAAGTCCGAACTCTGGGCGAATCGAAACAGGATGGACTGCAATAGCGAACGGCTCTGTGGCGGAACACGCTCTACATCGACTGCAGGGAGAATGAACTCCCACAGCGCCCGCTGGAACATGACCTTGATGCCGGCGGGCGGCGCGGACGTTTCCAATTTACGCAGAAAACGCGTGATCTGGTCGGGCAGATTCAACGCTGGCGCCACTGCGTCCTGTAACTGCGCCAACCAGTCCACGCTGGGTCCCAACGTGGCTTTGTTACGCCACAGCGTTTGAATGTTGATGAAGCTCTTGTCGTCGTTCGCGACCGGCTTGGGAGCATTCACAAACGCGTCCACCTTTAAGCCGGCTTCCGCCGTCTTGTACTGCCACTGGAAGAGACTCTCCGGATCGGTATTGGGCACCGTGATGGATTGCAGCGGGTTGCCTGAGTCCGCGGGATCCATCGGTTCCGCGACGATCACCTGGGCCGTACCCCCGCCGTCCACATACGGAATTCGAATGATGGGTGCAGCCAGCACGATCGTGCCCTCCGCCGGCTTTTGCTTGAGGAAGAAGTAGAGGCATAGTCGCAGATGAATCCCGAGCCCGCCCGGATACGTCGCCACATGCGCCAAGAACGCACGCCAATCCCGCCCGCTTCGAGGGTCGGCGGCAGTATTTATCGGCTTGGTTTCGATCCCGTTTTGCTGCGGAGTCGGCGTCCAAATGAACTCGTCAGCCTTGAACGATTTCAACTGGGAGCTCAGTTCGCCGGCCAAGGCTTGACGTAGCGCGTCAATGCCGGCGGGCTCGGTTTCGGTGACGATCTCTTTCTCCAGTTCCTTCCATGGCTGTGAACTATTCTTCGGACGCCCATAAACAGAAAGCGCCGGAAAAGTCTCCCAGCTCCACACCCGAAGAAACTTGCTGACAAGATCATCAGTGATGGTTTCGCCCGTCTCCGGTTCCAGAGCTGCCGAAATCATCAGCGAGTAGTACGGCTTGTCCGCCTGGTAGCTGGGACCCAGTTGGTCGAGGGTGAGTTGTAGATGGAGCTTCATGCGTCTTCCCGTTAAAACATCCCGACGTATTCGTCCGCCGCGGACTCGATTTGTGTACTGGAACTGGTCTGTGTGCTGCCGCTACCGAACGCGTACTCGATGGAGGCGTGGATGCTGATCGTCAGGAACCAGCCGATCTTGATCTCGATGCTGACAAATCCGCGCCCGATCAACTGATTGCCCGTGCGATACTCCGCTTCCAAGCCGAGGCACAGATTTACGGTAATGAAGCCGCATAGCGAAACTTCGCCCACGAAGAGGATGCGAAGTCCATACGACAGAGCACTCGACCCCGCACTGGTCGCGGTGTAACTGATGGTGATTCCGAAGTATGCGTAGATGCCGCCCGAAATCGGACCCAACGAAATCGCGAGGCTTGCAGACGCGTAGATGGCAATATCCAGATCCGTCCGGAACAAGCCCGTGCGGGGCACATACGTCACAGCGAATTGCAGTGAGCCCGCACCGCCAAGGATGAATACCGTCAAGGTGAACGGTTTGTCGGCTCGCGACAACTGCACTGCGGTGCGAATCAGAAATTCGGGAACAACGATGAGCTCAAACAGGAACCCAAGAGTCACGTGTGCGACGCCGAACGTTCCCGCCTGAATATTGGGCAGAGGGAGCACCAGCGAGACACGTGCACCGGTAGCCGAGATGGCCACTGTGAGTCCGCCCTTGGATGACGTGAACGGCGCGAACAGATCGGATAGGAACTGCAGAGGCGGTCGTAGCTTTACTTGCGACGGGTTCACATCAAAGTGCACCTGCCCGCCTTCATCGAAACGCAATGTGCACCCGGTCAAATCGGCCACCGGTCTTCCACCGGCCTCCAACTGCCAATCGCCCTGAATAGAACCGCGTGAGCGTTGCCGTGGGGGCTCGGTTGCTGTAGCTTCCACTCGCGAGGTTGCCCGGAAGCGCGCTTGCACCAGAACCAGCTTCGCTCCTGCGACCTGGAACACAACCGTCCGGTCATTCAGGCTGAGGTCGACGTCGGCTTGCAACCAACCCGAGCGGGTCTCCTGGTTGATTCCGTGCGTCACTTGAATGCCGCTTTCACCTAGCTTCGGAAACTTCGTTGTCTTGAACAGGAAGTCGAGCTTCAGTCCGGCGAAATTCGGAAACAGTTTGGACAGGTCGAAACCCGAAAGATCCGGGGGCTTCAGTTGATCGAGCAATTGCTTAGACGGCAACTGGATGTGGATCGCGTTCAGGACGTCGTTCTTCAGCCGATTGGCGAACGCCGCAACCGGCGACAGATCAATGGCCGGTAGCGGAATCTCCGGCCCCTTGGAGAAGAAATAGTAGCCGATCTGCGGCAGATTGAAAGCAAGATTCGGGACTTTTGGAACGTCGCCGAACGAACGCAGCAAACGGATTACGCTGTCGGCACTCACACTGGGAAGTTCCGTGTTGAACGCGGGAAGGGTGATTTGCGCGCGCTGCACAAACGAACTGAGCGCCTGGCCCATCCGGTTGAGCACTTCTTCGATCCGCGCACGCGCCGCAGCGGCATCGGTCAGCGCAAAGTCCAGAGCATGTTCGTCGAATAAACCGGTAAGGCCCGCCAGCAGATCCTTCGCACTCGGAAGCAGGCTTAGACAAAGGCCCTCGGCATTCTGCCGGAGCAGGGTTCGTGCCCGCGGCAATACCTCACCCAACTGCACGTCCAGGTTGGTGAAAAATACCGCCCCCGCATCGGACAGGAGTTTTTCGTAGACCTTCAGATCAACCGCGTTCAGATCGTCGATCGTCTTGTTGACCCTGGCCACCAGGTCTTCCAGGGGCTCCTCCAGAGCCGTCTCGATCAACGGTTCCAACATCGGTAGCCAGGTTTGGTCGATCGTGTCGACCGCCGCTCCAAAACAGTCGATCGCATCTTGCGCCATTGTTTGCAGCGCATCGATGAGGTCGGCCTTGGTCGTCGGCAGAGTTACGATCAACTTCTTCAACGGTCCGACCAATAGGTCTAGACGCTTCGCGTTCAGTTGATTGCGAACGGCGTCAATCTGATCGCCCACTAGACTGCGGACTGCTTCCCCAACAACGAAGTCGGCGGGGCCTGGTAGCATGAAACGCGCGCCGGCGCGCTGGAGGTTATCAAGAATCCCGAGTGCCGCCTTGCGGTTGGCGGCAGTGCTCAAATCGTCCAACGAATCGATGCCCGCGATCGCTTTGTCCAATAATTCACCCAGCGATTCGTTTGCGTTGATTAATGCCTGACGCGCGTCGTCTAACCGTGCGGAGATTTCGCCGATCGTGCCGCGCACAGTCTGGATCCGGGACCGGGCTCCGTTCCCGCCCTCCACGACCAACAACAGCAGTACTTTCAAATCATTCTTGGTGTCGTCAAGACTGCCGCCAGCGCTGAAGATCGCCGCCAGCCCATCACGATACTCAGCATGAAGCTGATGGAGTGCGGAGACCAGTTGTATGTTCGTTTCCGCGGTGAAGAGATCGAACTGCCTCTCCACGCGATTTGCGAGCGCAGCGCAGAGGTCCTTCTCCTTGGCCGTTACCACATCCGCGATCGTTTTCAGATTTTCCTTTAGTGCGGTCACAGCAGCCGCATAATCCTGAACCTGCTGCTGAACTGTTTTCAATCCGTCGGGCTGGAGTATTGGCGCGAACGCATTCGTCAGATCGCCACGCAGGTTGGACAGTGTCTGGACGGTCGGGTCCGGGTTCGTGGATGTCCGCCTAAACCCGCGCATCAAAGTGATGCTGCGGGGAATCGCGCGAATTATTTCGCCGGTCCGATCTGCCACCAGGTTCGCTGCCGCGGGCGCGGGCTCCAAAGCAAAAGAAAAAGTCCCGAGTTCGGGACGGATCAAAAGATCTTGCAGCTTGTATTGGACGGGATCTACTTGGCCGTTGATGGACGGAGCGGCAAGGTCTTTGTCCCGCACAGTTTGGAAGTCCACCCCCTCTACCGCTGGCCAAGCGTCTGTATCGGCATCGACTCCGCTCTGTGTGTTCGTAAAAAAATAGAGTTTGTCGGGTTCGTCGATCGCGATGGGAGTGCGTTCGTCTTCCGATGCCCCCGCCGCGAGAGCATAAATCGCCGGCTTGGGGTAGATGTCCTCAGGAAAGGCGCCGCGTACCCACAACGGAATCTTCCAGCCCAAGGTACCAATGTCTTGGCCCCACTTGCTGTTGACCCGGATACGTGGCGGCTTTCCCCCCGTGAAACGAAGTCCCAGCACGAAGCCGCGCGTGGTCGGGGGCGCATCTTTGTCGGGAAAGGCCCGTTCTTCTTCGATCAGCTCAACGTACTCGTCAACCTTGCGCAGGACCGGATTCCCTGTCAGTGCGTGCTGCTCGAGAAAGAACTGACGGGAAGCGGCCACCGTTCGTTCGTAAACGATCACGTGCTTGGCCTTGTTCCAAAAAACGCCAATGCGCCCGATCCGCTCGATATTGATGGTCGAGGCACGGCCCATCTCGACCTTCGCATGGATGGTCGTCCGGCCTTGGTCGAACGAAGCTTTCTGCTGACCCCATCCGCCCAACGCTGATAGATACAGGCCGGTCAGACCTGCGCTCTTGGATTTCGGCGTCGCCCGAACCGCCTCCAGAATGTTTTGCGACTCAAATCCCCATGACCATCCGCCGGCGAGTCCGTCGGGAGTGAAGCCCGGCAGATTAGGATCAGTGACGGCTCGCGGACTCTCACCTCGAATCGGGTATTTCAGTTGTGCCGATGGGCGGAGCGTGAATTGCAGACCGTCCGCGTCCGTAAGGGTAAGCGGTTTCCTTTGGCCGGTGCCATCCGCCAGTTCGCGAGCGGGCCTCCAGACTTCGTAAATCGCGAGTCGCGTCCGAATTACGCGCAATAATGCCGCCCAAGTCTGGCTTACGGCTCCGTAGGCAAGCGCCTGGTCCCCCGCCGTGATCCAGCGAACTTTCTTCGGCAGCACTGCCGCGTTGTTGCCCATGCGAGCCGTAATTTCATTCAGCCGCAGCCCTTGCGCGTTGGTCGCTGCCGCAACGCCATAGAACAATTCCAGACGCATCTGGTCAATCGGCGCCCCGGCCAGAAATCCGGTGGTGTTCAGGACGCGCCGCAGGTTCCACAACGGCTCTGAAAATCGCTGCAGATTATCCCCAATGCGAAGGGAGACAAGCGCAGGAGGTGTGAACCGGAAATCGATCGGTTTCCCCGGCTCGATGTCGTCGTCCTCGGCCCGGCGGTGCATCGCTTCGCCCATGCCCTGTGGAGGAAGGAACAGTTGGAACCCCTGCGCCCCCGAACTCAGTTCCCATGCACTCTGTCCGGGCTTGTTGCTCCAATTCCCTAGGGCGGTCGTGACCTCCGGCTGCACAGAACCGTCCGCCTTCACCAACGCCACGGCCAAGGGTTGCGAATCGATGATGAGCGCTGAAATCTTTTCAGTCGTCGCCCCAGCCGATCCTTTTAGAATGCGCAATTCCGCAGTGATCGTTTGCGATATGTCCGGCTCGATGTTCTCGGTTAACTTGAGTACGTAGGCGATCGTGGTCGATCCCGTGTTGGGCAGCAACGACTGCAGATCGATCACGAGCGGCCGTACGGGCCGTAACAACTCCGTTACCGAACGGTCCTGCTGTAGCTCGCTATCCGCGTCGCTGGCCAAATAGCCGGCAGCGGTGGGATCGTCTTGTGATCCGGGCCGAGTGGAGACCACCGGCAGTTGATACTCTCCGTGGCGAAACTCGATGCCTCCCGGTTGGAATTTCCCGTCCGAAATCGACAGTTTTGGAATCGTACGGAACAGATTCTCAAAACTGCTCCATTCCAGATTCAAGTCCTCTTGCGGCAACTTTACAGGCCGCGCCGGAGGCAGCTTAAGGTCCAGCGCGCCCATGCGGACTAACTGAGTCACGGTGCTGCTGGATGCCAGGGGTTTAGGACGGAACCCGATGTACATCCGGTCTTCGGCCTCTAGCGACGACTGCAGGATCTCCGGATCGACAGGCGCGGGAAGAGCCGCGCAGATCGTCTCCAGCGATGCGTTCTTCAGCGTCTTGGTGCCAGGATATTCCAGATACAGAACATTGCGCGCACGGTCTGCGGTGATCAAGCGCGGAATCATTGAAACGGCGTTGTCGGGGAAGGCGTCTTCGATCACCCTCGGAAGAACCTTGCCGACGTCTTCTTTCTGCGATCGATCCACGAACGACAACCATGCCTCCCAGGTGCGCGGGGATTGCCCATCCTGGTCGCGCCAAAAGGGAAGCGCTGTAAAGGGTCGGCCCGCCTGCACCGTCGCCAGCGCCGTCTTCACGGGAGTTACAACCCGGTCATTCCACAACTGCAGCAGGGGCGCCTGGGGCAGCGTAACGGACACCAGCCAATGAATCGTTCCCGCGGTTTCGCTCCACTGACCTTCGACGGGTAATCGCTGCCGGAATACTGCGAAGTTGGCCGATCCACCCGAACCCACCAGCTTCGGCCACAAGTTACCTTCAAATTCGAGGCCTGCTGGAAGATAGCGCTGTCCGTCGGCGCGCATCGGCATATGCGCTTCAAGTTCGAACAGGAACGTTGCGTGCGGGACGATCTTCCCAGACCGCGGTGCTGTGGCAAGCAGGTCTGCAGCGAGAACGAAATTGAAGCTCCATCGCCAATCTAGGTTTTGGGCGGCGACTTCCTTCAATCCCAGGAGGCCGCCGTAGCGGACCATGGTCGGCTGGCCGGGAAAGAGTGTTGAGATTTCCTTCACACCTTTCAAACCAGCCGCGTCGCAGGAAATGGTGGCGGTATTCGAAGCCTCTCCCACAGTGAACGTCTTAAACAACACGAACGCCGGGGAAGTGGTCTTGTTCGGAAGCAGTTCGATCTTGAACGAGACAAATTCCACATCATTGCCGGTATGGGGCGTAAGGCAGCGCAAGCGGCCCTGGATGATGACGTTCTTGTCGTCGCTAGCCTTAAGCGTGCCTTCCAGCACGGGGACCACGAGCAGAGGTTGGCCCGGGACTTCCGGGTCTGCAAAATCGAGCCGCACCGTCTTTTTGAAGACCTGGTCGAACGGGAGCGCCGGATTTGGCAGAAGCCGAACTCCGAACTCGGTCACGTCGACGCGGAACGCTACTTGTTTGTCTCTCCAAAAACCAGTGAGGGCAATTTTGGATGCAATCACGTCCCGTCCCATCTCGTTCTTTTTGTCGGAATGGTTCATCACGTCCTGCTAGCTTGGCCAAATCGGTGCGGGGTAAAGCGGACCTTCATCGGAAAATTCGAAAGAACCGCGAATAGGGGAAAGATGGCGGCCTCCCTCTTTGGGGTCCGGATGGGGGAAGTCCTTGAGATCTTGGGAGCGAGCCATCCCGAGGCGCTTCTCGATCGCTTCGCTGTCCAGGGTCTCGATACAAGCCTCTTTGAGGAACACCTCTGCCTCGGACTTCCAGGTGCTGGGTTGGGATTGGGGAACACCCTTCGTGATCGCCAACTTGATTGCGTTGATCAGTTCCTCCGACGGTTGGCCCTTGGTTTCGAGAAGCCTGCCGGGGAAAAGGATGTGCCACTCGAGCAGCAGTGCGACATTCGATTCGGACTGAAAGACATCGCCCAGCGTCACTGCCGTCGAGCCGTCGTTCGGCGGTATTCCCAAAGAACCGGGAAGCTTGACCGAAAGAATGTCGCGGATGCGAAAACGGATCAGGTCCCACATCAACCGTTGCCAGGGCTCGAAAATGCGCGTGGCGATTTGAAAACGGTAGTACCAATGCCACGACCGAAGGAAGTTCAGGCGATCCTGATCCTTCGGCATTTGCACGACCTTGACCGCTGTTCCATCCAGCACCGAGTGGGAGAGTGTGCTCTCAAACTTACGTTGATCCGTGTTTACCAGGCTGTTCGGTTTCGGGTCCTCTTTCGGGAACCATTGGTCAGTTGGCTCCAGGCCAAACTGCCCGAAGACGGTTTCGAAGTCCGACGGACTCTGCTTCTTGAGATACGCCAGGCATGCTTCTAATTCTCCGCGTGCAAATTCACCATCCACGTTGAAGCGACTCAGCGTCCAATGACACAGGCCTAGTGAGATGTTGGCGCGATCGTCGCCCGCCACGGAATCGAAGAAGCCGACGCATTCCACCTTCGAGACGGCCTTCACCACACGGAACGTAATCTTTTCCTTCCGGCTCAGATCCTTGTACTCGCGCCCCAACAACGATTTTGGGGTGACCGGAAATTTCACTTCCCCCGACTTAGGCGCCGCCACCGGACCGTTTAGTTTTTGACCCGTTTTCTTCTGACTGTGACGTCCCACAAGCAGTCGATTGTCCGTGGCCACCAGCGCATCAAAAACGGGGTTGCCTTCAAATCGCCCCGACAAATCCCGCACGAACATGCGTACCGCGTTCTCGGCACCATTCCGTAGCTTGCCCTTGCGCTTCGCCCGAATGCGGGTCGCTTCATCGAAGAGCCAGAGATTCTCTCCGTGCTTATCCGCGTCGGCGAATATGCCATCGTCCAACCGCTTTCGCGTGCCCTTCTGGGGTTCTGTCCACCAGGCTTCTACGATCACGGGACATCGCCACGAGTTCTGCGCCCAAACCCCGAGAAGGCGCTCGGTTTCACCATCCAGACTCCCGTGAGGTTTCGTAAGAAACTTGTCTGTATTGTCTACAGAAGCAAGCTGGTCGGAATAGATCTTCTCATCGGGTGCGGTGACTTTGGCGATCTTCTTGCCTCCCGCGTGCAACTGAAACTCGCGTAGTCCTAATTCCACGCGGAGCGATTTGCTGGGGATACTCAGATCTTCTACGAAGCGGAACCCCAGCGCACTGAGCTTTTGGATGACTTGGTCTTCAGTGAGCATACGCGCAACACCTCGCATGTTTTGCGGTTACAACTGCATACAAGAGAGACAAGACGTTCAAGAGCAGTTCCTCCGGCGCGTAGGTCACAGTTTGGCGCGTAGGTCACAGTTTAATGACAATGCCCAGCGCAGGTTCTTGACAGAAACGACTAGATCATATACTCTCTGGGCAATAGGATACTCCCTGCGTAATAAAAAGCAAAAGTTATTTGCGCAGCAGTATCTCAAAGCCTCTCAAACACGCACACTCTCAAACACCACTTTCCAATTAGGTTCTTCTGTGATATTAACTCCGCCCATGGATGGCGCACGCCTTGCTGATCGCATCTGCGAAGCCGCGCTCAATGCGGTTCGAACCCAACAGGTGCTTGATCGCGGCCACGTTCATGATGTGGCCATTTTCCTAGAAATGTGGGAGCACTCATCCCCGGAAACTCGTGAGCTGCTACGACCGCTCGCTCCGCCGCGGCAGGTTGCGGCTTGCTTCGAGATGGAGTTGTCGCTCGCCATCGGCCGCTCGAACAGCGAGGTGTTTGCAATCAACGCTGACATCCTCAATTCCCATTACGAAGTGTTTTTCCGCGCACGCCGGGAGAATCACAGCCGGTTCTGCGTAACTGTGGTCCAATACCCTATCCCAAACGGAGGTTCTCATGCCTGACGCTCCAGCCAGCAAATTAATTAATGACCTATCCCATGTTCCTGAAATCGTCGGCGGGCTGGGGCTCAGCATCGCCGCTGCCCAGAAGGCGTTCAACGCTGACTACATGAACAACATCGAACGCATCCTGGCGATGGCGTTCATGATGCTGGGAGGCAAGAAGGCCGATCCCAACGGTGGTGCCACTCCGATTGATCTCACGGACGCCGAAATGGCGCGGCTGAAGGAGTTTTCCGAACTATTCAAGCAACTGTTGGTGGTGGCCGCTCCGCCCCGCTATCAATACACGGAAACGACTCTCAACGTGAAATTGGATCTGGCGCAATCACTCGATGTCTCCGCCAGCGTCGGTTTGGGTTTGGGATTTGGAGCCGTTGCCGTGAACGCCTCCCTGACGTTAGGCTTCTCCTACGATTACAGAGCGGCTGCCGAGGTGCGCACAATCATCAATGCAATTCCTGCGGACGCGGCTGTGATGAACACTCTTCTGAGCCGCGCGGACAAATTGAGCGACAAAGTTCTGACGTTGCCCGATCGAAGCCAGGTTGATCAGAACATCATTGACAAGAACGCTGAGATATTCGGCAAACTGATTGGAGCCAACCCAGCGAAGCCACCTGTCAAGGCCTGAGCACACTACGCCACCATGAACGACGAGGATCTGCGAAAAGCGCGGGGCGCCCTGGACGTCCTGCACAAAGAAATAGAGAAACTGGAGAAGAGCCGCGCTAAACCGCCGGCCAAAGGCGCTCGCGCTGCGACGAAGGCGCGGGCACCGAAGGCGTCACCCAAGGTCACTCAGTCGTTCAAACAGTTGGGCGTCCATTTGGATGCTCTCGGCTTGTTTGCAGCAGCGGAATCATCCGATAAGGAAGCAACATTCGAGGAGTTCTTTCAGGAGATTGGCGAAGGGTTGGTCAAGGCGCAGGCGAAAATGGACGATGCATCGCGCCAGTATATGGCGGGCGTTAGCGGCCTTCGTTTCATACAACCAAGCATCTTTCGCATTCCCCGTGTTACGGCGCAGATGAAGTTCGCGTTGGAGAAGTCCAAGGGCTTCCATCTGTTCTTTAGCAAGGATGATACACAGTCGCAGCAACAATCGGTGGAATTCGAAGTAGTCTCCGCGCCTCCTCCCGCCGCTGCAGAGCTGGCTCCGTTTCTCTATGAGCCGATCCTCGCACCGGTTCGCCGCACGGCATTGGCCGCATCCATTAAGAAAGCCTCCGGCCCAGCAGACCTGCTCAACAACTTCGATCGGGTTCTGATCCTTGCAACGGAGGCGGGCGTACGATACTTGATCTTGTTCGCGGATGCGCAATCCAAGTGCGGAATATGGTTTCTGTTTGACGATCCGAAGACGCCATCATTGCTGGCGCTGCGTACGTTGTCAGCCGGCACCGAAGCCACGGGCAAAGTGATCTTCGACCAAGGCAACCGTCAGGCCGAATTCCTGAAGCAACTCAGGTAGGTTATGATGCCTGGGCCACTGGATCAGCTTCCCGCGGATATAGCGGAATTGGCCGCAGCGGTTCCTATGGCGGCGAAATCGATGGCTCTGTCATCGGCGGATCGTTGGTTCCGCCCGTCTCGGGATTCCGACACATACGCGCTCGGCTCAGCGCGCCTTGAGTGGCATTTCTTCTTTGAGCGCTCCACCGGTTGGTCATTCCTGCTTTTTCATGAAAAGAAACGGTGGATTCCACTGGACGCACGCGTTTCGACACTCGCGCGACCCGCATCAACGCCGCCGCCACCGCCAGGGGATCTCAACTTCCTCATCCACTTTCCAAGCTTCCTGTGGCTGAGTCCCACCCAGGCCGATCTGGATCGTTTCGCGCCGTCCGCTTCCACTCCCGAGAATGCGATTCTCTTTCGTCTCCACAACGACGGCGATATTCTGGGTGTGCGTATGGATAAGATGCGGCTCCGCTATAGCCCCGGTGGGGAGCCACTCCCGGAAGAACCGCAGGGCGGCGCATTTCCTGTACTGCCCTTTGTGCTGCTGGCGGAAACCCTGACAGCTTGGGTTGGGGCCGGAATGCCGATGTCACCCGAAAGCATCCCTCTTGCCGGTGGAAAGCCACTTCCGGTGCGCGAAGTGATAGAACGACTCGGAGAGGCTTGGCAACGCAGTCAAGCTGTGCTCGCCAACACGGCGGCCCCGTTGCAGCCGTTCTACTCTGCGCATTGGCGAGCAGCGGAGTTCCGGTCCGATGTGCAGATTCGCTTGAACGACAAGGGGCAGTTGGCGAAGAAGGAAGGCGACGAACGATTCTCCATTCTGCTGCGGATGTTGGCACGCAATGATGACGATCAGTTGCAGATCACGGCTGCTCCTGGCCTGCCGGCAAAGGGAGTTTTCGATGCGGTTCTCGACTTCTTCCAATTCACCGTTGACGGGAACCGCGCGATGGCCGGAGCGTTGGCGCGCTATCGAAAAATTCCTCCGCCACTGATACCAGGGTTCATTCAATCCGCGCGCCAGCGAGCCAGCATCGTACGTCTTGAGAAAGACGGAGCTGATCATTGGATTTTGATGGTCCTTCGGGGAAAACTTGTGGAACGCGAAGCCACTGTCATCGCGCTTGCGCCTATGCGCATCGACGAACTCGCCAATCCTCCAACGGCTGGCATGGAGCTCTTCGGTGAGGATCTGTCAGTACTCGCCAACCCTTTTGAGAGTCCCTTAAACGGCCGGACGGATGATGTCGAACGTCTTTTTGCCTGGATTGGCAACTTCGGCCGGTGGGTCGACCTACTCCAATGATTGTTCGATGGATTTCACGTTTCGTGGCGCGGGTGCGAGCCCGATTTTGCTCACGGCCCCTTCCCGGGTATTCAGGAAGAGTCCACTTTTCTCTCGTCTCGCCCCCACTCGTAATTGCCGATGGAACCACTCCTGCAGTCGCGGAGTTGTTACGGGAACAACGTGCCCGGTTCGAGAGCGGCGCGCTGTTCCAAGAATTGGGCAAAGCTGCCGGTATGGGAGCGACCGTCACGGCACGTATTACGGAGAACGGCGATTCCTCATTGGTTCACGAGCTTTCTGTCTTTCCCGATTTGCCTCGGAACCCCAACTGAAAGAGCCTGCATGCCCAATCCTAAAGCGTACTTTTTCAATTTGCCTCCGAATCGGCGGCCGACTCATGCGACGATTGCCGAGCAGTGGTATCCAGGAATTCAAGCCCTATGGGATCGTTGCACATCATCCCGTGTCTTTGATGCTATCAACGGCATCAAAGCAATCGTTATTCATGCGACCGCCGGCTCGAGTTCGGAGGGCGCTGTCTCGGTGATGAGGGAGGGTAAGGCATCGTTCCACTGGTTGGTTCCGGACGAAAACGAACCGCAGCATGGGAACATCGTTTGGGCGTGCGCTCCCGAAGCCCGCGCCGCATGGCATGTACGGAACGACGTCCACAATCCTGACGTCAATGCCGATGCCAACCGGGTGAATCACTGGTCGCTCGGAATCGAAGTTGTAAACGCCCAGACTGCCTCCGATGATTTTTCGGCTTGGCAAGTGCAGGCGACCGCAAGAATCGTCCGCTACTGCTGGGCGAAGTACCCCAACCTCGTGCACGTAGTCTCCCACGCGAAGCTAGATCCTTCCCGCCGCAGTGATCCCGGTGTCAATTTTCCCTGGCCGAGTTTCCGCTCCATGGTGCTGGATGCTGACAACGATCCTGTCCCGACCATCGTTTCGATGGCGACTCCAGTAAAAGAAGTTCGAGCGGACGTTGCTGCAGGTGGCTGTTGTCGAGGTTAGTGGATTGTTGAAGTCAAAGAAAACATGCGCCGGAGTCACTGTGCGCGTCGGTGATCCTTCCTCGGACCTGAATGCGCCTTCAACAAAACTCGCGCCGGCTTTCGCCGCGCGGGGGCCATTGGATGACTTGAAAGACGCCAGGCGTAGGTTCGCAGAAAGCCCCGGCGCGTATTACAACGAGACCATTGATCGCGGCGACATTCAGCAGTATTACGCAAACGTGAATCCCAATACCACTCCCGCGGGCTTGTATCAGACTCTATCGACTCTCGTGCGCGATACCCACCGCAACAGACCAGCCTACAAGCCTACGGTCCACCTTTATCCGTTGGTGGATCTCCACCCCAGTGGGGAATTGGTGAGCATCTATTCCGGCGCTTCAATGAATCCAGAAGCGTTGATCCTACAAGAAGCCTCGATTGAAGCGGCGCGGGAATCGATTGAAAGGGTGGGCGGCGCCGTTGAGCTTGAGTCGATTGAAGAGAACAGTGCTGAGCATGTCGTACCGCAATCGTGGTTCGATAAACGGGAGCCGATGCGTGGAGACCTGCACCATTTGTTCGCTTGCGAGAGGAACTGCAATTCGTTCCGTGATAATATCCCATACTTCCAATTCACCGAAGATGCTGTGATGGAGGATTGTGGCCGACGCGAGCCGTTAAAATTTGAACCTAAGGGCGGTAAGGGACCGGTTGCGCGAGCGGTGTTGTATTTCCTACTACGTTACCCGGGAGAGATCAACAATCGATCTACGGAGTACACGCAGGATCGAGTCGAGCTATTGCTAAAGTGGCATCGTGAGTTTCCTGTGTCACTATACGAACGTCATCGAAATCGGGAGATCTTTCTTAAGCAGGGTAACCGGAACCCATTGATCGATCATTCCGATTGGGCAGCTACCGCCGACTTCCTGCGAGGCCTGGGTAGTGCGTAGCTCAGGTCTAGCGGTGAACGGCGGATCGTGCCATTTTGTTCGGAGTGAAGAGTTTGGGTGTGCGTCGGTCGCTGAACTGGCTTCAACCAAACTCGCAACCTACTACAAGGTTGTTCTTGATTGGCGTCCCTGTTCCTCGCATCGACGAATCTCCAGCCAGTAAACGTCCGTCCTGCACCAGCATCAGACAAGCGTTCTAGCTCTGTGAGCGCGAAGTGCTAGGGATTTGTGAACTTCTTCTCAAATTGTGGGACCGGAGTGTGACTGGACGAGTGCGCCGACAGAATACAAATCGGTATCAGCCACAGCAGCCCGTAATTGTCGAATGGAACCGGGAACCCGGAACTTCGTTGGCACCAACGGCGACCAGTCCGAATGATTGTCGGCCTCACAAACCGACCGCTTCGGGGTCTGTGGGTTCATAATGTCGCTGGCTCCACCGGTCAGATCTCGCGGCGTGAGTGAGAATCTTGCAGCCATCCAAGCTGGCATTCATCTTGGCCAGGCTCATAGAATCAATCACTTGCAAAATCGACAGAGTCTCCTTACGCCATTTGGACCGATTAAGGCGAAAGGGGGGACCTATGCAAGTTGTTGAAAAGATGGAGCGGGAGACGAGACTCGAACTCGCGTGTCCAGCTTGGGAAATCGACTGTAGATTGAAAATACAGGACATAGGCGTCTACGGTGTCAATGGATGGCGATAGAAAACACCCTGTTTTCAATGGTCTGCTTCAAGTGTCCCGTTAATGGAGCAGTTTTGGAGCAGAGCGGAGTGGCCCCGCAGATTGATCGGGCTCAGGGCCTCATTCTTCAGCTTTTCCAGGACAAATGAAATAGTGAGGGCATTTCGGACACGTCCGTTCATTTGGCTTCGGCTCGAACTCGCCGGCACGAATTCCATCGGCAGCGTCCTGATACTTCTCGACCCCCTTTCTTACCTGTTCGTCTTTGGAATCAACCGGCCACTCCTCGCCAGTGAGGAGAAAGAGTGTGTCAAAGGATCGAGTGGCATTCGGAAATTCCGCTTTGGCAGCGAACTGGTAGAGCATCACAACCGGATCAACGACCGCCGATTTTGAGCGGCGGCCAGTCTTGATGCGTCGGATCAGCACTTGCTTACCCAAGGCACTACTCCGTGTTTCGATCCAATCCGGTCTGACTGTAACGGAAGCACCAGCCAAGGGCAACGGCCTGCGTCGCTGAAAGGGCAGTAGGATTCGTATTATTTTCAGCTCGAATCCGGCCCATAGCCTTGTGAACACATTTGTGAAAACGGAGGTACCCGGAATCTGCTCGATTTCCCCGCACGGCCAAAACGTAATCGACGAAGTATTGGTGCGGACACCGCATGTAAGCATCCAGTTCCGACGACGTGAATACTCGTCCCGCGAGACCTTGAGGAAGCCCCTTGGAGAGCACGACCGTCCGTCCATCGGTCCAGTTCGGCCCAGAGTTCACGGGCCTGTTCAGTAGGCTTTCGATGACGCTCAGAACTGGTGAAGGCTTTCCAAGGCATCGGGAAATCTATCCATCCGATGGAGGCGCTGACCTCGCGGCCAACGCCCCCGCTCATCGTCTGGATGAGTTTCCGGTTGGTTATTCCTTGGCGGGTTGCACTCCTGCATTGCCCGCCTCCGCTTCACCAACCGGTCACCAGTTTGCGTTAAAGTCTTCTTGCCGGTCGAGTACTTTTCATCGAATGGATTTTGAGTCTTAACCGGTTGTCTCAATTTTGGGGACCACTCCATACAACAGCGACGAATTAACCGGAAGCGGCGTTCCCGAAGCTGGTAAAAGCTGGACGACTACTCACGGAAAATCTCCTCGAATGCCGTTTGTGGCTAGTTTCCGCTTCGCCGACAATCCGCCAACAGCTATGCTCATCACCTCGATATGGAGTAGGAGTTAGGAGACGATTACTTCACACGTTGACGAGGTTATCCTTGATTCTAACCTTCCAAGGTTTCCGACATGACGACTAAGCCATTTAAAGGTGATTGGAAGTCCCTGCCTCTTTGGCGGCATCAGGTCACTGCCGTCGAGATGATAGAGGACTACCTCGCAGCGAGCGTTAGTGGGTCTGCGCTCGTTCGCATGCCGACTGGATCTGGAAAGTCCGGGATTATTGCGGTCGCCAGCCGATGCCTGCCAAACGTGATTAACGCTTTGGTTGTCTGTCCTCATGAGATGCTTCGCGACCAACTAGCTGAGGATGTTAAGCAGCGCTTCTTTGACAATATCGGCGTCCCGAACACCCAGTGCCAAAAGGATGTCCGAATCCTATTGATTTCGCTACTCAGAATTGGCCCACTTTGATCATCTGATTTGGCCCCCCTCCAAGACCCTGCGCGGCCTGTTTTTGGCAGGCTGGCAGGATGCAAAGGAGAGCCAAAATGGAGTTGTTCGAAACG
>Ga0315912_10001839_pt1 | contig 24309 bp, 25 predicted proteins | sample VfabasoilMG_FD_204469 | JGI IMG/M metagenome (GOLD analysis project Ga0315912, IMG submission 204469) | Garden soil microbial communities collected in Santa Monica, California, United States - V. faba soil | ecosystem: Environmental > Terrestrial > Soil > Garden | place: USA: California... | reverse complement strand
CGTCGGCAGACCGGTGAACGACGCATTCGCCTCGGCCTTGGCGTCGAAGTGCGGCACGCGATACTTCTGCTGGAGCATCGGCATGCGCTTGTCGTCGGGTTTCATGAACTGGCGGATGTCTTCGAGCGTCGACCAGACGACGTGCTTCACGCCGGCGGCCTTCGCTGCGTCCGCGACGTTCTTCGCCTGCGCCTTCTCTTTGTCGCCGGAGAAGTGCTCCCAGAAGTTCGTGACGGCGTACACGCCGTGCACGCCGGCGAAAGCCTTCTTCAAGCTCTCGACGTCATCGAGATCGGCTTTGACGACCTCGGCACCCGCGGACTTCAGCGCTTTGGCTTTGTCCTTCGCAATGTCGCGCGTGACCGCGCGCGCGGCAAAACCGCCCGCCGGATCCGCGAGAATCGCGCGCACGAGCCCGCCGCCTTGCGAACCCGTCGAGCCCAATACTGCAATGATTTTTTTGTCGGCCATGTCAATTCCTCGATGAGACGTCTGGTAGAAAGGGGCGAAGCATAAACGGCTTTGAGTGCCTAAAGTAAGCTCGTGGCGGAGAGGGAGGGATTCGAACCCTCGATACGCTTTTTGGGCGTATACACACTTTCCAGGCGTGCGCCTTCAACCACTCGGCCACCTCTCCGGAACTTGAGTTTCCCGGCGCCGTGAAGGCCGGGGCCGGCAGCGTATCCCAGAACTTGCGCTCGTTTCAAACCGCGCGGCTCGTGGATCGCACGATGCCAAAGCCAAGCTGATAAACTGAAATCGGTCCGCGTCGGTTCCCCCGCGACAACCAGCTGTAAACCCCGTCAGGCCCGGAAGGGAGCAGCGGTAGCAGCCCGGTTGGGTGCCGGGGTCGGGCTGGCGCGGACCTCTTATTCCATGAACACAGGACGAGCGTGAGTTATACGGTTTTGGCGCGCAAATGGCGGCCGCGGCGGTTCGAAGACCTCGTCGGCCAGCCGCACGTCGTTCGGGCGCTCGCCAACTCGCTCGCCGACAATCGTCTGCACCACGCCTATCTCTTCACGGGAACGCGAGGCATCGGCAAGACGACCGTTGCGCGCCTACTCGCGAAGGCGTTGAACTGCGAAACGGGCGTCGTGGCCGAGCCTTGCGGCGTGTGCTCGTCGTGCGTCGCGATCGACGAAGGACGCTTCGTCGACCTCATGGAGGTCGATGCCGCGTCGCGCACGAAAGTCGACGACACGCGCGAGCTGCTCGACAACGTTCAATACGCACCCACGCGCGGCCGCTTCAAGGTGTACCTCATCGACGAGGTGCACATGCTGTCGAACCATTCGTTCAACGCACTCTTGAAGACGCTCGAGGAGCCGCCGCCGCACGTCAAGTTCCTGCTCGCGACGACCGATCCGCAGAAGTTGCCGGTGACGGTCCTGTCCCGCTGCCTGCAGTTCAATCTCAAGCGCTTCACGGTCGCGCAGATCCAGACGCAGCTCGAGAAGATCTGCGGCGCCGAGGGAATCGCAGCCGACGCGGCCGGCCTCAAGGCCATCGCGCGCGCCGCCGCCGGCAGCATGCGCGACTCGTTGAGCCTGCTCGACCAAAGCATCGCGTTCGGCGGCGGCAAGGTCGAAGGACCGCTCGTCGCCTCGATGCTCGGCAGCATCGACCGCGGGCACGTGCTGCGTCTCTTGGCGGCGCTCACGAAGCGAGACGGCGCGGCGCTGCTCGCCGAGGTCGACGCGCTCGACGAAAGCGCGCCCGACTACGCATCCGTGCTCGACGAGCTGCTCGAATCGTTGCAACGCATCGCCGTGCTGCAGCTCGTCGGCGGCCGGCTCGATGACGAGGACTTCGCGGCCGTCGCGCCGTTCGTTTCGCAATTCTCGTCCGAAGACGTGCAGCTCTATTATCAAATCGCGTTGCACGGCCGGCGCGATTTGCCGATCGGCCGCGAGCCGCGCATGGGCTTCGAGATGACGCTCCTGCGCATGTTGGCGTTTCGCCCCGGAGCCGAGACCGGCGCCGAGCCGAGCCGCCCCGCGCGTGCTCCCGCAACACCCGAGCCGGCCGTTCGACCCGTCCCCGCGGCGAAACCACAGGTCGCGCCGCCGAGCGCCGAGCGTGCGGAAGCGGCTGCGAAGGCCGGCGTCACGGCGGCCGCGCCGAGCGGCGCGGGCGCTACGCAGGACTGGGCCGCCGTCGTGCAAGCGCTCGACCTGCGCGGGCCCGCGCGCCAATTGGCAGACATCTGCGACTTGAAGTCGAACGCGGGCGGCGTCTGGCAGCTCGTGGTGCCCGCCGACAAAGAGCACCTGAACACGCAGCAACTGCGCGCGCGGCTCGAGGCGGCGCTGCGCGAGCAGTACGGCGCCAACGTGAAGCTGTCGATCTCCGCGGGTCAGCCGGCGCGTGCGACTCCGGCCGAGGTGCGCCGCACGAACGAGACCGCACGAGCGCGCGAAGCGCGCGAAGCGATCGAAGGCGACGCGAACGTCAAAGCGCTGCAAGCCGCGTTCGACGCGACGCTGGAGCCCGACAGCATCCGTTCGAGCAAATGACTTTAACGATCGTGAAAGGGAAGAGGTGACCGATGAAGGGCTTGAGCCAGTTGATGCGGCAAGCGCAAGAGATGCAGGCCAACATGCAAAAGGCCCAGAACGAGCTCGCGGCGACCGAGGTCGAAGGCGTGGCCGGCGGCGGGATGGTCAAGGTCATCGTCACGTGCAAGTACGAAGTCCGGCGTGTCACGATCGAGGACGCGCTGCTCAAGGACGATAAGGAGATGCTCGAGGATCTCGTGGCTGCCGCATTCAACGACGCGAACCGCAAAGTCGAGCAGACCGTGCAGCAGAAGCTATCGTCCGTGACGGGCGGGCTCGGGTTGCCGCCGGGGCTCAAGCTACCGTTCTAAACGCGTGTCGGACGTCTACTCGCCGCTCCTGAACCAGCTCATCGAGGCGTTCCAGTGCCTTCCGGGCGTGGGCTCGAAGACGGCACAGCGCATGGTGTTCCACCTGCTCGACAAGGATCGGGAGGCCGGCGGCCGTCTAGCCGCGACGCTCGAGCGCGCCGTGCGCGCGATCCGCAATTGCGACCGCTGTCGCATGTTGACCGAGGAAGCGATCTGCCGATTCTGCGGTAACGAGAGGCGCGACCGCAGTCAGCTCTGTGTCGTCGAGACGCCGGCTGATCTGCTCGCAATCGAGCAGTCCGGCGCTTACCGCGGCGCGTACTTCGTGTTGATGGGCCACTTGTCGCCGATCGACGGTATCGGCCCGGCGGAGCTCGGGCTCGAGCTGCTCGAGCAGCGCTTCAGCGCAGAACGGTTTGCCGAAATCGTGCTCGCGACGAGCGTGACGGTGGAAGGCGACGCGACGGCGCACCTGGTCGCCGCGCTGGCGCACAAGTATGGCCTCAAGGCGAGCCGCATCGCCTATGGCGTGCCCGTTGGTGGCGAGCTCGAGTACATCGACGGCGGAACTTTGGCTCGAGCTCTCAGCGGTCGCCGCGAAGTCGAGTCTGCGAGCGGGGAAGGAGGGCGGTGATGGCCGAAAAGGACCCGACGTGCTTGTTCTGTAGGATCGTCGCAGGCGAGCTGCCGGCCGACCGCGTCTACGAGGACGAGCGGCTGCTCGCCTTCAAGGACATTCACCCGCAAGCGCCGTTTCACTGCCTCGTGATTCCGAAGGCGCACGTCGCAACCCTCAACGATTTCGAGCCCGAGCAAGCGGCGTTGATCGGCAGCCTGCTCCTGACCGCGAAACGCATCGCAGCGGACCACGGTCTGCCGGGCTACCGTGTGGCCATGAACGTGGGTCGCGAGGGCGGGCAAGTCGTGTTCCATGCGCACTTGCACGTGCTCGGCGGCCGCCCGCTGAAGGGCGCGCTCGGTTGAGGCGCTGCGTGAAGCGGGAGCGCATGTGAGCCGTAAGGACAATCTCATTTGGATCGACCTCGAGATGACGGGGCTCGATCCCGACAAGAATCGCATCATCGAGATCGCCACGGTCGTCACCGACAAGGAGCTCACGGTGCTCGCCGAGGGCCCCGTGCTCGCCATTCATCAGACCGACGAGGTGCTCGCGGGGATGGACGAGTGGAACACGCGGCAACATGCGAACTCGGGCCTTACGGAGCGCGTGCGCGCGAGCGAGATTTCGGAGAGCGACGCCGAGCGCGCCACGGTCGAGTTCTTGCGGCAACACGTCGACCAAGGCGCGTCGCCGATCTGCGGCAACAGTATTTGCCAGGACCGGCGCTTCTTGATTCGGCACATGCGCGAGCTCGCTGCGTACTTTCACTACCGCAACCTCGACGTGTCGACCCTGAAGATTCTCGCCAAGCTGTGGTTGCCCGAAGTCGGCAATCGGTTCGAGAAGAAGTCCGTGCACCTAGCGCTGGCCGACATTCACGATTCGATTCGCGAGTTGCGGTTCTACCGCGAGCATCTGTTCAAGCGCTGACCGCGTTCGGCGGACCTACTGCGCAAAACTCGCGATCGCCGTTTCCAATGAGCCCTTCAATGGGCTAGTCTCCGGCAAAAGCTGATCGGCGCACGAGGGTGTGATGCGGTTGCGGTGGATAGGTTTCGTGCTTTTCGCGCTTGGGATGGCCGCGCAAGCCCAGACGGTGACTCGCTACGTGACGGACCGGACGCAGGTCGAGCTGCGGCGCGGGCCGAGCAACGAGTATCGGATTTTGCGCTATCTCGAGGCCGGAGACCGGGTCGAGGTGCTCGAGCAGAACGCCGAGCAGGGTTTCTCGCGCGTCAAGGCCGGCGAGGATACGGAGGGCTGGATTCCAACCGCCTCCCTCGTCGCGGAGCCGATCGCGCGAGACCGGCTCGTTCAAGCAGAACGCAACCTGGCGGCGGCGCGCGAGCGCGTCACGGCGCTCGAGGGACAGAATCAGCAGCTCACGCGTGACCTCGCGGCAACGCGCAACGAGCTCGAGCAGACGCAGGCCAATCACGGCACGGTGAGCCGCGAGCTCGCCGACATCCGCACCGCTTCCGCGAACGTCGTCGCAATGCGCGACGAGAACACGAGCCTGCACCAACGCCTCACGCAGCGCGACCTCGAGGTCGAGCAGCTGACGGCCGACAACGCGCGCCTCGGCGGCCGCAACAATCAGAATTGGTTCGTCGTCGGCGCGGCCGTGTTGCTCGCGGGTATCGTGATCGGTCTCGTCGCGCCGACGCTGCGGCGCAAGCGGCGTTCGGAGTGGTGAGCGGGTTGAAGGCCAAGCCGGTTTAGGCCACTGTAACGACCATGCTCGTCGACAGCCTCTTGGTTCCGCAGTGCATCTACCGCCCCGGTAGTTTCACGGGGCTCATGACGCTGTACGAAAGCAACTACATCAAGCTGCACCAGCTCGTCCCATCCATGAGCTGGCCGGAGGACACACTGGTCTCGTCCTCGCCTCGCGACAGCGACCTGCACGCCGAGATCGTGCGGCGCGAGCCGTACACCACGACGCTGCGCCTCACGTATTGGTTCGACGACGCGGGCGTGGCGTCGGCCGATCCCGATATCATCGTGCGCATCTACCAGGACGCGCGTCTCGTCGAAGCCGTCAGCAGCCGCGAGGCGCATCAGCACGCTAAGCTCCGGGCGCTGGCCAAGAGCGGCAATGCCGAGCTCGACCGCCGTTGGCGGCTCAACATGTTCCTGAATAAGTGGCTCGACTACCTGTTTGAAGCCGGTCACAGCCTGGGGCGCGTGGAACGTGCCCTGAGCTAGGGCGGGCCCAAGGGCCGTTCCTTGCTTTGAGTCACGGTTTGGCCGCTCTCGCGCGGCTATATTCCTCGAATGCAATCCTCCTATCGCACCCGGGGCCGTTGATGTTGTCGGCTATTCTCGACAAAACGGGAGCCGCCCCGGCCGATGAGCTCCTGAAGCTCTATTGGAACCGTGCGGACGTGAAGCGCGAGGTGAAGGCCTTGCGCCGCGAGCGATTCGAGCTCCTCGACAAGCTCAAGGAGCAGGAAGGCGCGATCCTGCGCGCGCAGGAGCAGCTCGAGGGGCTCGAGCGATTGCTGACGAACCCGTTGGCCGCCGCCAACGCAATGGTCTACTTCCAGCTGCGCCATTTGTGGCGCGTCGGCGCACAGCGCCTCGAGCAGTTCGGCCGCGAGCTCCAAACGCAGCGCGAGAAACGCGAGAGGGCGCAGCTCCAGGAGGCCGAGACGGCAAAGCGGCAGCGGCGCCTAGAGGCGATCAAAGAGAAGCTCGCCGGGCTCGTCGAGAAAAGACGTGCAGCCTCGGACGAGCAGACGCGGCTCGAGCAGCAGCTCGGGGGTATGAACGCGCTGATTCGATTGTTCCGCGCGGGTGCCTTGAAGCGTCAAATCGCCGGCCTCGCGAGCGGGCGGCAAATGCTCGACGAGAAGCTCGAGGAGTTGCGCGCGCTGGCGGAGAAGATTCAGGGCGAGCCGTTGCCGGAGCCCGAAGAGCTTTCGCTCGACAGCCGCCGGCTCATCAACGCAGCCATCATCGCGCTCGCTCAGCACCTCGTCGTGCACTTCTCGGAGACGGATCTCGCGTCGCTCGCGAAGACCTCGACTGAGCGCGCCGTCGCGGACATGAAGTTCGGCGACCGGCGCGATTGCGACCGCATGGTCGAACGCATTCGCGAGAAGATCGAAGAGCTGAAGCAGCAGAAGACGTTCGCCGACCAGGTCAAACGCCGGACGGACCTTCTGCTCGCCGAGGTCAAGTACCGCAACGAGACCGATTCAGTGCCGAGCGTCGAGAGCGTGCAGCTCATCAACCGCACGCCGGCCGCGCAAGCGACGGAGATCGATATGGCGAGGCGCAGCAGCGACGCGCCGCTGCGCGTCAACGTCGTTGCGGACGACTACTGGGACTTGATGTCCGTGATGCGCTGAGCGCTACGGCGCCGGCTTCCGCTCCGCGATCTCTGCAACGATTTTGGCCGCCTGCTGCAGCAGGATCGCGTCCGACGTGGCCGCGTCGTCGAGTTCCTCGATGGTCCCGAGCGGCTGAAGTCCAATCGCGGTACGGCGCGCGTTCTCGCGGGCGAGCCGGCCGTCCTCCATGCGCTTGTTCTCGGCGATTCGGCCGTCGAGATTCAGCGATACGCTCTTCTGCGCGGCAATCTCCTTGACTGCTGCGATGTCGCTCAAGAGGTAGCTGAACTCAGGATCGTTCGACGCGCGCAGTTGCTGATGCGCGCGCAAGTCGTCCATCTCCGCCGCGAGCGCGGGGTCCGCACGGAACCGCGTCGGCTGGATGCGATCCCAAGGCAAGGCCGTGTCGCGCGAGCTTTCGCCGACGGTTGCGGTGTCGACCATCGAGGGCAGCTCGATGTCGGGGATCACGCCGCGATGTTGCGTGCTCTCGCCCGTGACGCGGTAGTACTTGCCGATCGTCAGCGTGAGCTGACCGTTGTCGGTGCCGCGCATGAGGCGATCGAGCGGGAAGAGGTTCTGCACGGAGCCTTTGCCGAAAGTCTGCTGGCCGACGATGACGCCGCGGTCGTAGTCCTGGATGGCGGCCGCGAATATCTCCGAGGCGCTCGCGCTGTACCGATCGACGAGCACCGCCAACGGGCCCGTGTAGACCGCGGCGGGACTCGGATCGTCGAGTTGCTGAATCGTGCCGCGCGTCTCGCGCAGCTGCACGATCGGACCTCGCTCGATGAACAGGCCGGAGAGCTCGGTCGCCTCCGACAGATGACCGCCGCCGTTGGCGCGCAAGTCCATGACGAGACCGTCGATGCCGCCCTCGGCTTTGAATTCGTCGATCAGGCGCGTCACGTCGCGCGACGTGCTCGTGTAATCGTCGTCGCCGCGGCTACGCGCCGCGAAGTCCTGATAGAAGCTCGGGACGTTGATGACGCCGATGCGGTAAGTCCGGCCGTCGAGCGGGATCTCGAGCAGATCCTTCTTCGCGGCTTGCTCCTCGAGCTTGATCTTGTCGCGCACGAGCTCGATGGTCTTTTCGGGCGACCCCGGGGCGGCTCCGGCCGGCAGCAGCTGCAAGCGCACGCGCGTGCCGCCCGGTCCGCGAATCTTCTGCACGACGTCGTCGAGGCGCCAGCCGATGACGTCGACCACCTCACCGCCGCCTTCGCCGACGCCCGTGATTCGGTCCTCCGGCTTCAGCTGCCCGTCGATCTGCGCCGGGCCGCCGGGGATGATGTTCATGACCTTGACGTAGTCGTCCTCGAGCTGCAGCGACGCGCCGATGCCGTCGTACGACAAGCTCATCTGAATCCGATACTCCTCGCTCTGGCGCGGCGACAGATAGCTCGAGTGCGGATCCATGTTGTGAGCGACCGCGTTCATGTACGTCTCGAACACGTCGTCGGTCGTCAACTGCGTGATGCGCTTGTACGAGCGCTCGTAGCGGTCCTTGAGGATCTCGGCGGCCTCGGTCCAGGTCTTGCCCGTCAGCATCAGCCGCAGGCCGTCGCTCTTCACGTTCTTGCGCCAGACCTCGTTGACTTCCTCGTCGGTCGCGGGCCACGGCAGCTCGCTGCGGTCCCACATGAAACTCTCGTCGAGCGTGTAGTCGGGCTCCGTGGCGAGTAGCGCGATCGCGGTGTCGATGCGCTCGCCGGCGCGCTTGCGGAACAAATTGAAAATATCGAAGACGGGCTGCAAGTCGCCGGTGCGCGTCCGGTCGTCGAGCTCGTAGCGAAGGCGGTTGAAGCTCGCGATGTCGGCCGCCGTGAAGTACATGCGGTTGCCGTCGAGCGTGTCGAGGTAGCGATCGAGGATCGCCGACGAGAGCGAGTTGTCGAGGCGCGGCAAGGAGTAGTGCAGTTCCTCGATGAGCTTCGTGACGTTCGCGCTGATCGGAACGTACTTCGGCTGGATTTGCAGCGGCAGCAGAGGCTCGACCGCGCCAAAGGACGCGAAACTGGCGGACAGTACCAGGGCGCTTAAGCAGACACGACCGAACAACTCCCTCACGTTTCCTCCTTGGAGTCCGTGGCGACGCTGGTCACATATCTGTTAAGTTTCCGGCCCTTGGCCGGGCGAATCAAGCCCAAAGCGCCGAAAAACCAAACGGAGTCACGCGCCTGAATGGGGCGGTAAGGGCCATGCGTCCAGCGGTCGTGGTACTGGGGTTCGTGCTTGGAAGCGCCGCCGCGATTACGTTCGCGCTGGCGGGCACTGCCGTTGTCTTCATTTTTCTGCGGTCGGAGTACCCGCGGCTCGCAGACGAGCTCTCGCCGTTGCTGGTCAGCGTCGGGTTGTTCTTGCTGCTGACAGCAGCGGCGGCCGGAAGCTTCTATGGGGAGATCAAGCAGCTGCGCTGGCGGCGCGCGGCGCAGGCGGCCTTGGTCTTGATGCTGGCGATTGTCGCGGCCTATCACACTTGGGTGCGTTACTAGCCCTAGCGTTTGCGCTGACGCCCGATGCGCTCCCACGACGTGCTACGGTTGAAAGCGCCCGTGTTGTAGGGGTCGAAGCCGTCGTCCGCGGGTTTGTCGAGGCTCAGGCGCGGGTTGTTCAGCACGTCGACCGGCGCACGCTCCGTCTTGACTCGCCGCGCAGCGGGAGCCTGTTCGACGGGCTTGGTCGCCACCGGTTTTGGAGCCGGCTCAACGGGGCGCGAGCGCACTCCGAGGTCCGAGAAATCCAACAGACTGGATTCGGTGTCCCAGCCGAGCCAACGTTTCAATCGTTTGAGCATCGAGTTCACGCGTGCGGTGCGACGTCAAAGCGCACCACGGCGTTCCCGCAACATAACAGAAGCCGGCTGCTTCCCTACGCGAGGCGAGCCAATTCTGTGAGGTCAATCACAGCTTGCGTCGCCAGGCGCGGCGGACGCCGCGGGCGAGCTGAATGATCAGATAGGGGCTCAAGACGAGGACCCAGGCCGGAATGTGCAGCGATAGCAGGTCCGTCCAGATGTTCTCCGCGAGGTCGAGCGGTCCGGCTCCTTCGCCGTACTCGCCGAGCAGCCGCTGCCCGACGATGTAGATTGCGAACGGCAAAGCGAGGAGCCCGAAAGCCAGGAGGCCCGCAGCGATCGCGACTTCGCGCTGCCACGTGCTGCCGCCGCCGTTCGCGAGCTTGGGGTCGTTCGTCACGGGGGCTAGTGTGCCATCGATTCGACGAAGCGAAACTGGGTTTCGCCGATCGTGACGAGGTCGCCCTGTTGCAAGTGGCGGCGCTCGATGCGAATGGAATTGACGAAGACACCGTTGCGGCTACCGAGGTCCTCGATCAGCGTTGCGCCCCCGTTCGACGTCAGGCGTGCGTGCTCGCGGCTCACGAAGTGAGTGAGTATCTGCAAGTCGCAGTGCGGTCCACGGCCGACCGTGACCGTATTCTTCGTGAGCGCAAAACGTCTCGGCGCGTCGCCGGTCAGGCAAATCAGCGCCGCGGTCGCCGCATCGGCCGCCGCGTCGTGAGATACCGGTGCGTCGTCGCTGTCGCCTTCGGCATCGACCGCCGGCAGTAAGAAATCGACGCCGCCTCCGTTCTCGAGCCCACCCAAGCGCCGCTCGAGCTCCCCGTGCAACGTTGCGATGCGCGTGTCGCGCGCTTCGAGCGCGCGGTCCTTGTCGACGAGTGTGCGCTCGAGCCGCGCGACGTTCGAATGGCTCTCGTCGAGCTCGCTGCGCAGAGTGCCGAGCTCCGACGTCATTGCCCGCAGGCGCTGCTCGCGCTCGCGAAGCTCGACGAGCTGCGCAGCGACCTGCTGCCGTTTGTACTCGACTTCCGCCTCGAGCTGAGCGACGGCCTCCACGGCAGGCGCGACGGCTTCGACGGGATCCGACAGCACCGTCGGTGCCTCGTGCGGCGCGGACTCCACGGCGGCGACCGCGCTCGGCGCTTCGATCGCCGGTGCGGGCTCGGCCGGCGCCGCGGAAGCCGGCGGAGCATCGACGTGCGGCGCGGGAGCCGGCAGCGACGGCGCGGCCCGCGCGAGCTTCAGCTCGCGCTCGAACGTTTCGACACGGCGCGCAGAATCGACGAGCTCGGCGCGCAGCGCGACGGCGCGGTTCGACTCGCGCGCCGCGAAAGCTTCGGCTTCGGCGACGCGCTTGTTCCCGGCCTTGAGCTCGTGCTCGAGCTCGGCGACGCGCGCGGCTAAGCGCGTGTTGGCCGCTTGCTGCTCGTCCCACAGTAGACGCCGGCCCTCGACGTAGGCCGTCAACGTGGCGTAGCGATCGCGCAGCTCCTCGATGTCCGACACTGCCGCGCCCGGCGCGGGGCGCGCCGCGAGCTCCGCTCGAAGCCCGTCGGCGTCTCGCTGCGCTGCTTCCGCTGCTGCTCGGGCGCGCTGCAGCTCGGCGGCGCGCGTGACTGCCTCGCGTTCGACGCGTTCGAGCGTGGTCGTCAGCTCGGTAACTTGCGCATCGCGGACGGCGAGCTGCTGCGCAGCGTCCTCGTCAGCGGCGGCCGCCTCGGCCATCGATCGGCGCAGCGACGCGAACGCACCGTTCAATTCCTCGAGCCTGCGATCCTTCTCCGCGAGTTCTTGCTCGAGGTCGCGCGCGCTGTCCGTAAGGATCCGGATCTGGGCTTCGAGCGCGGGTATCTGCTCGGCTTGATCGGCAAGCAGCTCCTGCCGCGAGTCTTCGTCCTCCGCGGAGCCGTTTGCAGGGGTGTAGCTCGGATGCTCGGCGGTGTCTTCGTGCCGATGCAGGCCTAGGTCGTCGTCACGGTCGTCGATCCCGACCGTTTCGAGCAGCACCGGAAGCTCGTCCGTGCGGTCGAGATCGTGATCGTCCGATGATCGTTTAGACATTCAAGCGAGTTATGAGCGTTTGTTCTGCTGCTACGTTAGGCCGTTTCGGACGGCCTGGCCAGCCTCACTCGGCCGGCACCGTACGTCCGCGCGCCCAACCGCGCAGCGCCGCAACGCGCTCGGCCATGATGACCGAGAGCGGGCGCGTCTTGCGCAGCTCCGCGGCCACGTGCGCGTGGCCGGCTTGCTGGCTCAGGGCGTGGGCCGCGTAGAGCGCCGAGACAATGCCTTGCTCGATCTCGGCGCCCGAGAATCCGTCGCTCAAGGCCACGAGCTCTGCGAGGTTCATGCGCTCAGGCGCCAGGCCTCGCTTACGCAGGTGAATTGTCAAAATCTCCGCGCGGCTTTGCGGAGGCGGCAAGTCGACGAAAAAGATTTCGTCAAATCGGCCTTTGCGGATCAGCTCCGGCGGCAGCTCGCTGACTTCGTTCGCCGTGGCGACGAGGAACACGAGCGCGCGGCGTTCCGCCATCCACGTGAGCAGGCTACCGAGCACGCGGCGTGCCGTGCCGGAGTCGTCGTGCCCGGTCGCGAGGCCTTTCTCGACCTCGTCGAGCCAGAGCACGCAGGGGCTCAAGACCTCGGCCGTTTGCAGCGACTCGCGCAGGTTGCGCTCGGTCTCGCCGTGGTACTTGTTGTAGAGCGTTCCGAAGTCGAGCCGCAGCAGCGGAATCCCGAATGCGCCCGCCGTGGCCTTCGCCGCGAGGCTCTTGCCGCAACCTTGCACGCCGAGCAGCAGAATGCCTTTCGGCGGCTCGAGCGCGGCGGACCGGTCGGAGCTGAATGCCCACGCACGCTGCGTAAGCCAGAGCTTCAAATTGCGGAAGCCCGCGAGGTCCGCGAGCTGCGTCGTCTCGTACTCGAAGCTCAGCACGCCGCCGCGGTTCAGCAGCTGGTACTTCGCTTTCATGACGACCGGCAAGTCGCTTGCCGTGACGGCGCCGTCGTCGCGGATCGCATTGCGCGCGAGGCGCTCGGTATCGGCCGTCGTCAAACCGCTCAGGTTCTGGACGAGCAGCTCGAGCGCCGCGGAGTCGACTTTGACCTCGTGCCCGCTGTCTTGCAGGTATTCGGCGGCGCAGCGCTCGACGATTGCGCGCCGGTCTGCCGGCCCCGGCAAGCGCATGCTGAAACGCGCCGTGAAGCCCGTGAGCTCCTGCGGCACTTCGAGGCGGTGCCCGATCAACAGCAGCGTGACCTTGGCGTCGTTTGCGGCCAGCGCGATGTCCTTGAGCAGCCGGATGTGCACCGGCTCCTTCAAGAACGGGTGGAAGTCGAGCAACGCATAGACGGCCGGTTTGCCGACGGCCCGGATGTGGCGCAACGCGTCCTCGGGCTCGGCGTTGTGGCGCTGCGCCTCAAGGTCGAGATCGAGCCGCTGCAGACCGTCCGTGATCGACCAGCGGAACAACGGCCGGTACGCGCTCGCCGAGCGGGCGAGCGCAATCTCCTGCAATAGCTCGAGGACCCGCGCTTCGTCCGTGGTCTCGATGACGATCAGCGGCGTTCCCGATTCGAGAACGAGCTCCAAGTCGCGGCGGTCGCTCATCAATGCCGGCCTGCCGTGACGCAGGCGATTATCAATGCAGCGTGCAGTCTAAGGCCGCGCGCGCACGAACGCGGCGACGGAATCGTCAGATTAGGGCGGACCGGTGCCCGCAGCCGCGCTTAGCCGACTCCGGGAGGAGGCGACGCCGAGTAGCCCTCGGGCGACGTCAGGAACTGCCGCAGCTGATCCGTGACACCGCGGCAGGCATGAGCCTGCGGCCGCGTGATCAACGGGATCGGAACGATGATGGCCGGCATCACCGAGCGGCCCTTGTAGTCCGCGTAGATCGTGCCTTCGGACTCGGCGTCTTTGACGTCCCAGACCGTCAAGTCGTAGCGCGAGTCGTCCTCCCACCACGCGAGGCCCATGCAACCGGCGCCGCCGACGCCGGCCGCGCACGTGATGCCGCCGCCGCTCGCGACGCGATCCGTGGAACCGTCGACCCAAACGACGTAGCGCACGCCCGTGCTGCGGACCTGCTCCGCGACGCCGGGGCGCGCGAGCAGCACCGAGAGATCGTCCGTGTTCAAAGGTGCCGTCGACGGCTCGAACCACGGATACATTTTGTCTTCGAAGTCCTTCGACGAGTGCACGTCGAGGCCGTGCTTGCCGTCGGCGAGGCCGTCGCTCAAGCACTGAACGAAGTCTTCCTCGGCTTCGTGCGTCGAATGCTGCTTGCGAGCGAGCACGACGACGTGCTCGCCTTCCGTGATCACGGCGTCGGTCTGCTTGTAAGGCTCGAGACGTGCGGTGACGCCGCACGCGCCGATCAGGGGAACGCTCAATGCGATAGCGATCAGGCGCAGCTGTGGCATATCACTGAAGGGGCGTGGGTGCCGCGTCCGCCGGTGCGGGGCCGCCGACGGCTGCCTGAGGTCCGACTGTGGCTGGCGCATTACCGATACCCCCTAACCACGTTTTGATCTGTGGTTGCTCTGAGAATTTCGTCGAGATCGTGGCGCCGGCTTCGCGCATCGCGACGATTGCGGCCCGCTGCACCGCGTCCTCTGCGTTGCGGAGCAGCTCCGACTTTCCGTAACCCGATACGGGCCATTGAATGACGGTTCCGCCGCCGGGCTCGTAGACCGTGATCTCATACTGGAGCCAGACCTCGACGAACTCGTCGCGCTCGCCTTGCGGCACGTCGAACTCGAACTTCTCGAGCTTCGGTTCGATGACGCCGTCGAGTGTGCTGTCGGCTGCGGCTGCGGCCAGTGAGTCGATGTCTTTCGTTTGTTGGAACATCCCTTCGAACAGCGGCCCGAGCATCGCGACGTTCGCGTCGCCGAGCGCGATCGTCCACAACGATTGGTCGGGGATGTCCTCGGTGTAGATGAAGTTGTAGAGCTCGTCGGGAATGACGACGCCCATGCTCACGGGCAGAGGCTCGATGAGCGGCCGAGGGAAGGTCGATTCGACGATGACCTGCGAGCCGCCGCAGCCGGCTAGGCAGGCGGCCGCGGCAACCCACGACAGGGGTAGCCTCGACCGTTCTAAGGGCAGCAGGGACATAGCCCGAATCTTACGTCCTGTGCAACTGAATTACGCCCCCGATTCAACGTTAACACACACGGGGAGGGGACGGTGGCCTGGGTTGCACGGAAGCTCTGACCGCGGTGTGCGGAAATAATTCAGCCGGGCGATTGAACGTTACAGGATCTTCTTGGGACGCCCTGATCAGGGCTCGGACTCGCCCCACACGCCCGGCCGGTCGCGGCCGTTCGCGAACGTTATGTCGACGCGGCGATTCAGCGCGCGGTTCGCGGCCGTATCGTTTGCGACACGCGGCTGCGTGTCCGCATGCCCGCTGACCATCAAGCGTTTCGGGTCGAGCCCGGCCGCGAGTAGCTCGTGCGCCACCGATGCCGCACGGGCGGCCGAGAGCTCCCAATTGGAGCGGTAGCTGCTGCCGGCGCGCAGCGGCACGTTGTCCGTGTGGCCGGAGACGGTGATCGCGCCGCGCGTGTTGGCGACGAGCGCCCCGACGCGAGCGAGCGTGTCGAGGGAGCCAGCCTCCAATGCGGCGCTGCCCGATGGGAACGAGTCCTTCTCGAGCAACTGGATCACGACGTTGCTGCCTTCCTGACGGATCAGGAGCCGCCCGTCGTCGATGTCTTGGCGGAAGGTTGCACGCATTTCACGCGCTTGCGCTTCCGCCGCGTTCTCTTGCTCCTCGAGCTCGCGGAGCCTTCGCTCGCGCTCGGCGTCGAGCGTGCGCAAGTCCGCGTCGGTCGTGTGCTGGCGAACTTCGTTCTCGGTCGTCGGCTCCGGCAGCGCCGGGCTGAACTCCGCCGCTTCGAGGCTCGTGCCTTTCGGCGTGTCGGTCGCCGTGACTTCGGTCTGAACGCCGAAGGCCTCGTTCAACGAGCCCGACATGACCTTGAACTTTTCCTCGTCCATCTCGGAGAACGACAGCATGAGGACGAAGAAGCACATCAAGACGACCATGAGATCCGCGAACGTGATGAGCCACGGCGGCGAGTTGCTGCGTAGGTCGGGGAGATCGTCGTTCACGCGCTAGAAGCGGGCTCAGGCGGCCCGCTGCTCCTCGGCGCGGCGGTTCTTCGGCAGGTAGTTCTCGAGCAGATCGTGCATGACGCGCGGATGCTGACCGTCCTGGATGCTCATGACCGCGTCGATGATCAGCGACTTCGCGAGCCGTTCGTCGGTGCTGCGCATCGCGAGCTTGTCGGCGATCGGAATTGCGATGACGTTCGCGATCATCGCGCCGTACAGCGTCGTGAGCAGAGCGATGGCCATCGCGGGCGCAATCTGCTTCGGGTCGCTCATCGAGCCGAGCATCTGCACGAGGCCGATCAGCGTTCCGATCATCCCCATCGCGGGCGCCGCGTCGCCGATCGCTTTGAAGATCGCTTGGCCTTCGCGATGCCGCTTCAGCGTGAGATCGAGGTCCTTCGTCAGGATCGAGCGCACGACCGCGGGGTCGTGGCCGTCCACGACGAGATTCAGCGCTTTGCGGAAAAATTCGTCAGGGACGTCGGCTTCTTCGAGCGCCAAGAGGCCGCTGGCGCGCGCACGGTGCGCCAAGTGAATCGACGCCTCGATCAGCGCCTCGGGTTCCGGAACGCGATACGTGAACGCTTTGAAGGCGACTTTCGCCGCGTTCAGGAATTGCGGGAAGCTGAACTTCATCAGCGTCACGAGCAGCGTGCCGCCGATCACGAGCACGAGCGCGGCCGGGTCGACGAATGCGCCGACCGAGCCTCCGAGCACGATCGCCACCGCAAAGACGACGACGGTGCCGACGAGCCCCACCAAGGTTGCTAGATCCAAGTCCTTCCTCGCAGTTCGGCCGGCTCGGTGCAGGCCTTCGGCAATAGGTGCGCAACCGTTATCGGCCGCGGCGCGCGGTTCTTGAGACGGAGCGGTCAGGTCTCGTTCAGCTGCGTGGAGTAGAATTCGCGCAAATGGGAATGGACATTTTTGGACGGGTGGAGAGGCGCATGAGCAGAGCGGTGCTGGTGCTTGGCTTCGCGGGATTCCTGGCGAGCGGCGTTGCTGCGGCGCAGGACGCCGTCGAGCGCTACGTCGTCGATGCCGCCCAGTCCGACGTGCACTGGCTCGTTTCCAAGGCCGGCGCGCTGGCGCGGCTCGGGCACAACCACACGATCGCGATCGGCGACTTGACCGGCAACGTCGCCGTGAGCTCCGCCGATATGGCGAAGTCGCAGTTCGACCTGCAGTTCACGGTCGCGCGTCTCGTCGTCGACGACCCGGCGCTGCGGGGCACGCTCGGCCCGGATTTCGCGAGCGTTCCTTCCGCAAACGACATCGAGGGAACCAAGAAGAACATGCTGAGCGACCGCGTGCTCGACGGCGAGAAATATCCGCAGATCCGCATCGTCGGTACGGGACCCGTGACGGCTGGCGGCAAGCAGGAGCTCGCCGTCAAGATCGAGATGCTCGGCCGCACGATCGACCTCAAGGTGCCGACCGAGGTCACGATCGACGGCGGCGTGCTGCACGCAAAGGGCGCGTTCGATCTCAACCACGCCGATCTCGGGATGAAGCCGTTTACCGCACTCGCGGGGGCGCTGCAGGTCGGCGAGAAACTTTCCTTCACCTACGACGTGACGGCGCGCCGCTCGGCTCGCTGAGCCTTCGCCGCCGCCGCTCGGCCGCCCCGCGCCCGCGGGCCTGCCTGCTTCGACTCCCCGGGCGCTGTGAATCAGCGCCCAGTTTCAACGCTCAAGTATCGGCCGCACAGGCCGAAAACCTCCGGTGTAGGGCGGGCATCGCGGACGTGCCCCTTTTGGTCAACAGGAGGCAGGATGCTAGTCCTCGTCGGCTACGTGCTCGTAGTCGGATCGGTATTCGGCGGGTACTCGCTCGCCGGCGGTCATCTCGGAGCGATGTATCAGCCGCTCGAGCTGCTCATGATCGGCGGCGCGGCGATCGGCGCGTTCGTGGTCGGCAACTCGTTCAAGACGATCAAATCGACCCTCAAGGCCTTCCCGAGCCTGTTCCAGGGCTCGAAGTACACGAAGGCCACGTACATGGAGCTCATGGCGCTGCTCTACGAGGTTCTCGACAAGACTCGCAAGGAAGGGCTGCTCGCGATCGAGCGCGACATCGAGTCGCCGAAAGAGAGCCCGCTGTTCAAGAAGTATCCGAAGGTCCAGAAAGACCATCACATGGTCGAGTTCATCACGGACTACTTGCGGCTCATGGTCAGCGGCAAGTTGAACGCGATCGAGATCGAAGCGCTGATGGATCGCGAGATCGACACGCATCACCACGAGGCGGCGGAGCCTGCGCACGCACTGCAGAAGATCGCCGACGGCTTGCCGGCTTTCGGCATCGTCGCGGCCGTCATGGGCGTCGTGCACACGATGGAGTCGGTCGGCCTGCCGCCGCAGGAGCTCGGAATTCTGATTGCGCACGCGCTCGTCGGAACGTTCCTCGGCATCTTGCTCTCCTACGGGTTCATCGCGCCGCTCGTCGGCATCCTCGAAAAGAAAGCGCAAGAAGCTAGCAAGGCGCTCGAGTGCATCAAGGTCACGCTGCTCGCGAGTCTGAACGATGCAGTACCGACGGTCGCCGTCGAGTTCGGCCGCAAAGTGCTGTACTCGTCGGAGCGGCCCGGCTTCGCGGAGCTCGAGAAGCACGTCAAGGGCGCTGCGAAAGGCGGCGGTGTGAAGCCCGCCAAGAAATAACCGGCGATGAACGACGAAAGCCGCGCGCCGATCATCATCAAGCGCATCAAGAAGGTCGAAGGCGGGCATCACGGCGGCGCTTGGAAGATTGCGTACGCGGACTTCGTGACCGCGATGATGGCGTTCTTCCTCTTGATGTGGCTGATCGGCTCGACGGCCGAAGGCGACCGGAAGGGCATTGCCGAGTACTTTCAGACGCCGCTGCGCGTCGCGCTCGCCGGCGGCTCCGGCTCGGGCGATTCGTCGAGCGTCATCGACGGAGGCGGCGAGGATTTGTCGCGCACGACGGGGCAGGTGCGCCGTTCGGATGCGCCCGCGCAGCGGCAAACGATCAACTTGCAGGCGGCGCGTGCCGAGCTCGCGCGGCGCGAAGCGGAGCAGCTCGAGAATCTGAAACAGCGCTTCGAGCAGGCGATCCAGAGCAACGAGAAGCTCTCGCAGTTCAAGAACCAGATTCGGCTCGAGATCACGGCCGAAGGTCTGCAAGTCACCGTCATCGACGAGCAGAACCGCGCGATGTTCGACACGGGCGGCGCGGCGGTGAAGGACTACACGCGCGACGTCATGCGCGCGATCGGCGGACTGCTGAACGACGTCGACAACGCGATCTCGCTCGCCGGCCACACCGACGCAGCGCAATATGCGCTCGGCGAGCGAGGCTATTCGAACTGGGAGTTGTCGGCCGATCGCGCGAACGCGTCGCGGCGCGAGCTCGTCGCGGGCGGCATGCGCGAGAACAAGATCTTGCGCGTCGTCGGGTTGGGCTCGTCGCTGCCGCTCGATGTCGAGGACCCGCTGAACCCGATGAACCGCCGTATCAGTCTCGTCGTGCTGAACGACAAGACCGAGCGGCAGATTCGTGGGTTACCCGAAGAGCCCGTCGAGGAGATTCAAGACGAGGCCGATGCTGCGCAAGTGCTCGGTCTCAGCGAGACGCCGGCGGAGACGCCGACCGAAACGCTCTAACGCTTCAGCAGCAGCGGCGCACGCCGTCCCACTTCCGCCGTTGTTCCTCGCGGTAGAACGCGGCGCGCTCGAGGGGCGCGGTCCCGTCGGCCGCGTGCCCGACTCTCCAGTGCTCGAGATAGCGCTCGTACGCGTCGTCGCCCGTGACCTCGCGGAGCAGTGCCCAGATACGCCGCAGCGCGACCACCATCGCTCAACCCTCTACCGCGGCGCGCGTCGGCACGTGCGGAGTCTCGGACAACGGCGGGCAGCGGCGGCCCGACAGGGACGCGTGGCAGATGCGCGCCGTCTCGACGACGAGTACCCAGACCGTGGTCAAGAAGAATAAGGTCAGCGCCGCGTCGAGACGGTCGTTGAAAATGAGTTGCGGAGCCTGCGTGGCCGCGGTGCCCGTCAGAGCTCCGGCGTCGAGCTTTGCGCTCAAATCGTTAGCGTGCGACAGGAAGCCGACGCGCAGGTCGGGGCTGAACAGCTTCTCCCACGCGGCCGCAGTCGTGACGGCGACGAGCCAGCCGAGCGGCAGCACGGTGACCCAGGCGTAGCGTGCGCGGCCGGATTTGACGAGCACCGTCGTGGCGACGCAGAGCGCGATGGCGGCCAGCATCTGATTCGCGATGCCGAACAACGGCCACAGGCTGTTGATGCCGCCGAGCGGGTCGAGCGTCCCGTAATAGAGGAAGTAACCCCAGCCCGCGACGACGAGCGCGCTGCAGATCAGCACGCTCGGGTACCAGCTCGTGCGGCCCATGGGGCGCACGACGTTGCCGAGCAGGTCTTGCAGCATGAAGCGTGCGACGCGCGTGCCCGCGTCGACGGTCGTCAATATGAACAGCGCCTCGAACATGATCGCGAAGTGGTACCAGACCGAAAGCAGGGAGTTGCCGAACGCGCTCGAGAAAATGCTCGCCATGCCGACGGCGAGCGACGGCGCTCCGCCCGTGCGTGCGAAGAGGGTGCTTTCGCCCATCTCGTCGGCCAACGTGCTCATTTGGTCGACGGTGACGGGATAGCCCCACGACGTGATCGTCGCGACTGCGGTTGCGGGGTCGGCGCCGACGACGCCAGCCGGGCTGTTGATCGCGAAAAAGACGCCGGGGTCGAGCACGCACGCCGCGACCATCGCCATGATCGCGACGAACGACTCCATCGCCATCGCGCCGTAGCCGATGAACCGTGCGTCGCGCTCGCTCGCGAGCAGCTTCGGAGTCGTGCCCGACGCAATCAACGAGTGGAAGCCGGAGATCGCGCCGCACGCGATCGTGATGAACACGAACGGGAACACGTTGCCGCCGAAGATCGGCCCCGTGCCGTCTACGAATTGCGTCAGCGCCGGCATTTGCACCGTGGGGTTCAGGATTACGATCGCGACGGCGAGCGCGACGATCGTGCCGATCTTCATGAACGTCGACAGATAGTCGCGCGGCGCGAGCAGCAGCCACACCGGCAAGACGGCGGCCGCGAAGCCGTACAGGATCACCATCAGCGCGAGCGCAGGCGCGTCGTAATCGAACCACGCGCGCAGCGTCGGATGATCGGCAATCCAGCCGCCCCCGAACACCGCCGCGAGCAGCAGCACGACGCCGATGGCGGTGCCCTCGAGCACGCGCCCGGGCCGCAAGTGGCGCATGAAAAGGCCGATCATGACGGCGATCGGGATCGTCGCCGCGACCGTCGACGTCGCCCACGGGCTGTGCCGCATCGCGTTGACGACGACGAGGCCGAGCACCGCGATCAAGATGATCATAATCGCCATGACTCCGATCAGCGCGACGGCGCCGCCGATCGGGCCGAGCTCGTCGCGCGCCATCTGGCCGAGCGAGCGGCCGTCGCGGCGGATCGAGCAGAACAGCGAGACGAAGTCTTGCACGCAGCCGCCGAGCACGGCGCCGATCAAGATCCACAGCGTTCCGGGCAGGTAGCCGAACTGAGCTGCCAACGTCGGCCCGATCAACGGTCCCGGGCCCGCGATCGCGGCGAAGTGATGGCCGAAGACGATCCAGCGGTTCGTAGGCATGAAATCGCGGCCGTCGCTGAAGCGTTCGGCGGGCGTTGCGCGCGTGGGGTCGAGCGCGAGCACCTTCGATGCGAGGAAAGCGCTGTAGAAGCGGTAGCCGACGGCGTAAACGCAGACGGCAGCGACGATGAACCACAATGCGTCGACGCTCTCGCCGCGGTTCAGCGCGATGGCCGCGAGACCGAAGGTGCCGAGCGCGACGACGGCGATCCAGACGACGAGTGAGACCGGCTTTGGCAGTGTTTGCGTTGTGGTCGCCATCGCGACGGAGCTCCCCCGAGCGGCTTTGACGGTGCGGGCGTAAGCTACCGTACAAGGGCGCCGAGGGTCCACACGAATGAGCGAGCCACTTCTCGTTGCGAAAGCAGGCACGACGGATTTGTCGTTGCTTCTGGCGCTCGCGAATCGGCATGGTCTCATTACGGGCGCTACCGGAACCGGCAAGACCGTGACGCTGCAGACGCTCGCGCAGCAGTTCTCGCGTGCCGGCGTGCCGGTTTTCTTGTCCGACGTCAAAGGCGACTTGTCGGGCATCGCGGCGGCCGGCGGCAGCAACGCCAAGGTCGCCGAGCGCGCGGCCGCGCTCGGAGTCGAGCTTCAGTACGAAGCGTGTCCCGTCGTGTTCTGGGACGTGTTCGGCAAGCGCGGGCATCCCGTTCGCGCCACGGTGTCCGACCTGGGTCCGCTGCTGCTCGCGCGCCTCTTGCAACTGAACGAGACGCAAGAGGGCGTGCTGAATCTCACGTTCAAAGTGGCCGACGACGCAGGGCTCTTGTTGCTCGACCTCAAGGATCTGCGAGCGATGCTGCAGCACGTCGGCGAGCACGCGGCGGAGCTGACGACCCAGTACGGCAACGTGTCGGCGGCGTCGATCGGCGCGATCCAACGCGGATTGCTCACGCTGGAAACGCAGGGCGTCGCGCAGCTGTTCGGCGAGCCGATGTTGAACATCGACGACCTCGCGCAAACGCAGAACGGCCGCGGCGTCGTCAACGTCCTCGCGGCCGATCGGCTCATGAGCTCGCCGAAGCTCTACGCGACGCTGCTGCTGTGGATGCTATCGGAGCTGTTCGAGCGCTTGCCCGAAGTCGGCGACCCGGAGAAGCCGCGGCTCGTGTTCTTCTTCGACGAAGCGCATCTTCTCTTCAACGAGGCGCCGAGGGCGCTGCTCGAGAAGATCGAGCAAGTCGTGCGTTTGATTCGCTCGAAAGGCGTCGGCGTGTACTTCGTGACGCAGAACCCGCTCGACATTCCAGACGTCGTGCTCGGCCAACTCGGCAATCGCGTGCAGCACGCGTTGCGCGCGTTCACTCCGCGCGACCAGAAGGCCGTGCGTTCCGCCGCGGAAACGATGCGGCCCAATCCCGCGTTCTCGATCGAGCAGGCGATCACCGAGCTCGGTGTCGGCGAGGCGCTCGTGTCGTTGCTCGACGAGAAGGGCAGGCCCGGCGTGACCGAGCGCGCTCTAGTCATCCCGCCCGCGAGCCAGCTCGGCCCGATCTCCGACGACACGCGCGCTCGGCTCGTGGCCGCTTCGCCGATCGCGGGCGTTTACGAACAAGCCGTCGATCGCGAATCGGCGTACGAGAAGCTCAAGGGCAGGGTGGAAGCGCCGCCTCCGGCGCAGGGTGCTCCGTCCTGGGAGCGCGAGGCGCCGCCGCGCGCACCGCTCCCACAGCAGCAAAGCGGCGGCGGAAGTCTCGCGAACGACATTCTGTTCGGCCGACGCGGGCCGCGCGGCGGCGTGCAGTCGCGGGGACTCATCGAAGCGATGGCGAACAGCGCTGCGCGCTCCGTCGGCTCACAAGCCGGGCGCGCGCTGATTCGTGGCGTGCTCGGCTCGCTGCTCGGCGGGCGCCGTTAGGTCCCCTGCTCGCTGACGGGTTCTGCCACGGTATTGGCGCGCAGAGCCAACAAAGTCTCTTCGAATCGCTTCCTCGCAGCCAACAGAGCCGGCGTGTATTTCCCGTTGCGCGGGGTCAACCGCAGGTAGCAGTCCCGTACCAACCCGGCCCGGTGGCGCTTGTAAGAACGAAGGTATGGCTCGATCTGCAGCAGCAGGCTGAGCGCCTGCCGATTCCAGATGGCAAAAGTGAACGACGGCGCGTGGTGCGCTCTGGCGACTTTCTTTGCGGTGATTTTTCCGGCGCCGATTCGATCTAGCGCAAACTCAAGTATCGAACGCTCCGTGTTGCTGATACTGATGACGAGTTGCCGACCGTCGTTCGCGTGTTTTCGGCTCAGAGTGATGGTCCCTTCGCCATCGACAAGCCCGCCGATGTAGGCAGCGTCGACGGCGGAGAGTGAATGGACTTCGCGGTACCTCGTCATTGCCGCTGCCCTCGAGGGTTGTCCCTCCGGCCAGGCGGCCGGAGGGACTCGTTGGTGGAGGCGGCGGGACAGCGCGTTCCATCTCTTTCGAGACGGGCTGGACTATGCCTTCATCCGAAACTCGCACGACCGAGCGTCGGAGCGGGGCGTGTTATTCGAATCGCCAGCGATTCGAATCCTAGTGCAGGCTCCGGCGTTAGCGTCAGCCTGTCTATGAGTCTCTACAGGGCGAAGGAAGTTGGCCTTCCCGCACCCCTCGGCGTCGCCACGTCACTCATCGCTGAGCGACAGAGGGTTCACCGAATGAGCCCCGTTATCACTTTGCCCTCACGGGCAAAGGCGACCATTGCGTTAATCGAACCCGCGTCCGCAAGCCCTCTGCCATCAGCTCTACATGCGTAGTCCGTCTATTGTTTTAACCGGCGGCAACCCGACGAACAGGGCGCGCCGACGGCGATTCCGTTAAAGGATCTTAGCGATCTGGTCCCGGACGTACCTCGTCGCGATCTTGTGAAGATGACGCCTGATAAAGCCCTTGCGGGCCTGGACGCACAAGCACGGCTCCAGTCAGACGGC